>Ga0209913_1001908_pt1 | contig 10130 bp, 4 predicted proteins | sample PersoiDNA2013203_FD_185805 | JGI IMG/M metagenome (GOLD analysis project Ga0209913, IMG submission 185805) | Permafrost soil microbial communities from the Arctic, to analyse light accelerated degradation of dissolved organic matter (DOM) -... | ecosystem: Environmental > Terrestrial > Soil >... | reverse complement strand
GCGGCTTCTTCCGTGAGGCCCTCAATCTTGGCGATGCCGAGACGTTTGCTGATCGCTGTGGCGATGTCGGCAAGAGATGCTTCGCCATTCTCTGCAAAATAGAAGGAGCCGGCCGGGGCTTTTTCCAGGGCCAGTTGATACAGCGCGCAAACGTCGTCGATGTGTACGGTGGCCCAGCGATTAAGGCCGGGGCCGACGATCTGGACGACGCCGCAAGCACGTGCATGGTCGACCACTGCGGGGATTTGTACGCTGTCCGGATGCAGACCTTTGCCGGTGCCGTAGATAAGCGTGTTGCAGATAATGACCGTACGAATGCCCATGGTCTTTCCTGCGTCAATGATGCGACGGTCAAGCTCGTAGCGGGCCTGCTTGCCTTCGGCGACGATCAGCGGTGTCTCTTCGTCAAAGATCTTGTCGCTGAGTGTTTTGCCGGCGACCGCGTCGCCGACGGTGCTCGATCCGCTGGTATGCAACAAGGGCTTGCCGCTACCCGCCAGACCTTCCAACAGCGCCTCAATCGCGGGACGGTGATCGCTGCTGGCGCAATTGATCACGGCGTCGGCGTTGCGGGCTTCACGTATCAGTATTTCCTTGTCGTCGAGATTGCCGAGAATGGGTTCGATACCGATCCCGCGCAAGCGCTCTGCTTTCGCCGTATCGCGCACCAGGCCTCGGATGTGGTGGCCTGATTTCATCAGATGCAAAGCGATCGAGCCGCCGATGTAACCACTGGCGCCGGTGATGAAAATGTTCATTCTTCCTCCCGTGAGTTCTGTCTTATTGTTGATGAGCCATGGCGGCATTGTGCGCCGCCCATTCGACAATGGCTTGATCCCTGATCGGGGCGAACGTTGCCACGGTACAGCGACGATCCGGGAAGTGATATACCGCGGCGACACTTGTCGGCCCTGCGCCGGTATGTCCGGTTGAGGGGCCTGCCGGCCCTTCTCGCGCAATCATCAATCCCATCCCGTAGCCAAAATTGATTCCCGGTCGTCCAAGAATTGTGTCACCCAATGGTATGGCTTGCATCATTTCTTCCAGCAGCGAGGTGGGCAAAAACGACCTCGTCAGCAGACGTTCCAGCAGCAAGGCAGCCGATGCCGCCGGGCCGATCAGCAAACCATGGTAGACCCAAGCCGGATGATATCGACTGGGGTTGCCCCATGCCGTTTCGTCGAGATCTTCAGGAGTAAGCGCAACGGATACCTTGTCGATGCCGAGCGGCGACAGCACGAGTTGCTGAAGCGAGGTCTGAAGATCAGCGTCGACAGTGTTTTCGATCATTTGGCGAATCAGCAGATAGCCGGTGTTGGAATAACGCCATCCATCGCCAGGTGCAAAAACCAACCGATCGCTGCGAACCTGTTCCAACATTTGGTCAGATGTCCATGGCGACTCATTGCGTTCGACCGCCATCGCGTAGGCGTTCAGATCCGAATAGTTAGGCACACCCGCAGTGTGGCGAAGCAATTGCCGCAAGGTGTAAGGCTGATCGTCTACCGGAGCGTCCAAGTCCAGTTTGCCATCCCGCACGAGCGCCAGCGCCGCAGCCGCAAGAACGGTCTTGGTGAAACTCCACCACAGCACCGGCCTGGACTCTTGCAGAGAATTGCCATGGCCATCAACAACCTGATCGTTGCAGACTACCGCCGTGATGACATTGGTGATATCCGATGCACCTCTCAATGACATCGCGCCTATTGATCCGCAAAGGCATCGGTGGCGCCGATCAGTTTGTCCAGAATGCCCGGCTCGTTATAGGCGTGCCCTGCTGCTTCGACCAGATGAAATTGCGCTGCCGGCCAGGCCTTATGCAGTTCCCATGCGGATCTTGCCGGTGTGGCAAGGTCATAGCGGCCTTGCACGATGACGCCGGGGATATCCTTCAGGCGCGAGACATTGGCCAGCAACTGCCCTTCTTCCATGAAACCCTTGTGGACAAAATAGTGGTTCTCGATGCGCGCGAAAGCCAGCGCAAAGTGGGCGTCGCCGAATTGGTTGATCATGCCCTGGTTCGGAAGCAAGGTGATGGTGCCCGCTTCCCATTGACTCCAGGCGCGCGCGGCTTCCAGCTTGGCGGCTTCATCGTCACCGGTCAGTCGCTTGTGATACGCCGCCATGAGGTCGCCGCGTTCCGCTTCCGGAATCGGCGCGAGGAACTCTTCCCAGCGGTCAGGCGCCAACCACGACGCGCCTTCCTGGTAATACCAGTCAAGCTCGCGCTGGCGCAGCAAAAAGATGCCCCGCAAGATGATTTCAGTGACGCGTTCGGGATGCGTTTCTGCATAGGCGATTGCCAGCGTGCTACCCCATGATCCGCCAAAGACTTGCCATTTATCGATGCCCAGTTTGCTACGCAGACGTTCGATGTCGGCCACCAGATCCCAGGTCGTGTTGGCGTCGAGATTGGCATGCGGCAGCGAGCGGCCGCAACCGCGCTGGTCGAACAGGACGATGCGATATTTTTCCGGATTGAACAGCTGTCGATGCGATGGTCCGCAACCACCGCCTGGACCGCCATGCAGGAACACCACCGGCTTTCCCTGGGGATTGCCGCAAACTTCCCAATACACCTGATGACCGTCGCCGACATCGAGCATGCCGCTGTCATAGGGGTTGATCGGCGGATAGAGCTTGCGCAATGGCTGGAGAGCGGTCTCGGTGGCGGTTGTAGTCGGACTTGTCATTGATGCGTTTCCTTATGTTTCATTCTTGCAGTACCTGCTTGCAGGTGATTCAGGGGCGTTTATGCGTCGGCAAAATAGCCGGCCAGCTTGGCCAGATCGACATTACCGCCGCTGACGACGACACCCACGCGCTTGCCCTTCAGCTGATCTTTCATCTTGCGTACGGCGGCATAGCTCAGGCAACCGGTCGGTTCGACGATCATTTTCATGCGTTCAGCGTAGAAGCGCATGCAGGCGATCAGTTCGTCGTCGCTGACGGTGAGGATATCTTCCACGTCTCGCTTGATGATCTCAAAGGTGTAGTGCCCGACATGCTGGGTCTGAGCGCCGTCGGCAATGGTGCGTGGCGTGTCGATGTGGATGATCTTGCCGGCGCGCAGCGATTGCTGGGCGTCGTTGCCGGCTTCCGGTTCAACACCGTAGGTTTTGCATTCCGGCGCCAAGGCCTTGGCCGACAACAGCGAACCGGACAATAAGCCGCCGCCGCCCAGACAGACGAACAAGGCGTCCAGCGGACCGGTTTCTTCCAGCAATTCCTTGACGGCGGTGCCCTGTCCGCTGATGACGTCCGGGTGGTCGTAGGGTGGGATCATGGTCAAGCCATGTTTTTCCGCGAGGTTGGCGCAGATTTCTTCCCGGTTCTCGGTATAGCGGTTAAAGCGCACAACCTTGCCGCCATAGCCTTTTGTCGCAGCGACTTTGGCCTCCGGTGCGTCTTCCGGCATGACGATGGTGGCCGGCATACCGAGCACTTTTGCGGCCAATGCGATGGCCTGGGCGTGGTTGCCTGATGAGAAAGTGACAACACCGTCGGCGCGCTGTTCAGGCGTGAAGCGCGCCAGGGAGTTCATCGCACCACGAAACTTGAAGGCGCCCATGCGTTGATAGTTTTCGCATTTGAAAAAAATCTTTGCACCGATTTCATCGTCGGCAGTGCGCGATGTCAGCACCGGGGTCTTGTTGGCGTGGCCTTCCAGGCGTTTTGCCGCGGCGACCACGTCGCTGTATTCGGGAAGCGTCAGCATGAATTCTCCGTTGTAGTTCGTCGTCGTTCGTTGTTTTCCAGGGGGATGTTGCATTACAGATAGTAATTTATTTTGCGCGCATGGGTACGGAGGTCGGTTGGTAAAGCCCGCATTCAGGGGCGTCGGGGGAATCGAATGTGACGATTCTTGGCGAAGCGTCAGGATTGCTTCAGGAAATCCCCGATACAAAGCCGCTTCATCGCCACGTATTATTTCTCCATGACACAGACCGGCTCCGCAGTTGTCACCGCAGTCGCATGCAGTTTCAGCTGATGACATTCCGGCATCAAGACGTCTTTATCGCCGCCGCGCCCCAAACCGACTGCACGCAAAGGATAGCAATCCATGAAAACCAACTTATGTGAACGCGTATCCGCGGCCCGCACTTTCGGCGGCATGCAGCACCGGCGCCCGCCCAAACAGCGTGCTGCGCCATTGCAGCTCGTGACGGCGACCGTGTCCGACGACCGTTTTGAGGCCATCGTCAAGTCTTCCGAAGATGCCATCATCAGCAAGAGTCTGACGGGCATCGTCACCAGCTGGAATCCTGGTGCTGAAGCGATTTTCGGCTATACCGAGAGCGAAATGATCGGCCAGCGGATGCTGCGCCTGTTCCCTATCGAACGTCAGGATGAAGAGTATTACATCCTCGAAAAAATCCTCGCCGGAGAACCTGTAAGCCATTTTGAAACAGTCCGTATCCACAAAAGTGGCAAGCCGGTTCACGTCTCAGTCTCGATCTCGCCTTTGCGTGACAAGGATGGCAATATCGTCGGCGCATCCACGATCGCTCGCGACATCACCACGCAGGTTGAGCTGGAAAGCGCTGCCGAGCAGTTCCACGCCTTGGTCAGTTCATCTGACGACGCCATCATTACCAAAGACATCAACGGACAAATCTGCAGCTGGAACAATGCGGCGCAGACCATCTTCGGCTACACCGCAGATGAAATGATCGGCGAACCGATGCAGCGCCTCTTTCCCGAAGATCGTATCGAAGAAGAGACGTTTATTCTCGGCAAGATTCTTGCTGGTGAAAAGGTCGACCATTTCGAAACCGTACGTATCCGCAAAGATGGCAAACAGATTCATGTATCAGTGACGATATCGCCAATCCGCGACCGTCACGGCAATGTGGTCGGCGCATCGAAGATTGCGCGCGACATCACGCCATTGCGGCGGCACCAGGAAAAGCTGGAGCATATCGCTCACTATGACGGCCTCACCGACTTGCCTAATCGCCTGCTGCTGACCGATCGCCTGCGTCAGGCCATGGCTCTGTGCAAGCGCGGCGGCCAGCAATTGGCGGTGCTGTATCTGGATCTGGATGGCTTCAAGCAAATCAACGATGCCCACGGACACGATGTCGGCGATGCACTGCTGGTCGCCCTTTCCCGCCGCATGGCAGGTAGCCTGCGGGAGGCCGACACGCTGGCGCGTATCGGTGGCGACGAATTCGTTGCGGTCTTGATGGACATCAACAGCGCCGAAAAACTCAAACGCATCGTCGGCCGCATCCTGTGTGCCTGTGCCGAACCGGTCATGATTGACGGCAAACGCCTGGAAGTCACCGCCAGCATCGGCGTGACCACGTATCCGCATGACGACGCCGATGAAGATCAGTTGATGCGCCACGCGGACCTGGCCATGTATGAAGCCAAGCAAGCAGGCAAAAACCGGTTTCACATGTTCGACGCCTTCCGCGAAGCTGAAGGCAAGAGCCGTCACGTCTATGTACGCCGGCTGGGTGAAGCACTGGAGCGCAACGAACTGTTGCTGCATTATCAGCCCAAGATCAACATGAAAACCAACGAAGTGGTCGGTGTGGAAGCGCTGATCCGTTGGCAGCATCCGGACCGTGGCCTGTTGTCGCCGTCGGCTTTCTTGCCACTGATTGACGGCCACTCCATCAACGAAGAACTCGGCCTCTGGGTCATCGGCCGCGCACTGGCGCAGATGGAACTCTGGCGCGGACAAGGGATCCGCATGCCGGTCAGCGTCAACCTGGCGCCGAATCAACTGCAGGATGAGCTGTTCCCGACCATCCTTGGCAACATGCTGGCGCGATACCCCGAGCTTGATCCCGCAGATCTTGAACTGGAAGTTCTTGAAACCAGCGCCATGCACGACATCGAAGCCGTCTCGCACGTCATGCAAGCTTGCCGCAACCTCGGTGTGCAGTTTTCCATCGATGATTTCGGCACAGGATATTCGTCGTTGACTTACCTCAAGCGGTTGCCGGCAAAGACACTCAAGATTGATCAAAGCTTTGTGCGCGACATGCTCAGCGACCATGAGGACCTGGCCATCGTTTGCGGCGTGATCGGCCTGGCGACTGCGTTTCAACGCAAGGTCATTGCAGAGGGTGTGGAAAGCGAAGCCCATGGCAAAAAACTGATGGAACTGGGTTGCGAACTGGCGCAAGGCTATGGCATCTCGCGCCCCATGCCCGGCCCCAAACTGCGTCAATGGCTGGCAGCGTGGAACGCCAGCCCCATCTGGAGCTGAGTCAGGTCTGCTCAGTGCATCGTCGGGACATTGCAACGTCGCGATAGCGTCATACCGTCACATCGCCACATCACTGCGGGCGCCTTCGGCCATCGAGCCGGACGCGCCCGTTTTTGTTGCTCTTGATGCAATGCCATTTGTAGGACAAACACTCATTCCAAGGTAAGAAAGCCCGCGGCGCTGAGGAGGATTAGCCATTTCTGGCGATTCCTTCGTAAGATGTCAGACGCGGCAAACTCTTGTACAGTTTGCCGCTCAAATTCGCTACCCAGTTGCCAGAGATCTAGCGCTAAATAAACTAATAATATGATTCATCCCGGTGAACGCAAAGGCTGCCTATGAATCTTGATTCCGTATCAGCCCAATTTGGCTTTCTTAAAGGTACAGGCACGCTTGGCCAGCTTATCTTTGAACATGATTGGTCGTCCTCGCCCCTGGGGCCGATCAGCCAATGGCCCCAGAGTCTCAAAACTGCCGTCAGCCTGATGCTCAACTCGCGCCAGCCAATGTGGCTGGGCTGGGGCGAGCAAGTCACCTTTCTCTACAACGACGCTTACATCGACGTGCTCAGCCAGGCCAAACACCCGTGGGCATTGGGCCGCCCGGCTGCCGAAGTCTGGTCGGAAATCTGGGACATTTGCGGTCCTCTCGCAGACAAGGTGTTCAAGCAAGGCGAAGCCACGTTTGTGGACGAAGTGCGTTTGTTCATGAGCCGTGAAAGCGGCCCCGAAGAGAACTATTTTTCCTTCTCCTATTCACCGATCCGTGACGAGTCAGGAGAAGTCGGCGGTTTGTTCTGCCCGAACGCCGAGATGACCGCCAAGCATCTCAATGCACGCCGTCTGCGCACGCTGTCCGAGCTGGCTTCCGGCGCATTGATGGAGCGTACCGCCGACGCTGCTGCGGCCACGGCGGCAACCATCCTCGCGAAAAATCCCGACGACGTGCCATTTGCGCTGCTCTATCTGACCGACTGCAGCCAGCGCCAGGCAGTGCTGAAACAGACCGTCAATCTGCTGCCACTGAACGGCATTGCTCCCGAATACATCAGTCTCGATGCTACCGAGACGCAAATCGACGCGAGCGGTATACCACTTCATGGGCGACTCTGGCCTGTGGGGCACGTGCTGGAGACCGTGACTCAGGAACTGGTTGATGTGGCGCATATCGATACACTGCCATTGGGTCCGGCAGACCAGCGTATTCGCCGGGCCGTCATGTTGCCGCTGGCTTCCCCGGGGCTGGAACGGCCGATCGGCGTGCTGATCTGCGGTATCAATCCCACGCGGCCGCTGGACGACGATTATCAGACCTTCTTCGATTTAGTGGCCGGCCAGATAGCAGCGGCGATTCAACAAGCGCGCACGGCCGAAGCCGAGAAGCAGCGTGCCGACCTGCTGGCAGAACTGGACCAGGCCAAGACGGCATTTTTCAGTAACGTCAGCCACGAATTCCGCACGCCTCTGACACTGATGATGGGGCCGCTGGATGACATGCTGAATGACCACGAGCACGCACTCGCGCCGGTGCAGCAGCAACGTGCCACTATGTTGCGGCGTAACACGCAACGCCTGCAAAAACTGGTCAATACCTTGCTGGATTTTTCGCGCATTCAGGCCGGCCGCGCGGATGCCACTTATGCGAGAGTCGATCTGGCCGCCCTCACCTCCGATCTGGCCAGCACTTTTCGCTCCACCATCGAGGGGGCGGGACTGGTATTTGAGGTCGACTGCGCGCGGCTGAAGGAAGAAACCTACGTCGACGTCACGATGTGGGAAAAAATTGTTCTCAACCTGCTTTCCAACGCGTTCAAATTCACGCTGGATGGCAAGATCAGCCTCAAACTCAGCGGCTATGGCGACCATATTGCGTTGTCCGTCACGGACACCGGCGTGGGTATTGCCAAAGATCAGTTGCCGCTGGTATTCAAGCGCTTCCACCGCGTTGAAGGCGTACAGGCCCGCACGCATGAAGGATCGGGTATCGGGCTGGCCTTGGTGCGCGATCTTGTCAACCTGCAGGGCGGCACGATTGAGGTCGACAGCACACCACAATTCGGTTCGACGTTTGTACTCACAATACCGGCCGGGCGTGCACATCTGCCTGCAGATCGTGTCGTGGATACGACCGAGGCCGAGGCTGTCCATTCTTCACTCAGTCCGCTGGCAGATACTTACGCTGCCGAGGCCAATCGCTGGATTGCCTCGAATCGAGCTACAGATCAGGACGTCGTGCAGGCGCCCCCATCGCAAAGCACACCGGCAAGCCGCGATCCGATGGTTTGCATGGGCGCGCGTATTCTGGTCGCCGACGACAACGCCGACATGCGCGATTACCTGACCAATTTGCTGCAACCGCATTGGGAGATAGAAGCAGTCGCCAACGGCATGGATGCCCTGGAGGCTGCACGCAACTACCCGCATGATCTGATCTTGTCGGATGTCATGATGCCGCAGCTCGACGGCTTCGGCCTGCTGGAGCGGCTGCGTGCCGATGACGCCACCCGCAATATTCCGTTCATTCTGTTGTCGGCGCGCGCCGGAGAAGAGGCGCGCTTGGAGGGGCTGGCTGCCGGCGCCGACGACTATCTGGTCAAACCGTTTTCCAGCCGGGAGCTGATCGCCCGTATCGAATCAATGCTGTTGCGTTCGCAGATCCGCGCCATGGAAAAACGCCATGCCGATCGCATGAGCACCATCTTTGCGCAGGCGCCGGTCGCCATTGCGATTACCCGCGGCCCCAACCACGTGTTCGAGCTGGCCAACGCGCCCTACCTGGAGCTGATCGGCAACCGGCCCATTATCGGTAGAAGTGTCAGAGAATCCTTGCCCGAACTGGAGGGCCAGAGCGTGCTGGATCTGCTCGACGATGTCTATCGCCACGCCGAACCCCACATCGGCCGCTCGCTGGGCGTCAACCTGAGACGCAGCAGCACGGGTATCGCCGAAGAGCGCTTCTTTGACTTCGTCTACCAACCGATGCTCAAGCCCGATGGCAGCATTGAGGGCATCGCCATAGTGGCGTTTGAAGTCACCGACCTGACGCGGGCTCGCCAGGCCGCTGAAGTTGCCAATCGCACCAAGGATGAATTTTTGGCCATGCTGGGCCATGAGTTGAGAAATCCGCTCACTCCAATTTTGACTGCGGTGCACCTGATGCGCCTGCGCGGTGGTGCCGGCGTAGAAAAAGAGTCCAGCGTCATCGAGCGTCAGGCGCGCCATCTGGTGCGACTGGTCGATGATTTACTGGATGTGTCGCGGGTAGCACAAGGAAAAATCAACTTGCAAAAGAAAAAAATAGAAATCGCGGACGTCATTGCCAAGGCGATCGAAACCGCCAGCCCGCTGCTGGAAGAGCGCCATCATCGCCTGAGCATTAATGTGCCGTCCCAAGGTCTGCTGGTGCATGCCGATCCCGAAAGGCTGACGCAGGTGCTCGCCAACCTGCTCACCAATGCCGGCAAGTACACTGAAAATCGCGGCCACATCAGCATCGACGCCGTGCTGGAAAACAATCAGATTGTCATCGATGTGCGTGACAACGGCATCGGCATCAAGGCCGAGATGTTGCCGCATGTCTTTGAAATGTTTGCGCAGGAGACCCAAGCCATTGACCGCGCCGGTGGCGGCCTGGGACTGGGGCTTGCCATTGTGCGCAGCCTGACCGAATTGCATGGCGGTTCGGCACATGTGTATAGCGCGGGTGTGGGAATGGGCAGCGTATTCACCATCAAACTGCCTGCCGTGATGAGCGAGACTACGCCGCTTCTGTTGCCGTTACCGACGACCGATGCAATCGCGCTGACGCCGGGCGGTGATGCCTGCGCGATCCTGATCGTCGATGACAATCAGGATGCCGCACAAATTCTTGGTGAGTTACTGTCCATGCAGGGACACGATGTCCG
>Ga0209913_1001907_pt1 | contig 10134 bp, 12 predicted proteins | sample PersoiDNA2013203_FD_185805 | JGI IMG/M metagenome (GOLD analysis project Ga0209913, IMG submission 185805) | Permafrost soil microbial communities from the Arctic, to analyse light accelerated degradation of dissolved organic matter (DOM) -... | ecosystem: Environmental > Terrestrial > Soil >... | reverse complement strand
GCGGGGCGGACGTGCTGGAACTGGGCGTGCCGTTTTCCGACCCCATGGCCGAAGGCCCCGTGATCCAGCGGGCCTGCGAGCGCGCCCTCAAATTCAATGTCGGCCTGCGCGACGTGTTTGAATTCGTGCGCCAGTTCAGGCAGACCGACAGCAGCACCCCGGTGGTGCTGATGGGTTACGCCAATCCCATCGAAAGGATGGGCGTGGCCACGTTTGTGGATGCCGCCAAGGCGGCCGGCGCCGACGGCGCCATCGTGGTCGACTACCCGCCGGAAGAGTGCGAGGACTTTGCCGCCGCCATGCAAGCGGCCGGCCTGGATTGCATCTTCCTGCTGGCGCCCACCTCCACGCCGGAACGCATCGCCCAGGTGGCGCGGGTGGGCAGCGGGTTCAGTTACTACGTGTCGCTCAAGGGCGTCACGGGCGCCGGCTCGATCGATACCGACGACGTGGCCAAGCGCGTGGCCGCCATCCGCGAACACGTCAAGCTGCCCATCGGCGTCGGCTTCGGCATCCGCGACGGCGCCACCGCCCGCGCCGTGGCCCAGGTGGCCGACGCCGTGGTGATCGGCTCGCGCATCATCCAGGAGATGGAAAACACGCCGAAGGAGCAGGCCGTGGCAGCCGTGCAGACCTTCGTGGCCGGCATCCGCAGCGCGCTCGACGCCAGGTAAGGGGGGCGTACAATGGCCCTCCTGGTCGTTCACGAGGAGGGCCCATGTGCCGCAACATCAAGACCCTGTTTAATTTTGCCCCGCCGGCGACAAGCGACGAGATCCGCGCGGCGGCCCTGCAGTTCGTGCGCAAGCTGTCCGGTTTCAATCAGCCCTCCAGGGCCAACCAGGCCGCCTTCGACGCGGCCATCGAAGCCGTGACCGCGGCCGCCACGGACTTGATCGGCTCCCTCGTCACCACCGCCGATCCGCGCGACCGCGAGGTGGAGGCCTTGCGGGCCAAGGCGAGGAATGCGGTGCGGTTTCAGCCCCGCGGCTGACCGGCTGCCAGCTCACTGCCCGCCTATCATGGGAAGCATGGTGCGCACGATCACGATCACGGCCGGTCCCAGGATCACCATCAGGATCGATGGAAAAATGAACAGCACCAGGGGCAGCAGCATTTTGGTGGGCACCTTGGCGGCCAGTTCCTCGGCGCGCACCTGACGCTTGTGGCGCAGGTCGTCGGAGAAAATGCGCAGGGCGTCGCCGATGCTGGTGCCGAATTTGTCGGACTGGGTCAGCATGGTGGCAAAGGTGCTTACCTCTTCCAGGCCGGTGCGAAGCGCCAGGTTGTGCAGGGATTTTTCGCGGGTGCCGCCGGCCCGTATTTCCAGGTTCGTCAAATGGAGTTCTTCGGCCAGGGCGGGGCTGGACAGACGCATCTCGTCCGTGATTTTTACCAGGGCTGCGTCGAGGCCGAGGCCTGCTTCCACGCAGATCAGCATCAGGTCGGCCGCATCCGGAAAGCCTTCGAAAATGGTGCGCCGGCGGCGGCGCAGGCGCACCGTCAGCACCAGATTGGGCAGATAGCAGCCGAACAGCGCGGCCAGCATCACGCACAGGGTCAGCATGGTACCGTCGGTGCTGAACACGCTCCGCAGCAGGATGAAAGTGGCGCTGGCGCAGACCAGCGGCAGCACCGTCTTGGCGCCGAAATAAATCAGGCGGGCGTCGTCGCGGCGGATGCCGGCGTTGATGAAGCGCAGGCGCAGGGGCGAGCGTTCCCAGTCACCGGAAGGGGTGGACAGGCCGGCGAAGGGTTTGAATGCCTGGGCCAGCGAGGCTTCCCAGGCGGGGGCCGCGCCGGCCTGGCCCAATTGCTGCAGGCGGCGGCTGGTGCGGTTCGGCGCCAGCAGCAGGAACACGCCGCCCAGGCCGGCGCTGACAGCGACGAAGATCATGCAGGTGAGGATCAGCATTGAAATCTCCTAAACACGAATGCGGGTGATTTTGCGCAGCAGGAACACCCCCGTGGCCATCATCAGAAGCATGTTGCGCACGATACTGATGCCGATCGGGTCGGTCCACAGGGGCGCCATGAAGGCGGGGTTGAACAGGTTGACCACGCCCGCCAGGACGAAGGGCATCAAGCCCAGCACCCAGCCGGACAGCCTGCCTTCCGCGGAGAGGATGCGGATGCGGGCGAACAGCTTGAGGCGCTGGCGTATCAAGTGGCCCAGTTTGGAGAGCACCTCGGTGAGATTGCCGCCCGACTCGCGCTGGATCAGCACCGCGACCACGAAGTAGCGCAGGTCGGTGATGGGCACCCGCACCGACAGATTGGTCAGGGCCTGTTCCAGCGAAACGCCGAAATTGAGCTCGTCGTGGACAAAGCGGAATTCACTGGCAATGGGATCGGCCATCTCCTGGCCGATCATCTGCAGGCCGGCGCCGAACGCGTGCCCGGCCCGCAGCGAGCGGCCCAGCAGGTCGAGCGCATCGGGCAGCTGCTGCTCCATGCGGCGCATGCGCTGGGCGCGGCGGCGCCGCACGTAGAGCCAGGGCAGGGCCGTCAGCATCAGCGCCGCGCCGGCCGCCAGCAGGGGCGGCTGATGCAGCAGGAGCCCGGCCACCAGCAGGCCGCCCAGGCCCAGCGCCAGGCTGGCTAGCAGGAAGTAGGAAACGGTCCAGCGCAGATCCGCCTGCACGATCATGCGGTCCAGCTGGTGGATGCGGGGGACCCGCTGGAGCAACCGCGTCATCAGCGGCAGGTTGCTGAGCATGCGCTGGCGCAGCAAGGCGGCCTGGCTGCTGGCGTCCGCCGATGCCGACAGCACGCGCAGGCGCTGCTCGATTTTTTTCGCCTCCGGTCCCTTGTAGCTGTGCCACAGCAGATACAAGCCCTCCACCAGCAGCACCACGGCCAGGCAGACTAGCACCGACAGGATCAGGAAGAAATGCTCGGACAGGGCTTGCATGGCATGCTCCTAATGAAAATGGCGGGATGGATCGAACATGGTGTCTGGCAGGGCAATGCCGAAGGCGCGCAGGCGCTCGGTGAACTTGGGCCGCACGCCGGTCGCGTGAAAATAGCCTTCGACGCTGCCATCGGCGCCGATCCCCGTCTGGCGGAAGGCGAAGATCTCCTGCATCGTGATGACTTCACCTTCCATGCCCGTGATCTCGCAGATGCTGGTGATCTTGCGGCGGCCGTCAATCAGGCGCAGGGCCTGGATCACCACCGTGATGGCCGAGGCGATCTGCTGGCGCGCCGCCTTGTGGGGCAGGTTGAGGTTGGCCATGCCGATCATGTTTTCCAGGCGCGACACGGCGTCGCGCGGGGTGTTGGCGTGGATGGTGGTGAGCGAGCCCTCGTGGCCCGTGTTCATCGCCTGCAGCATGTCGACCGCTTCGGCGCCCCGCACCTCGCCGATGACGATGCGGTCCGGCCGCATGCGCAGGGCGTTGCGTACCAGCGCGCGCTGGGTGATCTCGCCCTTTTCCTCGATGTTCATGGGACGCGTCTCCATGCGGATCACGTGCGGCTGCTGCAGCTGCAGCTCGGCCGCGTCCTCGATGGTGACGATGCGCTCGCTGCGGGGGATGTAGCCGGACAGGATGTTGAGCAGGGTGGTCTTGCCGGCGCCGGTGCCGCCCGAGATCAGCATGTTGACCTTGGCCTTGCACAGGCCCTCCAGCATCTGCGCCATGTCGGCCGTCAGGCTGCGCAGCTCGTCGCTCACCAGATTGCTCATCCTGAGGGGGATGTGGGCGAAGCGGCGGATCGACATCATCGGGCCGTCGATGGCCACCGGCGGAATCACCGCGTTCACGCGCGAGCCGTCCGGCAGGCGCGCATCGACCATGGGGCTCGATTCGTCGATGCGGCGGCCGACCAGCGAGACGATCTTGTCGATGATGCGCAGCAGGTGCTTTTCGTCGTTGAAGCGCACCGTTGTCATCTCCAGCTTGCCGCGCCGTTCGACGAAGATGCGGTCATAGCGGTTGACCAGGATGTCGGAGACGGTGGCGTCGGCCATCAGCAATTCGAGCGGGCCGAAGCCCAGCATCTCGTGCTGGATATCGCGCACCAGCGAGCGCCGTTCGATGTCGTTGACCGCGGCCTGCTCGTCGTTGAGCAGCTGCTCGACCATCGAGGCGATTTCCGCGCGCAGCAGTTCGGGCGCCAGCGTCTCGAGGGCGCTCAAATCGAATTTGTCCAGCAGCTTGAGGTGGATGCCGCCTTTGAGGACATTGTAGGCGGCGCTGGCGCCCAGTTCGGGGCGCGCTTCCAGGGGCCGTTCGACGGCGCTGAGTTTATCGCGGAAGGACATGGGCTTCTCCAGGAGGGCGGCAGGGTAGTGCTTCAGGCGCGGCGCAACAGGCGGTCCAGCAGGCCGCGGCCGTCATCCGGTTTCGGACTGAGGGTCTCGGCAAAGCCGGCCAGGCTTTTCGCCACCGGGTTGGAAGGCGATGAACTCATCAATGGCTCGCCATGGTTGATCGAGGCCGCCACCCGCTTGTACGAGTTGGCGACCGTGTGTACGGCGTGGCGGCCCAGCGCCCGCTCGATGTCGGCCAGGCCGATCTCGCCGTGCCGTTCGTGGCGGTTGACGATCAATTCCACTTTTTCGCCCGGATAGCCGAGCGACTTGAAAATCGCCAGCATTTTTTTGGCGTTGCGCAGCGACGGCAGGCCTGCCTGCATGACGGCGAAAATCGTGTGGCTGCGGTCGAGCGCCTTGACGGTGTAGTTGTTGATGGGGCGTCCCAGGTCGAGCAGCACGAAGTCATGCTGGGTGGCGGCCAGCGCCAGCACGGCCTCGATGTGTTCGGGGGTGATTTCCACCGCTTCGGAGGGGTCGTCGGGCGCGGCCAGCACGCTGAAATTGGGCGCCACCTTGACGGTGCTGGCGGCCAGGAAGGAAGCGTCGAGGCGGCTGATCTCGCGCGCCACGTCGGCCAGGGTGGAGGCGGGGCGCGCTTCGTGCACGAAGCTCAAGGCGTCGCCGAACTGCAGATTCAGGTCGATCAGGAGCACCGATTTGCTTTGCGCCAGTTCCAGTCCCAGATTGGTAGCGAGGAAGGTGGCACCGCTGCCGCCCTTGCAGCCAATGAAGGCGAGCACCTTGCCGGTCGAGCGCCCCGCGATCGGTCCCAGTTTGGTCGCGATGCGCTTGATGCTCGCTTCCAGCGCCACCGCTGTGGCGGGCGAGGGCAGCACCTCGCGCACACCCGCGCGCATCGAGTTGATCAGGAAGTCGGGCGAAGTGGTGGCGCACAGCAGTACCACAGCGATCTGCGGATAGTGGGTGGTGACGTACTCCACCTGGGTCAGTTCGCCGACGTCGCAGCAGATGCCTTCAACCAGCATCAGGTCGGGCGCTTCCTGCTCGGCCGCTTCGCGCATGCGGCTCTTGCCTCCTTCGATCAGGACCGGCAGATGCGCCAGGCTGAGGAGGAGTTTGCCCATTTCATGCAGGTGGGCCATGCTGGGGGAGATGACGGCGATTTTCATGGTGGGCTCGATGTGGGAAGACGGTCATTGACAGATGGCGTTGCTGTTCGGGTCTTGCCGCATGATTTCGCGGGGCAGGCTTGTACTGAAAGTGGGCAGGGCAAAACTGGGTGCGGTGGCGCCGAGGATGGGCGAGAGCCAGCGAAATTGCAGGTTGGTGATCGTCACCGTCACCGCTTCGCAGGTGGCGGCGGTGCAGCCGGTCGGCTGCCAGGCCAGGGCGATGTCGCCGATTTCGGGCAGCATGGCGCGCATGCGGGCCAGCACGGACGCCTTGGCGGTGGTGTCGTCGCAGACGACGGCGTAGCGCGCCCCCGCCCGCGCCGATTCCTGGGCCGCGTTCCAGGCAAACAGCAGACGCGAAAAATCCGTCACGGCCAGTGTAAAGGTCAGGAACAGCAGCAGCACCAGCGCAAATTCGACGGTGGCGGCGCCGCGAACGAGGCGGGGCGTTTTCATAGTGAGCTGCGCATGGTGGCGCTGATGTCGCTGAAAGTGAGGGTGGCGAAGGCGGTGCCGAACACGCTGGCCGACAGGGGATGGAAGCGGTAGCCCGTGACCCGCACGGTGACGGTGTTGATGAGGGGCGCGCTGCCCGCCGTCTGCCACACGGGCGCGGCCACGTTGACGGCCGTCAGGTTGGGATCGAGCAGGCTGCCCGTGCCGGCAGTGTTGCCATAGACGATGAGATTGGACGCTTCAGTGGCGTGGGTGCCCGGGGTCTGGGTCGACAGGTAGCGCACGCTGTCGCGCACCACCTTGACGGTGCTGTTGTAGCGCCCCACGGCGCGGGCCAGCTCCACCGTCATGAAGGCGAGCAGCAGCAGGAAGGGCAGGATCAGGGCGAATTCGACCAGGGCGCTGCCGTGCTGGGAGGGTTTCATCCGGGCCTCGCTTTCCCGCTTCAGCGCACCAGCACCGGCACCAGCGGCCCGGCCGAACCGCCCGGCAGGCCGTTGGTGGTGCAGGGCGAGCTTGCGTTGGCGGCATTGCCACGAAATTCCATCTGCACCGTGTCGTTCGGCCCCGTCATGGGCGCCAGCATGAACATGCAGACGTAATCGGTGACCCTGCTGGCGGCGTCGATGACGGGCACCACCACCACCCGGCGGTTGTAGCCGTAGCTCGCGTGCTCGGCGTTGGTGGCGATATTCTTGAAACCGTTGAGCTTGTTCTGGTCGCCGAACGCGATTTGCGAGCCCGCCTTGAGGCTGGTGCCGCCGTTGTCGAAATTGACGGTGGACGCACGCTTTGCAAGATAGTTGGCGGCGGTGGGATCGGAGCCGGGCGCGGGCGTGCCGGCAAAGGCGTTCTGCGGCATGGCGTTCTTCCAGTTGACGGAGGTGTATGCGTAGCCGCTCTGGTCGGGATGGTTGACGGCCGGGGTTTCGCCGTTCTTGTAGATGCCGAAGCGGAAGTTCCACTGCTTGTCGACGCTGGTCTGGGCGCCCGGCGTGCCCAGCACGTCGCCCACCCGGGTGCCGCAGGGGCCCCCTTCGCTCAATTCGGCGCTGGTTTCGCTGGCGCCCTTGCTGCCGTCGAGGTTGTACCAGCCCATTTCCCCCGCGCTGGCGCCGCCCTTGTCGAATACAGTGACCCATTCGCCCACCTGGAAGCCGTAGTTGGGCGCGGTGCCGCCGACCTTGGCCTTGATCGCCACCGGCACCGGGCAGGTGGTTTGCGAACTGGCGCGGGTGGCCACGGCGCTGGCCAGCACGTTGCGGGTGGCGGGATTGGCGAGCGCGTCGCCGGAGACGGCGCCCAGCAGGTGGAGCAGCCACATGCGCACACCGGTCTGGCTGTGGCTGCACACGGCGTAGCGGGCTGCCGCCGCAGCGGCCGTGTCGGCCCAGGCGGCGTCCTTGAAACTGATGTCGGCGGCAACGGCCTGGCCTTTGCCGTCCCAGCTGGCCGATTGCAGGTTGACCCGGTTGAGGTTGGCGGCGGTGATGCCGGCGTTGCGGGCGCGGGTGAGGGCGCTGGACTGGCTGTCGAGCTCCTGGGCCGCGGCCAGGGCGCAGCTGTCCATGGCCGTCTGCAACTCCGTTTTGACAATGAAGAGACGGCCGAAATCGAGGGCGATGCCGGCAAAGCCCAGCAGCAAAAGCAGCAGCATGGCGGCCAGCACGACGACGCTGCCTTGCTGGCGCTGGCGTGCAATGTGCGGGTAAGGAATACGGGTTTGCATGATGGCGGTGGTGGAATGGGCCGGCCGTGTGGCCGGTCCGGTCACGTCGATCAGGTGCAGGTGGCCGTGGTCAGGCAGTTCTGTACCCGGGTGATGAAGGAGGAGAAGGTAGTACCGGTCGTCAAGGCGCGAAGGGCAATCACCAGCGCGATCGAGACCACCGCGATGATCAGCGCGTATTCCACCACTTGCGCGCCGTGCTCTTCCCGAGCGAAGGCGTGGGTGGCCTGTTTTGCTGCCTGCATGAGCTTGTACATTTGGAAGTCCTTTCAGTGAGATCGATGGGATGCTGCGGTGGGCTGGGTGCTGCTGCTGTCCGCCATGCCCGAACGGCGGGAACAATCCGGTGATATCGTGTACGCCATCAACTGCAGCTGCCGCTCAGGCAGTTGTTGATGCGAGTGATCAGATCGCCGATGGGCAAGCCCGTCAGGCCGCTCAGTGCAATCACCAGCGCGATCGATACGACGGCGATGATGAGGGCGTATTCGACGACCTGGGCGCCGTCGTCGTCCTGCAGGAACGTGTGCAAGCTGGGGTGCAATGTGGACATGGCCGTTTCCTTTCCGTTTCAATCAGTCAGGTGGATTTATTTGGCAACGCCGTTGCCGATGTTGATGACGTTGACGACGGGCGGCGGCGCCTTGTAGCTGTCCTGGTAGCGCAGCAGCGCCTCGCGCGCGGCCTGGCCGTCCTGGCCCGAAGCCGGGTCGCCGCTGGCGCCGGCGTTCGGGTGGAGCGTCATGGCCAGGCGCGCCTCGCGCACGCCGGCGCCGTACTGGCGGTCGTAATTCGGTGTGGTCGAGCAGCCGGCCAGGCAGAACACGGCGGCGAACAAGGTCAATCGGGACATGGCGGCTCCTTATTTGCTGGCGGGGGCGGTCAAGGTGGGCTTGCCTTCGGCGGCGCCCATCAGGATCACATCGGCGCGGCTGGGTTCGACGTGGCGGGGCAGGGCGGCCGCGGCCGCCTCCGGTCCCATCGGCTTGACCAGGCGTGGAGTGACAATAAAAATCAGCTCGGTCTGGTCGCGCTGGAACTCGGTGGAGCGGAACAGGGCGCCAAGCACGGGAATTTCGCCCAGGCCGGGAAAGCGGCTGAGGGTTTCCGTTACGTTGTTGCGGATCAGGCCGGCGATGGCAAAACTCTGGCCGTCGTTCAATTGCACGCTGGTGTCCACGCGCCGCGTCGAGATCGAGGGCAGCACCGAGGTCACCCCGCCCACCGTGGTGAAGGGCGAGCCCGTCTGCGACAGTTCCGACACTTCCGACACCAGCTTGAGATTGACGCGCGAGCCGTCCAGCACCGTGGGTGAAAATTTGAGGCCCACCCCGAACTCTTTTTCTTCCAGCGTGATGGTGGTGCCGCCGTTGTCGCGCGACTGGGCCACGGGAATGAAGATCTTGCCGCCCGAGAGGAAACTGGCGGACTGCCCGGAGATGGCCATGATGTTGGGTTCGGCCAGGATGCGCACCAAGCCATCCTTCTTTTGCGCATCGATGCCGAACAGGGTGGCGTTGCGGCCCTGGGTCGCCAGGCCGGCAGCGGCGCCGCCCTTGGTGTTGCCTAGCGTGGCGGAGACGCCGCCGCTGACGGCGCCGCCGGCGACGTTGCCGCTGAACTGCCCCAGCAGGGCGGGATTGCCGCCGAAAATGCCTGTGATGACGCGCGAGGTGAGGCCGTCGGCCGAGGTGAACAGGCGCGCAAAATCGATATTGAATTTATCCAGCAAGGTCTTGCTGACCTCGGCGATTTTCACTTCCAGCATCACCTGCTGGGGCGCGGTCACGCGCAGCAGGTTGACCACCCGCTTGCCGTCGCCATACGCCCCCGCCAGGCGCAACACCTCGTCCAGCTTGGGCGCATCGCTGACGGTGCCGGTCAGGATGATGGCGTTCTCGGCGCTCTTGACGCGGATGGTGCTCTCCTCCGGCATCAGCTCGGCCAGCTTGGCCTGCAGGGTGGCGGGGTCGATGGCGACGACGATGTCGCGCACACTGCATGCGCCTCTCGCGTCTTGCAGGATGACGTTCATCACCCCCGCTTTTTTGCCGCGAAAGAACAGGTCGGTGGGGCTGAGCAGCAGCACTTCCATGTCGCCCACCCCATTGTTTTCCACCGCTTCCGCGACGGCGGCGGGGGGCGCGATGGCGCCGGCGGCCATGGGCGCGGCGGCGCTGGCCGGTTTCTGCCCCGCCGGCTGGCCGCTGACCACGATGCGCGCCACCGGGGCGCCCATGGGAATCACGGTCGACTTGCCCAGCATGACGAAACTGGTGGGCGCCACGCTGACGCTGGCGCAATGGTGGCTGGCAGGCTTGGCAACCGGCGCGCCGGCCGCGTGGACGGCGCCAGCGCACAGGAGGGCGCCGGCGGCCAGGGCGGCTTGTAAAGTTTGCGTGTTCAAGGCGGCTCCTCGGTAGTCGATTCGATGTCGGACTGCAAACAGGGACTCAGAAGCAGTTCAGGGCGCGGACGCCGTTCTGGACCAC
>Ga0209913_1001906_pt1 | contig 10134 bp, 9 predicted proteins | sample PersoiDNA2013203_FD_185805 | JGI IMG/M metagenome (GOLD analysis project Ga0209913, IMG submission 185805) | Permafrost soil microbial communities from the Arctic, to analyse light accelerated degradation of dissolved organic matter (DOM) -... | ecosystem: Environmental > Terrestrial > Soil >... | reverse complement strand
CGCCGCGATCGAGGCCCGGGCCTCAGCCTTCCGCTCGAGCGAGTCGAGGTAGTAGTTGATGTCGGCCCGGCCGGTGCGCAACTCCCAGGCCTCGGCTTCGGCCATGGCATGGGCCGTTTCTCTGGGCAGCGGCCCCGCGGTGCCGGTGTTGAGGTAGATGCCGGCGGCCGTAGACGGGAGCGCTTCGCGCAGTGCGGGTGTCTTTTCGTCGTCGGGGAGGAACGGCGTAACCACGCCTCACATCATAGGCGGCCGCACCCCCACTCCCCTAAGTCGGGTCGGCCCGCGGCGTCGGCGCTACGGCCGGCAACCACGAGCCACCTACCAGGGGTTCTGGTCGCCTCGCAAGCCAGCGTCCGGCAGGGCCGCCCTGAGCCACTCCGTCCCGACCGGGATGGCCACGTGCGCGCGGGCGCGATTCACGACCAGGAGGTCCACCAGGTTGGGTGACTCGGCCAAGCTGTAGGCCCAGTACTTGGCGCTCGTCAACGCTATGAACCGCCCGCTCAAGGAATCGACGGCCTGCCCCAGCTCCTCTTCCATGGGCAAGTGGATCTGACCTTCGACGGTGAACGGGGGAGCGAGCAAGATCGCCCGAATCGGCTGTTTGGCAGTCCGCATCTCCTCGCTGGATTCGGTCGGACTGGACGCGTGCACGAAGAGCATGTCCGCGAGTTGAATCTGCGAGACGCTGGAGGTGGCCACCACCTGTCGTGATCCCACCTCGAGGAAGGTGACGTCGAAAAGGACGAGATGATCCACGTCGGGCTCGTTCATGACGTCCGTCAGCCTCCGGAGCCGCGTCCGGAGCGACCCCTGAATGATCAGGTTTGGGGTCACGACCGTAAGAGCCAACGGCTGGACGGGATTGTACGAGTCAAACATTGCCGCAGGATAACCGCCCCGACCTCAGTTCGCAGGTCAATTTGGGTGTCTTCCGATGGCCTGTTCGGCGGCTGAGCGGGCCGAACCGGCGGTTCGGTGTCAGCTCATACCGTGGGCGTATGAGTCGGCGGCTGAGCGGGCCGAACCGGCGGTTCGGTGTCAGCTCATACCGTGGGCGTATGAGTCGGCGGCTGAGCGGGCCGAACCGGCTCGCACCACCACGACGGCCCCGGCTCAGGCAGTCTCGAGCGGCGCGCTCTGCGCATCCCTGACTCCAGTGGTGACCAGGTATTCGGCCCCGTGCTGCAGTTCTCGGTGCAAACGCTCGACATTGGCCAGCGTGTCGATTTCGTCCGGTCTCTTGTCCGTCCGCAGCGCCACGATGCGCGGGAACCGCAGGGCAAAGCCCGACTGATGACGAGAAGAACGCTGGATGACGTCGAAGGCGACTTCGACCACGACCAGCGGCTCGACCTCCCGGAACCGGCCCAGATGCCGGACGGTGTGCGCCTCGAACCAGACCGTCATCTCGGCGACCTCGGCGTCCGTCAGCCCGGTGTAGGCCTTGCCGATCGCGACCAACCGACCGGCCACTTCATCGCGGACGGCGAACGTGTAGTCCGACAGCACGGCATGGCGCTTGCCATGCCCGACCTCCACGCCCACAACGACGCAGTCCAGCGTCGCCAGGGCGCGCTTCATCTTGAGCCAGCCCTGGCCGCGGCGGCCGGGCGAATAGCCGCAGTTCGGGTCCTTGACCATCAGGCCTTCGTTGCGTCGGGCCCTGGCCTCAGCGAACACCCGATCCAGTTCCTCGACCGACGACGCGGTGACGAGATGCGAGAGCGCGAATCGACAGCCCGTCCCCGCCGCCGGCAGGCCCAAGGCCTCGAGACGTTGGCGGCGCTCCGTCAGCGGAGCACCCAGAAGCGGCGATATCGCGGCTGCGGCGGTACCGTTCGCGGCTGCGGCGGTACCGTTCGCGGCCGGGGCGTGGCGGCCGTTGCCCGACTCCGCGAGGCCGTACGAGCGCGGGCCGATGGCCAGTAGGTCGAAGGCGACGTAGACCACCGGAACCTCGGCCTGCAGCGCGGCCGTGGGCGCCTTGCGGCCGAGTCTGGCCTGGAGTGTCAGAAAGGGCAGGACGTGGCCGTCGGCGTAGGCCAGAATCTCGCCGTCCAGGATGCCGTCCCAGTCCATCGGCCGGGCCGCATCGATGATCTCCGGGAACTGGTCGCTGACGTCGTGCAGGTCGCGGCTGTAGAGCCGGACGTCGGACCCGCGACGGTGGAGCTGGGCGCGGATGCCGTCGTACTTGTCCTCCACCCATACCGTCGGCCCCAGACGGGACATGATCGCGGCAGCGTCCTCGGACGGCGAGGCGAGCATGAACTTGATGGGGTGCAGGAGACACAGGCGCGCTTCGTGCAGTCGCTCCTCCCGCGCGAGGACGGCAGTCTCACCCGTGTCGCCGGTCAGCATCAGGGCCATGCTCACGACCGGCTGCGGGTAGTCGAAGGCTTCGGCGATGGCCGCTTCGAGGAGCCCCTCGCGCAGGCCGATACGCAGCTCCCCGGTCAGAATCTTGACTACGTATTTGGCCGTGAGCGCGTCGCAACGCTCCAGCAGTGCGGCCAGGACGGCGCCCTTGGCGGCCGGACCGGGTGCTGCCTCGATCGCGGCGAACGCCTCCGCCACTTCCCCGAGTGTGGGCGAGAGGCCCGGGTCCGGGGCTTCGGGGCGCAGCGCGAGCACGTCCGCGACGGCCTGCCCCAGGTCGGAGCTGCGATCGTAGGCTTCGCCCAGGGCTCCGGCAGGCGCCCCGGCCAGGTGGCTCACCACGGCCGCGATCGTGGCCCAGCCCAGGCCGATCGACCGCTGATCCACCTCCGCAAACGGCCGCCCGGCCAGGAAAGTGGCAGCCGCGCGCAACTCGGGAGCCGGCAGGAACGCCAGATACCGTGCGAGCAGCGAGGTCTTCTCCGAGGTGCGAGTTGCGCCGGCGACTCGATCCGCCAACTCACTCCAGCCAAGCATGGCGCCGATGGTATACCTTCGCTCCGTGAAGCCCGCTCGACGCTCCATGACAGGTTCACCCTGGCGAACCGGAGGCCGCGATGGCCGCGGTTGCTGATCGCGAATCGTGGCGTCCGGAGACCATTGGGGGTCGGCTCGTGGTCCTGCAGAGGCACCGCCCCGAGAACCTACAAGCGTTTATGCGGTGGTATTCGGATCCGGAGGTCGCGCGGCTGACTCGGTACCACGAAGCGCCGCTCTCCAACGACGAGATCCAGCGCTTCTTCTACTCGAGGATCATGGGCTCGGACTTCCTGGCCATGGCGATCCACCTGCGCGACACCGACCGACTGGTGGGCACGTGCGCCTTCAGCCAGCTGGATGGCGACAACGGCTCGACGCTCTACCACATCACCATCGGCGAACCCGACGCATGGGGGCGCGGTTACGGCACCGAGGCCACGGAGCTGATGCTGGCCCACGCCTTCAGGCGGTTGGCGCTGCATCGAGTGGCCCTGACGGTGTTCGAGTTCAACACGCGGGCTATTCGGACCTACGAGAAGTGCGGCTTCGTCGTCGAGGGCCGCGCCCGCCAGGCGATCTTCCGCGACGGCCGCTTCTGGGACGAGATCCACATGAGCATCCTGCTCGACGAGTGGGAAGCGGGGCAGAAACGGTAGCCCGCCAGTTCGCGCGGGGCCGTCCCGTCGGGCCCGGCCGCTTTGTGGCTAATTGGCTGCGGCGGCCGCCGCCAGCTTGGCCAGGTAGGCGTCGATGATGCTCTGCAGGGTCGCTCCGCTGAGTTCCTTGAGGATCGCGGTCTCGGCGGCGTAGAAGACGTCGTGGACGCCGCACTCGCCGTCGACTCCGCAGGCGCCTCCGCGCATGACGCAGATCTGACGATGAGGATCGCCCTCAACTGCCTCGATGACCGTCAGTATGGTCACGGTCGAGGGCGCCTTGGCCAGCTTGTACCCGCCGGCTCGACCCGGATGCGCCTCCACTAGGCTGGCTCGCGTCAGGTCGCCCATGATCTGGGGCAGGAAGCGCGGCGGGATCTTCATCTCTTCCGCGATCTTGCGACTGCTCAGGAGCCCCACGGGGGCCATCGTGAGCGCCAGCATGGCGCGGATGGCGTAATCGCTGCGTTTGGTCAGGTCGAGTCGCATGGTCCGCTGAGTATCGCGCGCCTGCCGCGAACCGACACCCTGCCGTTGGTCCCGGCAAGTAGTGACGGCTGGCAGAAAGCGTAGCAATCTGAGTAGGAATTTGCCAGTTCGCTACGCAAGCAAGCGCGGGCAGGCAGAGCTGGCTGGCCGCGCACCGCAGGGCGTGACCGCGGCCCAGCCCGGCTTGGCCCGGCTTGGGCCGGCTTGGCCCGGCCCGGCCCGACGCCCAGGGTCAGCCGATCAGGTAAGTGACCGTGACCTGGATCGTGATATCGGTCGTGCCCGTCTGGATCGGCGTCGAAACCGATAAGGCCTTGGCCGCATCCATTGCGCCGGCAGTGGAGAAGATCGGCGTCGGCTGACTCGAGGTCTCAGTGATGTTGGCCACGCCCTTGACCGAAACACCGGCGGCCTGCGCCAGCGCGTCCGCCTTGGTCCTGGCATCAGCCATGGCTAGCCCGCGGGCCTGGCTCTGGGTCGCCTTCGGGTCGCCGACACGGAAGGTGATGCCGTTGACAGTGGTTGCGCCGGCCGCCATCGAGTCGTCCACCACGGCCGCCACCTTGCTGATGTCGCGGACTGTCACTCGGATCGTGTTGGCGAACTGATAGCCCGTCAGCCGTGGGTTGGCACCGTTTGTGCCGTAGTCGTAGACCGGATTCAGACTGACGTTGACGGTGACGATGTCCTTCGGGTCCACTCCGGTCTTCTTGACGGCGGCGATGACCGAGGTCATAAACGTTGCGGCAGCCGACTGGGCCGCGGCAACGGTCGGCTTCTGGGCCATGACCCCGATGACCACATCGGCGACGTCCGGCGCCACGCTGACCACGCCGTTGCTGGAGACCGTGACCGTGTGTTCGGACGCGGTCGTGGTGGGGTCGACGCCGAGGGTCGGGTGGCCGCTGATGATCGGGCCGAGAATCAGGCCGACCAGGAGGCTTGCGGCGGCGGTCACGGCAATCGCCCGACCGATGGTGATCGGACCGATGTGGCGCCTGCTCGGGCTTGGCTGGGCCGGGGTGTTTGGTGCCTGGTCGTTCATCTTCGTCTCCATGATGGTCTCGGGACCGTGTTCGGCGCGGTACACGCCAAGGACGCCCGAAGCGCCGTCCTGGTTCCCGCTCGCTACGATTGTGGCATGAGCACGACCGAAGCCAACCCCTGGCGCCGCGTTTCCCGGCGAACCGCCTACGAGAACCCCTGGCTCGAGCTGTACCACGACGAGGTGATCCGGCCAGACGGCGAGCCGGGAATCTACGGCGTTGTTCATTTCCTGCACCGGGCTATCGGCGTCGTGCCGCTCGACTTGGAGCGCGACGCTGTTTTGTTGGTCGGCCAGCACCGCTACACGCTGGACCACTATTCGTGGGAAATCCCCGAGGGTGGCGGCCTATTCGATGAGGATCCGGAGGCGGCGGCTCGCCGCGAACTGGTCGAAGAGACCGGCTACAGCGGCGGAGAGTGGCGCAAACTCTGCCGGGCCGAGCTGTCCAACTCGGTCACGGACGAGATTACGGTCCTGTTCGTCGCCACGGGCCTGGAGGCCGGGCCGGCCTCGCCCGAGGGCACGGAGCAGCTCCAGGTCCGCTGGGTCGCCTTCGATGAGGTCATGGCCATGATGCGCCGCGGCGAAATCGCCGACGCGATGACGATCCTGGCTATGCAGCAACTGGCGTTGGAGCGGGCATCCGGGAGGGCGTCCGCCACGTAGCGGCGGCGGGCCTTACGGGCCCGCCAGGCGGACCTGCGGCATGCCCCGAATGGGCCAAAGTCCATTCCCCGCCGCCCGATGTATGATCCACTTCCATGCAAGGTGCATAGAGATTATGCGTTGAGCCGCCAGGGCCGCCACCGCGGACTCCCTCGCTAGAGGCGACCAGCACAGGCGACGAAAGACCGGAGGCGCGTCATGGTCGAGGCCAGGGTTGAGGGTCAAAGCCTTGCGGCACGTCCTTCGGCCGGCCCGGCGGCGCGCCCCGTGGGCGAGGCGGCGGCGCATCACTCCGCGAGCCCCCTCACCAGCCCCGACGACGCCCCGTTCGTCAATTTGCGCGACCCCGCCCGCGCCCTCGGGCCGGATGGCCGCCCCGCCGTCAGCCGCCGAGCGGCGATCTGGGCGGACGTGCCCGACGAGCGCTGGAACGACTGGCGCTGGCAGCTGTCCAACCGCGTCAACACCGTCGAGGAGATCGGCCGCGTCCTCAATCTGACCGACGACGAGCGCGGCGGGCTCTCCGCCACGGACAAGTTCCGGGTGGACATTACGCCCTACTTTCTGAGCCTGATCGACCCCGACGACCCCAACGACCCGATCCGCCGCCAGGTCATCCCCACTGACTGCGAGCAGGAAGCCTTCACGGCGATGATGGAGGACTCGCTGGCCGAGGACCGCCACTCCCCCGTGCCGGGGCTCGTCCACCGCTACCCGGACCGCGTCCTGATGCTGGTCACGACCCAGTGCGCGAGCTACTGCCGCTACTGCACCCGATCGCGCATCGTGGGCGACGCCAAGCAGAACTTCAACCGCCACGACATCGAAGCCCAGCTCGATTACTTGCGCCGCACGCCCCAGGTTCGGGACGTGCTCCTCTCCGGCGGCGACGCCCTGACCCTCGGCCCCAAGCTGCTCGAGTCGATCCTGCGCAGCCTGCGCGAAATCCCCCACATCGAGATCATCCGCATCGGCTCGCGCGTTCCGGTCTTCATGCCGCAGCGCATCGACGACGAGCTGTGCGACATGCTCGCGAAGTACCACCCGCTCTGGATGAATCTCCACTTCAACCATCCGAACGAGCTCACGCCCGAAGTCGCCCGCGCCTGCGACAAGCTGACCCGGGCCGGCATCCCGCTCGGCAACCAGTCGGTCCTGCTGGCCGGCGTCAATGACTGCGTCCACATCATGCGGGCCCTCGTCCACAAACTCGTTGAGTTCCGCATTCGGCCGTACTACATCTACCAGTGCGATCTGGTCCAAGGCTCCGGCCATTTCCGCACGCCGGTCGGCAAGGGCATCGAGATCATGGAGGGCCTGCGCGGCCACACCTCCGGCTACGCCGTTCCGACGTATGTCGTGGACGCCCCGGGCGGCGGCGGCAAGATCCCGGTCATGCCCAATTACCTGATCAGCTACTCCGATCGCAAGGTCGTGCTGCGGAACTACGAGGGCTACATCACCACATACGAAGAGCCGGAGCACTACCAGTCGCATGACAAGGCGAACTGCAAGTACTGCCAGCATCCCCGCTCCGAATCCGGCCAGGCCGGTGTCGAAGGCCTGCTCGACGGCAAACAGATGTGGATCGAGCCGGCCGGCTTCGAGCGGACGCATCGCCGCGGCAACGAGTCCGCGCACCGGCTCCAAAATCCCTCGAAGTGGGTCCCCTACGGCGTTGGAGCTATTGAAGGCACGGCCAGGCAGCCGTTGGACGGTTTGGAGCCGGGCTCGAACGCGCAGACGCCGGGGACCGCGGTGGCCGGGGGCGAGAATAGCTTCGCCGTGCCGGAGCCCACGATAGCGGGGGGCGGCGCCCCGGAGCCGCAGGCTGTGCGCGAGCCCACGTTCGAGTATCCCCCCGGCGAGGAGCCCCGGCCAGCCGAAGGCGAGCCCACCGGCTGGTCCCACGGGGAGCTGCTCTAGAACAAGTTCGGCCGCTGCGGGCCCAGGCGCCTGGGGCTAACCGGCGCTCGCAGCCGCGCCCGCCGGCTCGCGCATCCAAGGCGTGATAGTCACACCGACGAGCAGACCCTCCGGGCTGAGTAGCCGGGTGACGACCTGGCCCCACGGCTCCTTCCGGTCGGTTACCAGCAGACGGTGGCCGGCAGCTTCCAGTTCGGCCACAGCATCGGCCATGTTGGCGACGTCGAATTCGATCCAGGCGGCCGGCACCGGCAGGTCGGCCGGCCAGAGCTTCGTTCCGAAGCATGACTCCGCTGCGTCTTCGAGACGCCATAGGGCGAAATGCTTGTCGCCCTCGATCGACTCGGAATGGCGGTAGCCGTCGTCGCCCTCGAGCGGCAACCCGAGAGCCTTCTCGTAGAACCGAACCGACTCATCCATGCTCCGGACGATGGGGCCGAAACCGGCCACGAAGATGACCTGCATCTAAACCTCAAACTATGCGTCACTGTTGCGACCACGGGCATTCTGCGCCGGGATCTTGTCATCGAGTGTCAAGTTTCGGACGGAAAGCGGAACAAGCCAGGCGGGCCCGTCGGCTCCGCCACCCCTATCGGGCAGCAGGCATGAGCGTGCCGATGGCGAGCAAACCAGCTATTCGAGGCTCGCAAACTCGGCCTTCGACTCCAAGTCTGCGTCTTGCGCAACTGGTACTTGCAAACCGCAAATAGTGAACGGCCGCTTCATCCGCCCGGATCAGGCGGCATCGTGCGTGGGACGGATGCACGGATGGCGGCCTCAGCGTACCGTGCGACCATGCAACGCGCCATGGAAATCCCGCTGCGACACGTCGAGCGTCTCAAGTGGAACCAGGACAGGGTCGACGTGATCCTGGCTGTGGTCCTGGCGGGGGTGGTGCTGGACTCGGCAATCCGGAATCAGGTCAACCTGAACGCCGCCAGCGTGACGCTACTCGCGCTCCAGACGCTACCGATCGCGATCCGAAGGCGCAACCCGTTGCGGATCCTGGCTCTCACGGGCACGGCGATTACGCTCTATTCCCTGCTTGGCTACCCCAACAGCAACGGCCAGCTTGGCGTCTTCGTGGCCTTCTACACCGTGGCCGCCAACGAGCCAAGGCGGAGGGCGTTGGTGGCGGCCGCGGTGACGTCCGTCGGCATCCTCATCAGCCTCATGGCTTATGCCGCCATTGGCTCGCTCTCCGACTGGGCAACAAACCTGGGCTCGACCTACGCCCTCTTTGGCGTCGCCTGGTTGATCGGTGACAACTTGAGAGTCCGGCGCGCCTACACCAAGGAGCTGGAAGACCGGGCGACCGATCTGATGGCGGAGCGCGAGGATCGTGCCTCCATGGCCGTGATCGAGGAACGCGCTCGAATCGCCCGCGAGCTGCATGACGTCGTCGCCCACTACGTCAGCGTCATGGTGGTCCAGGCCGCCGGCGCGAGACGCATCGCGGACAAGGATCCGGCTGCAGCCCGCGGCGCCCTGGAAGCGGTCGAGTCGGCCGGCAGAACGGCGCTCGCCGAGATGCGGCGCATGCTCGAGGTGCTGCGGGCCGACGATCCGGGCATGGGCCCCCAGCCCGGCCTCGACGAGCTCGACCGGCTGATCGAGCATGTTCGGGGCGTCGGCCTGCCCGTCGAGGTGAGGATCGAGGGCTCGTCCAGCGGTTTGCCTGCCGGCATGGACCTGGCCGCCTATCGAATCGTCCAGGAGGCTCTGACCAACACGGTCAAACACGGCGGCAAGGCAAACGCTCGCGTGACCGTCACGTACGCGACCGACACGCTCGAGATCGAGGTCATCGACGATGGCCGAGGCGCTGCCGCAGCGCTGCTATCGATGGGCGTTCCGGGCGGCCACGGGCTCATCGGCATGAAGGAGCGGGTGGCTCTCTTCGGCGGCCAGTTGTCGGCCGGCCCGGTCCTCACTGGCGGCTACCGGGTATTTGCCCGAATGCCGATCGAACCCGATGACAGCGCCCGGGCCCGGTCTGAACGCCAGGCCTCGTTGGAAGCGATCCAGGAATCCGCAGAGCGCGAGGAGCGCGAGGAGCGCGGTCACCCGTCGCGGCCCAGCCCGCGGCGCACGTTGCGCCCCGGCCCACGGCTCGGTTCACGCCCGGCGTCGCCGTCCGGCTCGCCGTTCGGTCTGCGGCCGGCACCGCCATCTGAGGGTATTGTGAAGTCCCGCGCGGTACCGCCCATGATGGTTCGAGTGGTACCGTCGCAGCCAACCGAGAAGCCCGGATCCGGCAGTCGCCGGACACGAGAAGGGGACCTGTGACGACCCGAATTCTCCTCGTCGACGACCAGCCGCTGCTGAGGACCGGGTTCCGGATGATCCTATCGGCCGAGCCCGACTTTGTCGTCGTGGGTGAGGCCGGAGACGGAGCCTCAGCCGTGGAGTTGGCCAGCCGAC
>Ga0209913_1001905_pt1 | contig 10135 bp, 11 predicted proteins | sample PersoiDNA2013203_FD_185805 | JGI IMG/M metagenome (GOLD analysis project Ga0209913, IMG submission 185805) | Permafrost soil microbial communities from the Arctic, to analyse light accelerated degradation of dissolved organic matter (DOM) -... | ecosystem: Environmental > Terrestrial > Soil >... | reverse complement strand
CCGATTTCAGTGCAGATCTCAGCACCTACGGCGCACAAGACTTCAACGTGTGCCTGCTGCTTCACATGGCCGCCCTGGCCATCGCCCTGCTGGCAGCCGCCGTGCTGCGCGACAAACCCGTGGTGACACCCCCCGTGCCGATCGCGACGCGCCCCCTGCCCACCCGCTGAGCCCACTTGAACCGGCCGCCGGATTCAGCAACAAAAAACCCGCTGCCAGAGGGAGGTCAGCGGGTTCAAATGCGTCCCAGGTCGGACTAGGACAGGAATCTGGAGGTGAAGGGAGTCGAAGTGTTGCGTAGAAGCCGCATGGGTGCTAGCTTTCGGCAATTCGATTTATTTTTTACCCCCTTCTTTTCCCCATAGCCTACGGTTCTATTCCGCGGCGTGCCTTTGTGACCACTCCCGAGCGAATTCCCAGAATCGCGCGATGGGTTCGGTTCCCGGACGATCTAAGTAGTCATGGGTGGTCAATGCCTCCCCAATCTTGGCACGCGCCTCGTCCTCGACGTCCATTTCAATGACGCGATTCGAGCCATCCTTTTCGATGTGCTTTATCTCGTTCTTGGCTTTCACTGACATGGAGTACCAGACCTTATCGTCAGGCTTTGAAGTGCTGTCTAGCGAAACAGCGATCTGACTCGCTGCTTCGGCGATCTCACCCAGTGAATGCGGCTTGCCGAGCATCTTCGCCAACTCTCGATAAAGTTCCTCCGCAACCCCCGCCAAGTTCAGGGCGGCAGCGAACCTTTTCGCGTCGAGGAATTCGCAAATTGCCGCGTCCAACATCTCGTCGGCAACATCCATCTTGTCAATCTCGGTCATCACGATCACTACCTCCACTGATCACGAATCCGGGCGGGCCACGCCCGGTGCGTATCGCCTGTAGATTACGGCTGCTTTTTATTCCACAAGGCCGCCACCTGGGTGAATGCCTCACCCACTGCGACCCCACGCAATGCCTTGGCCTCGGCGAGGCTTTCTGCGTCTTGTGCCGCCTCACCACACGCACCCAACACCTCGGCGGCCTCCGCCACCTGGGTGTGACATTCCGACAGACACCACATGAGGTTGCGAACCGTCGCATCGACTGATGCGTGGCTTCGGGCGTACCCCATCAATGCGGCATCTGAGAGGCCTGCCAAGGGCCCGGAAAGCGGCGGGTATGGGGTTGTCTCGGTGGTGCCGCCCTGTAGGTCGTCAAGCTCCCACATAGCACGGTCAATGCGGGCTGCAAGTTGCCACACCAAGGGGTCAACATCGGGGCTTCTTTGAAGCTGAAATGCGAAGTTGCAGACTTCGAGAAAATCGCGGCATGCTGCCATTCTTATGCACTCCATTTGTTACGGGTGCTGGCATCTTGCAATATTTTTCAAAGCGCAGTCAAACAACCGAATTTCACTTCTTTCATGGTTGTTTTGACCGCTACAACCAACGCAACAACCTGCGAAGGTTGTTACGTGAGGATTGATAAATGGGTAAAAAATCAACCCGATGCAACTAGCTAGCGGCATCACGAGCAACAACCCCACAACCATTCACAGGTTGTGGCACTAAAATTTAAGCGTGGCAGCTACCTTTTACGAGCGTCAGCATCTGATTCAAGATTTTTCCGACAGAAAATAAAATCTCCTGCGGTTGCGTCTGCGCAACACCACTCGTTCAATCTGGCCTTTTGGTCAGCATGACCCCCATCAGTGCAGCGGCTTGAGCACGAAGGCGAGCAGTTGATTCAACAAATTTAGGGTAGGCTTCAACTAGCGCTTTGGTGCCTGCATCCCCAGCCCCAATCAGCGCATCATAAGCAGGCTTTACCTTCTCGTTTTCGACTGTGGCAGCCGCACCGTTACCCGCTTCGAACAGACTGAGTACCTTTGCCTTGATATGGTCAACATTCGCACGCGTGACAGCAATTTTATGTTTATGCTCAATTGTTATTTTTTGCATATTAAAAAATGCTTGATTAAAAATTTCAACCTCAGTGATTTCCGGGAAATACAAAGTTGAGAGCATGTTGACTTTTGGGTGTGGGCTCACGCCGACTTCAATATCGCTTTCATTCCAGGACAAACGCATTCTGTCAAGCCAGTTGCCGCATTCATCAACCGTCACCAGTAGTTCCTCCAGCTTTTGCCTCCGCAATTGCAAATACTCTCTCGCCAGCCAGTCGGTATGCGAAATCGCCGTTTTTATTTCCTCTTGTGCGGTCGTAGTCTTCCTCAATTGCGAAAGTAATTCGTCAAAATCTGCGCGGGTTGCGTAGTTCTTTCCCTTCGTTTTGAAATACTCAACCAGCAAAGCGGTTCCTGCGGCCATCACTGCTGCCAGTGCCAGTGCAAGAAGGTGTACCCACCACTTATCGGCAACTACCCCACTGGTGATTGCATCCGCAAGTTTCAATAATTGTTCGTCGGTCATGGTTCCCCCTAATTTCCCATGCCGACATTCTGCCTGCGTTTATTCGTCTCCTTCGTCCGTCTCCCAAGGCCGGCGCGCCGAGGTATGCGCCCCTCGCAGCTTGGCGGAGTCGGGGCGCGTACGTGTCGAACGGCAAAGGCGCAGCTTGCCCGAGAGGGTCGCCAGGGTGCCCGCTAGCTGGGCGGACAGCTTCAGCGCAGGGTGTGCTTTGCCTTCGAGGATGGGGCCATCCTGGGCCACCCGCGCATCACACACGGCCTTCTGCTGGGTGGCAATCACCAGCGCGTGAAGCAAGGGCAAATCGCCCTCGGTGAAGTAATCGGCGGGCAGCGAATTGCACACCGTGCGCCAGTGCTTGGCGGCTTCCGGTGACAGGTCGGCGGGCGGCTTCGGGCGCCGTGTGATTGCTGTCGATGTAGCGACAACGGAAAGGGATGCAGATGAGCGTCGTGCCATTTTTTTTTCTTAAAAAGTGCGGATTTAGCTTTTGATCTTTCAGAGGCCGGTCTACCGTTTTGAGCCTGCAGCGATTAGAGGCCCCCCGGTGGGTGCTGGTAAGGCCGCCAAGGGCCTAGCGCAATGAGGTTGGTACTACCCCACACGCGACGCGCGGAAGGCCGCGCAGCGTGGCACCATTTGCAGTGCGATTAATGCCGGTCGCGCGTCCCGAAGAGGAGGGAAGCCACCGGCTTTCGGGGTTTTTCAATGTGGGGGCACTCGCCGAATAATCCCCCGCTGCCCACCTGGGGCAGCCTCGGGAGAATCAGGAAGCAGAGAACTTCAGGGCTTTGACAGCCTCCGAGTTGGTCACGGCACCAGCAACACGACGGGTCGTGTAGAAGCCCACATATGGCTTATTGGTCAGCGGGTCGCGCACCATGCGGGTCGGGGTGCGATTCACGAACACATAGGCACGCTTGAAATCGCCGAACAACGCCGACAGCGAGTTGGCGGCCTTGATGGGCATCATCTCGGATTCAAAAATCGGATAGCCGAGCAGGGTCGGCGGCTCACCTTGCACGAGACCGGTTTGAATCAAGTAGCGCCCCTGACTGTCCTTGAAGCTGAGGATTTCTTGCATGACCTGCGGGTGCATCAACCAGCATGCAGTCTTACGATACGCAGCCTTCAACTTGTAGACCAACTGCAGCAGAATGTCTGCCTTGTTCGTAGCTGCCCAGTCACCAGCAACGCCGGTCGGCAGATATTGCAACTGGCCGAACGCGCGGGTGCTATCGTCAGTGGCAGCAAAGGTGCCCGAGAGAATGCCGGTGGGCTGGTTAACACCATTGCCCGTCAGGATGCCCGTTTCAATCGCGGCGCCGAATTCCTCACCCACGCGGGTAACGACATAGTTTTCAATGTCAAAACCGGCATCGTCAAGCAGTTGCTGTGTGATTTGCGGATTCGCGTACAGCTCGCCCATCGGCGGCTTGATATCGACGAAGCCGCCCGTGTTGGTGGCAGGACGCGCGGCAGTTTCACCCACCCAGGCATTTGCGTTGCGCGTGGTCTGCACGATTTCGTGAAAGTCGCTTGTGAAGCTGTCCACAGTTCGCACCAAACCCAGCATTGCGCCTTGCTGCACTGCCACGGCGTCGACGCGCTGGTCGATGAGTTTCGGGACGGCATAGCCGCCATCAGCGCCGCTGTTGGTGGACCAAGCCAGTGCCTTTTCTTCCGGGCCCTGGGCAGGCATTTGACCCTTGCGGATGAACGCATCCGACCAAGCCTTGGTCTCGGTCTTCACGGCGCCCGACTGGGTGGGCATGCCAAAGCCGGGACGGCTGGCGCGGGCGGCCTTGTTTTCGACGTCCTCGAACTTGGCTTCGAGTTCGGCAAAGCGCGCGTCGTTCTTTTCTTTGAACCGGCGGAACTCATCATTGCCTTTTTCGACTGCGGCGAGGACTTCAGATTGATAGCTGCTCATGGAGAAATATGTTTGAAAGTTGTTTAGAAGCCTGAATGGTCAGAGTCAGCCGTGCCATTTGTTGAGGGCGTTTGTCCCGCCGCTTTGACGTCACGTTGAGCGGAACGCAGCGACACACCGAAGCGCGCCTGAACACTCCCCACAGCGTCGGCCACAGTCCACCCGGCATCGAGCAATGCGCGGGCACGGCGCACCCGCAGCGCTCGCCCGGACGGGGTCGGAATGTGCAGCGTTTCCCCGGCGTGACGCGCCAGCACCCGAAGGCAGGCCATGCGGGCCCGTGTATCGGGCATGGCGGCCAACAAGCCCCGCCCGAAAGCGTCCGAACTGGGCACCTCAATGGGCGGGGCGTGGGCCGCCTCAACGTCGCGCCGCGCAGTACGGCAGGAAACCGGGAAACGGTCGCGCAGCGCCTGCACGATGGCGGCATCCGCCATGCCGTTACCGGTCATGTTTCGGGCAGCTTGCACCCGTCGGGCCTGTTTGTTCTCAATAGGCAGATAGACATGTTTTCCTGCCCATCCGTCGAGGTAACCGGCAGCCCGTGCGGCCTCGGCTGGGGTGTGCAGGCCCGCGAATAATTCGCGCGTGAAGCGCTTGGTAACGCTGGCGCTCATTGCGGCGACTCCCCACCCAAGGCAGCGGCCTGGGCCTTCAATAGCGCCAGCTTGGCGCCGTGCGCGGCTTGCAGATGCTCAACAATGAACAGATGTGCGACACCCGCCATTTCGGCAGCGCTGGCGGCGTTCAGGCGCCAAAGCATGAGGGCCATTCGGTCGGTCGGACAGGACACGATAGCGCCCGTTATGCAGTCGTTCAGCAGTTCGAGCACGTCGGCTTGAAATGCGGTCATTTGGGTTTTAGGCATGAGTTATTCCGCGACGCCCCCGAGGGGCGCCGTTTTTGATGTTGGTTTCGGTGGGGGGTTAGACGGCCAAGGCGGCTTCGGCTTCTGCGACCTGGGCGGCGGCACTCGTGGCCCACATACGGGCCGTTTCAGCGTTTGACGCGGCGATGTATGTCGAGTCACCACCCTCTATCGCGCCTTCGACAAGTTCCCCTGCCGCTGGCAGTCCCCGCGCGGCCTCTGCGAACCCGTCAGCGATGCGCACAGCCTCATCGGCGGCTTGTTTCGCGCGGTCGAGGTGCGCGCGGGCTTCTTCGCGACTCACGGCGGTTCGAGCGGCGTCACAGGCGGCCAAAGCCTCATCAAACAGGGCCATAGCCCCATCTGTTGGCAATGGGATGGGATCAGCTTCGGGCAGCGGCTCGACAGCCGCATCGAGTTGCTCGGCGAACGCGGCCAGGAACTCCGGCTGAAGTTCATGCGCAGCGTCTGCCATGCAGCCTTCAAGCTCGAATTGAACCGCTTCCGGGTGCCGCTTTTGCAGGTGCCGCGCTCGACGAATGACGGCCTTGCGACTGAGCGCGCCCGAATGATCCGCGAGAGCTTCGGCGGCGATCCACTGGCGGGCGGCCAACACCTCGCGGGTGGCGTGCCGGACAGCCCGCAACGCCTCGGCATGAGTCTGCCTTGCGTTGTCATGCAGGCGCTCGGCGTCGGCAACAAGTGCTGCGACCTGTCCGCGTTGGGTGCCCCGGGCGCTTTGGCACTTTTCGGTCAGGTCGACAGCCTCGCGCGCGGCGACAACTCGGGCCGCAAGCTGGTCAACCTGCTCCCCGAGGCGTTCCAGGCGAGGCGAGAAAGGCGGGGCATCACTTCGCAATGACGCATCCTTGCGCCGAAGGTCGTCACCGACAAGCGAGACCCACGCCATGCCGCCAGACAAGCGCGACCAGCCGCGCCCACCTGGGCCGCCTAACCAGTGGCACAGATCGAGGGGCTTTGCGTTGGTCGTGCAGATGGTGAGCAGTCGGTGTGCAACGCGGAGATTTAAGACGTCGGTCAGCACCTCGGCTGCGAAGGTTTCGCTGCCTGCGCCTGCACTGCCTGCGCCCACGTCGTCTAGCGCCAAGACGGCTACCGATTCGCCATAGCGGGCCAACAACCGCGCGTATTCACCGCGACCTGCATCACGAAATTTACGAGTGAAAGCAGCATGGTCGATGAACTCAAGATCGAGCCCTGCCGCGTCGTAGGTGGCGAGTTTGCACGCTAGCAGCGTTGACTTGCCGACCCCTGCTTGCCCGGCGATCACCAGATTTCCGAAGGGCGCACCTTCAGCGCCGAAAGCACGCACCTGGGCAACGACCGCAGCGCGCTCAGGCGATGTATCGACGGGCAGCGCGTCGAAGCGCAGGCCGCCGTAAAAGCCGGGCGGGCCGAAATTTGCCCAATGGGCGTCTATGTTCCGCTCAAGCGCGAAAAAGTCGCGCTCAGCACGTTGATGCAAATCGACAGACCGCCGCAGCTCGCCGCGAAGCTGCGCTAGGGTTACATCACCCGCGCTGACAGCTTCCGTTGCAGCCTTCAACATCGCCCGCAGGGCATTCAAGTTTGACCCTGTGACTGCGACGGCTTTAGCAATCGGGGCAACAGCGTTTCGCAGTGCGCGGGCGGCTTCAGCTTTGCGGCGTACACCGGCCCACTGACGGGCTCGGGTTGGAGAGTTACAAGATTTCATGTTCAGAACTCCGATGGGTCATACGTCCAGTCCTGACCCGCAGCGCGGGTGTCTGGATTGCCAATAGGGGCCGCCGTGGCCTTTTTCCGGCCCGTGGCGCGTTTTTTGATTGGTGGCGAAGGGGTTACCCTATCCGCAGGCGCTTCGGCCCTTGGCAGGCTAACCCAGTGGCCGCGCTCGGGGGTCAGCAAGCTGGCCAAGCGGGCTTCGACGTCGCGGACGGACTCACCCGCGGCAATGGCGCTGTCCACCTGGGCGGCCAGGGTTGCCAATTGCCGGGCCGTGAAAGGTCGTGCTTTGCGTTCGGCGATCTGCACCCAGGTATCAGGCGCAATGCCATTTGGCGCAGCCACAACCATGGAAGGCGCCGGAAGTGCAGACCGGGCCGACAGGCCAAGGTCTGCACCTTCAGGTGCTCCCCCAACTACACCCCAAAGGTTCACTTTGGGTTCACTTTGGGTTGTATTTGGGTTTGTCTCCCGTACATGGGAGGGGGCTACTCCCGCCGATGGGAGGGGGCTACTCCCCTGTATGGGAGGGGCACCCTCCCGCGCATGGGAGTGGGTGGGGCTCCCATCGGCGGGAGTGCTCGCGCCGTCATTCGGCGCTGTGGCCAGTTTGTCAGCAGCTATCCGGTAGCACATGACGCCAGAAAGACGCGGCCCCATTTCCACAAGATAGCCAAGCTCAACTAGCGTGTGAACGTGGCGCCGTGCCTGCTTAACCGATAGGCTGCAGCGCCTCGCCGTCGTGGCAATGGCGGGCCACGCCTCAGCGGTCGAGTCGTTCGCGTTGTCCGCGATTGCCAACAAAGTGAACTTCAGCGGCGAGGGTGTCAGGTGCGACGCCCACACGCGTTTTTGCAACTTCAGCCCCATTGCGCACCCTCGGAGCAGGGGAACCAGCACGCGGGGGTGCGCGGGGCCTGGGTGGCGGCGTTGGCAATTACGCCTTGCAGCGTTTCGGAAAATTCGGTGAGGCTTTCAAAATCCCCGCAATATCGAGCGAATCCCGGCGCAATTGCCAGAAAGCCGCTATTTACAGCAGGGCGCACTTCAACACCGACCAGTGCGAGGTGCGCGATTATGTTCGCTTCGTCCTTGCTACGAAATTCGCCGCGAGAGTTAATCAAGGGGATGGCGTTCATAGTCACGCCGCCTTGTGGCTTTCATTATTGGAGGTCGAGCCTGCTCGGCAACGCAGCCACGCGGATAAGTCGCGTGCAACCCAACGGGTGCAGCGCGCCCCATCCTTCACAGGCGGCGGGAACTGAGATGCCGCCACCTTGCGTCGAATGGTGGATTCGGACAGCCCCGTGATCGTGATGACTGTCGTGATCTTCAGAAGGGCGTCAGGGATGTGGACGGCGTCAAGTGACTGCCCGCTTTTGCGCTCGCGCCGGGGGGAGTTTGAGGGTTTGGAAGGCTTGGAATGCACGGCGAAATTTGTTGAAATTTCGCCCGATTTGGGACGGAGTACGGGCGGAAAACTCCGCCCATGCACCAGACAAAAGAGGTGTGTCCATCCGGTGTTCTCATTGGCGCGACCCGGGCAGGTCGCAGTCACAATGCACCCCCGCCACAATTCTCTTAGACGGGTAAGTTTCCGGCTCGTTGCCGTGAGAGAGCATTATATACCGGCTAAAAGCGCCATATCCCGTCAGAATTCAAGCCCGCAGCGGAATAATCTCGGCACCTTGGCGCAACTTGTCCAAATAGTCGGCCCACTCCACCATCATCTTGCGTCGCTGCGCGATGTAGGTCGTTCGGTCGTAGGCCATGCCCAACGGGCCGGATTTGCCGTGTGCCAATTGCGCCTCGATCACCTCGGGGTCAGTCTCCAGGTGCTCACCCAAGATCGTGCGCGCCATCGCACGAAAGCCGTGCGCGGTCATTTCGCTGTTGGTGTAGCCCATGCGGCGCAATGCGGTGTTCACCGTGTTGTCAGACATGGGCCGCTCACCCGTCAACAGGCTGGGGAACACATAGCGGCCACCACCTGAATGCGATTGCATCCGCTTGAGGCATTCAACGGCCTGGGGTGCGAGCGGCACAAGGTGGGGCCTGCCGTTGATCTTGCCTTGCTTGGTGCGCTTCATGGACGCGGCGGGAATGGTCAACATGCCGCTCTCAAGGTCTACCCATGCCCATTCCATTTCGCGGATGTTGCCGGGCCGCTGGAACAACAGCGCGGACAGCAAAAGGGCCTCACGGGTGGCGGGCTGCCCGTGGTAAGCGTCGATAGCGCGCAGCAGTTCACCCGCCTGGGCTGGCTCCAACACTGCCGCCATATGCTTGACGATCACCGCTTGAAGGGCACCGCGCAGCGCGTGGGCCGGGTCTTGGGTGCATCGCCCTGTTGCCATGCCGTAGCGGAACACCTGCCCGGCGTACTGGCGCAGGGAATGTGCCGTTTCGTTCTTGCCTCGCTTTTCAACCCGGCGCAGTTGCTCCAGCAGCAAGGGGGCGGTGATTTCTGCGATCGGCAAGGGGCCAATCCAGGGGAACAAGTTCACCTCTTGCAGGCGCAGCCACTTGGTGCTGTGTGCTTCGCTCCATTCCTTGACCTTGAAGCCGTGGAACTCGCGGGCCACCTTTTCATAGGTGGTTGCCGAATTGACCCGTGCGGTTGCCTTTTCGATCTTCCGGCGCTGCACTGGGTCGCTGCCTTGGGAGAGCACCTTGCGCGCGTCATCGCGGGCCAGTCGCACCTCTTTCAGCTTCACCTCGGGGTAGCTGCCCAGTGAGAGGCGCTTTTCTTTGCCGTCAAAGCGGTACTTCCAGAACCAGCGCTTTGCGCCGTTGGGGGTGACTTCAAGGTAGAGGCCGCCAGCGTCGGCCAAGCGGACACGGGGCTTGTCGTCGGGGCAGGATGCAGCTTTGCAGGTGATTTCAGTCAGCATTGGGGGAACAAATTTTGCGAAAAGCGCGGTTTGCGCTCTGTTCCCCCAGGTTTTACCCCCACTTCATGTGCGCTGCAATGGCGACTCATGACTGCACTTGACGGCCAAATTTAGGCTAAGTGCTTGATTTTGTTGAGGTTTTGACTGGATATGACGGCTTATGAAAGCCAGAAATGGAGCGGGTGAAGGGAATCGAACCCTCGTATGAAGCTTGGGAAGCTGCCGTTCTACCATTGAACTACACCCGCGGCAGGCGGGATTATAGGGGCAGAACAGGGTCGGCCGAGGCTCGGCGGTTTCA
>Ga0209913_1001903_pt1 | contig 10158 bp, 9 predicted proteins | sample PersoiDNA2013203_FD_185805 | JGI IMG/M metagenome (GOLD analysis project Ga0209913, IMG submission 185805) | Permafrost soil microbial communities from the Arctic, to analyse light accelerated degradation of dissolved organic matter (DOM) -... | ecosystem: Environmental > Terrestrial > Soil >... | reverse complement strand
AGACCGCCAGGGCGGCCGCAAAGTCGGCATCGTCAATGGCAAAGCCATCAATGTGGTTTCCCAGGTCAGCACTACGCGCGCGCTGGCGCTGCTGGCGATTGCCGAAGGCAATTCGCTGGAACGCCAGGCGCAGCTGCTCAACAGCAATACCCAGGAAGACTATGCCGCGATCCTGAAGGAAAACCGCATCCTGGCACCGCTGGACCACGAAGACCCGGCGCACTGCCTGGTGTCCGGCACCGGCCTGACGCATCTGGGCAGCGCCGCCACCCGCGACAAGATGCACCAAAAGCTGGATGACGACGAAAGCGCCATGACCGACACCATGCGCATGTTCAAATGGGGCCTGGAAGGCGGACGGCCGGGCCGCGGCAAGGTCGGCGCACAGCCTGAATGGTTCTACAAGGGCGACGGCGACATCGTGGTCAATCCGGGCGCGCCGTTCCCGATGCCGGAGTTTGCCGAAGACGCCGGCGAAGAGCCGGAACTGACCGGCCTGTACCTGATCGATAACGACGGCTTGCCGCATCGCCTCGGTTTCGCCATCGGCAATGAATTCTCCGACCACGTGGTCGAGCGCAAGAATTATCTCTACCTGGCGCACTCGAAGCTGCGCTATTGCTCATTCGGCCCGGAACTGCTGGTCGGCGACCTGCCCACCAATCTGGTCGGCATGAGCCGCATCCGTCGCGAAGGCCGCGTGATCTGGGAAAAGGAATTCCTCTCGGGCCAGGACAATATGTGCCACGCCATCGAGAACCTGGAATACCACCACTTCAAGTACAACCAGTTCTTGCGTCCGGGCGATATCCACGTGCACTTCTTCGGCACCGCGACCTTGTCGTTCGCCGACGGTGTGCGCACCCAGCTCGGCGATTGCTTCGAGATCAGCCTGCCCGATTTCGGCGAACCGCTGGTCAATGGCATCGCGCGCGAACAATCGCGTGTTGCCATCGACGGTGTCAAAGTACTTTGATATTGGCCTGACAAGTTTCAGAAATATTGTTGCAACGACTAGAAAAGCGCCCACCAAGAGGCGATTGCCGATACGCTCCATGGACCGGACCTTCGATCCGCAGAGTGCATCACGATAATAAACGGTCCTGTGTAGCGGACATTCCCGGTCCAGCGCCAGGCCTCAGCAAGGAGACCCAGCAATGCAAAAACACGTCTACCCACCGTGCGTCCTGACGACGTTCGTATCAGCCCTTCCCTTCATTCTTCCGTCAGCAATGGCGACACCCGGCACGACCGACCCGATGGCCTGATTCCCTGCGCATCAACACGGCGACCGGCCCGGAACATATACCGGCCGCCGGGAATCAGGCGTTGACCTGAAGACTTTTGGAGACTTCATGCATTACACCTTTGACTTCATGAGCGTGTTCGTCAACTGGCCCCGTTTGCTCTACGGCGCCTGGTTGACGGTACAGTTGTCCGCGCTCTCCATCGTACTTGGCTTCGTGGTCGGCACCTTGTGCGCCGTCGCCTTCAAGAGCAAAAGCTGGTTGCTGCAGGCGCTGGTAAAAGCGTATGTCGAAATCATCCGCAATACGCCGCTGCTGGTGCAGGTGTTCCTGGTCTATTTCGGCCTGGCGAGCATCGGCCTGAGACTGACTGCGGAAACCGCCGCCGTGATCGCGCTGACCGTCAACGTCGGCGCCTACACCGCGGAGATCATGCGCGCCGGCATCAACTCCATCCATCCGGGCCAGATCGAGGCGGCCGAATGCTTGGGCATGTCCAAGTTCCATGTCTATTGGCATGTGGTGTTGCTGCCTGCCGTGGAACGCGTCTACCCGTCGCTGACCAGTCAGTTCATTTTGCTGATGCTGGCCTCGAGCATCACCTCGCAGATCTCTGCCGAAGAACTGACCGCCACCGCCAACCTGGTGCAGTCGGAAACCTTCCGCAGCTTTGAAGTGTATGTGGTGATTGCCGTCGCCTACCTGGCCCTGTCCTTCCTGTTCCGCGCCGCATTCTGGCTGATCGGGAAATCAGCGTTTGTGCGCAAGCGCAAACTCGGCACCAATCTGTAAGGGGAGCACGTGAACTCATTTACTTTTTTACACGTTGAATATCTGCTGCAGGCGGCGGTCTGGACCGTGGTCCTGTCGCTGATCGCCTTTGTCTGTGGCGGCCTGGGCGGTTTCGCGATTGCGCTGGGGCGCATTTCAACGTCGCCTGCGCTGCGCCGCATCTCCAGCTGGTATATCCAGATCGTGCAAGGCATCCCCTTGCTGGTGGTGTTGTTCGTCACCTACTTCGGCTTGGCGATTGCCGGCTTCAAGCTGTCGCCGCTGGTGGCGGCCGGGATTTCGTTTGCGGTGTATTGCGCCGCCTTCCTCGGCGAAATCTGGCGCGGTTGCATCGAAGCGGTGCCGAAAACGCAGTGGGAAGCCTCAGAATGCCTGGGCTTCAATCGCTTTGAACAATTGCACAAAGTGATCCTGCCGCAAGCGTTCAAGATTGCCATTCCGCCAACGGTCGGCTTCATGGTGCAAATCGTCAAGAACACGTCGCTGGCTTCGGTGATCGGCTTCGTCGACCTGTCGCGCGCGGGTCAGATCATCAACAACTCGACGTTCCAGCCGTTCACCGTGTTCGGCTGCGTGGCCCTGATTTATTTTTGTCTCTGCTATCCGCTATCGGCGCTGAGCAAGCACTTTGAAAGGAAATTGAATGTCAGCAATCGTTAGCATCAAAAATCTGCACAAGAGCTTCGGCACGAACAAGGTGTTGAACGGCGTTTCACTGGATGTGCAGAAGGGCCAGATGGTGGCGATCATCGGCCGCAGCGGATCCGGCAAGAGCACCTTGTTGCGCTGCCTGAATGGCTTGGAACGCATCGATTCGGGCGACATCAATGTCTGCGGCCACGACATCCACCATCCCGACAAACTCAATCTGCGCGAATTGCGCAAGCAGGTCGGCATCGTGTTCCAGAGCTACAACCTGTTCCCGCACGTGACGGTGGAGCGCAACATCACGCTGGCGCTGACCACCATCAAGAAGATGGCGACAGCGGAGGCAAAAAAAATCGCGCACAATGTGCTGACCCTGGTCGGTCTGGAAGGCAAGAAGGACGCCTATCCTGAACAACTCTCGGGCGGTCAGGCGCAACGCGTGGCGATTGCACGTTCGCTGGCGATGGCGCCGGAACTGATGCTGTTCGATGAAGTGACCTCGGCGCTCGATCCTGAACTGACTGGCGAAGTGTTGAAGGTCATGGAAGACTTGTCGCAGCAAGGCATGACCATGGTGCTGGTCACGCATGAAATGGCGTTTGCGCGCAAACTGGCCGACATCCTGGTGTTCATGCATCAAGGAAGAGTATGGGAAGTGGGCCCGCCGGACGAATTGTTCACTAATCCAAAAACTGCTGAACTAGCCAAGTTCGTCAGCAGCGATTTGTAATCCAGGCAACATCAGCAACATCCATTTTTACATCAGGAGACAATATGAACACATTATCGAATTTCACCAAAAAAGCGGCTGCCGTCATGCTCGGCCTGGCCTGCTTCGCCCAAGTCGTCCACGCCGATACGCTGGCCGACATCAAAGCGCGCAAGAAGGTCCTGATCGCCGTCGACCTGGGTGCGCCGCCGTTCGGCATGACCAGCGCCAAGATGGAGCCACAAGGCTCGGACGTGGAAACTGCACGCGCACTGGCCAAGGATCTCGGCGTAGAGCTGGAGATCGTGCAAGTGACCGGCCCTAATCGCGTGCCTTTCCTGATGACCGGCAAGGCCGACATGGTCATCGCCACCTTCAGTATCACGCCTGAACGCGCCAAGGTCGTCACCTTCACGCATCCCTACGGCGCTTCGCAATTCGTGGTTGCCGCACCGAAGGGCACTGCGATCAAGAGCCTGGCCGACCTGAACGGCAAGCGCATTGCAGTCGTGCGTGGCAACATGCAAGATTCGCTGCTGACGCCGCTGGCACCGAAGGGGGCGACCATCGTGCGCTTTGACGACGACGCCACCGTGACTGCCGCGGTGGTCTCCGGCCAGGTTGACGGCTTGTGCACACCGAACGCGCTGGCCGCGGCGATTGCGCGCCAGAATCCATCGAAGGGCTTGGAAACCAAGTTTGCGATCAAGGACATCCCTTACGCGATCGGCATCCGCCAGAACGAACCTGAACTGCAAAAGTGGCTCAATGCCTGGATCGACACCAACACCAAGAACGGTCGCCTGGGTCAGATTTATCAGCAATGGGTCGGCACACCGATGCCTGACCTGACGCAGTTTGCAACGAAGTAATGTAATTACGTGAGCAGCAACATGCACGCTGTGGCCAGCATAATCGGATGTCCGATGCGCCGGCCGGCCTGCATGACATTCTCTTTCTTACCGAGATCATCATGAAACCTATTTCTCCCGTCATCCGATTGAACCCTGTCGATGATGTTGTCATTGCGCGCCGCCAGCTGATCACCGGCACTGTTCTCGAAGAAGAGAATGGCCTGCGGGTCGCGGCCTTGATCCCGGCCGGACACAAGATGGCGACACGCGCCATCGCTGTCGGCCAGCCGATCAAGCGCTATGGACAAATCATCGGCACCGCCAGACTAGCCATCGAGCCAGGTCAACACGTGCATACGCACAATCTGGCCATGGCGGAGTTTTCACGTGAGCACTCCTTTGGCGCCGACGTCACACCGGTCGACTACGTCGACACGCCCGCCACCTTCTTGGGCATCAAGCGCCAGGACGGTCGCGTCGCCACGCGCAATTACATCGGCGTGCTGACCTCCGTGAATTGCTCGGCCACGGCCGCGCGCGCGATTGCCGATTACTTCCGCCGCGACATCCATCCGGAAGCATTGGCCGATTTCCCCAATGTCGACGGCATCGTGGCGTTGACCCACGGCCTCGGCTGCGCCGTCGATTCGGAAGGTGAGCCACTGGCGATGCTGCGTCGTACGCTGGCCGGTTACGCCAAGCATCCCAATTTCGCAGCGGTGCTGATCGTCGGTCTCGGTTGCGAAACCAACCAGATCTCGGGTCTGCTGGAAGCCCATAACCTGAAAGAAAACGAGTACTTCCACACCTTCACGATCCAGAGCACCGGCGGCACCGCCAAGACGGTGGCGCTTGGCATCGAGAAGATCAAGAAGATGCTGCCGGCGGCCAACAACGTCAAGCGCGAACCGGTACCGGCCAGCCATTTGACACTGGGCCTGCAATGCGGCGGCTCGGACGGTTATTCGGGCATCACTGCCAATCCGGCGCTGGGCGCGGCGGTCGACTTGCTGGTCAGGCATGGCGGTACGGCGATCCTGTCCGAAACACCGGAGATCTATGGCGCCGAGCACTTGCTGACGCGTCGCGCGGTATCGGCAGAAGTCGGCGAAAAGCTGCTGGCACGCATCGCCTGGTGGGAAGAATACTGCGCCAAGAATGGCGCCGAGATGAACAACAATCCATCGGCCGGCAACAAGGCAGGCGGCCTGACGACCATCCTGGAAAAATCGCTGGGCGCAGTTGCCAAGGGCGGGACCTCCAACCTGGTGGACGTCTACAAGTATGCCGAAACGGTGACGGCCAAAGGCTTCGTGTTCATGGATACGCCAGGCTACGATCCGATCTCGGCAACCGGGCAAGTCGCCGGCGGCGCCAACATGATCTGCTTCACCACCGGGCGCGGCTCGGCGTATGGCTGCGCACCGTCGCCGTCGTTGAAGCTGGCGACCAACACGGCGCTGTGGCAACGCCAGGAAGAAGACATGGACATCAACTGCGGCGAGATCGCCGACGGCATGGCCACGCCGCAGGAAATCGGCGCCAAGTTCTTCCAGATGATCCTCGACACCGCGTCCGGCAAAAAAACCAAGAGCGAGTTGCACGGCTACGGCCAGGATGAATTCGTGCCCTGGCATATCGGCGTCTACACCTGATCGTCATGTCTCCTTGCTGCTGCCGGCGCCGTATTGGCCGGCAGCAGTTTTTCCTTCGGGGTAGTGCGACATGTTTCAGGAATTTCTTCCGGCGGCATTTCTCAACATCTCATCCGGGCAAACAGTGACCGCGCTGCTTCCCGGCATTTTCATTTTCGACTGACCTTCATCTGGAGCAGGCATGGCACAAGCATTCACGATTCAGGCGCATCTGCCTGAAGATCATCAACACGCAACCCTGGTCGGCCGCATCTGGCAACCAAACGTCGGACCGGTGCTGGTCAAGGTGCAGGCGGACGGCGTGTACGACCTGAGCGCCGTCGCTGCAACATCCAGCCAATTGCTGGAGCTCGACAATCCGGCCGCAGCGGTGGCGCAAGCCAAGGCGCCACGCCTGGCGTCCCTGGAAGAACTGCTGGCCAATGCCGACGCCACCACGCGCGACACGGCGCGACCATGGTTGCTGGCGCCGATCGATTTGCAGGCAGTGAAAGCCAGCGGCGTGACCTTCGTCGCCAGCATGCTGGAGCGTGTGATCGAGGAACAAGCGCGCGGCGACGCAGGCAAGGCCGAAGCCGTGCGTAAGGCCATCACCGCAGTGATCGGCGACAACCTGTCGAGCGTGGTGCCGGGTTCCGAAGGCGCCGCCAAACTCAAGGAGGTGTTGCTGGAACAAGGTGTATGGTCACAATACCTGGAAGTCGGCATCGGCCCTGACGCCGAGATTTTCACCAAGGCGCAACCGCTGTCTTCGGTCGGCCTGGGAGATGAAGTCGGCATTCATCCGAAATCGGTATGGAATAATCCCGAGCCGGAAATCGTACTGGCGGTGAATAGCCGCGGAGAAGTCGTCGGCGCCACACTCGGCAACGACGTCAATCTGCGTGACTTCGAAGGACGCAGCGCACTGTTGCTCGGCAAAGCCAAAGACAACAACGCTTCGTGCGCAGTCGGGCCTTTCATTCGTCTATTCGATGCAAACTTTTCAATTGACGATGTACGGCGCGCCGAACTTACAATGCGGGTAGACGGTACAGAAGGCTTCACGCTCAAGGGCAGCAGCTCGATGGCGATGATCAGTCGCGATCCGCTGAATCTGGTGGAGCATGCGATCGGTCCGAATCACCAGTATCCGGACGGATTGGTGCTGTTCCTGGGGACGATGTTCGCGCCGACGCAGGATCGGTTCGGACCGGGACAAGGTTTCACGCATCAGGTCGCCGACATCGTGACGATCGCCACGCCCAAACTGGGGGCGCTGGTGAACAAGGTCAACTTTACCGACAAGGTCACACCGTGGACATTTGGACTGACCGCGCTGATCAAGAATCTGGCACAACGCAAACTCATTTAAAGGAAATCCCATGTCGCAATCTTCTGGACGCCTGGCCGGCAAAACCGTATTGATCACCGCAGCAGCACAAGGCATCGGCCGCGCTTCGGTGGAATTGTTTGCCCGTGAAGGCGCACGCGTGATCGCTACCGACATCAGCAAGCAGCACCTCGACGAGCTGGTTGGTATCGTCGGCGTGGAAACCCACGTTCTGGACGTGACCAGCGACGCCGCGATCAAGCAACTGGTGGCCGACATCGGCAGCGTCGACGTGCTGTTCAACTGCGCAGGCTACGTCGCTGCCGGCAATATTCTGGAATGCGACGACAAGGCCTGGGACTTCTCCTTTAACCTCAATGCCAAGGCGATGTTCCACACCATCCGCGCCGTCCTGCCTGGCATGCTGGCCAAGAAGTCCGGCTCGATCGTCAACATCGCTTCGGCGGCATCCAGCGTCAAGGGCGTGGCCAATCGTTTTGCCTACGGCGCCAGCAAAGCGGCGGTGGTCGGCCTGACCAAATCCGTCGCTGCCGACTTCGTCGCGCAAGGCGTGCGCTGCAATGCGATCTGCCCGGGCACCATCGAGTCACCCTCGCTGAACCAGCGCATCACCACGCAAGCCAAGGAAACCGGCAAGAGTGAAGCGGAAGTGCGCCAGGCCTTCGTCGGACGTCAGCCCATGGGCCGTATCGGCAAGGCGGAAGAAGTCGCCGCGCTGGCGCTCTACCTGGCATCGGAAGAGTCGGCCTTCACCACCGGCGCGATCCACATGATCGACGGCGGCTGGTCAAACTAATAAGAGCATTACCCGCTGATGTAGTTTGCTACATCAGCATCTTGTTGTTCCTGCGGCCTCCTCCGGTTTTAGCTACCGGCGGAGGCCGCGGTGTTTTCGGCACGGAGCAGAAGTTGGCCGACACTATTTTTTGTTGGATTTTTCGTGCCGTCGTCGTTGTGCCTGCCCTCGCTGCATGGGCATAATGCAGTTTCATCTCTTTTTATCGCCGCTCATGTCTCCTTCTGAAATCTCGTCATCCGCAATCCACGCCGCCTTCGACACGCCCATGCAACTCGGTGAGTGCCCGCTCTGGCATGCTGAGGAAGAAGCGCTGTATTGGATAGACATCCCCGGCAAGGCCGTGCATCGCTTGCACGCGGAGAGCAAAGCACATCAGGCGTGGGCGATGCCGGAAGAACCCGGCTGTATCGCCTTGCACGCTGAAGGCGGTTTGGTCGTGGCGCTGCGCAACGGCCTGTTCCGGCTCAATACCGCGAACGGCGACCTGACGCTTTTGCTGGATGCGCCCTACGACGTCACCAAGCTGCGTTTCAATGACGGTCGCTGCGATGCCATGGGACGTCTCTGGACCGGCACCATTTACGAACCGCGCGACCAGGAGCTGGGCAGTTTGTTTTGCTTCGAACGCGGCCGGCTGCGCGACGCCGGTCATGCCGTGACGACGTCCAACGGCGTGGCCTTCAGTATCGACCGGCGCATCATGTATCACGCCAATACGCCCGCCCATCGCATCAATACTTACGATTTTGACCTCGCCACAGGCGCGACCAGCAACATGCGCGTGTTCAAGCAATTCGACAAGGACAAGACTGCGCCCAACTACGGCGGTCGTCCCGACGGCGCGGCGGTCGATAGTGAAAACGCGTATTGGTGCGCGATGTTTGAGGGGGGCCGCGTGCTGCGACTCTCCTCCTCCGGCGAGATCCTGCAAGAGATTAAATTACCGGCCCGCTGCCCTACCATGCTGGCCTTCGGCGGCGCCGATTTGCGCACGCTCTACATCACCACCGGCAGACACGGACGCAGTGCCGCGGAGCTTGAACAGTATCCCTTGTCCGGTTGCGTCCTGGCGGTGCGAGTTGACGTTGCGGGCGTGCAGGAGTTTGCATATCAGGGATAAGACCCCGTTGGCAATGCCGGTTTTCTGAGTCCCGTAGGTCTGTCGGGCAGATGGACGAGGCATGGCTAATTGCCCGCAGTCATCGGATTCATTGGCGCTATGCCAACACTATTTTTGTATTTCACTCATTCGCCTGCAAAGCTGTGCAATTTCGGCGACAATCTCGGTCACGCTTGTTATGTGACCTGCTTTCTTTTCTAGTTGTTATGAGAAAATAGTTTTTATGCAATCGCAGGTTTCCTGCTTTCTCTACACAATTTGTTCCCTTTCGATATTCAACAATATTTACTCTAGCGAAAATTCCATGTCGATGAAAAAATTTGCCCTCAAACTCACCGTTGCCGCCGTTGCTCTGATTGGCCTGCAAACTTCCAGCTACGCCGTTGACTCCGTCTCGGTGGAAGGCGGCGCCGGCTCCAAGGTCCAAATGCTGCGTTTGGGCGCGCAATGGGACTGGAAGAATACAGCCTGGTGGCAATCCAATGGCACCCACATCGGCGGCTACTGGGACCTGACCGTCGCTGAGTGGCATGAAAAGCGTTACAACAATACCGATAGCAGCAAGAACTTCACCGACATCGGTTTCACACCAGTCTTCCGCTTCCAGCGCGATGATAAAAAGGGTTTCTATGGCGAAGCCGGCATCGGTGTTCACCTGTTCTCTTCGCTGTACAACAACGACACCAAAAAGCTGTCGACGGCGTTCCAGTTCGGCGATCACTTGGGCACGGGCTATGTGTTTGCCAATGGCCTGGATGTAGGTGTAAAGCTGCAGCATTTCTCGAACGGTGGGATCAAGCAACCGAACGGCGGCGTGAACTTTGCGGTATTGAAGGCGGCGTACCGCTTCTGATGCGGTGACGTGCGGCCTTGTGCTGCGCGAGTGAGAGAAGAGATGCTGGTCGTTGACCGGCATTTTTTACGTCTGTAGTCTTTGCCTTGTTGTTGAAGTGGGGGGAGCAGGAGGATGTGGTACGAAGAGCGGAACGAGGGAAGACGGT
>Ga0209913_1001901_pt1 | contig 10166 bp, 13 predicted proteins | sample PersoiDNA2013203_FD_185805 | JGI IMG/M metagenome (GOLD analysis project Ga0209913, IMG submission 185805) | Permafrost soil microbial communities from the Arctic, to analyse light accelerated degradation of dissolved organic matter (DOM) -... | ecosystem: Environmental > Terrestrial > Soil >... | reverse complement strand
CCGAATGAGGAGGAATTTTGAGTGCATCTAATTGTTGGTCTGCCATGCTGTAATTATACTGAATAACCATGCTCACCCAATGCATGCACCGCAAATAAAAAGGCTACCGAAGTAGCCTTTTTTATTTATTTCTAGCGCTTGATTAAATCAAGCAACATACAACTTAAGCTTCGCCAACCACTGTTACGGTAATGTCTACAACAACATCATGGTGCAACGCTACTGTTACAATATGGTCACCAACTGTTTTCAATGGGCCATTAGGCATACGTACAAGCGCTTTAGTCACTTCAAAGCCTTGTGCTACCAATGCATCAGCAATATCACCGTTAGTGACAGAACCGAATAAACGGCCATCAACACCAGCTTTTTGTGCAATAGTAACAACGAATGAAGCTAATTTTTCACCGCGCGCTTGCGCAGCAGCTAAAATTGCAGTTTGTTGTTTTTCCAATTCAACACGGCGTGCAGCAATTTCTGCTTTGTTCGCTTCAGTAGCGCGTTTAGCTTTGCCTTGTGGAATTAAAAAATTACGACCATAACCATCTTTAACTTTAACTATGTCACCTAAACCGCCTAGGTTACCCACTTTTTCTAATAAAATAATTTGCATGGTAGCCTCCGATTATTGGTGTTTGTCAGTGAATGGAAGCAAAGCTAAGAAACGTGCGCGCTTTACCGCAGACGTTAATTGACGTTGATAACGTGCTTTAGTGCCCGTCATACGTGCTGGAATAATCTTTGCATTTTCTGAGATGAAATCTTTTAATAGATCTACATCTTTGTAATCAACTTCTTTGATGCCTTCTGCTGAAAAACGGCAGTAACGGCGACGTTTATACATTTCTCTTGCCATCTGGAACTCCTAAACTTTTAATTTTTATAAGCTAATTGCTTATATGCTCTATATGATTAATGTGCATCACCAGCTGTGTGCTTTTAAGGCTGCGTTTGGCTAAAAAACCAGTCGCTTGAATATGTGCGCCTAACTTCAAGCCTTTCAATGCTGAGGTTCCCAAAATTTGGTCACCTAACACAACCGCATTGACTTCACATTCAACCTTACGCTTCATGCCAGCTTCAACCTGCTCTGAAACATGACGCAAAACTACACTTAACAACGGTATGCCTGCTGGCGTGTAACGAAGTGGCTCAATTTGAACAACTTCCGCTTTCAACACCAGTTTATTCAAACTTAAACTGCTGCAACCTCAGTAGCAACAGCTGGTACTGCTGCCGGAATTGCATCTCTGCTCAACACTGATCTAGATTTCTCTTCTTTCATCATTGGTGATGGAGCTGTTACTGCAGTTTTTGTAGACATCATTAAATGACGCAAAACAGCATCATTAAATTTAAAGCCGTACTCAAGTTCAGCCAACACTTCAAGGTTGCACTCAATGTTCATTAACACATAATGTGCTTTGTGGATTTTTTGGATTGGGTATGCAAGTTGACGGCGACCCCAGTCTTCTAAACGATGCACTGCACCGCCGCTTTCAACGATAAGAGTGCGATAGCGCTCAATCATTGCTGGTACTTGCTCACTTTGGTCCGGATGGACGATAAACACTAGTTCATAATGTCTCATTAGTACTCCTTTTGGATTAAAGCCACCTACAAAATGTTTAATAGTCTCTTATTAAACATAAATGCACTTGATAAATACACATCAAATACAAAAGTTGTAGTGTGACAAGGTTAAATTTCATTGATGCCTGATAACATTACCAAGCAAGCGCGCGATTATAGTCAAAATAACGCATACAATCAATCAATAATCAAATTATATTAACTAATGCAATCATTTTCAGCATGTTAATGCAATCATTTTCAGCATGTTAAGGTAGCGCTTGAGCATTATGGCGAAAAGCATTCTTAATGCTTTTTAGAATGTTGTGCAGTTATAAAAGCCTTTATGTGCATAGCAATGTGTGTATCTTGGCATGCTGTTGTACTGGCTGTACCGCTTAAAGTCATCTTGGGCGGCCAATTGCAGAACGCAACTCCGCCAAGCATCCGATCCGTCTTGATAGCCAAGCTTAGTACATGCCGGACCATATACTTGAATCATCTGCGCTACTTCGCGTTCAGCTCTGGCAGCACGCTCAGCTGGAGTGCTGACGCAGCCAGCCAAAAGTATAACGGCAATCAATGTATTAAATATGCGCATCTAAAATCTCCTTTTCGTGTGTCAGGAAGTTAGCTCACTCGGTTCACCTTATCTAAAAACATTGCATTACACAAGATTTGCATCAAACCAGATTTACATCAAACAAGATCAGGCAATTCCGCCCCAAAAAATTTAACTTTAAGTTTTTTAAGCTGGTCTCTATAGTCTGCAGCTTTCTCAAACTCAAGGTTTTTTGCGCTGTCGTGCATGGCTTTTTCTAGGCGCTTCATTTCTTTGGCAATTTGTTTTTCACTCAAAGACTCATAGCTAGCTTGGTCTTGCAGCACTTTACGTTCACGCAATGCTTCATCTTTATCGTAAACGCCATCGATAATATCTTTAATACGCTTGCTGATACCTTTTGGCACAATGCCATTTGCCTCGTTAAAAGCCATTTGCACGCCGCGCCTGCGCTCGGTTTCATCCATAGCTGCTTTCATACTGCGGGTGATTTTATTAGCGTAAAAAATTACTTTGCCATTTAAATTACGTGCAGCTCGGCCAGAGGTCTGAATAAGTGAACGCTCCGAACGCAAAAAACCTTCTTTATCTGCGTCTAGCACTGCGACTAAAGAGACTTCCGGAATATCCAGACCTTCACGCAACAAGTTAATGCCAACCAACACATCAAACTCGCCGAGTCGTAAATCTCGAATAATCTCTACACGTTCAACGGTATCTATATCACTGTGTAAATAACGAACCTTTACACCATGCTCACTTAAATAGTCAGTGAGATCTTCTGACATACGCTTTGTAAGCGTAGTCGCCAGCACTCGCTCGCCTACTGCAACACGTAATTTAATTTCACCTAACAAATCATCCACTTGAGTATCTGCTGGTTTCACCGTAATTGGCGGATCAACCAAGCCGGTTGGTCGCGCAATCATCTCCACCACTTGCTGTTGATGCGTGGCTTCATATTCTGAAGGTGTAGCAGAAACAAATACACATTGCCGCATAATGTGCTCAAACTCTTCAAACTTTAGTGGACGGTTATCTAAGGCTGAAGGCAAGCGCCAGCCGTAATCCACCAAATTTTCTTTACGCGAACGGTCGCCTTTAAACATCGCGCCGATTTGCGGCACGGTAACGTGGCTTTCATCAATAATCATCAGCGCATTGTCAGGCAGGTAATCAATCAGTGTTGGTGGTGGGTCACCTGGGTTACGTCCAGACAAATGACGCGAATAGTTTTCAATGCCTTTGCAAAAACCAATCTCGTTGAGCATTTCCAAATCAAAACGGGTGCGCTGCTCAATGCGAGCAGCCTCTACCAGCTTGCCAGTTTTAATGTAAAAATCCACGCGGTCTTTAAGCTCATGTTTGATTTTTTCCATCGCCCGAATGGTAGTTTCGCGCGGCGTTACATAATGGCTAGACGGATACACGGTGTAACGAGGGATTTTGTTGAATATCTGCCCGGTGAGCGGATCAAATAAAGTAATCGACTCGACTTCGTCATCAAACATCGAAATGCGCACAGCAGTTTCGTTATTTTCTGCCGGGAATACATCGATCACATCACCACGCACCCTAAACGTGCCGCGTGCAAAATCAAATTCATTACGATCATATTGCATGCCAACCAAGCGCTCTATCATGTCGCGTTGCGCAATTTTTTCACCAACCTGTACGTGCAGCACCATGCCGTGATAATCACTCGGGTCGCCAATACCATATATAGCTGAAACGGTGGCGACAATAATGCTATCTTCGCGCTCTAACAACGCTTTAGTGGCTGAAAGCCGCATCTGCTCTATATGCTCGTTAATGCTGGAATCTTTTTCAATGAACAAATCACGCGATGGCACATAAGCTTCTGGTTGATAATAATCGTAATAAGAAACGAAATATTCAACCGAATTATTAGGGAAAAACTCCCTGAACTCACTATACAGCTGCGCTGCCAACGTTTTATTGGGCGCCATCACAATGGCTGGGCGACCAGTACGGGCAATCACGTTGGCCATGGTATAGGTTTTACCCGAACCGGTAACGCCCAGTAAAGTTTGAAACTTCAGCCCATCGTTAATACCTTGCGTCAGCTTGTCTATAGCTTGGGGTTGGTCACCCGCTGGCTCAAAAGGCTGATGTAACTGATATTTACTATTGGGAAAAGTGACAAACACGTTGTTCTTCATTGGAAATTAACAATTGATTTTAACAGTAAAGTAGACATCTCACGCGAACAAATAGTGCCATAGATTTTAGCTAAACTTTGCAAAAAATATTTAAGTCATTTAACAAACACTATAAAAGTTAAAGATTTAAATAACTTACTTAATTAAAATTACATAACTAGAGATAGTCTTAAACACTCAATAATTGAATGCTCCAAAACACTAAAAAGCCAGCGAACAACCATAGCGTTGAAGATGGTTTCTCTTCAATCTCGTGTGCTTCAATTAGCAACTCATCTGTAACTAAGTACAATAAAGCAGCTACGCCAAACGCAAGTATCGCACTGATACTCGCCACTGAAGCACCTTTGAGAAAATAGTATCCCAAGAATGTGCATGCCAGAACCACAACGGCCAATAACGAGGTCATCAGCGTAACACGCCAACCTTTAACCGTTTCAGAAACCAAAGATAATCCTAAGAAAAGCAACTCTACAGACAAGCCCAACGCCAAAACTAGCCCAGTGTTTGCACCAGCGGCAAAGCCCGCGCCAATAATAAAACCATCCACTGCGACATCCATAAATGTCGCTAATATCAAGCCATAATTCCATTGCTCACTTTTGCTCAATCCTACTGTTGCTAACTCCATGCGTATAGACCAAAGCTTCATGGCATACATCACCAAACCACCAATGGTAAATGAACCGATCAAGATCCAACCTGACGCGTGCTCCCGACCTAATTCGGGCAATACCTCAACGGCCAAAGCGGCAAGTACCACGCCTGCAGCAAAATGTTGAATCAAACTACGAGTATGATGTGAAGGACTCCAAAAAACAGCTAAAAGTCCACCAACAACCGACACTACGGCGGGAATTAGCATGCTGAGGTATATATTATTCATTTTTTAAGTCCATTGTTATTTTTAAAATTCTAAAGTTCAAAATTTAAGCTCACCAAATTTTAAAACTCAAAAGTACTAGTAATGTTGAAATACATCGCCACAAAAATTGAATTGTACTTTAGCTACAATATTAACTTATCTGACCGCTAAGAAATAACACCCAAGCATTCAACACTCCATAGAGTGCAAAATACTAATCATTCCTAAACAACGTTTTTATGCGTAAAATACTAAATATTCAATCATTTGCAAAAAAATTGTTTTAAGGAAGCATATTTTGTCACAATCGCAAGCAGAACATCAGGCCTCAGTGCTATCACACCGCGTTCAAACTATTAAAGAATCCCCTACCCTTGCCATTACAGCAAAAGCTGGCAAATACAAAGCTGAAGGCCGCCCTATCATCGGTTTAGCAGCAGGCGAACCTGATTTTGATACGCCACAACATATTAAAGATGCCGCAAAATTAGCCATTGATAATGGCTTTACTAAATATACGCCAGTGGCTGGCATTCCAGGCCTTAAAAAAGCGATTGTCAATAAATTCAAAAATGAAAATGGTTTTGAGTACGCTCTTAATGAAGTGATTGTTGGCGTAGGCGGCAAGCAAACCATATTCAATTTATGTTTAGCTGTGCTTAATAAAGGCGACGAAGTAATCATCCCTGCGCCTTACTGGGTATCGTACGCTGACATTGCGCTAGTCGCAGAAGCAACGCCAGTTATCCTTCAATGCGGCATTGAGCAAGGTTTTAAACTACTGCCAGCACAATTAGAGGCAGCGATTACGCCTAAAACTAAAATCTTTATGATTAATTCGCCATCCAACCCAACTGGTGCGGTGTATAGCTTGGCTGAGCTGCAAGCATTGGGCGAAGTATTACTCAAACACCCGCATGTATTGGTCGCCACAGACGATATGTACGAACATGTAAATTTAACCGGCGATAAGTTTTACAACATACTGAATGCAACACCGGCATTAAAAGACCGCTGCATCGTACTTAATGGTGTTTCCAAAGCATATTCCATGACAGGTTGGCGCATTGGCTACGCCGCAGGTCCTGCTTACATTATAAAAGCGATGGAAATTTTACAATCGCAATCAACCAGCAACGCCACATCAATCTCGCAAGTCGCCGCACAAGCCGCGCTAGAAGGTTCTCAGGACTGCATTACACCAATGGTGACCGCATTTAAAGAGCGCCACACCTACGTTGTTAACCGATTCAATACCATGCCAGGCTTAAGCTGTTTAATGGCAGGCGGTGCATTTTATGCATTTCCTGATGCGCGCGATGCAATCAACACCTTATATCAAGCCGGAAAAATCAAAGCGGCCACGGATATGGCCCTTGCAGAGTATTTTCTTGAAAAATTCGATGTGGCCGTAGTGCCTGGCTCAGCCTTCGGTGCTGAAGGATATTTCAGAATTTCTTTCGCCACCTCAATGGAAAACCTACAAAACGCATTAAATCGTATTGAAAAAGCGTTAAGTTAAAAATATTTCAAGAAATATTAGATTTAAGCACTGTTAGTTATTGACCAAAAGCCGCTTAGTCATTATTATCACGCCTTCACCAATTCCTCGATAGCTCAGTTGGTAGAGCAACGGACTGTTAATCCGTGTGTCCCTGGTTCGAGCCCAGGTCGAGGAGCCAAATACTAAAAGCCCTGCAGCGATGTGGGGCTTTTTCTTTTGTAGTGCTGGCTAGCACTAAACATCAGGAAAAACATGACCGCAGAAACTAATATCAGTCTCAAAGTACCTTTTAACGAAAAGGACCAAGCCAAAGCATTGGGTGCTCGGTGGAACGCTGAGTCTAAACAATGGTATGTACCACAAGGGGTGGACTCTGCGCCGTTTGAAAAGTGGTTTACAGATTCAGCTACAGCTATTCCAATTAAAGCTGCGGCAAAGCCTGCAACACAAGCAGCGGCTGACCATTCAACTGATGATATGGACGCGATCAACGCTAAATTGCGCGACGCTTATGAATTACGTGATAAGGATGAATTCTAAATGTACACAACCCCAATCCTGCAATATATGAAGAAACATGGCCAGAAGCTAGACAGAGATATTGCTAAAGACACTGGTATATCACTTATTAAAGTTCGCCTCACCATTGCGGAGCTACAAAGTATCAAAGAGGTCTCTAGCTGTAACGTGATTAACTTTGAAGACGGTGTGGCTGCTGAAGGTATCTTATGCCGATTATCTGGCTATATTCCACCTGCAGCACCGGGTAGGAAAGCTGCGGTGCCAACGGTAGCCGCATAATCATCCATGCGCCACGCTTCAAACTTCGCCTCCCCACTAGCCTGACAAAAGCCCTTTCGCTCAAACAACCCTTTGCATGGCTATGTTTCCGAAACTCCGATATTTAACGCTACTTGACCGCTCAGTGCCTCGCAGCATAATTAATTAATGACTCGCCACAAACATCATAACGTTTATGTCATTGAATTATCAAAGGACGTGCTTTTTGAAGGTAAGTTCAAGAAGTGCAATCCAAATTACATAACTGGAAAGCCCTGCGTATATGTCGGCATGACGGGTTTAGATCCAGATGTGCGCTTTGATAAGCACAAGGCTGGTATTCAATCCAATAGGTACGTTAAGCAATATGGATTACGACTGCTGCCTGACCTCTATGAAGGGTTTAATCCGATGACCTATGATGAAGCGTCTAGAATAGAAGTCGAGATTGGCATCGATTTACGTAGCGCAGGCTTTGGTGTTTGGCAAGCGTAGAAATTACGCTTACTGTTTTCCTAAAATGAGCTTCAAGTCGTCGATAATTTGTTGTGAGTGATTTGACGTGTCTACACTTTTATATATTTTAGTAATCTTTCCAGCAGGACTGATTAAAAAAGTATAACGCTTAGCAATTTTCACAACAAATAAATTGGTCAATGCATTATAGCTATTTGCGACCTTTCCGCTGGGATCAGCCAACAATGGGAAGGGTAAATGATATTTTTTTGCAAACATCTCATGAGAGTGAATGTCATCGACACTAATACCAATAACGTTTACATTCAATTTCTCAAACTTTGTAATATCATCTCTAAAGTTACAAGCCTCTTTTGTGCAACCTGGCGTGTCATCTTTAGGGTAAAAGTAAAGTACGAGATATTTGCCTGCATAGTCGTGTAAGGAATGGAGTTTCCCTTGTGCATCATTCAATGAGAACTCTGGCGCATCACTACCTATTTGTAAGTTGATGATTGATGCTGCAGCATAATTCCTGTATCCAAAAATAGCGAAAATTAGTATTGCAGTGTAAAAGAGTAATTTAACGGTCATGCTTTTAATATTAACACTTATAGCAAACTGAGTATCACTCAAGTAAGCCATCAGCTAAATTACTCAACTTAAATCCTCGGTTGATAGTGTTGATCAGTATCTTATCTAAATTATTAAATAACTACTTCAATAGAATAAGCTGCGGTACAGCATCACTGGCGCACCACACAATTGCATTTTGCTCAAATTGTTTGCCAATATCACTAGCCATTTCTTTATCCATGCCTAAGATTAGCAGGCTAACTTCGCCGCGCCCATTATCATCCTCACACTTTCCGGCTCCATGTACTACGGGATAACTCATTGAACTGATTAATGCTTCTAATTTTTTATTTCTGGCTTCATTTACTTCATTTGGTAACTCATTGCTACCAGGATTATAAGCAGTTATAAATGCAGCACTATTGCAATGTGCACTTTCATACAATCGCATTAACTCACCACTGCAAATACCAATCTTTAAAATGAATGGTGGCACAGCGTCCACATGATATTCTGCGGAGCTATACGAGTCTAAAAGGTTAGGTGTGATAGTTGAATTAGACATTATGTTATTTATATAAGTTTTAGTGACTTGAACCGCCCCAAGTCGGTAGACAGATAGTACTAACTCTGGGCTTCCCACGGTTTGGTAGACACCTAGCCTTGTTTGAAGTATTGCCAATCAAATAATGCTTGTAGAGTAATTGTCTGGGATTTGGATAAAGAGCAAGAAGCGAAGTGAGCCTCTTAACGGATTAAAGCATTAGTGCTTAAGAAATCACTCTGACGGCTCCCTATACCCAAAACATTCAACATAATCAAAAATGGCAATTTATTATTTAAACAAACTACTGAATAAGGAAGTAAAGCTGAACTCAACCTACCTCAACTCGATTGCGGCCACTTTCCTTAGCTTGATATAACGCTTGATCCGCACGTGCTAGTAGATTATTCATCTCATCACCAAGCATCAAGCTCGTAATGCCTACTGAAATGGTCAAGTGAATTTCCTGATATGCTTCATTATCCATCTTAAACTGAACAGTTTCTATTGCTGCTCTTATCCGCTCGGCTATTTGTTTTGCTTCTTCAACTGATGTATCTGGAAGAGTCAGTGCGAATTCTTCACCACCAAATCGCGCAAGAAGATCTGAAGGACGAATTTGTTGTGTCAGTATGGAAGCTACAGCAAACAAAATCTCGTCACCCGCAAGATGTCCGTATTTATCATTAATCTGTTTGAAGTGGTCTAAGTCAGCCAGTAATAATGCCATTGGCTTATTATCATTAAGCGCCCGTGCAATCTGTCGCTTGAAAAATACATTCATCCAGCGCCGATTGAAAAGACCAGTAAGACCATCTACGTTTGCTATATGTTCCAATTCATGTTGCTGCCGTATTCCATTAATGATAGCAACATTATCATTGCGTAAGCGCTTCGCTAGTATAAATAACAAATTCTTGGCAAAACCATGTGATGCCCTTACTAGTCGCCAAAGTGTTTCTTCGTTAATTCTTAGAAGGCGGCTATCTCTTTCAGCAACAACATGGGCTGAAGTGTATGCACCATCGAAAAGGGAAAGCTCTCCAGCACAATCTCCTGGTAGAAGATGAATAAAGTGTTCGTTGATTTCATCATCAAGATGAACTTTCAGTGTCCCAGTAAGA
>Ga0209913_1001900_pt1 | contig 10168 bp, 9 predicted proteins | sample PersoiDNA2013203_FD_185805 | JGI IMG/M metagenome (GOLD analysis project Ga0209913, IMG submission 185805) | Permafrost soil microbial communities from the Arctic, to analyse light accelerated degradation of dissolved organic matter (DOM) -... | ecosystem: Environmental > Terrestrial > Soil >... | reverse complement strand
CTGGTGCTGATCTATCTTATGGTTCACTGATCGCACACTGCTACCACACAGAAAAAGAATAATCCCCTTATCAATTCAACTGAAAGGTACATGATGAAAAACGCGCAATTGATCGATACCCTGAACGATCTGATCCAAATTTCCAAGGATGGCGAAGAAGGCTTCCGCGCCTGCGCTGAAGACGCATCAGAACGTCAGGCTTACTACAAGAACCAGTTCCTGGAACGCTCGCAATCCTGCGGTCAGACCGTGCTGGAATTGCAGAATCTGGTGCGTGCACTGGGCGGCGACCCAGCGACACACAGCTCAGTGTCAGGCACACTACACCGTCAATGGCTGAATCTCAAAACTGCGATCCTGGGCAAGGATGATGAAGTCATTCTGAACGAATGTGAACGCGGTGAAGATGCCGCCGTCAACGCCTATCGCAAGGCCTTGTCGGAAGAACTGCCAAGCGATGTCCGGCTGATCATCGAACGCCAGTACCAGGGCGTGCTGGCCAATCATGACCGAGTAAAGGCATTGCGCGATCAAGTACGCGCCAGGAAGGCCGCATAAGCGGTTATGTCCTGGTTGAAATGAAAAGAGCGGCCATATATCGGCCGCTCTTTTTTCATGGTGACATCGCTATCTGGTGCACATGCCAGGCACTACTCCCCCAGATAAGCGGCCTTCACACGCGGATCATCGAGCATCTGTTTGGCATCGCCGCTCATCGTGATCAATCCCGACTCCATCACATAGCCGCGATGCGCGGCCTGCAAGGCCAGTTTGGCATTCTGTTCTACCAACAAGATGGTGATGCCCTGCGCCGAGACGGTGCGAATCACCTCAAAGATCTTTTCCACCATGATCGGCGACAAGCCCATCGACGGCTCATCGAGCAACAGCAGCTTGGGATGACTCATCAACGCCCGCGCCATCGCCAGCATCTGTTGTTCGCCACCGGAGAGCGTACCGGCCATTTGCGCAGCACGTTCCTTGAGCCGTGGAAACACTGTGAACCAGTGCTCGATGTCGGCCTGGATTTGTTGTTTGTCATCGCTGGTGTACGCGCCCATGAGCAAATTCTCCAGAATGCTCATGCGTGTAAAGACACCCCGTCCTTCCGGTACCATCGCCAGCTTTTGCTGCACTAACTGGAACGAGCTCTGGCCTTTCAGGGCCTGCCCCAAATAGCTAATGTGGCCGCCAACCTTGCAGTTCGGTAGCGTGCCGGTGATCGCTTTGAGGGTGGTGGTCTTGCCGGCGCCATTGGCACCGATCAAGGTCACCAGTTCGCCTTCATTGACTTCCAGGCTGGCGCCTTTGACTGCCTTGATGCCGCCGTAGGCAACACTCAAGTCGTCGACTTTTAAAATGTTCGTGGTCATGGTGGTTCCTGCCTTCTTAATGGGAAGCGCCTAAGTAGGCTTCGATGACGGCGGGGTTCTTTTGGATTTCGGCCGGTACCCCTTCGGCTATCGGCTTGCCGTAGTCGAGCACCGTCAGGCGGTCGCACAGGCCCATCATCAGTTTGACGTCGTGTTCGATCAACAGAATGGTTTTACCATCAGCCTGAATCTTGACCAGCAGTTCGCGCAAACCCAACTTTTCGGTGGCGTTCATGCCGGCCGCCGGTTCGTCCAGTGCCAGCAGTTGCGGCTCGGTAGCCAAGGCGCGGGCAATTTCCAAGCGTCTCTGGTCGCCATACGACAGGTGACGCGCCGTGCGGGCGGCGAATTGGCCGATGCCGACGAAGTCCAGCAATTGTTGCGATTTGGCTTTGATCTGCGCTTCTTCCTCGCGTGCGGCCTTGTGCCGGAATACCGCACCGAAGACGTTTTGTTTGGTGCGCACATGGCAGCCGACCATGACGTTTTCCAGCACCGTCATGTCGCCAAACAGACGAATATTCTGGAACGTGCGGGCAATCCCGGCCTTGGCTACCGCATGCGGAGCCGAGGGCGAATAAGCCTTGCCGGCCAGTTCGAAACTGCCAGTGTCGGGCTGATACAGGCCGGTGATCACATTGAAGAAGGTGGTCTTGCCAGCCCCATTGGGGCCGATCAGGCCGTAGATCTGGCCTTGCTTGATGGTCAGACTCACGCCCGACAGGGCTTGCAGACCGCCAAAGCGTTTGCTCACGTCGGCGATCTTTAACAGGGTAGTGCTCATGGTGCGTCCTCTGCGATTCTAATTTAGGCTTTGACCACGCCAACGGCGTCGTCGCCGTGCGGGTGGTCGGCTTCGGGACGGTCTTCATGGCGCGGCGAAGGCCACAGGCCGGCCGGACGATTCAACATGATGACCACCATGGCCAGGCCGTAGAGCAATTGGCGCAGCACTTCGGCATCTATCCAGACTCTGCCGAACAGGCTCATCTGGACCGGTTCGACCACGTGCCGCAACACTTCCGGCAGCGCCGCCAGAATCACGCCACCGAGCACCACGCCGGGAATGTGGCCAATACCGCCCAGCACCACCATGGCCAGCACCGCAATCGATTCGGTCAACGAGAACGATTCGGGGGACACAAAACCTTGGAACGCGGCAAACATGGCGCCAGCCACGCCACCGAACGAGGCCCCCATGGCGAAGGCCAGCAGTTTGACGTTGCGAGTGTTGATGCCCATCGCCTTGGCGGCAATTTCATCTTCGCGGATCGCCACCCAGGCGCGGCCCAGACGCGAATCCTGCAGCCGTACCGAGAAGAAGATGACGCCCACGCAGAGCAGCAGGAACAGGAAGTAGTAGGCGTTCACCGAGGGCATGGCAAAGCCGAATACGTTGACCATCGACCCCGAGCCGGGCTCACCGGCCAGTGAGACGCCGAAGACGCGAATCGGGTCGATCAGGTTGATGCCTTGCGGACCATTGGTGATGTTGACCGGGGCATTGAGATTGTTCATGAAGATGCGGATGATTTCGCCGAAGCCGAGCGTGACGATGGCCAGATAATCGCCCCGCAGCTTCAGTGTCGGCGCTCCCAGCAAGGCGCCGAACAGCGCTGCCACCATGGCCGACAAGGGTACGATCACCCACAGGGACAGGTGGATGCCGTTTTGCACAATGTCCGGCCCGCAGAGCATGACCAGGAAGTTGCCAACATCGGGGTAGGTGCTGATAAACGATTGCAACACATCGGCGAACTGGGGCGAGGCCAGCAAGCCAGCGGTATAGGCGCCGATTGCGTAGAACGCGATGTAGCCAAGATCGAGCAGGCCGGCAAAGCCGACCACGACGTTCAGGCCCAATGCCAGCATGATGTAGAGCAGCGCCATATCCATGATGCGAACCCAGGAGTTGCCGAACTGGCTGGCCACGAACGGGAACAGGATGACCACCGCCAGCAGCAGGATCATGCTGCGGGTGGCTTGGCGCGGGTGACGTTTTTTGTCGAAGGTGAAGATGGCCATGTAGGTGCTCTCTTTAGTTGCGTTTTAGCTTAGGCGCGATCTGCGACACGTTCACCCATGATGCCGGAGGGACGTAAGGTCAACACGATGATCAGCACGATGAAGGCGAAGATGTCCTGGTAGTTGCTGCCCAGGAAGTTGCCGGTCAGGTCACCAATGTAGCCAGCGCCAAGGCTTTCGATCAGGCCCAGCAGAATGCCGCCCAACATGGCGCCATAAATGTTGCCGATGCCACCCAGTACCGCAGCCGAAAATGCCTTGAGGCCAGGCACGAAGCCCATCGCAAATTGCGCGGTCGAGTAGTTGGCTGCCCACATGACGCCGGCAATTGCCGCCAGTGCAGCACCAATGATGAAGGTGACGACAATGACGCGGTTGGCGTCCACGCCCATCAAACCGGCAATGCGCGGGTTCTCGGCAGTGGCGCGCATGGCGCGGCCCATCTTGGTTTTTTCGACCATCAGGACCAGGCCAATCATGGCGGCCAGAGCCAGCAGCAACAACATGATCTGGGTCGGCGAGATCAGCGCACCGGCAATAGTGATCGGGTCCGACGGCATGATTTGCGGGAACGGCACCGGGCTGCGGCCCCAGATCATCATGGCCAGCGTTTGCAGCAGAATCGACACGCCAATGGCGGTAATCAACGGTGCCAGACGCGGCGCATTACGCAAAGGCCGGTAAGCCACCCGCTCAATGATCATGCTGACAATCACACAGACCGGGATCGCACCGATGATGGCAATGATCAGTTTGACGATGCCGGGCAAACCCGGCGCCACATTCTGCACCAGCTTCAAAATGCTCAGCCCGGCCATGGCGCCGATCATCAACACGTCGCCGTGGGCAAAATTGATCAGGTTGAGTACCCCGTACACCATGGTGTAGCCCAGGGCGATCAAGGCGTACATGCTGCCGAGGACCAGGCCGTTGATGATTTGCTGGATGAAAATGTCCATATGTCTCCTATGTTGCTGATATGTCGGCCTGCAGATGACAGACCGTGTTTTTGTTAGTGCAAATTCGCTTATGCCGCCGCCAGGCGGGCGCAAACCACGCGTGCTGCGGCCAGATCCCAGGCGGCCTGACCAACGGTCTTGAATACTGGCATGCCTTGCAGCGCGGCGCCACGACCGGCCAGGATATCGCCTATGGCGCGCACCTTGCTCCAGTCGACTTTGGCCTGCATCAGATCGCCGGCTTCATGGCGGGCACCCGCCAGATCGTCGACCACGATGCAGCGTTCGGCCAGCAGCGCAACAGGAAATTCGACCATGTCGGGCTTGAAGGCACCGACCCCGATCGCCAACGTCTGCGGTGCTAGCTTGGCCGGAATCACCGCGCTGCGTGAGGTGGTCAAGGCAATCAGGACATCGGTGGGCGGCGCCGCATTTTGCAAGACGTCCATTGCCAGCGGACTGGCGACGATGCCTGCATGGCGCGTGCTCAGTTCGCTGCAAAATGCCTGCGCACGCGCAACATGACGCGCCGCGATCCAGAATTGCGTGACACTAAAAAATTCGACCAGGGCATCAGCATGCGCTGCTGCCTGTACGCCAGTGCCGATCAACAAGGCTGATTGCGGACGCGTCGGCGCCAGTGTCTGGATGCCGAGCAAACTCATGGCTGCGGTGCGGCGCGCCGTGACCGTCGGGCCGTCGAGCAGCGCCACACGGCGGCCACTACTCGTCTCGAAAGCGATGACTTCGCCCTGGATCGCCGGCAGACCATGGCGCGCATTGTCGGCATGCACAGTGATCAGTTTGGTGACACTGAGCTCGGCACCAATGGCGGGCATGCTCAGCAAGACGCTGGCGGCATCGATGGGCACCACTTGCCGTTCGGGCGCGACAATGCGGCCGTCGGCATATTCCTGCGCAGCCTGTGCCAAGGCGGGCACCAGTGCTGCATAGGGCAGCGCCTCGGCGGTCTGTTGGGCGTCAAGAATATACATGCTTACCTCAGGAAGAAGCCGGTTGGAAACGGGTCGGATTCTTCCAATACCCATTGATTGGTACTCATCAGATGTGCACTGCCAGTCACTTCGGTGAACACCGCATCCAGTTCGCCAACGCGTGTGGTGCCGGTCACGCGCACGCTGAAATTACTGCCGACGATACTGCCATTCACATAGTCCTGGTTCAACGCCAGTTGCCCGCGCAGGAACAATTGCGCAGCGCGGCCGGAAGTGCCGGTGCCAGTCGGTGAGCGATCGACTTCGCGGTCGGCAAAAATGCAGACATTGGATTGGTCGGCGCCGGGAAAATTGGGCGCGCTATCGATGATGGTGCCGTACAAGGTATTGAGCCCTGGTTCCAGCGGATGCTCAATCGCCACCTTGGCCTTGACCGCCGCCTTGGTCTCTGCGCCCAACTGGATCAATTGGCGCACCTGCTCTGGCTTGACGCTGAGCCCGGCCTGATCGGCATTGATGTAATAGTAAAACGCACCACCAAACACGATGTCGCCGGTGATACGGCCAAAGCTGGGCGTATCGACCACGACGTCGCGCTGATAAATGAACGACGGCACATTCTTGAACGTCACCTGACCGGCGCGCTGGCCATCCCACTCGACGCTGGCGTCGATGAAACCGGCCGGCGCATCGAAGCAGATGCGCGTGACCGGCGAAGTGCGTTCGACATAGCCCATTTCGACCAGCACCTTGCCGAGTGCAATGATGCCGTGGCCGCACATGTCGCTATAACCTTCGTTGTGGATGAAGATCACGCCAAAATCGGCCTGCGGCGTCAGCGGCGCAAACAGATAAGCGCCATACATGTCAGCATGACCGCGCGGCTCGTTCATCAGGAACTGGCGCAAGTCATCGCGATGCTGCTTGAGCCAGTCACGCTTTTGCAAAATGGTGGTGCCGGGTACTTGCGGCAAGCCGGAAGTGACAATGCGCAACGGCTCGCCGCCGGTGTGCGCATCGATGGTGTGAACCGTGCGGGTATAACTGAGCATGAGCCCTCTTCAACAAATAATGTTGCCTACTGCATTGATGTCAACTTGACGACTGTGTTGCTGGTCATGTCGCTACATTTTGCTAAAGGGCAGTGTATTGCATTTTTTCCTGGCCACAGCAAAATCCTGAGCATCATCGATGGTGCGAGGCACAAGCCGCCAGCGCTTGCGGGCGCACTGAAGGCGCGGCCAAATAACCGCCGCAATGGATGTTCTGCGAGGAGGCAAAGCAAGCGCATGCGCCAGGCGTAGCGAACTGCGGCACCAACGCTGACGAGCCCGGACAAGCCGGGCTCGCGGGAGATCAGGAAGCGATCAATAGCTGGTCAGAGCGACTGGCACACCATCCTTGAAGCGGAAGATCGTCACTGGCGATTGCTTCAGGTCGTGCTTGCTGTCGAACTCATATTCTCCAGCCACGCCCTTGTACTTGATCTTGGCCATCACCGGACCATAGACCTTAGGCTCAATCGAGTTCGCGGCTTTCATTGCCTGGGCAATCACCATCATGCCGTCGTAGAAGGACACTGCATAAACTTCCGCAGGACGACCAAATTTTTTCTGATAGTCGTCGGAGAAAGCTTTACCTTCCTTGGCCTTTTCCAGCATGGTGCCGCCTTGCGTACAGTAGACGCTTTCACCGATGGCGTCGCCGCCAAGACGACCCATTTCTGGCGAGCAGATGCCGTCACCGCCAAGCAGGATGGCATCGATACCCAGTTGCTTCATTTGACGCTTGATCGGGCCGCCTTGCGGAGCGTAGCCGCCGATGAAGACTGCGTCAGGCTTCTTGCCCTTGATCGAGGTCAGGATGGCGGAAAAGTCGGTCGCCTTGTCGTTGGTGAAATCCTTGCTGACCACCTTGATGCCATTGGCTTGCGCGACCTTGGTGAACTCTTCGGCCAGGCCTTGACCATAGGCAGTGCGGTCATCAATCACGGCTACGGTCTTGACCTTCAGTTCCTTGGCTGCATACAGCGCCATCTTGCCGCCCAATTGACTGTCGCTGGCAGCGACGCGGTACAGGTTGGTGAAGCCTTGCTGTGTCACTTTAGGATTAGATGCCACGGTAGCGGTCACGATGCCAGCATCGTTGTAGACCCGCGAGGCTGGAATGGTCACGCCCGAATTGTAGGGACCAACGACTGCCTTGACCCCCATATCAGCCAGCTTCTGCGCTACACCAACACCCGATTTTGGATCTGCCTGATCGTCCTCGGCAACCATTTCAAACTTGACTTTCTTGCCGCCGATGACCATGCCTTGCGCGTTCAGACGCTCGATGGCCAGTTGCAAACCGCCCTGATTGTCCTTGCCGGCCGAAGCTTGTGGCCCGGTCAACGGACTGCTGAAGCCGATCTTTACGGTTTGCACTTCCTGGGCAGAAGCCAATACCGGCAGAATGGCAAGTGAAGCGGCGATGATATGCATGCGGTTATACATAGGGTGGAATTCCTCTCTTGGTTGAAGGTCAGACTGGGGGTAAAGCGGGATCAAGCCGTGGTGAATGGCAAGGTGACAAGTCGGTTGGGCGACGCGGTCGCGGCGGATGCGCAAGCAGGTTTGACGGGCATAGGGTAAGTCTCTCTTCTGGGCTCTGATCGGCAATATTGCATACGTGTGCGTGCCGGGTTGGGGGCAAGCTGCGCTGCTACTTTTTATTCGAGCTTGATTCTATTTTCTCTTGGGTGATATTAGTCCCGATAATTCGCCATATAATCAGAATTTAATTCGTATAATTTCCTATTTACAGAAGAAAATTCAGCTGGGTATGGCAACTCTAGACAAAATCAGCAAAAAGATACTCACGGAACTGCAAAACGACGGCCGCATTAGCAATGTCGATCTGGCGGCGCGCGTCAATCTGTCGCCGGCAGCCTGCCTGGAACGTGTCCGCAAATTGCAGGATGCCGGTTACATCCTCGGTTACGCAGCTCAGCTTAACCCTGAATTGCTCGATGTATCGTTATTGGTTTTCATCGAGGTGGTGCTTGATCGGACCACCGCGGATGTGTTTGAGGCATTCAAGAAGAGCGTGCAGAGCATTCCTGAGATCATGGAATGCCATATGGTGGCAGGCGGTTTCGATTATCTGGTGAAGTCGCGCGTCAAGGATATGAACGCCTACCGAGAATTTCTAGGCAAATCACTGCTGCAACTCAAAGGCGTGCGCGAGACGCATACCTACGCGGTGATGGAAGAAGTCAAAAATACCATCCGCCTGCCAATCAAATAGGCGGAGCATGACGCAAAAAAAGCCCGGCTAGATCAAATGCCGGGCTTTGTTTTTTTGCGGTGAGAATCAGAACTGGGTACGCACCCCGACGATCAGGTTGCGGCCTTGCAAAGGCACTGTGTCTTTCAACACCGAGGTTGAATAACGGATGTCCTGGTTCAACAGATTCTTGAGCATGGCAAACCAGGTCACACGCATTGTGGGCAACTTCTGCGTATAGGACAGATTGGCGTTGACCAAGGTGTAGGCCGGTGTCGGCGTGGTTTCGAATGATGCCAGGCGGTCTTGGTTAAGCGCATGCACGGTAGTGATGCCGCTGGTCCAGGGACCTTGACGATAGCCGAGATCAACACCATAGCGCGTGGCCGGTTGCAACGGCAAATTGCCTTGACTGTCGAGCTTGCCATGCGAGGTATCGCCAAAGCCGCGTATAGAGAAACCTTCGCCGGCGAGGTTATAGCTAACCTCCACTTCGGCACCATGGATGGTGGCATCGCCCTGCGACCAGAAACGCTCAGTGAATTCACCGCTAGGATCGGCGGCACCGGTGTCATCGACCAGTCCATTGGTGCGACCGTAGATGAAATTGTTCACCTTGTTGTAGAACAGATTGCCCTTCCAGCGCACCAGGCCTTCCGTCTTTTGCAAGCTCAGCTCGATGTTGTGCGACGTTTCCTTTTGCAGGCTGCTGTCACCAATATCAAAGGTCGAGGTCGAGTCATGCGGACCGTTGGAATACAACTCTTCTACCGTCGGTGCCCGTTGCGCCACTGAGTAAGTGGCGCCGAGACCATAGCCAGGCATGAAGCTCCACATAGCACCGGTGGACCAGGAGAACAAACTGAAGTCACGGTTCAGCAAACCGTCCGGGCGCCGCTGCACTGATTCCATGCGTGCGCCAGCACTGACCACTACATCGCCGAACTTACGTTCTTCGACCAGAAAGCCGGCCACCGAACTCGATTTGGTTTTCGGCGTCAATTCAGCCGAACCATCAATGGCTGACAAGGCCGAGTAATTGCTTTGCTCGGTTTGCAGGCCGAAAGTGCCGTGCCAATCGGCCAATGGCTTGTGCGTCAATTCGGCGCGCGTTTGCAATGAGCGGTTGGAGAAAATGGTGTTGGAATCACCGTTTTCGGCTTTTTCAACGTGGGTGTAATCGGTATAGCCGGCCTTGAACTTAAATGACTCCATGCCAGCAAACGGTTGCTTGATCAGACTATCGAAGTCATAGCGCGTTTGGTGCAAATCGATGAAGGTCTTCTCGTCGGTCGGAATGCCGTAGTGATCATCCAGCGACGAGATCGACATACCGACATGGCCCCAATTGTCGATGTAGGAAGCACCGGCAGCGACACTGTTTTCGTGCGTGAAGGAATTGGGCAGACGGCCGGAGGCACTGCTGGCATTGCCTTGCTCGGCGTTGCCGGGAATTTTGTAGTTATCAGTATCGCGGTAGTTGCCATCGACATGCAGACCGATCTGGCCCACCGAGCCATCGATATCGAATGAAGTGTTCTTTTCGCCATCAACAGTGCCGTAACGCGCTTCGACCTGACCGGTGGGC
>Ga0209913_1001899_pt1 | contig 10170 bp, 10 predicted proteins | sample PersoiDNA2013203_FD_185805 | JGI IMG/M metagenome (GOLD analysis project Ga0209913, IMG submission 185805) | Permafrost soil microbial communities from the Arctic, to analyse light accelerated degradation of dissolved organic matter (DOM) -... | ecosystem: Environmental > Terrestrial > Soil >... | reverse complement strand
CGAAGGAGTCGGCCTGGCGCGGAAAGCTGCAGATGATCTTGCGCACGCGGCCGGTCTTGAGCAGGGCGGCCAGGCCCGCGTCGCCGTTGCCGGCGTTGTTGTTGACCACGGTGAGCTCACGAGCGCCTTGCTCGATCAGGCCGTCGATGAGTTCGTTGGGGATGCCGGCGGTGCCGAAGCCGCCGATCAGAACGGTGGCACCGTCCTGGACCGAGCTCAGGGCGTCGGCAACGGAAGCCGCAATCTTGTTGATCATGAAAGTCTCTTTGATGTTCGGTGTGCAGTTGCTCTGCCAATGCACCTCAGCAAGGTGGACTGGCACTTGAGGAAAGGGCGGGTGCCCGAGGCCGTCCAAGCTGGAGAGCCTTCAGGGGGCACGTCTGAACAGGGTTCGCTGGGTGTTGTGGAAAGCAGGCCTGACCCGGTCGCTCCAAGGTGTTCCTCGTACCTTCAGCCAGGCCGGGCTGCCCAGCACTTCGGCGTGCACCAAGTCGTAGCAGGCAAAGTAGCGCGGCCGTCCGGCATCCTGTCGATAGCGCACCGCCCTGACGGTGCCCGGCACGGAGGCCAGACCAGGCAAATGCTCCTGCTCATACCAGGCGTTGAACTCGGTCTCCATGTCTGGCAGCACGTCGGTTTCCACTACATAGTGGTACCCCGCCACTTGCTGGGCAGCACTGCCCCACAGGGTTTGCATGGCTTGAAGGTGGAACACGCGGTTGGTGGCGTCCTCCAGAACCCATTGCGGCAGCTCATTCAAGTAGCGGTAGCTGAGATCCTGTTCGAGTGCATTCCATGCCCGCACTGTGGGCATGGAATGCCCAGCAGATGGCCAAGCACTCGAATGAGGGCGTTTGACAAGCCAGAGCTCAGACATGGGGCGGTCTCGATGAGATCAGTGTTCGACGTTCAAGGCCACCAGCAAGCGCGAGACCATGTTGTAGGCTGCGACAGTCGCCACCAACTCCACCGTGCCCTGCGCATCGAAATGCCCTTGGATGCGTGACATCAGTTCATCCGACACCTTGATGTCGCTGGTCATGGCATCGGCCAATTCCAACACCATGCGCTCCAAGGGGTTGAAAACCTCCGACAGCTCGGGCAAGCGGGTGGCAGCGATTTTCTCGCTGCTCACGCCAGCTTTTTCTGCGTGCGGGATGTGAGCGTCGAATTCAAAGCTGGCCTTGTTCAGCACGGCCACGCGCAGGATGATCAGCTCTCGCAGATCCGCTGGGATGCTGGTTTGGTTGCGTACAGCGGTCAGCATGCGCTCCCAGCCCGAGGCGATGGGGCCGCTGTTGAGCAGGACCTGATAGAGCAGGGACACACGCCCACGCTCGGCCAGGATGCGACCTTCAATGTCGGCCAACTCTGGGTGGGTGCCAGGGCTGACCAGGGGAACTCTGATGTGGCTCATTGGATTGATTCTTTGCAGTCGTGTTGAGGGTCAGTCGGGCTTGATGTTCTTGGCCTTGATCAGCGCAGCCCATTTGTCGGCATCTTTCTTCTGCAGTGTGGCCAATTCCTGAGGGGTCGATGGGGCTGGTTCCGTGCCAGCTTTGAGCAGTTTGTCGCGGATCGCGGGATCGGCCAAGGTGACGCGCAAGGCTTTGTTGATGGTTTCAATCACTTCCGGCGGCGTCTTGGCTGGTGCAAACAGGGCATACCAATTGTTGGTATCGATGCCTTTGATACCCTGCTCTTCCAGGGTCTTCACATCAGGCAAGGCTGGATGCCGTTTGCTGGACGCCAACCCCAGGGGCTTGAGGCGGCCGCCCTTGATGGCCGGCAACAGTCCCGCTACATCACCGAACAAGCCGCTGACCTGGGTGCCCATCAAATCGGTGATGGCCGGTGCCGCACCCTTGTAAGGCACGTGTAGCAACTTGGCGCCTGTTGCGTCCACCAATTGCTCGATGGCCAGGTGCGGGATGCTGCCTGTACCGGTGGAGGCGAACGGTGTGGGGCTCGACTGACGCTTGCTGTTGGCGATGAACTCAGCGGCGTCCTTGGCGGGGTTGCTGGCGTAGGTCACCATCAGCTCGACGTTGTTGGCCACCAGTGACACGGGCGTGAAGTCCCGCGCCATGTTGTAGGGCAGCTTTTCGTACAAGCCGCCATTCACAGCAGCAGCCCCCACGCTGGTGAACCAGAGCGTGCTGCCGTCTGCAGGCGATTTCATCACATCGGTGGCTCCGATGGCGCCATTCGCACCGGGCTTGTTGTCGATCAGCACGGTGCGGCCCAGCTCTTTGCCCAGGCGTTCGGAGATCGTGCGAGCCACGGCATCGACCGGTCCGCCAGCCGTGAACGACACCACGATCCGAGTGGTCTTGTTCTGGGCCTGGGCTGGCCACAGTGGAGTCAGAGCCAGCAGCACTGCTGTGACGGTCATCATCTTCTTGAGCATATCGTTTTGTCTCTTTTTAGGGGGCAATGCAGGGGTCAGTCGCAGCGAGCCGTCATGCCGCCGTCGACCACCAGTTCAGTCCCCGTCACAAAGCGGGCGTCGTCACTGGCCAGGAACAGCACAGCGCTGGCGGTGTCGCGGCCATCGCCCATGAAGCCCAGAGGGATGCGCTTCAGGCGTTGGGCCAGCAAAGCGTCCACATCACCACCGGTGCGCTGCTTGGCCAGCCGGGTTTCGACCATGGGCGTGTGCAGTTGACCGGGCACAACGGAGTTGACGCGCACACCGTCGGGTGCATGTTGAACCGCTACGACTCGCGACAGGTGGATCACCCCGGCCTTGGTGGCCGCGTAGGCGACTTGGGCGCTGCCCGTGAAGCGAAGCCCAGAGGTCGAAGCGATGTTGACGATCGAGCCACTCTTTTTGGCGATCAGGGTCGGCAGCACATGCTTGCAGGTCAGAAACACACTTTTGAGGTTGATGTCGACTTGCAGGTCCCAGGTTTCCTCTGCCAATTCAACCGGTCCGCCGGCAGCAGATCCGCCCACGTTGTTGACCAGAATGTCGATGGTGCCGTAGGTGTCGATGCAGGCTTTGGCCATGGCGGCCACGCTGGCGCTGCTCGTCACATCGCACACCCAGGGCGTGATGGAGGCACGGGCATCACCAGCCAGTTCCAGGGTTTCGTCCAGGCGTTCTCGGTCGCGGTCCACGGCCAGCACCTTCGCGCCTTCTTCGGCCAGGCGCACCGCAATGGCACGGCCATTGCCCCAGCCTGCGCCGACGCAGCCTGCGCCAGTCACGATGGCTACTTTGTTTTCAAATCGACGGCTCATGTCAGGTCTCCAAATTGATAAAGGCGTTCAGGGTTGCTCACCATCAGGGCGTGGCGGGCGTCTTCGCTGGGGGCGATCTCATGAATCAAATCCACCAGTTGTTGTTCGTTGGGTACGGGCCCGGCATGGTTGGGGTGGGGCCAGTCGTTGCCCCACAGCACCCGATCACCGAACTCGCTCACCAGGGCTTTGGCAAAGGGCTGTGCGTCTGCATAGGGGGGGCCCAACCGGGTGATGCGGTCCATGCCACTGACCTTGACCCAGAACCGGCGGTCCGCAAGCAGACTGCGCAAGGCTTTGAAAGCCGGCTGATCCAGGCCGAGAGACGCGTCCAGACGCCCGATGTGGTCGATCACCACAGGGGTGGGCGAGCGCAAAAGGGCCGGTGCCAGGTCCGTCAGAATGCTGGGGTCGCCATGGATCTGCAGATGCCACCCCAGGGGCTCGAAGCGCGCGGCCAGAGCCAGAACGTCTTCGATCGGGGTGCGGTGACCCAGGTGCCCCATGAAATTGAAGCGCACGCCACGGAAGCCTGCATCGTTGAGGCGAACCAGCTCCGCTTGATCGACGTCCGTTGGGACCAGGGCGATGCCACGGTAGTTGTGTGGCCGGTGCCGGATCGCGTCTTCTGCGGCGCTGTTGTCAACGCCATGGCAAGCCGACTGCACCACCACGCAGCGCTGCAGGCCCAACTGGTCATTCAGGGCGTATAGCGCTTCTTTTGGGGCATCAGCCGCGGGAATAAAGCTGGCATTGGCCGCATATAGGAAGGTGTCCCGTGGGCCGAACACATGGCAGTGCGCATTGCACGCCAAAGGAGGTAGGGTTGTGTGCATGCCCTCAGTGTCCTGAAGGCAGCCCTTGGAGGTAAGCGGTTGGACTGCATATCAACTATGCGTCTTTCCTATGGGCTGGCGCCAAAGCGAATAGATATCGTATGGCTCGATCAGCCGCGGAAGTCGAGTTCCGTCAGCAATTTGCCGGTTTCCCGGATCAGTCGATTGGATGGCTTGGCTTTGGGCTCGGCCAGCATCAAGGTATTCCAGATTTCCGGTGGGCCAATGGGGGTTCGTGGCAGGGGCGGGCCTTGAAAACCCAGCGTCACAGCGCTCTCGGGCAGGATGGTGCAGCCCTGGCCATGGGCCACCAACGCCAGCACGGTGTTGACAGCGCCGACCTCGGCGTGCACCCGCAGTTGCACGCCTTGGGGGCGCAGTGCTGCATCGACCAGATTGCGAATCGCGTTGGGTGCGCTGGGCAGGATCAGGGGGTAGTCTGACAGGCTGGTCAAGCTCACGCTCTTGGGCAGCCGGTGCCCGGGCGGCGCGATCAACAGAAGGCGCTCGCGTGAAAGTTGCGTGTAGCTGAGTTGGGGGGTGGCCGGTGGATCGAACAACAGCGCCAGATCCAGCCTCCCGGCAATCAGCGACTCTCGCAAGGGAATGCTCAGCCCTTCCAAGATGGTGATCACAGCACGTGGAAACCGCTCCCGGAAGCGGCGTACCAAGGGCACGCTGATGCCCAAGGCCACCCTGGGTGGCATGCCGATCACGATGCGCCCGCTCGGGCTGTCGCCCATATCCCGCAACTCGTCACGTGCCGCGCGTGACGAAGCCAGCATGGCGCGCGCATGGACCAGCAGTGCCTCACCCGCCTCAGTGGCTGTGACGCCCCGCCCGGTGCGGATGAGCAGGCGTTGCCCCAGCTCGTCTTCCAGCAGCGCAACCTGCCGACTCACGCTCGGTTGAGCCAGATTCAGCGCCACGGCGGCCCGGCTGAAGCTGCCGCTTTCAACGACGCACACCAGGTACTCAAGTTGTTTCAAGTCCATGTTTTTTAAGTATATCTGCTATTGAAGTCATGCCCTTGTCCGATGGCTCCACTCCTCTGACACTGCCGTGGACGTTGGGCTGGCGGCCTGGCGTTTGAGCGTGGTTTCCCCCGCAACTTGATTCCAACAAACACAAAAGGCTTCGCCTGCCTCAGGCCGTTGCCCAGCTCTCATGAGACACCTCAAGCAGCTACACATCCAGGTTCTGATCGGCCTCCTGGCGGCCGTTGTTTTGGGCCTTGCCCTGCCAGAGACGGCTGCAGCCATGAAGCCGCTCGGAGATCTGTTCATCGCCTTGCTCAAGATGATGCTGGCCCCCATTGTCTTTTGCACCCTGATTCATGGCCTGGCCCATGTGCGTGACCTGGGCAAGCTGGGCCGCCTGGGCGCCAAGTCCTTGCTGTATTTCGAAGTGGTCAGCACGGTGGCCATGCTGGTGGGTTTCGTGATGGTCAACCTGTGTGAGCCCGGCGCCGGGTTGCACGCCTCGGGGTTGGAGCCCTCCAGTGCCGCCATGAAGGTGGCCAATCAGTCGGGCTCGATCTCGGCCACCTCCTACCTGCTGAGCCTGATTCCGCACACCTTGGTGGATGCCTTTGCCAAGGGCGACATCATGCAGGTGTTGATCGTGTCGCTGCTGGCGGGCTTTGCCTTGAACATGTCGGTGGGCAGTGACTCGGTGATCCTCAAGGGCATCGATGAGGCTCAGCGCGTGCTGTTCAAGATGCTCTCTTTCATCATGAAGCTGGCCCCTCTGGGCGCTTTCGGCGCCATGGCTGCAGCCATCGGCAGTTATGGCAGTGCCACCTTGTTCTACCTGCTCAAGTTGGTCCTGGTTTATTACGGGGCATCCCTTCTGTTTGTCGTGGTGGGGCTAGGCAGCATCTGCTGGTTCATTGGCCTGTCGCTGTGGCCGGTGGTGCGCCTGATCCGGGATGAGATCCTGCTGGTGTTTGGCACCGCCTCCGGTGAGGTGGCCTTCCCGCTGCTGATCGCCAAGTTGGAGCAGGCGGGCTGCGACGAAGCTGTGGTGGGCTTTGTCCTGCCAGCGGGCTACAGCTTTAACCTCGACGGCACTTCGATCTACATGGCGATCGCGGTGGGCTTCATAGCACAGGCCACCGACACGCCGTTCTCATTGCTCCAGCAACTGGCTTTGTTGGGGGTGCTGAGCCTGACCTCCAAGGGGGGCACCACGGTGGCGGGCGGGGCCTTCGTGAAGCTGGCAGCGACGCTGCAATCCGTCAAGAGTCTGCCCATCAGCGGCCTGGGTTTGCTGTTCGGCATTGATCGACTGATGGCCACAGCCACCGCGCTCACCAACATTGTGGGCAACACCATCGCCGTGTTCGCCATTGCGCGTTGGGAGGGCTCTTTCGATGCAGACAAGTACACCGCGCTCACCGGCTGTGTTCCTCGCCGCAGCTGGCTGGGCCCCAAGGCGTCAGCCAAGCGCACCGATTGATTCGCCGCACCGCAGCCAGGTCAGAGGCCTGGGATGCGTGGAGCCAGATTAACCAGAAGGAGACGTGAATGAACAGATACGAAAACAGGCTCAAGTCCCTGTTGTGGCCGGCCTTGCTGGCCTTGGCCTCAACGGGTACTGCGGCCCGTGCCGCTGAGCTGGAAGTGCTGGCGACAGGGGCAGTGTCCGGAGCCTTCAAGACCGTGGTGGCCGCCTATGAAAAGCAGTCGGGCCATCGCCTGAAGATGTCCTGGGGCCCCTCGCTCGGGCAGTCGCATGAAGCGATTCCGGTTCGAATCAGGAGCGGTCAGTCGCCCGACGTGCTGATCATGGTGTCCAGCGAGCTGGACCGCCTGATCCGTGAGCAGCGGTTCGCGGCGTCGGCCCGACTCGACGTGGCCCAGTCAGGGGTCGGCGTCGGGGTCAAGGCAGGTAGCACGGTGCCAGACATCTCGAGTGTCGATACGCTGCGCCAGGCTCTGCTTGCCGCACCTTCGGTGGCGTACTCGGAAGGTGCCAGCGGAACCTACATTCAGAACGTGCTGCTCAAGCGACTGGGCATCGAACAGGAGGTGGCAGCCAAGCGCCATCTTGTTCCGGGCAAACAATTGGTGGGTGAAGTGCTGGCCGAAGGCGGTGCCGCTCTGGGCCTTCAGCAGATCAGCGAATTGAGGGTGGTGCCAGGGGTGCATTACGTTGGTCCGTTGCCGGAGGAGGTTCAGAAGATCTCTGTGGTGACGGCCTCCGTCTCGGCCAACAGCGCGCATGCTGCGGAGGCCCTGGACTTTGTGCGCTACCTGGGTACTCCTGCGGCAATAGCAGCCATCGAACGCAGCGGCCTCGATCAGCCGAGCGTGCCTGCCACCGTGGTCGAACGCCGCCTGGTCCGCAGCGGCCCGGTTCAGATCGAGGTGCTGAGCCAGGGGCAGGGACCTGCGATCGTGATGCTGCCTTCGCTGGGGCGCTCGGTTCGTGACTTTGACCAGGTGGCTGCACGATTGGCCTCGCAGGGTTTTCGTGTGATCCGACCTGAGCCTCGTGGCATTGGTGCCAGCCAGGGCCCTCTGGAGGGCTTGACCCTGCACGACTTTGCCGCCGATGTGGCGGCGGTTTGCGATGCCGAGAAGACCGGTCCGGCGGTCATTCTGGGGCATGCCTGGGGCAGCCAACCGGCGCGCATGCTGGCGGTTGACCGGCCAGACCTGGTCAAAGGCCTGATCATGGCCGCGGCTTCGGCCGGCAAGCTTCCGCCGGGCTCCACCGAGAAGCCCTATGGGCGGCTGCGCGATGCCATTGACGGCTCGGGCAACCCGGCGCTGCCGCAGGCCCAGCGCCTGCAATACCTGAAGCAGGCCTTTTTTGCTCCCGGCCATGATCCGAGCGAATGGCTGGAGGGCTGGTACGAGGCGAACCACCATGCCGAGGCCCACGCACGCAATGTCACGCCCATCGACAGCTATTTTTCGGGCGGCAGCACTGCCCCCATCCTGGATTTGCAGGGCGAATTCGATGCGGTGGTGGTCAAGGATGTGATGAAGGCCTATTTGGGTGACCGGGTTCAGGTCGACGTGGTCAAAGGGGCAGGCCACGCCATGTTCCCCGAGCGTCCCGCACAGGTCTCCGAGGCCGTGGCCCGCTTCGCACGTCAGCTGAACGCTGCCCACTGAGCGCGCGCCCATCTTTTTCCATCCTCGCCCTGGCCACTGCTTAAGAGGCCGGGGCCCTTGAAAGCCAACCATGAAAATTGCCAAACTCATTCTTCTCTCTGGCTTGATTGCCTGGTCCGCCTGCAGCATGGCCGCCGATGTGGCGGCCACTGCTTTGCAGCACAAGGTGATCGAGAAAGGCCCCGTTCGCATCGAAGTCACCGAACAAGGGCAAGGCCCTGCCATCGTGATGCTGCCCTCACTGGGCCGATCGGGCCGTGACTATGACAAGGTGGCTGAACGCCTGGCCTCCGAAGGCTTTCGTGTGCTGCGGCCCGAGCCCCGGGGCATCGGCCAAAGCCAGGGGCCCATGCACGGCTTGACCGTGCATGACTTTGCCGCCGACGTCGCCATGGTGATCGATGCCGAGGTCAAGGCCCCGGTAGTGGTGGTCGGTCATGCATGGGGCAACTTCGCGGCCCGCATGCTTGCAGCAGACCGTCCTGACCTGGTGGCCGGGGTGGTGGTGGCCGCAGCTTCCGCCGGCAAGGTGCCTCCGGGATCCAAAGAGCTGCCCATTGGCCCTGAGATGCGCAAGGCGATCGACGGCCCCAGCAACCCGGCATTGTCTGAAGAGCAGCGTCTGGAATACCTGAAGATCGCGTTCTTCGCCCCTGGCAACGACCCCCGGGTGTGGTTGGGCGGTTGGCATGAGGCCACGCACGAGGCGCAATCGCATGCCCGCAACGTCACCCCGGTGGACGATTACTTTGCTGCCGGCACCGCCCCCATCCTGGATCTGCAGGCCGAGTACGACCCCGTGGCCCCGCGCCGGTTTTCGAACGTCCTGAAGTCCATGCTGGGCGAGCGGGTGACCATCGTCGTGATCAAGAACGCCAGCCATGCCTTGGCACCTGAGCAGCCCCAGGCCATGGCAGACGCGATTGCCGACTTTGCCAAGAAGGTGTTTGGAAAGACCCGCTGATCCTGTATCCAGACAGTTCGGCCCTTCATTTCCATGGGGTGGAATGATGCCCGTGCTGTTGCGCTCTGCCTGGGTGATGATGAAAGCCAAATCAACAGGTGGAGACAGGAATGTCAATTCAATCGGCACGGTGGATGCTTTTGCTAGCCTGGGCCATCGGGCCCTGGGCCCATGCCCAGGGGATTCTGGACGAGTGGACGGCGGTCCCGCCGCCGCCTCCACCCGAACTGAGCCGAGTCAGTCTGGAGCCCACCACAACCGCACTGTTGGTGCTGGACGTATCGACCCACACCTGCAATGAAGCCGTGCGCCCGCGCTGCGTGCGCATGCTCCCGCGGGTTCAGCAGATGCTGAAGCACGCCCGGGCTCGGGGGTTGCACGTGGTGTATGCCCTGGGCGTTCTGCCCAGCCCGGGCAGCCCTGCAGACGTCCTGCCAGAGGCAGCCATGTTGGGCACCGAACCCTGGGTTCGCTCCGGGCCTGACAAGTTCCTGCAAACCAACCTCGAGGACAATTTGCGCGCCCACGGGATCAATACGGTGATCGCGTTGGGCACGGCCTCGCATGGCGCTGTTCTGCACACTGCCAGCGAAGCGGTCTTCAGGGGCTTCAAGGTGGTGATCCCCGTTGACGCTGTGGCTGGCGAGAGCCTCTATGGGGAGCAGTACACCTTGTGGCATCTGCAAAATGCACCCCGCATGCCCGGGAAAGTGACTCTCAGCAAAGTCGACTGGATCGACTGACCTTGCCGGGTCGATGCAGGAGTCGACCCGCGTTGGCACGCTCATGCTGATCTGAAAGCCCTCTGAGGGCTGCCGACGGGTGTGGGCCGCACTGGTCTTCGGCGCCGGGCAGCCTGGGATTCAGGATTTGAACACCACACTCTGCCGCGGGCGTTCGTCCACCGTCAGCGAGAACACGTCTGGCCGCGCATAGTGGCCCACCACATCGAAGTCGTAGCGGGCACGGGTCAGCTCGGCGGTGTCGATCTGGGCCA
>Ga0209913_1001896_pt1 | contig 10178 bp, 9 predicted proteins | sample PersoiDNA2013203_FD_185805 | JGI IMG/M metagenome (GOLD analysis project Ga0209913, IMG submission 185805) | Permafrost soil microbial communities from the Arctic, to analyse light accelerated degradation of dissolved organic matter (DOM) -... | ecosystem: Environmental > Terrestrial > Soil >... | reverse complement strand
CGCATTTCATCCGCCGTTACCTCCGTGAAAAAGAAAAAACCGCGCTATCTATCCGATAGCGCGGTTTTCTTATTTGGCTTGGTAGGGCGTGAGGGACTTGAACCCGCGACCAAAGGATTATGAGTCCCGCTACGCCCCAATTCACCATCATTTCAAGTCGTTGATTAAATCATTACAAATCAACAACTTGCGCCAAAAACCTCGCCAAACACAGACGCTGAGTGTTGATCAGAATTCAGTAAAATTGAGCAAATTCACTTACATCCGCCATTACATCCTGGCCGATGTAAGTGAAGGTTCTCAGGGGAATGTATGGCGAAGGTCAAGTTCACAGCGGGGCGGGTGCAGGGGTTCAAGTGCCCACCGGACAAACAGCAAGCGTTCATGTGGGACGCATCGACTCCCGGGCTCGCCCTGCGGACAACGCCCAACGGCCAGCCCTCTTACATCTTTCAAAGCGTTTACGACGGCAAGTATGTTCGCGTGACGATTGGCCCGCCTTCTGCCTGGAGCATTGACGATGCCCAGGCCAAAGCCCGAGAGTTGCAGCGTGTGATTGACGAGGGCACCGACCCGCGCGATCTCAAGCGGGAGGCCAAGGCCGAATCAGCAGCCAAGAGGGCCGCCGAGGCTGCGCGGGCCGCAGCCGAGGCAGCCCGTGCCACCACCGCGCGGGAAGCATGGGACGCCTATGTGAAAGAGCGCAGCCCGAAATGGGGCGAGCACCACCGCAACGACCATGAGCGCCTGAGCAAATCCGGAGGTGAGACTGCCAAGCGCGGCACCCGTGGCAGAGGTGTGACCATTGCCGGGCCGCTGCACCCCCTGCTGGCGCTGCCGTTGCGCGCATTGGATGGCCCCACCGTCGAAGCCTGGGCCCAAACCGAAGGGGCAACCCGCCCGACCACTGCGCGGCTGGCGTGGCGGCTTCTGCGGGCCTTCCTGGCGTGGTGCGCAGAGCACCCGGAGTATTCGGCCATCGTGTCCGACCGCAACCCGGCCAAAACAAAGAAGGCCCGCGAGGCACTGGGCAAACCCGGGGTGAAGCACGACGCTTTGATGCGCGAACAGTTGGCCGCGTGGTTCGCTGCGGTGCGCGACATCAGCAACCCGGCCGCCTCGGCCTATCTGCAAACCTTGCTGCTGACTGGGGCCCGCCCTGGTGAGGTGCGGGCGCTGCGTTGGGACGACCTCAACACCCAATGGAAGAGCATCACCATCCGGGACAAAGTGGAGGGTGAGCGAGTCATCCCGCTGACCCCGTACGTGCATCAAATGCTGGCCGCCCTGCCCCGCCGCAACGAATGGGTGTTCGCCAGCAACCGCACAGAAGATGCCCCACTCACCGAGCCAAGCAATGCCCACGACCGGGCTTGCAAAGTTGCGGGTATTGAGGGCCTCACCTTGCACGGCCTGCGCCGGTCTTTCAAGTCGTTGACCGAGTGGCTGGATTGCCCGGCTGGCGTGGTGGCGCAAATCATGGGACACAAGCCGAGCGCCATCGCCGAAAAGCACTACACAGTGCGCCCGCTCGACCTGCTGCGCCTGCACCATGAGCGCATCGAAGCCTGGATTCTGGAGCAGGCCGGGGTGCAGTTCGACACCCAGACCGAGCCCGGTAAGCTACGCGCCGTTTCCTGAACCTACTGAAGAGTAGGTGGTGTCTTGAATTGTTTACGATCTGCGTTGATAATTTCTCCACGGCAGCGCACGTATAAGCACAAACCAGCCTAGCCAGTCGCACGCGAGCGAGCCGCTTTTCAAGGCCCGTGAAGTTGGCTATGCACTGGGCTTTTTGTTTACGCGCCCCCCCTGCCATACAAACTGGACGCAAGCGGTGGCAGTATCTTGAACTCGATTCAACACCTGCACTGAATGCGGCCGGCCGGCAGCCCGCGAACACACCGTTAAGCAGGAAAGCCGAATGCTAATTCGGCCATCTGCTTCTCAAGCCTCGTGAATTTGACAGTTCGCGGGGTGCACTCCTTCTCGCGGCCCCCCTGCCATATCTGACAGCCCACGTGCCTTTGCCAATTTCGGGCTTCTTCACTCAATGCGGACAAACCGCTCCGTTGGAATGCGCCCACATCTGGGTTGACTTGTGTCCGCACATATCCAACGGGTGGCGCTAACAGGTCCAGAGGTTGATATGGAAAAGAACACTCCAAGTATTTCCACCACCCAACACACCCCACTCGAAAAGGAATGCCGCGCGGCCATCCCGACTGAAGCCGCGGCTTTCCACCTTGGTCGCCGCCCCCAGACCTTGAGAGCATGGGCTTGCCGCGAGAATGGGCCGATCCGCCCTATTCGCATCAATGGCCGCCTCGCGTGGCCGGTAGCTGATATTCGGAGTGCGCTTGGGGTAGCGTGATGGCTGGCAAATCTGAGAACGAAGGGCGCGACTTCATGGCCTTCCTGCGCAGAGTCCGACACACCGAGATACCTGCGCACCCCAGTAGCTTCAAGCTGGCGCTGTTGACGATGGCAACGTTCGCCAACTCCGACGGTTCCAGCATCAAGGCTGCCGTGCCCACCCTGGCCCGGTGCTGCGGCCTGAAGGTTCGGCAGATGCAAAACACCTTGCGCGGTCTGCAAGCCCTGGGGCTGATTGTTCCGGTGGGGAATGTCAAAGGCGGCCGGCCGGGCGCTGTTACGGAATACCGGATTGTGCTCGACCGTCTCGGCCCTTTGGTTTTAAGGGCTGCACCTGACTACACCCCTGGTAGGGATATCCCTGCACCACAATGCGCCGACGGGTGCATTGCTGTGCCGAACACCCCTGCACCACAGTGCATACAACCCACCACCCAACCCCCCATGACCTACCAAGGGAATGGGGGGGTTGGGTGGGACTGCGTCCCTTCGGGGGTTGGCCTGACGGCCACCCCTCGGGACTCGTCCCCCTTGGGTGTAAGTGCGGAACTTTGGGCCGCTATTGCTGCCCGCCCTGCCTTCCTAAAGTCGCCCGCCGCCCTTGAGGCACTGGCGGCTGAGGTGAACCGTGCAATTGCTGCGGGTAAATGCCCCGAGGTGCTGACACGCCGCCTGCGGGTACTGCTTGAGCCCGAGCGCCAGCACCTCACCCGCCTGCCATTCGATCCGGTCGCATCGCGCACCGCCAAAAAGGCCACCCCGCGCCGCGCACCCCGGAAATCAACCGAGCGAATCGACTACGGCCGCGACACCCGAAGCCCCGGCCGCGACTACACCAAATGGTGAATCTATGACCAGTGAAGAGAATCTCCCAACGCTCCAGACCTGGGCAGAGCGTCACGACCATGTCCAAGCCCTCAAGGCTGCTGCGCTGGCTTTCGACGGTGAAATACAAGCCGCACGCCAAGCAACAAACCACACTGCCCAAGCCGTCCGCGATGCCAACGCCGCAGCCCGAGCCGCCGACCAAGCTGCGCACGATGCGTGCAAGCGCGCAGAGCAAGCGCAAGCCGCCGCAAAGAGGGCCAAGGAGCGGGTGTGTGAGGCTTCGGACGTGGCGTTAGGGCACAGCCTAGAGTTCCACGCCCAAGGTATCTTTGCGGGCGCTCGGTTCGAGAATTTCGAGCCCCAAACGCCCATGCAAGCTGCCGCATTGCAGGCCGTCCAGGCTTTCCCTTGCACTGATCCGAAGGCCCGAACACAAACTGCCCTGCTGTGCGGCCCGGTGGGCACCGGCAAGACACACTTGGCCGCTGCCTGGGTGGCAAGTTTCGACCCCGCGAATTGCAATGCAGAGTTTGCGCGGGCCAGAGACATTGCCGACAGTTTCAAAGGCCTGCGCGACGCAGAATTCGTCGCACAGTTCAAACGGTGGGACGGTTCGCAGGTGGGGTGCGGAGGACCCGACCACGGATGCGAGTATCTCGCGATTGACGACCTCGGCGCGGGTATGACCAAAGCTGAAATCGAAATTGTTCGTGATGTGATTGTGCGGCGGATCGACGCTGGCATGGTTACGTTAATCACGACGAACATGGACGCCAACGACCGTTTCGCAGCTTTGGGTGGGCGCGTTTGCGACCGCCTCAAACTGGGCGGTGTGCTGGTGCCATTCGACGGGGAAAGTTTCCGCAGCAAGCCCTTACAGGACCGGGATGCGCCGGATACCCATTCCCCACGGATCGCCGCCCTCGAAGCCCACGCCGAGGAGCTGGAGCAAGAGGCCCGCGCCCTGGAAGAAGCCGAGCAAGCCGCCAGCGAAGCTGCGCGTGCACTGCGGGGTGTGGCCGATCAGGCATCGCAGGCGCACAAAGCCTCGCTGGCGCAGGTGGACGCAGCCACGCAAGCCCGGAAAAGCGCCGCTACGGAATTCCGCATCGCGCAGTCTGCACTTCGTTATGACACCAGTTGGCTGCTGGCGCGGCGCAATGGCCTCACGCACCAAGAGCTTGCGAAGCGTGTGATTTGGATATCCCGGATCGAAGCCCAGAAACAAGAGGTGCAATGGCACCTGCAAGGGTGGCGGGTAGCAACGGTGAATGAACTGCCCAGCTATGCCATTGAGGATTTTGCCGAGGAACTCGACCAAATCGAGCCACCCCTGCTAACTGGTGAGGTGCCGGACGGAGCGCGGGCCCTGCTTTGTGAAGAGTTGCCACCCACGCCGAAGTTTGAAGCCCCCTCGGCTGCTCCGGCTGCGACTGCTTCGGCATCCCCTTCTGATGGCGCCATGACGCTCGAAGTCATCAAGGAACTGACCACCCGCGCCGCTGCGGCCAACCGCGACGCCGTGGTGCATGCCCTGGAGAAGTACGGCGCCAAGCGCGCCCCCGACCTCAAGCCCGAACGGTGGGACAACTACGCCGCAGAACTGCGCGAAATCATCGACAGCGCGGCCCGCAAAGGCTGATGCAGGCATGCACCCTACCCACCCCGTGTTCGGCCCGCCAAGGGCCTATTTTTGGCCCTCCTGGTGGGGGTAGTGGGCCTTCAATCTCTAGCCTTTCGGAATGCAAGACCGGGGACTAGCCCGACACGGCATAACCCTAACCAAATTTTCCTTCACTCCAGACAAGACAACCATCCGGTTAACAGCTATATGGTTAACAACCATTTACACAGAAATCACCCACAAGACAGATGGTTAATGAGGGGGAGAGATTGAAAAAACACTATTCCGCGAAGAACAATATTGACCGAAACTAGCCGATCACGAGTCAAAAAACAGCAAACTCGTACAACTCAACCGCATAAGCCACCGAGTTTTCACAAAAATCGCAGCGTAACAACTCATTAACAGAGTTCACTCTGGATCATTGAATTCATCTACCGCAGAAGCCATCAAAACTGGAGTCAATGGAATGAACACCCAAAACCAGATCATCAACACCGCCCAAATTGCTGCCCTGCTGGGTGTTTCCCGCCGCCACGTAACCGCCCGCATCACCAAGCGGCCCGGCTTCCCGAAGCCGGTTATCAACTTGTCACAGAAGACACGGGGATGGTCGCGCGAAGCGGTCGCCAAGTGGGTGCAGCAGGAAACCGCCAAGAACAATAATAATTGATAATTAGACACCGCCAAAAATAGCTCCCAAAGAGATGTACGGCATTTTTCTACGAATCCGGCCCACATTTCATCTCTTCTGGAATCATGATCAGGTGACATGACCAGTTGGAAACCATTTGAGCAGAGGCTATTTTTATCTACAGCGACGCCATCTAATCAGATGACTCAAGTTAACGACGAGCATCCGGCGACCTCACAATACCCAAGTACACCAATCACCAAACCGATCGTCAAGCACTCAGTTTTCAGGAAAATTTCCTCAATCGAGAAAATTAAGGCAAACAACTTCCACGGACAATCTATTTTTTCCGAAAAATACAAAAATCCAGAACTATCGCCAGATCTTTACCAACCGAAAAATAAGTCATCTCAAGCAAAAACCAGATGACTTATCAAACAACAGCCAACTGGAATGTAGAAGTGGCGCGAGAGTTAAGTAGGTCAAAAACCAACACAGTTTTCACACCATTTGCCTTAGCAGCATCAGGAAGAAAAATCTTCTTTTTGGCATCTGGACTTGACTTTTCCTGAGTAACTATTGTGTAGCCACCGTGCTTAGCCAAGGCAATTAGAAAAGCATCGGCAATTTTTTCTTGAGCGAACTCTGCCTTGGCCGCGTCAGTATATTGTGGTGACTGATATGCCCAGCGGATCACTTGAGTATATTTTTCCATCACCGCCTCAATTTTAGAATCCTCTAAGAAAAAGCTACTTGGAATCGCTTTCGCCCAAGCTCGAGCCTCATCATCAGCGTGCCCATCCATCAGTTCTGCATAGACCTTTCTACTGGAATAGAAAAGTCCATAAGCATGACCTTCGCTGACCCAATCCCAAAAACCTTTGCAAAAACTGAATTGGTAGTGCAAATTTTTTGCTTGGATAAAGACGTTAGTATCAAAAAGGAAGTTAGACAATCCGATCCACTCCTTGGGTCATTCCATATTTTCGTCGCTTATATAGCTCAACCACGGTACCAGGCTTAATATTTAAAAGCCTACCAGCGTCGCGAAGCATTGTCTCACCAGTCATTGCACTATTTATAACTGCCTCCGTGAAGCGCTTGCTACTTCTAATTGGAATAGTCGCATATGGATTCCCGCCACCGTCTTCGTTTTTCTTAGGAATACTAGCAGCATGAATTTCAAGATATGCCTCACGACTAACCAATCCAAAATCGAGCGCTCTTCGAGCAACGACGAGCTTACTAACCTTGAAGTAGCGAGCTAGTGCAGCTATTTTCGAATCGTTCGTTCGCTCCCAGAGCTTAAGAAATAATTCTTCTGGAGTTAAAAATTCAGCAGCGACCTTATTACAAAACGCCTCCACCCCTTGAGCCGAAATAGTATTGGATACCGTACTATCCGAAACACCGGATTGTCCCAACCAAATGTGCGCCGCTTCGTGCACCAAAGTAAAAATCCAAGCCGCTGGCGCATCCCTACCATTTACAAAAATAGCAGGACTCATTTTATTAACAACAGCAAAACCACGAAACTCTGATATAGCAAGCTGCCGTCTCGTGTTGCTCTTCGCGATGCCAGATCGAAAAACCAATATACGCACCGCCTCGAATTTACTCACTAGCAACCTATAGAGACTCTCAAAATCCCCACATGCATTTCGATCACCATCGCTAAAACCTATTGTCGCAGCAATATCTTTTGCAACAGTGCTTGGCGTCGTTTCTACAATACTCCTATATTTCCCAACAAATGGAAGCTCATCAGCCTCAACATCATTTAGCTGAGCGGTGTACCATCCAATCTTCTTTTCAATATCTTCCAGCACCTCATAAAACGCAAAACTTAACGGCTCTGGGTGCTGTGTCTGACGAAGATCAGGGATTTTCGGCATTTCATCTTTGGGGGGCGAATCAAGGAAGAGGTATCCGAATGGGATGTGAAGCCTCTGCGCCAACTCAGATGCTTGAGTCAACGTGAGCGAGCCACTCAAAAAGTTGTCAACACGCTTGGGACTCGCCATAGCAGCAGCCAAGCCCTCAAGCGAGGTACCAAGCCTCTCTGCGGCCCACTCCAAAATCGTGTTAGACACGGCTATGTTGCTCATTTGGGCATCTTAGCAGGACCGGGTCTTCGTGCGATCAGCACAGGTCCAATCACGGGCTTTGACCGTCGGACTAGCCACGATCGAACTGCAATGACCACGAGTGACCGCTTCGACTACGCCGATTTGGCAACATTCGCTTTGGTCCCCAACTGAACTAGCTGAACACGAACACAGCACGCGGATACAGGAGGCCAACAGTCCCCTTAGCCTCGAGCGTCGCTGTAGGCCTTTACGAGTTGGACTATCGACGTGCACAGAGCTACGCGGATACACATCACGAAGATTCGGTGTGGCTCCCGTACCTGCAAGTCCTCAGTGATGAGACTACATGAAGCAGAGAAAAAGTTTCTGCGGTTAACATGCCGATAATGATCGAAAGGGAGCGCAACGTGCAAAGCTTGGCAGCCTATTCATTTGAAGCACAGGACATTGCTCCTGAGAAGCGCTTGAGTGCCATGAGCACCTTGGTCGACAGTTGGCTAGCGACCAAAGGGGCAGCGGAGCCACGCGAGCCTAATGGTTCATTTGTGTCGAAGACGGGGGATGGTACCGGGCAATTCTTTCGACACGAGATCCAGAGCAAAGCCGGTGTTCTTCATGAAGTCGAATTGATCGAAACAGCGCATACAGGTGCGATGTTCACTACCAACATTCAGTTCGCTGCTGTCGGAAAGCGGATAGTGGTGTATGCATCGTTGGGAGCGGCCCCAGGCGGATCACGCGTTGCTCCAATTGGGCTTAGCCCTCGGTGTCCATGGATCATCAGATCCTTGATCGAAAAATTTGGAGACTGGAAGTTCGCAGGTCAAGAGATTCCGTTACCAATAGCGTTTGACGCTACAGATGACGATTCGGCCAGGTTACTTTGTCAAAGTCTTCGCTCAGATACTCGACGTCTTCCAGTTGTCGTGGTGTCCACGGACAAAGACGAAGAGGTCTGGACTGACTTGCACACCAAGCTGGCAGAGAGCCTCATCGGCCTTGCCGACGTCGCGCAGGTTGGCGCGGAATCGTCGTGGATACTTACAGACGAATTGGGACCACGTGACTCTTGCTATCTCGGCGCCGTACGTCTGTATTGGCCTGGAACGCGTCAAGATGGCTCACTTCCTGGAATCAACTGGCGTGCATCTCAGCTTGAGAGATTTGGTGTGGATGACGCAGGACGAAATCGGTTCTTGACTGTCGTACGACGAGAAGTAATGTCGGCGGCTGCGCTGACGATGCCATTTCCGCAGGAGCTTAGAGAGATTCGAAACATCGCGGAAAAAGAGCGGCTCCATTCACTGGAGGCAGACTCTCGCAACAGTGAGCTTGACTCAATCATCGAGGAGAATGCACGTCTAGCTACCCAATTGGCGAAGGCAGAAAGCACCATTCAGGCACTGCAATGGAAGCTTAATTCAGCAAGTTACGCTGAGCGCAAAACTGAAGCTGCCAACGACAATTCAGGAGTTGCGTCAACCGACGTCGTCGATGAGATTCGGCAGCCACCGAAGGCTGGTGAGATTCGGTACTACAAGAAAATCGGAAGTGGTGGTGGCATTGACTCTCTGGTTGAAACAAAATGCTGCTCACATAAAGATTCAAATTGGAAACCAGCCTTCAAGGGTGTTCAGGCTGAGAAAGGCCTGCTCAAGCTAGAGGGAAGAAATGATTGGCAGAGCATTGCACACTGCAGCTCCTGTACTGGTGGAGGCCGCTGGCGAGTCCACTGGTAGTTCTTCTGCAACTTTAGATACCAGAAGAATCTAGGCCCGTCTGCCACCGACGACATTCGATTGCGTGCTGGCAAGACGGCTTCAATTGCTCCTGTCAACCGAAGAGCAACCAGAGCATATCCGATAGTTCATACGCCCTTTTAGAAGTGCGCCGTACAGTGCAAATTCGCCCGAAAGGCGAAACTCATGTATGAAGTTACGGTGTTCTGCGCCAAGGCGCCATGCTTTACAACAGCTAGGCTCTGCAGGCAACTTTTATCCAATTTCCGTCCTCATCCTAAAGAAAATTTAGGACCAAATGGGCGTGAAACTCAGTAGTCACTTTCTAGGCCAACATTGCCTATGGCCTCATCGGATCAAGGCACAACCGATCACTGCACCAATCAAAGCCCCCGTCAGCAACAAGCCCAACCACTCAGAGCGCCCGAGCCTTAAAGGGAGGTTTGCGAAAGCGGTGCAGGCACGAATGTCCACGTTACGCCGATGCAGCGCCATGGCTTCGGCCTGCACTTGCTGGATGGCTTCACGGATTTCTTCGGAGGTCATGCCTCATGGTAGCAAAGCGACGAAGGTGCACGTTCAAAATTTACTTACATCCGCCATTACATCCACCCACAAAGAAAAAACCGCGCTACCTATTCGATAGCGCGGCTTCCTTATATAGCTTGGTAGGGCGTGAGGGACTTGAACCCGCGACCAAAGGATTATGAGTCCTCTGCTCTAACCAACTGAGCTAACGCCCCCCAACCTGAGCCCGTGACCGGGTCAGGATCTCTGTATTGTAAGAGGCTACTTGTTGTGGCTCAGGGCGTTGGTGACCAATTTCGCCGTGATGTCGACGATCTGGATCATGCGGTCGTAGGGCATGCGGGTGGGGCCGATGACGC
>Ga0209913_1001895_pt1 | contig 10193 bp, 9 predicted proteins | sample PersoiDNA2013203_FD_185805 | JGI IMG/M metagenome (GOLD analysis project Ga0209913, IMG submission 185805) | Permafrost soil microbial communities from the Arctic, to analyse light accelerated degradation of dissolved organic matter (DOM) -... | ecosystem: Environmental > Terrestrial > Soil >... | reverse complement strand
CGCAACATAGGCCGACGACATATCTTCTTGCTGATAGGCAGCCACGGCGCCGACGCTGCCAATCCATTTATCATAGGCCGGCACGAAATCGCTCTTCAACAATTGCGCCGCATCGAAGTAATTGCCTCCGGTGACCATCTCGCGCGCCTTTTCCACAATCGGGAACAACACCTTGCGCTCAGCGATCGATGCATTGAGCAAGGCGCGGCCTTTGTCGGTCGAGGTCAGCTTGCTCAATTGCCCTTCAAAGCCGGCATAGGCTAGCAGGATCTTGCCCAGATGCAGATTCTCTTGTTGTCCTTCAGCGGCATCAGTAGGCGTAACCACTTTGCGCAAGGCCAGCGCCAACGCACTACCCGATTCACGCATACTCATCGCCGCTGTCATACTGGCAACTTTTTGATCGATGATGTAGGCACTGCTGTTTTTCATTTCGCTCATGCGCCATAAACCATTGAGCAGCACGGCTGCGGCACATAACAACACCAGACAAAAACCCAGTGCAAGACGTGCACCAATTTTGATATTTGAGAACATATTGGCTCAACTTTCCCTGATAAAAATGCCGTCCCTGAAGATCTGCTGAATGGCCACGACTGCATCAAACCGGTATCTCACTGATACCGTTAATTGCCCGTCCTTGGCGCTACCTCGAATCATCAGCAGGATTCGTGCCTGCATGCACATGGCTTCAATTTTATTTTTTCGTGCAGAGACACTCAGCCTAGACACGCCACAAATAATGCCCAATAGCAGCCTCGTATAGCGCTGAAAGCCAATCCCACTCTGACTCGTGCCGCATCTTAGATAAGCGCTGATGAAGAGGCTAATGCTTTCTGGGCATGTAACTATACATTTTGCGCATAGTTTTCCTAATGCAGTAAATACGTGATTTAGCACGCGGGCAAGCGCCGCAAAAAAATATTGTCGAACATGCAATGAAACGCCGCGCAAAGCGCCGTGGCAAGGTCTACAGGGAAACGTTCTACCGCAGGTCTGGTAACGCTTGCCGTCAAACCACCGGCTTGCTGACCAACGGCTTTAGCGAGGTATTTGCATGATGTAAATGTTGCAGGTGCTGGACGAATTGCGCCGTGGCAGCTTCCCAGGAATAACCGAGCGCATAGGCACGCACGTCGTCACGCGACAACATCAGGGCTTCCATGCAGGCCGTATCGAGATGTTCATCAAGTGCGCCGGAGACACCATGCTTGACCACGTCGATCGGTCCTTCGACCGGATAGGCGGCCACCGGTACGCCACAGGCCATGGCTTCGACCAGCACCAGACCAAACGTGTCGGTCCGGCTTGGAAATACGAACACATCGGCACAGTTGTAATAGGCCGGCAATTCATCATGGCCTTTGGCGCCGAGGAACCGCACTTGTGGATAACGGCGTTCCAGGTCTTCGCGTTGCGGGCCATCGCCGATGACCCATTTGCTGCCCGGCAGATCGAGCTTGAGGAAGGCTTCAATGTTTTTTTCCACGGCGACGCGACCCACATACAGGAACAAGGGTCGTTCGATGCAAGCATGGTCTTCCGGCGCTGGTTTGAAATGCGCCGTATCGACGCCACGGCCCCACAACACCACATTGCGAAAACCGTGCTGGTCGAGCGACTCTTTCATCCTCGGCGTGGGCACCATGATGGCTTTGGAGGGCCCGTGAAACCAGCGCAACAGCCAATAGGTCAAGGCCTTTGGCAGCAGCTTGCGGGCGCTCAGGTATTCCGGGAAACGGGTGTGATAGGCGGTGGTGAAATCGAGCTTGTGACGCAAGCAGTAACGTCGCGCCGCCAACCCCATCGGCCCTTCAGTGGCAATGTGGATGCAATCCGGTTCGAAGCCAGCGAGCGCTTCGGCAATCTTGGCATACGGTTTGTAGGCCAGACGGATTTCAGGATAAGTAGGACAGGCAAAGCTGCGGAATTCGCGCGGTGCCAGTAACAACACTTCGTGGCCCAACTTGCGCAGGCATTGTTGCGTGGCCCGCAGCGTATTGACTACACCATTGACTTGCGGTTCGCCTGCATCACTTATGATGGCAATGCGCATAAATCTTCAACTCCAGCTAATTTTGAGGCCTTCTTCATCTGCATGATCTCGCCCCAGGTCACCAGACGCAGCTCACCGCTAGCATCTTCGACCAAGGCCGACAAGCTTTCCACCCAGTCACCATCGTTGCAGTAGGTAATGCCGTTGATGTCACGGATTTCCGGCTTGTGGATATGGCCGCAGATGACGCCATCGAGACCGCGTTTGGCAGCCTCGCCGGCCAATGCATCTTCGAACGAGGTAATGTAGTTGACCGCGTTCTTGACCTTGCCCTTGAGATATTGCGACAACGACCAGTACGGCAGTCCGGCACGTGCACGCCAGCTGTTGAACCATTGGTTGAACTTGAGAATCATGGTGTACAGATTGTCGCCGACATAGGCCAGCCACTTGGCGCAGGCAATCACACCATCGAAGCGATCGCCATGCAACACCAGCATGCGCTTGCCATTGGCAGTGGTATGAATCAGTTCGTCACGAATCTTAATACCGCCGAAGTCAAGATCGATAAACTGGCGGATGACTTCATCATGGTTACCCGGCACAAAGATCACTTCGGTGCCCTTCTTGGCTTTCTTGAGCACGGTCTGCACCACGTTGTTGTGGCTTTGTTCCCAGTACCAGCGGCGCTTGAGTTGCCAGCCGTCGATGATGTCACCCACCAGATACAACGTATCGGACTCGGTGGCGCGCAGAAATTCCAGCAAGCGTTGCGCCTGGCACCCCGTCGTGCCGAGATGCACGTCGGAGATCCAGATCGTCCTGAAACGTAAAGGATCGCGTTTCATTCCCAGAGTGGCGTTAAGGTCGTCGGCATCCAGAAACTGATCGCGTGGTTTCATACGGCTCTCGTTTCTTTCAAGTAATGGCGGGCATAGCGGCTGTCGAGCTTGGCCAGTGGCAGCAGCAGGAAAAAATCAGCCGAGTGGAAATCAGGATCCCAAGCCGGTTCACCGCACACCCAGGCACCACTGCGCAGGTAGCCGCGCAACAACGGCGGCACTTGCGGCTCATGGCCAGCTTCACGTTCCTTGATCGGGAAGGCGGTATGCGGGGTGACGCCATACTCAGGCGGCGCCATGTTGTTTTCCTGGAACGCGTGGTACAAGGCCGCAGCATTGTGGCCACCATCGGCCAGACTGACACTGGCGCAACCCATTAGGTAGTCGCAGCGTTCACGGCGCATGAAGTCAGCAATACCAGCCCACAGCAACATGATCACAGCACCGCTGCGATAATCGGGATGGATGCAGGCACGACCGGCTTCGGTAATCGAATTGCGGAGGTTGTCGAGGCGACTCAGGTCGAATTCCTGCTCCGAGTAAAACTTGCCCATGCGGCGAGCAGCATGCGGACTCATGACACGGTAGGTGCCAACCACACTCAATGTTTTGTTATCGCGCACGATCAGGTGATCGCAGTACTCGTCGAATTCATCCTTGTCCAAGCCTTCAGCATTGGCCAAAGCCGTCAGATTCATCGATTCGATGAAAACCTTGTAGCGCAAACGTTGTACTTCACGTACTTCTTCTGGCGTGGTCGCCAGCGTCAGGGAAAGTTTGGAAACACTTTGGTTAGCATCTGCTGGGCTGGTGAGCAGTCTCATGCATCGTCCTTTTTCAGTTGACAACGGAGCAGAGCGTAACTGTCGATTATTTCAGGCAAATGACATACCGGCGCGGCTTGGACAGATAGCAACACGCTGCCAAACACGCAATGGCGGCGAGATTTACAATGAACTTGTCGCGCCGCACAACGTCACAAATGCATTGCCGACGACATCCTGTTCTTCACGGCATGCCGAAGCTGACAATAACCTGAAAGAAAGCACTTATGACCGAAGATGAAATCCGTCGCAATGCGTTCGCCATGCCACTGCACAATCCGGCATATCCCCCCGGACCCTACCGTTTCGTTGATCGAGAATTTCTGATCATCACCTATCGCACCGATCCCGATGCGCTACGCAAAGTCATCCCCGCGCCACTGCAATTTGTCGAGCCGATCGTCAAGTTTGAATTCATCAACATGCCCGACTCCACCGGCTTTGGTCACTATTGCGAATCGGGCCAGGTGATACCGGTCACGCTCAATGGCGTCGCCGGCGGCTATGTACATGCCATGTATCTGAATGACCATCCGCCGATTGCCGGCGGACGCGAACTATGGGGCTTCCCCAAAAAACTCGGCAGTCCAGAATTGCGCGTGCACACCGACACCCTGATGGGAACGTTGGACTACAGCGACTTCCGCATCGCCACTGGCAGCATGGGCTACAAGCATCAGACGCTGGATCCGGTGGCCATCAAGAAGACCCTGGAAACACCCAGTTACCTGCTGAAAATCATTCCACATGTGGACGGCACACCGCGCATCTGCGAACTGGTACAGTACAGTCTGGCCGACATCACCATCAAGGGCGCCTGGAGTGGTCCCGGCGCGCTTGATCTGCATGCGCATGCACTGGCACCAGTAGCAGAATTACCAGTACTGGAAGTGCTTTCGGCGGTACATATTTTGACTGACATGACCTTGCCGTTAGGGACTGTCGCTTACGATTATTTGACTAAATAAAATAAAGGAGCATCATGGTACTCAAAGACAAAGTTGCAATCATCACCGGCGCCGCCAGCGGCATCGGCAAGGAAATCGCCATCGAATACGCCAAGGCCGGCGCCAAGGTGGTCATCGCCGATCTGGCGCTCGACGCCGCCAAAGCCACCGCTGACGAAATCAGCAAAAGCGGCGGCACCGCAATGGCAGTGGCGATGAATGTCACCGACGAAGCCCAGGTCGACAAGGGCATCGCTGATGTCGTCGCAGCCTATGGCGGTGTTGATGTCTTGATCAGCAATGCCGGCATCCAGATCATCGCACCGATCGTCGACAGTACCTTCGACAACTGGCGCAAGATGCTGGCAATCCATCTGGACGGCGCCTACCTGACCACACGGGCCGCCATGCGCGCCATGATCAAGGCCGGTAAAGGCGGCACCATCATTTATATGGGTTCGGTGCACTCGCACGAAGCCTCGCCGCTCAAAGCACCTTATGTCACGGCCAAGCACGGTTTGCTGGGCCTGGCCAAGGTAGTCGCCAAGGAAGGCGCCAAAGACAAGATCCGCGCCAATGTCATCTGCCCCGGCTTTGTACGCACACCGCTGGTGGAAAAGCAAATTCCCGAACAAGCCAAGGAACTGGGCATCAGCGAAGACGACGTGGTCAAAAAAGTCATGCTCAAGGATACCGTCGATGGTGAATTCACCACCACCGCCGACGTGGCGCAGACGGCCGTGTTCCTGGCGGCCTTCCCAACCAATGCCCTGACCGGTCAGTCGATTGTGGTCAGCCATGGCTGGTTCATGCAATAAGCCAGTCGGCGTTACATCGCAAGCCGTCGCGTCTCAGGATGCGGCGGTTTTTTTTCGTCTATCGCAAGACACCATGAGCGGTCCCCTTTCACATGGGGAATTACTGATATTTGACATATATTTTTTGATATATAACAATGCGCGATTGGCGGCCATTTTGCCTGCTACTTATTCCACCAATCTCCTCATCCGGAACCGCAATGTCCAGGCTGCCCGACCATCTCGATATCCATCTGATCCGCATCCTGTACCTGCTGTTATGCGAAAAAAATGTCTCCCGCGTGGCGCTCAAGCTGAATCAGCCGCAGCCGTCGATTTCGGCTTCGCTGCGCAAGCTGCGTGAGTTGACTGGCGACCCATTGCTGGTGCGCGGTGCGCGCGGCATGGTGCCGACTGAACATGGCGAAAGTCTGCTGAAACCAGCCAAACGCATTCTTGACGAAACCGAACGGCTGTTCCTGCCCAAGCATGCCTTCACGCCACAAGACGCTGCACGCACTTTTCACATTGCCGCGCCGGATTACATGAATACGCCGTTTTTCACCGAAATTATCGCCCGCCTGCGACGCGAGTCGCCCAAGAGCCGCATCGTCATCCACGCACTCGGGCCGGACAGCGACTACGTACGCCTGTTATCGGATGGCGAGCTTGATCTGGTTGTTGCCAATTGGGATGCACCACCTGCCCATCTGCATCTGTCCAAGCTGTTTGATGATCCCATCGTGTGCCTGATGCGTGCCGATTGCGCCTACGCCAAGCGCACTGCGCGTGACGCCATGACGCTCGACGATTACCTGAGCTTGCCGCATGCCGCGCCATCACAAATCCTGCCCGGCTACCATGGCGCGATCGATCGTTTTCTCGAAAAGCAGGGTCTGCACCGCAATGTGGTGGTCGAGTCGGCGCATTTCCGCATGCTGCCGTATATGGTGGCGCAGGCAGATCTGGTATTGACCGCCGGCCAGCAATTCGCCGGGTTCTATGAAAAATTGTTGGAACTCAAGAGTTATCAGGTGCCGGTCAAATTCCCGCCGTTGCGGTTTTACCAGCTCTGGCATGAACGCTCGCACCAGGCCACCGAGCACAAATGGCTACGCAGCCAAGTTAGTGCAGCCGCCAAAATGCTGAGTAACTGATAGCGATAGTCAAGCGCAAGCTGTGTCATGATTTAAAAAATAAACAGAGCCTTGTCCATGCTCTTTTGAAATGGCATATTGCATATCTTATGGATGTCGACGTATTTGGGACTGTGCGCTATTGGCACAGATTAGGTACGCGGCATTGGGCATCACACAACAAAGGACTGGACGGCAGCACCGTCCTACAAGCGCATGACGACACTGGAACAACTCAATCAGCACGCCGCCCGCGACGTACCGGCCTTTGTCGCCGCATTGCACGGCATTTACGAACACTCCCCCTGGATTCCCGAACGCGCCGCCGGGCTGGCGCCGTTTGCCAACCTAACGGCACTCAAACAAGCCTTGCACAGCGTAGTTACCGCGGCTGAACGCGCTGACCAGCTCCTGCTGATCCGTGCGCATCCGGAACTGGCTGGAAAAGCCGCCATCGCCGGCGCGCTGACGGCCGAATCAACCGGTGAACAAGCCAAGGCTGGCCTCAATCTATGCAGTCCGGAAGAATTTTCCCATTTGCAACAACTGAACAGCGATTACCTGGCCAAATTCGGTTTTCCCTTCATCCTGGCGGTCAAGGGCGCGACCGGTAAAGGTTTGACGCGGCAGCAGATCATCGCCACGTTCGCCCGCCGGCTGCGCAATCAAGTCGAAGACGAGGTGCGCGAAGCGCTACGCCAGATCGGCCGCATTGCAGAAATGCGCCTCAACGATTTGCTCGGTCATGCGCCTGCCCTGGGCATGGCGGTCATGGAATGGGCCGAGCAGATCGGCGCCTGGAGCGAAGACGAAGACACACTCACTTGTACCTACCTGACCCCGGTACATCGCCGCACTGCCGCCCAGCTCGCGCTGTGGATGCAAGAAGCCGGCATGCAGGCGCATATCGATGCCGTCGGTAATGTGGTCGGTCGTTACCTATCGCCCGATCCGCAAGCCAAGACCTTGATGACAGGTTCCCACTACGACACCGTGCGCAATGGCGGCAAATACGACGGCCGCGAAGGAATACTGTTGCCCATCGCCGTGGTCAGGCATTTGCATCAACGTGGAGAAACCTTGCCATTCCACTTTGAAGTCATTGGCTTTTCGGAAGAAGAAGGCGTGCGCTTCAAGAGCACTTTCCTCGGCAGCAATGCCATCATCGGCGAATTCGATATGCAATTGCTGGAGCTGGCCGACCGCAATGGCGTCACCATGCGTGAGGCCATCACTGGCGCCGGCCACGATCCTGCTGCCATCGCCGCAATTGCACGCAATCCGGCCGATCTGCTCGGCTATGTTGAAGTCCATATTGAACAAGGCCCGGTATTGCTGCAGCGTGACTTGCCAGTTGGCATCGTCACCTCGATTGCCGGCAGCACGCGTTACCTGGTCAATCTCAAAGGCGTTGCCAGCCATGCCGGCACCACACCGATGTCGATGCGCAAGGATGCCGCCGCGGCCGCGGCCGAAATCATCCTCTATGTAGAACAGCGCTGCAGCCAGGATCAGCAAGCTGCGCTGGTGGGCACCGTTGGACAATTGCAGGTGCCCAACGGCTCGACCAATGTGATCCCTGGCGCTTGCCTGCTATCGCTCGACATCCGCGCCGCCCGCGACGAAGTGCGCGATGCTGCCGTCGCCGATGTGCTGCGCCAGATCGACACCATTTGCGCGCGCCGCAGCGTTGACGTCAAGCTGGAACAAACCGTCAGTGCACCAGCCGCACCCTGTGCGCCCTGGTTGATGCATCAATTGACAGAAGCCACCGAGCGTGCCGGCGTGGTACCGTTTGAACTGGCTTCTGGCGCCGGTCATGATGCCATGACGATTGCCCGCATCACCGATGTGGCGATGTTATTCACGCGTTGTGGCAATGGCGGCATCAGCCACAATCCACTCGAAACCATGACCGCCGATGATGCCGAAGTATCGGCGCAGATCCTGCTCGATTTTCTGCGTAATTTCAAGGCCAAACCTTAGCAGAAGCCACCACGGCAACACCTTTCACAATTGCAGCAGCGCAGCGTTAATAGGGCTTCAAAGGGATTCCACTATCACCTGCGCCGCATGACTGTTCAACTCAACCTAAAACGTATTTCATAAAGAAAAACCAGGAGTCCCTACGATGTCCAAGACCTTGCTGATCAAGAATGCCACTGTGGTCGTCACCATGAATGACGCCCGTGATGAAATCAAACACGGCGCCGTCTTCATTCGCGACAACGTCATCGAACAGGTTGGTCTTAGCGCCGATCTGCCAGAGAACGCCGATGAAATCATCGATGCCAGCGGCCATGTGGTCTTGCCGGGCCTGATCAACACCCATCACCACATGTACCAGAGCCTGACGCGCGCGATTCCTGCTGCGCAAAATGGCGAACTGTTCAACTGGCTGACCAATCTCTATCCGATCTGGGCCGGTCTGACGCCAGAGATGATCCGCGTCTCGACCCTGACCGCGATGGCCGAACTGATCCTGTCCGGCTGCACCACCAGCAGCGACCACCTCTACATTTATCCCAACCAGACCCGGCTCGATGACAGCATCGAAGCGGCGCAACAGATCGGCATGCGCTTTCACGGCGCGCGTGGCGCCATGAGCGTTGGCCAGTCCAAGGGTGGCCTGCCGCCGGACCGCGTGGTGGAAGACGAACACGCCATCCTGCGCGACACCCAACGTCTGATTGAGACTTACCACGACGACCGGCGCCACGCCATGCAGCGTATCGTGGTGGCGCCCTGCTCGCCATTTTCGGTATCGCGCGACCTGATGCGCGAAGCCGCCAACATGGCGCGTGCCTATAAGGTATCGCTGCATACCCATCTGGCCGAAAATCTCAACGACATCGCCTACAGCCGCGAAAAATTCAACATGACACCGGCGCAATATGCCGAAGATTGCGGCTGGGTCGGCCACGATGTCTGGCATGCCCACTGCGTGCAGCTCGACGATCATGGCATTGATCTATTCGCCCGCACCGGTACCGGCATCGCCCACTGCCCCTGTTCCAACATGCGACTAGCATCCGGCATTGCTCCGATCCGCAAGATGCTCGACGCCGGCGTTGCGATCGGCCTCGGTGTCGATGGCTGCGCCTCCAACGATGCTGGTCACATGTTGGGTGAAGTACGGCAAGCGATGCTGCTGCAACGGGTCGGTTTTGGCCCGGATGCGATGACCGCGCGCCAGGCGCTGGAAATTGCCACGCTGGGCGGTGCCAAGGTATTGAATCGCGACGATATCGGCGCGCTCAAACCCGGCATGTCAGCGGACCTGGTTATGTTCAGAATGGATCAGATCGGCTTTGCCGGTGCCTTGCATGATCCGGTCGCAGCGCTAGTGTTTTGTACACCGGCCAATGTGGCCTACAGCATCATCAATGGGCGGGTGATCGTGCGGGAGGGACAGTGCACGACGATAGAACTTGGCATGCTGGTCGAGCGGCACAATGCGCTATCGCTAACATTGGCTGAAACGGCACGCTGATTTTTGGTTGACTTGGCCTCTTTCCCGCATCGGCGGGATCGAAAAACGGTATGCCAGTTACGCCCTGGCTCTGGGGCGACAACTGCGTGGTTCAGTCTCGCTATGGCGTTTCCAAACTGAATCAATCTGCTTAACACAGAAAATTTTGTACTATCGCT
>Ga0209913_1001892_pt1 | contig 10204 bp, 9 predicted proteins | sample PersoiDNA2013203_FD_185805 | JGI IMG/M metagenome (GOLD analysis project Ga0209913, IMG submission 185805) | Permafrost soil microbial communities from the Arctic, to analyse light accelerated degradation of dissolved organic matter (DOM) -... | ecosystem: Environmental > Terrestrial > Soil >... | reverse complement strand
AATCTTCCAACTGGAAATCCGCTATGAATCCGATACCGGCACGCTGGAAAATACCTCGGGTCTCAATTCCCGTCCCTTCTTCCAGGGCCAAAGCCGCGTCGGCCTGCAAGGCGACTTCGGTACCGTGCGCCTGGGCCGTGGCCTGACCGCCTTCCAGGAAACCAGCACCTACTTTGAACCATGGTCGGGCATGCCTACGCCGGTCGGTTTCCAGACCGACCTGCAAGTGGCCGGCTACACCAGTGATCCGCTGAGCCCGGCAGGCAACTCGCGTAACCGCTTCTCGAATGCCGTGTTCTATAACTCGCCCGTCATCGAAGGCTTCCAGCTCAACGTCACCGTGGCCTCCAAAGAAGGTACCGGCAACCTCGCCATCCCATTCAGAACGCCATTGCAAGCGCCTCCTAACGGCAACTATGCCGTGGACGCCAACGCGCAGGCAGGCTCGAATCCCTACTCGGTCTCGGTGACCTACACCAACCCGCTGTTTGCCCTGATGGGCGCCTATGAGCGCAATGCCGTGCAGGCGAAACTGTGGTCGGTCGGCGGCTCGGTCAATCCGCTGGATTCGGGACTGAAACTGATGGCCTCGTACCAGCATCAGAATGACGAGAATTTTAAAATCATCAACACCAACACCAAGGCTTGGCTGGTCGGCGCCAACTACGATGTCGGCCCAGGCAAGATCCGCGCTGGCTACGGTCAAAAAACGCCGGATGGCGTCACCAAGACCAAACAGGCATCGCTGGGCTACGATTACAATCTGTCGAAACGTACCTATCTGTACGCAGACATTTCAAACAAGAAAACCGTCAGCTCGGCCAACTACATCGGCGTCGGTGTGCACCACAACTTCTGATGCCGGCATGGCGCCCACAGCGGGCGCCCCTTGCAGTGCAAAAAACAAAGCGGCATGGGCCAACCATGCCGCTTTTTTCATGGCAACCAGGAACAGCGCCAACTTTGCCCCGTCCGCAGCGCACTCTCGGTTAGAATCAAGCGTTCATCTTTCTTCCTCCTGACACTAACCATGACTGCCACACTCGATTCAAGCACCGTCGCCCAGTATCTGAGCGAGCACCCGGACTTCTTCGCAGAACACACCAGCCTGCTCGGTGACGTTAAGCTCAGCAGTCCGCTGACGGGACGTACCATCTCGCTCCAGGAGCGGCAGATGGAAGTGATGCGCGACAAGTACAAGGCGCTGGAACTGCGCATGTCCAAGCTGAGCCGTGTCGCCGAAGAAAATGGCGCGATTGCCAACAAATTCCACGGCTGGAACCAGGCCATGCTGCAGGTGCGCGACGATGCCGCCATGCCGCGCGTGCTGGTCGATGCCCTGCAAAGCAATTTCGGCGTGCCCCATGCCAGCCTGCGCCTGTGGCAATTGGCGCCCGAATACGCGGACGCCTGGTATAGCCAGAACATCACGGCCGATGTGCGCATGTTCGCCAACGGCTTGCAAACCCCGTATTGCGGCAGCAACCACGACTTTGAAGCCGTGCAATGGCTGCAGGCTGACAAGGTGGAGTCGACCGTCATGATCGCCCTGCGCACGCCGGGCACGGGCGAGACCTTCGGCTTGCTGGTGCTCGGTTCGCCCGATAGCGAACGCTTCACGTCCAGCATGGGCACCGATTTCCTGGTGCATATCGGCGCCACCGCCAGCGCCGCGCTGCATGCGCTGGTGGCGGCCAAGCTGCACTGATATGCTTGCCCCGCGCAGCAAGGCGGAATGGCTGGAGGCCTACCTGGCCCAGCTGGCCACGCAGCGCAAGCTGTCGCCGCACACGGTGGCAGCCTATGCGCGCGACCTGCGCGAGCTGCTGACGCTCAGCGGCAACACTGCCTGGACCGCGCTGGCGCATAACGAAGTGCGCCGCTACACGGCCAAGCTGCACGCAGGCGGGCTGGACCCGCGTTCGATCGCGCGCAAACTGTCGTCGTGGCGCGGCTTTTTCGCCTGGCTCAGCGGTGAAACAGTACTCGACGCCAACCCGGTGGAAGGCATACGCGCCCCCAAACGGGCCAAGAGCCTGCCCAAGGCCCTGTCGGTCGATGACGCGGTGCGCCTGGTGGCGCCCGCTACTCATCCGCAAGGCAGGCCGGAACCGGAACAGCTGTGCAACCGCGCCATGTTCGAATTGCTGTATTCGAGCGGACTGCGGGTGTCCGAGCTGACCAGCCTCGACACACACTATTGCAAGGCGGAAAATGGCCTGCCGGCCTCGCTGGGCTGGATCGACATGGCCAGCTTCGAAGTCATCGTCACCGGCAAGGGCAGCAAGATGCGCAAGGTACCCGTCGGCAAGGCCGCCCTGGTCGCCCTGTCAAGCTGGCTGGCCGTGCGCCCGCCGGCCAAGGATGGCAGCGCCGCCCTGTTCTTGAGCACGCGCGGCACGCGCATTTCGCCCAGGGTGCTGCAATTGCGCCTGAAAGCGCATGCGCTCGGTGCGGAGATTCCCGCCAATGTGCATCCGCACGTGCTGCGCCACTCGTTTGCCTCGCACGTGCTGCAATCGTCGGGCGACCTGCGCGCCGTGCAGGAAATGCTGGGCCATGCCAGCATCACCTCGACCCAGGTCTACACGGCGCTCGATTTCCAGCACCTGGCCCAGGTGTACGACCAGGCCCACCCGCGGGCCAAGCTCAAATAAGCAAACCCGCAGCCTGATCCATATCAAGCGGATAGCCGCTGTTTGCAAGCATTTGCAAAATTCCGGCATAATCGTCCGGATTCGCCGGCTTGCGCGGCGGCACCACCGACACACAGCATAGGCACTCTTCATGGCACTGATACCAACCACCATCCTCACCGGCTTCCTGGGCGCCGGCAAAACCACCCTGCTCAACCGCATATTGCAGGAAGACCATGGCATGCGTATCGCCGTGATCGAAAATGAGTTTGGCCAGGAAAATATCGACAATGAAATCCTGGTGCAAGACAGCAGCGAGCAAATCATCGAGATGAATAACGGCTGCATCTGCTGCACCGTGCGCGGTGACCTGATCGTGGCCCTGACGGCGCTGGCGCAAAAGCGCGAGGCCGGCCTGCTGGCATTTGACCGCATCGTCATCGAAACCACGGGCCTGGCCAATCCCGGCCCCGTGGCGCAGACTTTCTTTGTCGATGAAGAAGTGGGCAGTCATTACATGCTCGACGCCATCATCACCGTGGTCGACGCACGCCATGCCATGAAGCAACTCGACGAATACGAAGAGGCGCAGCGGCAAGTGGGCTTTGCCGACAAGCTCTTGCTGTCGAAAACCGACCTCGTCAGCGAAGACGAGGTGTCCGCATTGACGCGCCGCCTGAAGCGCATCAACCCGCGCGCACCGATCGGCAAAGTGGACTTTGGCCGCGCACCGATCGCCGAAGTGCTCGACATCCGTGGCTTCAACCTGAATGAAAAGCTGGAACTGGACCCGGACTTCCTGGCCACCGAAAGCGCCCATGTGCATGATCATGACCATGCGCATGAGCACGCCGATGAGCATGCGCACGAACACAAACATGATCATAAGCACGAGCACAGCGAGGCCTGCGCCAGCGACTGCGGTCACCACGATCACCACCACGCCCAGCACAGCGACGATATCGCCGCCTTTGTTTTCAAAAGCACGCAACCATTCGACAGCGCCAAGCTCGACGAGTTCCTCGGCGGCCTGGTACAAGTGTATGGCCCGCGCATGTTGCGCTACAAAGGAGTGCTGCTGATGCAGGGCGCCGAGCGCAAAGTGGTGTTCCAGGGCGTGCATCAGCTGATGGGCAGCGATCTGGGCGCCAAATGGGGCGAAGACGAAGTACGCGGCAGCAAAATGGTGTTTATTGGCAAAAATCTACCAAAAGACATTTTTATTCGCGGACTCGAACAATGTTTGGTATAAACTAGCCGGGTTTTGCAAAAGGCCCGTTGCAAACAGGAAAGGGAAAGAAAACACGCTTTCCCGCTGTCTGACGACGATTTTGCTGGAACTTGCCAAAACTTGCTGGAATAAACCAACAAGTGGCCGTATCTGATCTGCCAGTCAACAAATCGGGATGGCAATATAAAGCAAAGCATGCCAAAATCAGCGACGAAAACGGCCCTTGTCGTTAACCTGTCATGAAATGCTGGCAAACTGCCGCTGGCCACATGCCAGGCATGAAATCGATCCACCCCACTACGCAGGTCGACGCACGCAACAGCGAGACTGGCATATAGCGGTAAAAAGTTATCAACATGGCAAATGCAGCCGGACAGCAGTCTGCCGGCAAGCCAAGGTCGCAAGCAGTACAGCCGGACAGCAATGCCAAGCGGAACCTGTACAGTTGCTCGGCATCGCCGCAGTAACTGATCAATTTGAAAACTCTGTCGTATCGAAGGTAAGCGAAGTTATGACCAAAACTAATAAATCGACCCCGGCCGCCAACCAAGAGATCCCTCTCATCAGCGAAGAGCAAATTCGCGCCATGAGCGAGGACGACTACATGAATGCAGCCCAGCTGGCATTCTTCAAGGCGCGTCTGCAACAGCTCGAGAAAGACTTGCTGAAAAACGCAGGCGAAACCACCGAACATTTGCGTGAAACGGTGCTGGTACCGGATCCGGCCGACCGCGCCACGATCGAGGAAGAGCATGCGCTGGAACTGCGCACGCGCGACCGCGAACGCAAATTGCTGAAAAAAGTACAACAATCGATCGCCAGCATTGATGGCGGCGACTACGGCTGGTGCGAAGAAACGGGCGAGCCTATCGGCATCCCCCGCCTGATCGCCCGTCCGACCGCCACCCTGTCGCTGGAAGCCCAGCAACGGCGCGAACTGAAGCAAAAACTGTACGGCGACTGATCGCCAGGCCCGTGTGGCCACGCCATCCAAAAGCATGCAACTCCCTTGCATGCTTTTTTTTCGCCCAGGCCCGGCTACACTGGAAGCAGCACATCCGTATCAAGCCTGGCTTGCAATTGCCTTTTCCATCCCCATTTTTGAACAATCGGTGCGCAATCGCACGGCTTTGCACGAACTTTTGAGGTCCATATGGAACAATTTCACGGCACCACCATCCTCTGCGTACGGCGCGGCAAACAAGTCGCCCTGGGCGGCGACGGCCAGGTAACACTCGGCAACATCGTCATGAAGGGCACGGCCCGCAAGGTACGCAAGTTGTATCAAGGTAAAGTCCTGGTGGGTTTCGCCGGCGGTACGGCCGACGCGTTTACCCTGCTCGACCGCTTTGAAGGCAAGCTGGAAAAACACCAGGGCAATTTGCTGCGCGCCTCGGTGGAACTGGCCAAGGACTGGCGCACCGACCGCGTGCTGCGCCGCCTGGAAGCGATGCTGCTGGTGGCCGACAGCGAATCGACCCTGGTCATCACGGGCAATGGCGACGTGCTGGAGCCGGAAGACGGCATCGGCGCCATCGGTTCGGGCGGTAGTTACGCGCAGTCCGCCGCCAAGGCGCTGCAGGAAAATACAGACTTGTCGCCGGCCGAAGTGATCAAAAAATCGCTGACCATCGCTGCGGAACTCTGCATTTATACCAACATGTCGCACATCATCGAAACGTTAGATTAAGTACGAAAGCCGAGCAGAATATGATCATGAACATGACCCCGTTGGAAATCGTCGCTGAACTCGACAAGCATGTGGTGGGACAAGGCAAGGCCAAGCGCGCCGTCGCCATCGCCTTGCGCAACCGCTGGCGCCGCCAGCAGGTAGCCGAGCCCCTGCGCCATGAAATCACGCCTAAAAATATCCTGATGATCGGCCCTACGGGCGTCGGCAAGACTGAAATCGCGCGCCGCCTGGCCAAGCTGGCCGATGCGCCCTTCATCAAGATCGAAGCCACCAAATTCACGGAAGTGGGCTATGTGGGCCGCGACGTGGACACCATCATCCGCGACCTGATCGACATCGGCATCAAGCAGACGCGCGCCTCGGAAATGAAGAAAGTGCGCGTGCGCGCCGAAGATGCCGCAGAAGACCGCATCATCGACATCCTGGTGCCGCCGGCGCGCGACTTCGGCTTTACGCCAAATTCGGCGGCAGCTGTGGACACCGGCAGCGGCGACAGCACGCGCCAGACTTTCCGCAAGCGTCTGCGCCAGGGTGAGCTGGACGACAAGGAAATCGAGATCGAACTGGCCGAAGCGGGCCCGCAAATGGAAATCATGGCGCCACCGGGCATGGAAGAAATGACAGAGCAGATCAAGTCCATGTTTTCGGGCGCCGGCCAGGCACGCAAGAAGGCGCGCAAGGTCAAGATCAAGGAAGCGTTGAAACTGCTGGTCGAGGAAGAAGCGGCCAAGCTGGTCAACGAAGACGAGCTGAAACAGAAGGCTATCCAGAACGTGGAGCAGAACGGCATCGTCTTCCTGGACGAGATCGACAAGATCGCCTCGCGCTCGGAGTCCGGCGGCGCCGACATCTCGCGCGCCGGCGTGCAGCGCGACCTGCTGCCGCTGGTCGAGGGTACGACGGTGAACACCAAGTACGGCATGATACGCACGGACCACATCCTGTTCATCGCCTCGGGCGCCTTCCACTTGTCGAAACCGTCGGACCTGATCCCGGAATTGCAAGGCCGCTTCCCGATCCGCGTGGAACTGGAATCGCTTTCGATCTCCGATTTCGAGCGCATCCTGACCAGCACCGACGCCTGCCTGACGATGCAGTACGAAGCCTTGCTGGCAACGGAAAACCTGAAGCTGCAATTCGCGCCGGAAGGCATCACGCGCCTGGCTGAAATCGCCTACTCGGTTAACGAGCGCACTGAAAACATCGGCGCGCGCCGTTTGCATACGGTGATGGAAAAGCTGCTGGAAGAAGTGTCGTTCACGGCCAGCGAAGGCAGCAGCACCAGCGAAAACCTGCTGGTGATCGATGCCGCCTACGTGAATCAACGCCTGGAAGCGCTGTCGGTCAACGAAGACCTGTCGCGTTACGTGCTGTAACTACGTCCTGTAATCACGGCAGAGGAGGAAACGGTGGCAAACAAGGCCCTGGCGACGCGGCAGAAAATGCAGTTTCGCGTCGAACCTTCGCAAAAGCCGCGCAACCCGGTTGCCGCCGCCGCCAAGCAGCGCGCGGCCGGGGCGCATGTCAAAACCGTGTCAGGCCAGCGCCAGCAGGAAAAACGCTTGCTGGCAAAACTGCTGCTGAAAGTGGCAAGCGACACATAGGCCGCCAGCAAGCGCCCTGTGCCAGGGCGCCCGCTATCAAGCCATCGTTGCCCGGTGCGCGAGCTTAGAAGCGGTAAGACGCGCCCAGCGAAAACATGTCAGCCTTGGTTTTCTGGCTGCCGCTGTACTTCACCGGCACGCGGTCCCAGTCGAGATGCAGCGACCAGTTCTTGTTCAGCGCATAGGCCGTACCGAGACCATACATCAGCCCCGCCTTGTTCTCCTTGTCCGAACCGCCTGCCGCGTAATCGACGTTGGCCTTCGTGTAAGCCACGCCGGCGCGTCCGCTCACGGAAAACGCATCGAAGTGATAAGCGAGCACGCCTTGCACGCCGGCGCCGTTAAACTTGCCGCGTCCCGCTACTTTTCCTGCTGCCGTGTCGAAACCCGAGGTGACGCTGCCGCTGGTATACCCCACCAGTTCAATCTCAGGCACGGCAACGCCGCCCTGAAAAGGCAGTGCATCGAAACTGTAACCCACGTAGGCCTTGGCGCTACGCTTGCTGTTCTTGTCGCAATTTTGCTGGCCTGGCGCGCAATCGAGGCCGGTGCTGGTACGGAAGCCGTAGCTGGCGCCCGCATAGACAGGACCCGGGTTGGCGCCAGGGCTGGCGTTGGGGTCTGCCGCCGAAGCGTGAAAAGGAGCGAAAGCGGCGAGCGCCAGCATCGCCGCTGGAATGATGTGTTGTGGTGACATGAATAACCTCTGCAAGTGATGGGACTTCCTGGTGCTGGCGCGCTGTGCGGGCCAACGGATACAGTGTCGGCTGTTTTTCCAAAAAGTACTATCTGCTTGTGCAAAGTTCCTTTAAAGGCTACATTTGGTACCGTAATCCGCGACCAGATTTGCAAGACAGACATCCATGAAAGAAGCTCCATGAGTTCACCCGAACTGGTTTTACGCGTGCTGCGCACCCAGCTGCGCGCCGTCGGCATCACCTACAAGATGCTGGCCGAACGCATCGATATGAGCGAGTCCAGCGTCAAGCGCATGTTCGGCCAGAACGACATGTCGCTGTCGCGCCTGGCCCTGATCTGCAAGGCAGCCGGCATCGCCATGGAAGATGTGCTGCGCGGCGCGGCCGACATCACGCCGCATGCCGACACGCTCACCCTGGTGCAGGAAAAATCCCTGATCGCGCACCCGCGCCTGCTGCTGGTGGCGATCTGCTGCCTGGGACACTGGAACCTGGAACAAGTGGTGGAAACCTATGCGCTGAGCGAAGCCGAATGCATAGGCTATCTGGCTGAACTTGACCGCCTGGGCCTGATCGAACTCAAGCCGCTGAACCGCTACAGCCTGCGCGTTTCGAACGCCTTTCACTGGCTGGCCGACGGTCCCGTGCAGCAGTATTTCCGCGAGCACGTGGTGGCTGATTATTTCAGTGGCCATTTCGATGGCGCCGGCGAAACGCTGATGTGCATTCCGGCCCGCCTGTGCCTGCCCAGCGCCCAGGAAATGGTGCAAAAGATACGCCAGCTGGCCGAGGAACTGGCGCGGCTGCACCAGAGCGACCGGCGGCGGGAAGCCGAAGAGCGTGATGGATTTACCTTGCTGCTGGGTTTCCGCTCATGGGAATTTGCCGCCTTCACGGCCCTGCGCCGCAGCACGCCGGCGAACGCGCCGGCCACGCTGCCTTACCAGACCGGTCCCAGGAAAAGATAAACGGTGCCCGTGTTGCCCTTGCTGGAGCCGGTGGCCAGATAGGCGGGGCCAAAGCGCGTATCGACGGCCAGAAATACGCTGGATGCCTGCGTGAAGACGCTGCGCCGCAGCGGTTCGCTCTGGTCGAAACCGCCGCCCATCTCCACCGAAAAGCCGGCCCGCACGGCGCCGCCAAACGTGGTCGGCAGGGAGCCGATGCGGCGCGCCATGACCAAGCGCGCCAGCGCGATGCTGCGTCCCGTGACCGAATCGGAAGGCGTGCCGGACAGGCGCAGGAAGCCACCCAGGCTGAGCGGCGCTTCGCCGCGCTGCGCACGCGCCCATTCGCCATATACATGGCCGGCCCAGTTGCCGCTGCCGAGCGCCTTCATGGCCGAGACCGACGACTGTCCCAGCGCCTTTTCAGCAGACCCGGTGGTCGACGACTGCGTCCAGGTAGCATCAAACAGCATGCCGCGCGTGGGGAAGCCCGGCGCATCGAGCGTATCGGCGCGGAACTTGACGAACTTGGTGGTGCCCAGCGCACGCGATTCAGGCACGCCCAGGTCGGCCGGAATTGATATATTGCCCCGGCTCTCGCTGCGCGCGACGCCCACCTGCAAATCGCCCCAGTAGCCGAACTGGCGGCCCAGCGCCAGATAGGCGCCCTGGCCGTTGTAAGACATGCGGGCAGTGCGGCGGCCCTTGTCGAACAGGTCGAGCGAAGAGGAGTTGTACTGGATGGTCGGCGCCAGATACCATGGGCTGCCCGCGCCCAGGGGCTGGAAATACTGTATCGAGAGACTGCGGTCGGTGCCGATCTGCACCAGGCTGCGCAACTCGCCGCCCCAGTCGTTCAGGTTCGAGCGTACATGCATCAGCTTGATGGCAAAGGTATTCTTGTCATTGAAATCGCTGGCCAGTTCCAGCCCCACGCGCAGCCGGTTGCTGGCCCACGGCGCTTCGGTCGCCTTTAACGTCACGGCGCGCTGCTCGCCCGCATCGACCACTTCCGATTCCACGCGCGCCACGTCGCCGCGGCCATACAGCTTGCTGGCCGCCTTGAGCACGTCTTCCTGGCTCACCAGCTGGCCTTCGACCAGCCCCGATTGCGCTTCGAGGATGCGCGGATTGATCTGGCCTTCACTCTCCACCGTCAAACGCGTCAGCGGCAGCGCCACATCCAGCAGGGCTGGCGCCGCCAGGCGCAGCTGCTCCCTGGCCGCATACTGTTCCGGCGGCAGCGCCAGCGGCGCCAGGCGCGCGGCCAGCGCTTGCGCCGCCTGCTCGCCGGCGCGCATGGCGCGCGCATAATTCTGGAAATCGAGAAAACTCACGCCAGCCAGGTCGGGCGCCACCAGGATATCCTGCGGATGCAATTCCTTGATAGAGCGC
>Ga0209913_1001890_pt1 | contig 10220 bp, 6 predicted proteins | sample PersoiDNA2013203_FD_185805 | JGI IMG/M metagenome (GOLD analysis project Ga0209913, IMG submission 185805) | Permafrost soil microbial communities from the Arctic, to analyse light accelerated degradation of dissolved organic matter (DOM) -... | ecosystem: Environmental > Terrestrial > Soil >... | reverse complement strand
GATCCATTCGCAGCAAGCTCAGCGCAATACGCCCGGCCTTGCCCTGAGCCTTCTCCTGCTCCAGGGCGTTGACCAGATCGACCGTCGAGTAGAACCGCACGCGCTTGCTGTGGCGCACGATGCCCGACACGCCCAGAGCCGTTGCCAGATGGGTCTTGCCTGTGCCCGGACCACCGACCAAGACCACGTTATGCGCGGCCTCTGTGAACTCCAGCGTCGCGAGCTGGTGAACCAGCTTCTGGTCGACCACCGACGCATCGAAGTCGAAGCCGGCCAGATCCCGATGCACGGGGAAGCGCGCCGAGTTCATCTGGTGCTGGACCGAACGCATCGAACGGTCTGTAGTCTCCGCCTGCAGCAGGTGCTCGACCAGCCAGCGAGAGGCATCCAAGCCGGACGCGGCACCTTGTTCCGCCAGATCGCACCAGGCACTGGCCATGCCGTGCAGGCGCAACGCCTTGAGTTCGACTGTCACGTCACGCATGGCCCACCTCCTGTCCACGCAAGCCGTCGTATCGGGCCGTGTTGGCCAGCGGCGGCGTGACGATCTGCAGCGCCGTCTGCGCACTCTGCGGTGTTGCCGGCGCGGTGAGCCGCCCGAGCACATTGACGACGTGCTCCACGCTGACCCGGCCCGATGGCGGACCACTCTCCAGCGCCAACTCGACTGCCACGATCACCGCGTCCAGCCCCGCCGTCGGCACGATGGCCAACACCTGCGCCATCACGCGATCTCCACCGGCCTGGCGCAGCAGGCCGCGGCGCAGTTGCTGCAGTGCCTCGGGCATGTCTGCGAAGGGCGCACCGTTCCTCAATGCACCAGGCTTGCGCTGGATGAGCGGAATGTAGTGCTGCCAGTCGTAGCGGGTGGCGCCAGAGGCGCTCAGGCGCTCGTGTCGCGCGACCACCGCATCATCGGCAACAACCACGATGCCGCCCGGATACAGCCGCGTGCTGACCATCTGCCCGGCCAGCTCGCAGGGCACCGAGTAGCGGTTGCGTGCCACCGACACCAGGCAGGTGCTCGACACCCGGGCAGGCTTCTCTACGTAGCCATCGAAGGGCTCAGGCATGGGCATCAGGTGGGGACGCTCGTGCTCGAGCATCTCGGCCACGCTGAACTGGCTGTGCTCGGGGTGACGCACCTCGTTCCACAGTGCTCGGCATCGCTCCGCCAGCCAGGCATTGAGTTCGACGAAGGAGCCGAAGCGGCGCCGGGCTGCGTCGATCCAGATGCGCCGACGACTGTCCTGCACGTTCTTCTCCACACGCCCCTTCTCCCAGCCTGAGGCGACGTTGCAGAAGTCAGGGTCGTACAGGTAGTGCGCGCACATCACCGAGAAGCGCGCGTTGACGGTGCGGCCCTTGCCCTTGTGAACCTTGTCAACAGCGGTGCGCATGTTGTCGTAGATCCCGCGGCGCGCCACACCACCCAGCGCTGCAAACGACCTCGTGTGGGCGTCGAACAGCATCTCGTGACCTTGGCTCGGGTACGCCACCAGCCAGAACGCACGGCTCGCGCACAGCTTCAGGTGCGACACCTGCATGCGGTAGTAGATGCCGCCAACGACCAGGCCTTCTTCGCTCCAATCGAACTGGAAGGCCTCGCCGAGCTCGAAGGTCAGTGGAACGAACGCGGTGACGTTGACTGCCTGTCCCTCGCCCTGGCGCCACGCTCGAACGAAGTCAGTGACGGCCGAGTAGCCGCCGTCGTAGCCCGCTGCCTTGATCTCGGTGTGCAGCGCACGTGCCGTGCGCCTCTCGTGCTTGGCCCGTCGCGCATCGGCCGTCAATGCCTGCTTCAGCGCCGCCTCAAATGCACTCAACTTGTTCGGTCGCGTTTCACGCCGGTACTTCGGTGCCTCGGCAACCGGTGCCCGCAGCCACTTCGACACCGTGTTGCGCGACAGCCCCGTCATGCGCGCTATCTCGCGCTCCGACAGCTTGTCCCTCACGTGCAGCCGTCGGATCCTGCCAATCATGTCCATGGTGATCACTCCTCGAACCCCGCTGCTTAAATAAACAGCAGGGTAGGTTGAACACCTGGCTCATTTTTACTTCGGCCCTACCTACAAAACTGGCTCAGTTTCCGGTCGGCGCCAACATCATCAGCGCGTCGAATGTGTGGGTCCCGTCCATTGGCACCGGCTGCAATTCACCGCCATTTGGCAGCAGCCACTGAAATCGCTGGACTCCGGTTGCCTTGAGTGAAGATTGGAGCAATGGCACCCTGTGAGATGCACACACCCAGACGCCTGGATATTGATGCTGCAAGTGCCAATAGGCCCAACCGTAGGTCTGTGCATCCTCAGCCATGCACGAGGGGCACGCCTTCAATGGATGGTTCGCCCGAAATCGACTGGTCAGAATTCCCAACCTCAGCTTCAGGTGGGAAACGTCGGGCCCAGCCATGCTTGAGATGACATCGTCGACTGCCTTCGCCCCCAGGAACGCCTGGTAATAGCTGAGTAGGGTATGTTCTCGCGCGATGGTTCGCGCATCGCCTGCGGCCTCGCCCACTCGATCAACGAATACCTGCAGAGAGTTCGGGAGGTCGTGATGCGTGCCTGCGCGCGGACGTCCGAAGATCAGCTCACAAGTCTTTGCCGCGGTGGTGTGCCCCCAAAGAGAGTGATGCCGGCTCACCAGACTGAAGAATGTCTCGTCTGGGAGCCAAGACAGCAGCTGGTACTGCGGAAAGAGGCCGTCGAAGGGGCGCATTTCCGGAATCTAGCAGGGCCTCTCTGGGCAGGATAGTGGCTTCGGATCCAACCACCCAGGCCCATACCTCCAATGCGGTCCGTCATCACTGCTCGAGGTTGTAGGTTGACCAGTCAGTCAATGTGACGGATGGGGATAATATTTGACTACCCCGTCCACCCCTCGAAGGCTGTAATGACCATCGCTCCCAAGACCTTGTCCAATCTACAGGCCGCCGGTGCGGCTTTGAATGTCGCCGCTCAATCATTGCAGCAAGAACTCCAAGCCCACTCGCAGGCCTTGATGGAGCAAATGGCTCTGCAACCGTTTGGGGCAGAAGCGGATGGCTCGTACCAGCAGATGCGCCAGGTGGCACGCCTGGTCCATGAGATCAATTCTTTGGAACAGCAGCTCAAGGCCATCTACCAAGAAGCAGCCCAATTCGCCCAGGCTGAAATCTCTGTGTTGCCGGCCCTGCCTTCAGCAAGTCGCAGTCGACGCATCAGGCGGAACACAGAGTCCCTAGCGCCGGAGATTGCCGAAGTCGAAGACGTGAAGACCATTGAGGCGACAGCGCCAAAGCTCAAGGAGGCACGCACAACATCTGCGCGCAATACAGTCTCCTCAACTGCCAAGTCGGCCAAGCCATCAAACCCAGAAAGACTGTTGAAGGCGTTGCAAAAGATCTTGAAGGGAAAGGCCAAAGCGGTAAGCCAGGTCGAATTGGCCCAAGCCAGCGGGTTGCCACGCGGGTCCATCGGGGCTTCGGTCAAGAAGCTGCAGGAGACACAAAAGTTGGTGATTGATGCAGATGGGTTCTACCGGCTGGCGTGATCGTCCCAACAGATGGGGCCACAGCCTGAAGAAGTCGCGACCATGACAAGATCAGGCATTCACCCCGCCGATGCGCTTCGCAGCGCATCGAGCGCTCTGGAACCTGATCAGCGGACAGTCATGGCGGCGGCACCCCATGCGCCGTCTCTTGCAAGCCATCACGCTGAAATCGCAGCTATTCGGCTCAGCACTGCGGTGCCAGAACCGGTCGCTGTTCAGTTCGAGGTTGCCAAGAACCTGTACCTCTATGCCTGGTACGTCTACCGCTTTTACATGACGGCGTCCGCACAGGCGCTCGCGACGCTGGAGTTCGGGCTACGAGAGAGGCTACGCAACGGTTTGCTTGAGCAGAACCCCAAGAGCAGTCCCACGCTTCGCAACCTACTTCATCACGCGATCGATATCGGCCTTGTCATAAACGAAGGATTTCGGAGATGGCACAGGGCTGCCGAACTGAGCGCGCAAGAGCGGATTTCTATGGAAGTCCTCAAAGCGCGGATTGACGGACAACTGGCTAACGTAGATACCTGGACACCCAAGACCGTAGAGATTACGCCTGAAGATCAGAGTTGGGATCTTGTCGACCACCTGCGCAACAGCTTGCCCAAAATGCGCAACGAGTTGGCACATGGAAGTCCAATGCTGACCAATCAGGTGTGGGGAACTCTGGAGCTGGTCGCTGAAATTTTGAATCAACTCTATCCAGCACCAGCTTCTGCGGAGGCTGCCGACACCTGTGTCACCACTTGACCTACGACTCTGTCTAGCACTCAGGGACGGTGACCGGGAAACTGCGCGACATTTGAAGTTTCACGTCAATGACCCGTCTGCACTGCAACGATTGCGGACCTCCGACTTGCCGACCGCGCCGCCCGACACCGGTCGCTCAGCGCCAAGGTTGACATACACGCGGTGGTCTGCTGATGCGAGTCAACTCGAGAGATTAGGCATCGCCGCTAGTTTCGAACACTGACTGCCTCGACCTGAGGCTATTGGTCAAATCTGGATGCCCCTGATAGTGACCGGAGGACTTCGCTGACCAGCCTGGCTGGTAGAGTGGGAGTGCTTACCGTCATAGAACTAGAGTGATGACTGAACGTACGAACCTGATTTGGCGTGTCGTCATTCTCGCCAGCGCACGCCGACACGTCGACCGCCGGTCTTGAGTTTGGATACCATCGGGGCAACATCCCAAAATAGGGATTCATAGGGGAGTGGATATTGCGTATCTGTGACGTCACGACCGCGCTGGCACCGTTGGGGCTTAGGGCCCCCGATTTGGAGATGCTGAGGCCGACCGAAGCGCGATACACCTGTTTGTTGTTTCAGCCCGGCGGCCCCATTTTTGCCGGGAAACACCGCATAGGCCTGTACGACCAAGTCGCCGGGTCCCTGAAGGCCCGTCAGTTCCTACAGCTTGCGCTTGCACGGCATGCGCATCTGGCTGTCACTCCCGAATACTTCTTTCCGTGGGAAACGCTCAAAGAGGAGTTGTTGACCGGCGCACAGCCTGCAGCCGGAAATATGTGGGTATTGGGCTGCGAAAGCATCGATGCTCCAGCCTTGGCCAAGTTCCAGGCTGACGTCGCAGCGGTCTGCGATGTCGTCTACGAGCCCATCGCTGGACTCCCTGCTGACCGGGCACTGTTCGACCCGGTGGTTCATATTTTCCAGGCATCTCGAGAAGACGGCTCGGCACGGCTGGTCGCTCTTGTGCAGTTCAAGACCTGCCCCTCCCGCGACGATATGTTCTTCGAAGAAGGACTGCTCAGGCGAGGCACCACGGTCTACAGGTTCAAAGGGCTGGATGGCACACTGTCCGCTTCAACCGTCATCTGTTCAGACGCCTTTGCTCTGACGGATTCGGTAGTACAAGAACTGGTCGACCGGGCCACGCTGATTCATATCCAACTCAATCCTGACCCGCGAAACAGCGCTTATCGACAGTATAGGAAGACGACCTTTGAGACGGACCCGAGCACTTCGGAATGTCACATCGTTTGCCTCAATTGGGCCGGCGCCGTCGTTCAATTCGATGAGACCGGGGCCTCAGAGACTTGGCCTAAAGTTGCCGGCTCTGCTTGGTACTGCCCAGACTCCCGTTGCAAATCCGATGACGCTATTGTGTTGCCCAATCACGAGCTTGGACTGTACTACGCCTACATGCAGGAACGGCGACATGCGCTCCTGTTCGACTATGGCGAAGCAGTCTTCGAGCTTCAGATTCCAAAGGTGGTCACCCGAGGAAAAGCGGTCCTGGCAAACAGGAACGGACCAAGCGCAGTGGAGCGCTATTGCTGGAACCACGATGCATCTTCCTGGGCTCCAGGCGCGCGGCCCGTTGATGCCGGGTTCGAGGCCCTACTTCGCGCCAATCCGGAGGCGCTTGCTGCCCTATCGCACATGACCGCGCATGGCTCACCTCTAGATACAGAACGGCTCCTGGCGCTCACCGTTGGGAGCGCCAACGGAATGGAAAACTGGTTCTCCGCGAAGGAAATCGACTCTTTCCGGATTGATTCAAATGAGGTCGTGAAGCGCGTGACCTTCGCTCAAGATACTCATCCCGACGCTGTTCGCTTCAGGCATGGGCGCCTCGAATCGGCTGCAGAACTGCGGTATCTCCTCAACACGAAAGCCGATTGGCCACCGCAGTTGGCTGGATTGTCTAAGGACTCGTTGATTCAGTGGTCGGTGAGAGACCCACATTTCAATGTCAGGACGAACGACGGGCGGCTGAGCCTTATCGTCAATCTGGGCAATGCCCCGGAACCTCGTCTATTGGAAAACACAGCGTCGAAGTTTGTGGAACTCCTGCGCAAAGCTGGTGGCCCCCACAAAGACCGGCTCTGTATCGTGTATCGCCGCTTCGGTGAACTAAAGTTTGCTCGGCTACCTTCCACTCGTTTTGACGATGCCCTGGGTGACGAGACCGACCTTCTGTCAGTTCAGCCGCTCGAATGAGTCAGAGAAACACCATGACCAATATTGAGACAGTACGCGCGGCTTTCAGCCGCCATTTCCAGCAAGTTGTCGAGATGGGCAACGGCGTTGTCCGGGGAGAGCGGCAGCACAATGGCAAGCCCTACGCGGTCGCTTACGTTGACCTCTCCGATGAGGTCGTAGAACGGGCGCACGACCTTCAGCGCTATCAAGAGCGACTCATCGGTGCTGACTTTTTCTCGTCGGACAACAACCTGAGGTGGAATAGCTACCTGTTCTTCTGGGCCGGCCCCAAATCAGCAGCGAGCGAGAAATTCCAGCAGGCCAAGAAGCTGATTGAGTCGGACCGGCATTTCGCCCGAAAGTTTGTCTTTAACGAGGATGATTTGGAGCGTCGTCTCGGACGGAAGCCCCAAATCATCGCGACATCTGCAACCCAACAGGGTGATGCTGGCCTCGCATGGGCTGAGCTACTCCGCGCGGGTTCTTTGGCGATGCTCCTGGAGCAGAGGCCGAGAACAACTACTCTGGAGCTGATAGAAGCTGGTGAGGCATTCAAGGAAGACGTCAGCACTCCAACCCCGACTAAAGCTGCGCCGCCAGATGCGCTCGCCAATGGGATGTTGCGCAAGCTGTCGATTCAGCAGTTCCGGCGCATTCATCAGCATAAGGAGTTCACTTTTGGCGACGTGAACCTCATTATGGCCCCGAATGGGATGGGTAAGACTTCCTTGCTGGAAGCAATCGAGGCTCTCTATTGCGGCCGGGTGCGGCGGGACCCAGAGGCCGTGTTTGAGGGCATCTCGGGAGAGATAGAGGCTCCAGATGGACAACGGCATGCCGTCAGGCTCACCAAGGTCCCTGCGACGCTGAAGGCCCGCAATATGGCTTGGTACGGTCGGGCTGATGTGCAGGCGCAGGCTATCTCACAAGGTTTCACCCGTTTCAATTTTCTTGATACCGACGCTGCCTTCAGATTGTCGTCGGAACAAGACCCTGAGCAGATTCAGCTTGACCTCGGTCGGCTTATTGTTGGCCCCGATACAACACGTCTGTGGACCTTTTTGTCCAAGTTGAAGGAAGACGTTGACATGCGACTCAAGGCTCTGGAAGGTCAACTGCCCGGCGATGAGCTTAATGTCGACTTTCTCGAGGAGGAGGTCGGGCGACTCGAGGCTACGCCATCTGCATCTTCCAGCCTGCTTGCTGAGTTCCGACAAGGCCTTATACGACTTCGCCCAAAGTGGACCATCCCAGAGGCTACTAGTCCGCTATCCGAACTTGAGAAGACGCCGCTTAGCGAACTCAAGAACGCCGTAGACCGTGCGCTTGCGGCGGCACCGGTCACGCCATGCAACAAGATTGCCCTTCAAGCGCATCTTGCCGAGACGAAGGCGTCCCTGACCGACGCGAAGAAGATTCAATCCTCTTACGACGCCGCGGTACGCGAGGCAAATGCCGCCACTGAAGCCCAGAAGGTGAGCAAAGAAATTCAGCGCCTAGCCGTAGCGTGGGAAAAGGTTCTGCTTGCAGGGGTGCCGGAATTGGCCGAACGCATACGCACCGCTGAGCAGCAATTGCAGGGCTTGAGGGCCGCCCTGCCCAGCTACCGGGAAGACGCGCTTTCTACCTTTCCAGAGAAGTATCTCCATTTCGCGCTGAAGGACGCAGTGTTGGAAGCGACTAGGGAGTTCGAGCTGGCTCAGGAGGCATCTCGCACTGCATCGCGTGCCCTATCTCAGGCGCAGGAACTCGGTCAAACCTTGGTCGCTTTGCGGCGTGACTTGCATGATACGTCCGTCGCGGTCATGGGACGGACAGGAAATCTGACCGAATGCCCTGTGTGCAAGACCATACATGCCGAGCAAGACCTTGCCGATAAGCTGCATGCGCTCATTGGCGATGGCGACTCACAAATGACTGCAGGGCTCAGGCAGCGCTCACAAGCGGCCAAGCAAAATGCGGAAGCTGCTCAGCGGGCCTTAGAAGCGTTGCAAACCCTGGCAAAGTGGCAGCAGGCCACAGGCTTTGCAGCCAGCTTTGCATGCCAAGACATATTCGTGCATCTGCAGCGGCTCCACGAGAAGCTGAGGATCGCTCACCTCGATTTGCAAGAGGCTAGACAAGCCGAGAAGACGCTCGCGGCTACCGGAATGCGGTTGGACGGGTGGCAGGAGGTCCGCGCGAACGCTCAACGAGCCCTGCCAAATGGGCTCGACGTTAACGACAGGGCACGCCTACGCCAGGCGATTGAGTCGATGGCAGTACAAAACGGGTTGAGCGCCCTAGCGAACCTTCTCACCGCGAATAAGCCGCAGACACTGGTCAATGAAGCGACGAAACTCGCGATATCAATTGGCGCGTCCACAGGCGACCCGATAGCGCCGTCTCAGACGGTAGTGGCGATAGAACGCCTCGTGAAGCAAGCTGAGACCCGCTTGGCCGCTGCAGTGCAGATTGAAAGCGCAATTGACTGGCCAGACAATGCAGCCTATGAAACGCTTCTGTCAGAAGTTCAAGCCTGTCTCCTGTCCTTCGACAAGGCTGTTCACGCCGCAGCTCAAGAGAGCCAAGCCGATGCAGTCCTCAAGCAGAAGCGGATGGAGTTGGCCACAGCTCAAGCTCGCAACAAAAAAAACGAGACGTTTCGCCAGAACCTGACGCGCGCTGCTGCAACCCTGTCGAAAATCGTGAACGAGCACTCTCTCGAAGCTGTCACGTCCGAGGCACTGCGCGCGATTCGAAGCAAGGTGAGCGATGTCTTTTCTCAGATTCACTCACCACCTGAGTACGCCTTGGGCAACTTCGAGGATGGGCAGCTCATCGTGCGCCGCGACGACGGCAGGACCCACGCCGTCAATCAAGTCAGCACCGGTCAACGCGCGGCCCTGGCACTTTCCATCTTCCTGGCGCTGAATGAGAGTGCTGGCACAGCTCCGCCAGTCATACTAATCGACGACCCGGTAGCGCATATCGACGATCTCAATGCCCTTTCATTTCTCGACTACCTGAGGGACCTCGTGGTGAGTAGCAGGAGGCAAGTATTCTTCGCGACTGCTGATGCGAGGTTGGCGGCCCTGTTCCAGCGAAAATTCGAGTTCCTAGGGCCCGAAAGATATCGGCGAGTCACCCTTGGCGCAGCGCATACGGCCACACAGTAAGCCAAATGCGGAACTCTCTCAGCTAACTCCCGAGCAACCAAATATCGCGTGCTGAGCCTTCTGGCACAACACCTGCGACAAACGAAAAGAAGTCATTGTTAATTTGGAGGTTAGTGGGTCACTTCCAGATGTAAATCATCACCCGATGACAAGTCTGGATCATGGCATTCATGACACCCGAAAAACCTGGATCTAAGCCGTTCCTATGAGGCGATATGGACTACCGGACGAAGTGGCGCCACTGATCACTTTTTTACTAAATCCAACACAAAGCGCTTACCTCAACGGACACATCATCAGTGTGGATGCGTATGCCGGGCGCACCTGAACACTGGGTCCATTTCTACCTGAACGCTCCACCGGCACCGATGACAGGTGACCAGCCGCCCTGTCCTGGCGCTCTTCTTCGCCAGAATTCGGCCAGGAGCAGTCTCTCGCCAGAGTCGGGTTTGCGCGGCGGATTCAACCGGTCGATGCAACACACTAGCAGTGCACGTTGTGCAAGGAGATTCGTGTGAAGCAAAGACCAAGGATCTACTACACCGCCGCCCAAAAAGCGGTGATGTGGGAGGAATGGAAGAA
>Ga0209913_1001889_pt1 | contig 10224 bp, 10 predicted proteins | sample PersoiDNA2013203_FD_185805 | JGI IMG/M metagenome (GOLD analysis project Ga0209913, IMG submission 185805) | Permafrost soil microbial communities from the Arctic, to analyse light accelerated degradation of dissolved organic matter (DOM) -... | ecosystem: Environmental > Terrestrial > Soil >... | reverse complement strand
ACGACGTGCTCGACTACGCCGGCGACGCCGACACCATCGGCAAGAACGTCGGCGACGATCTGCGCGAAGGCAAACCGACCTTGCCCCTGATCTGGCTGATGGAAAACGGCAGCCCCGAGCAGCGCCAACTGGTGCGCAACTGCATCGAGCAGGGCGACGAACAGCATTTTGAAGCCATTCTCACCGCCGTCACCACCAGCGGCGCCCTCGACTACACCCGCAACGCCGCCCACGTCGCCGCCGACCGCGCCGCCGCCGCCATCGCCGGCCTGCCCGAGAGCAATTTCAAGCAAAGCCTGCTGCAACTGTGCGTCTTCGCCGTCGACCGCGACCACTAAACCACCCCTGTCCTCCCGACGGGTTGACAGCCACTGTCCGCTTTTTTACACTTACCCCAGAGGTGGCAGCACCGTCGGGGTGTGGCTCAGCCTGGTAGAGCGCTGCGTTCGGGACGCAGAGGCCGGAGGTTCGAATCCTCTCACCCCGACCACCTGTACCGCAACGCCCATCGAACCGCACTTAGCTCATTTACATGCCACCGCAATGGTTTTGCCGTTGAACTTGTCCGGCGTGTAAGTCACCACACATTGCCCGACCGGCTGACTGATACGCCGCGCCACCACGATCTCGTTGCCCAAGCCATACTGACACAGCATCCATCGATCATATTTCTCCAGCCCCGCTAGCTGGTAGGTGACGGTGAACGCGCCGTGGCGTAATTTTCGGTAATCGCCGATGAGCGTGGCACGGTCTTCCAGCGGTCCCGTGCTGACGCCGACCGCGTTCAAAAAGATTTTGGTGGGGATGAAGCCGGTGAACCCCGGCGGTGGGTGCGCGACCATGATGGCTGATGCTGGCAACTCCGCGGGGCACTGGAATGCCGGTTCTGCTGGCAATGCGGCAGCGGCAAGGGACAGGAGGGCGCTCAGCATGCTCATTCAATGACGTAAAAGGCATCGGGATCGTTACTGGCGTCGGGCCAGCTTCCATCTTTCAACTGCAGGCCGCGTGGCTTGTCGAGCATGCGTGCTTGAATCAGACGGATCGGAGGATGATTGTATTGCTCAATGACCCAAGTCCAACATCCAGATAAAGTCAATATAGCTGAAAAACGGATAAAATATAAATAACCGCATTGCGGATATTTTCAATATATCCGAATTACGGATAAGCATCCTTGACCTGGCGATCAAAAGCGCATCAGCCGCGCAGCAGAAGCACATTCTGCAGCATCCTCTGGTTTAAAGCCTGCCGCCATTCCCCATCCAGCAACCCTGCAACCGCCTCAAACCCCGCCTCAATCCGCCCCAGCAGCGCATCGAGATACTCGGCCCCCTCCTCCGCCCCATTCAACCCGAACCGGTGCCCATCCGCCAGCATCGCCTCGCGCGAAATATCGAAGCGGCCTTGGGACAGCTGCATGTGCAGCCGCGTCGGCGTTTCCACGGGATTGGGGACGACGTCGAATGCGGGAGAGAGTCGCCAGCGGCGCTCGTCGTGGCGGTAGACGATGGCGTGGTTGCGCACGTGGTCGTCGTCGTTGCCGCAGACGGCGTTGAACACCATGCGGCCGAACAGTTCGAGGCGGTCCTCAAAAGGGGCGCCGGCCAAGCGCAGTTCTTCGGCTAGGCGGGGATAGCTCCAGCGGTCTGTTTGCAGCTGGCCGGGATATTCGGCCTGCAGCAGCGAGGCGGCGCTGACGCAGAGGTGGCGGCGGGGGCCGCTGCGGTCGAAGCGCAGCACGCGCACTGCGCTGCGGCCGCCCGCGGAAGGATGGTGCACCGTGGGCGCAAACTGCAGGCCGGCGGCGGCGCCCCATTGCCGGGCCACGTTCTCGAGCAGGGGGATGTCGGCGACGTCGGACCCCAGCGCGGGTTTGATTATCCAGTACTGGCCGTCCTCGCCCTGGACGGTCGCCTTGGGGCGGGCGCCGCCCACGCTGGCGGTCTGGATCAGGCGGGCGCGCAATCCTGTGCGCACGGGCGGGCGGCGTTCGGCCAGCGCGGCCAGTTCTTCGACCACTGCATCGAGCTGCGGTAGCTTCGGCGTGTTCATGGCGGCAGCTGGCGGGCGGGGACTGCTGCCCACCGCCAGCGCACCCCAGCGATCGAGGTTGCTGGCCTTGAGCAGGTAGGCCAGGGGCGGCGCGTCCTCCGGCAGATTGTGCTCGCGGCGCAGCAGGGCCTGGCCCCAGGCATCGGGACAGGCGTCGCGCAGCACGTCGTGCAGCCCCCGGTAACGGGGCGCGGCGATTTCCCGATCCGGCAGGAAGGGCAGGTTTTTCGGGTCGATCGTCCAGGCCAGGCCCGCGTCCACGTACGAGGGCGCGTATCTGAAAAAGCCTTGGTCGTTTTCTCCGGGACGATAGCGGCCCACGGTCACCCACTGGCCCGTGTCCGGGCGCTGCAGGTAGACGTAGACGGGGCGCACCGGGCCTGCCCTAAAAATACTCGTCATCGGCGCCCCGTTCCTGCACGCTCAATTTGACCCGCTGCCCGTAATCGGCCTGGTACATGAAGGGCGGCGCGGCGGGCGCCAGCTGGTCGATCACGCCCAGCGCCAGCAAGGCCGTCAGATAGGCGCCCGCGCCGGCGCCGGGATCGCCCTTTTCCATGCGCAGCAAGGTGGCGCGCGACACCCCCAGGCGCGCGGCCAGGTCGGCCACGGGAATGCGCTGGCGCAGCCGCTGCGTGTTGATGCTGCGGCCCCATTCGCGCAGGCGTTCCTGCACCAGGGTGGGCCAGGATGCGGCGGACGAGAGCTTTTTGGGCATGCAGCCTCCGTTCATAGATAGCGCACTATAGCACGCAAGGTATCATCTATGAACAGTTTAACGACAGCCAAGCTTCATAGATACGACCTTACACCACATAAGGTGACATCTATGATTCACCCAACGATCAGCTGCGGTAGCCGGGATCAAGCCGGTCCAGCTTGCGGATCAGGGCGGGCCAGGCGAAGGCGCCGCCCAGGCCGCTGGTCTGCACCTTCATCGCCTCGGCCACACCCGCCACGATCTGCGGATGCACTTCGATCAGTTCGCCGCCTGCCTGGGCCGCCAGCTGGATCTGGCAGGCCGTCTCGAACATGTACATGGCGAGGAAGGCGTCGGCGATGCTGGGGCCGCAGGTGAGCAGGCCGTGGTTGCGCAGCATGAGGAAGTTGGCCATGCCCAGGTCGTCCTGGAGTCTCGGCTTTTCCTCGTCGCGGAAGGCGACGCCCTCGTAGTCGTGGTAGGCCAGCGAGGCCAGTACAAACGTCGATTGCTGCGAGATGGGCAGCACGCCCTTCTTCTGCGCGCTCACGCCCACGCCGGCGCGGGTGTGGGTGTGGATCACGCACTGCACGTCTTCGCGGGCCGCGTGCACGGCGCTGTGGATGACGAAGCCGGCCTTGTTGACCTTGAAGGGCGAGTCGATCACCTTCTCGCCCGCCGGGTCCACCTTGACCAGCGAGGACGCCGTGATTTCATCGAACATCAGGCCGTAGGGATTGATGAGGAAGTCGTGGGCGGGGCCGGGCACGCGCGCGCTGATGTGGGTGAAAATCAGGTCGCTCCAGCCGTACAGGGCGACCAGGCGGTAGCAGGCCGCCAGATCCACGCGCAGCTGCCATTCTTCTTCACTGACCAGGTGTTTGACCGAGGGGATGTCCATATTTGTCTCCGATTTTGTTTGCCACAGTATGGCATCGACGCGGCGGATTGCCGCTCCCCGCCGCCCCTTTTAGAGCTATTCCTCGACCATCCAGTCGGCCGGTTTGCCGTTGCGCTGGCGCGGCAAGGCGGCGCCGAGATTGTAGGCGGCCGGCCGCTCCGCGCTGGAGAGCTGCGAGCGCGCATGCGCGTCCAGCGCCGCCAGCAGGTTCGCAGGCGCACCGGCGACCGGCACGATAAACGCCTTGAGGCGCGCGCCCTCGTCGGGTCGCATCAGGCGCACCGCCGCATCCTGCACCAGCGGATGCGCACGCAAGGCCGCCGCCACGCGCTCGGGGAACACGTTGACGCCGCCCACCTGCACGGCCGCGTCGATCCGCCCGGCCGGCAGAAAATGACCCTCGTCCTGCCACACCAGCCGGTCCTGCAGGGGATACAGCTGGCGGCTGCCGTCCGGCTGAACGCGCGCCAGCACCGCTTCATTCTCAAGCACCCGCTGCCAATACGGGAAGGAGCGATACGATGCGCTCGCCCGATCGCGCCAACCCACGCCCGCCGTCTCCGAACTGCCATAGACCTGCAGCAGCCGCGCCAGGCCCCGCTGCGCCAGGCTGTCTGCGAGCGCTTCGGGACAGGGCGCCGTCGACGTCACCCCGATCACGCCGGCCGGCACGGGCGCGCTGCCGGCCAGCGCGGCCTGCCACGCATCGGGAAAACCAATCACCAGATCGCCGGCCCGCACATCCTGCCACACCCCGGCCGCCACCCTGCCCCGCGCATCGAGCACGGCGAGGCCGCCCAGCGCCTGCGGCAGCAGCACGGTGAACAAAAATCCGTAGATGTGGTGAGCGGGGACCAGGCTGACGATGCGGTGCGTGTCCGGCAGCAGGGCCGCGAGCTGCTCGACTTCCTGCCACAGGTTTGCTACCGCATGCCGGCAGGGCTTGGGCCGGCCGGCGCTGCCCGAGGTGCGAAAGCAGAGCGCCTCCGGCCGCGCCGTCTCCAGCGCTTGCCTCACTGTCTCCGTCCACGCAGCCAGGCGGGTATCGGCCAGCAAGCCGTCCAGCATCGCGGCCTGGGGCAGCTGCAGCACGTCCGCCACCGCCGCCGTCAAGGCCATCAGCTCCAGCGAATCGGCGCCCAGGTCGGCGGCGAGGTCGCTGTCGATGGCGATTTTTCCGGGCGCGCGGCCGGGACGCAGCTGGCCCAGATCACCTTCGACCAGGCTGGCCATGAAGGCTGGCAGCGCGCCGGCGGCGCGCCACCACGGCCGCGGCGCTAAAACATTATGCAAACAGTTACTCCTTGATGGGATGTCCAGGCCGGGCAGCGCCCAGTGTGGCGTGGAGCGCACAATTGTTACCGTGCGCCAACAAAAAATGTGACACTCAGATAAACTGAGCACATCTAACTACAACATATTCTTGAGGAGTCTGCGCAATGACGCAAGCAGCATCGGCCACCAGCGAAGTGCACTTCGCCCAGCCCAATCTCGGCGAGCAGCTTGCAGCCATGAGCGACCAGGCCCTCGACGGCCTCGATTTCGGCGTGATCGGTTTCGACGGCGGCACCTTCGTCACCCGCTACAACGCCTTCGAATCGAAGGCGGCGGGCCTGCCCCCCAACCGCGTGCTGGGCCAGCCCCTGTTCACGGTGGTGGCGCCCTGCATGAACAATTTTATGGTGGCGCAGCGCTTCGAGGACGCCCACGACAGCGGCGAAGCGCTCGACGCCACCATCGACTACGTGCTGACCTTGCGCATGCGGCCCGTCAAAGTGGCGCTGCGCCTGATCGCCAGTCCCGCCAGCGGCACCCGCTACGTGCTGGTGCGGCGCGCCACGTGAATGCCATGACGGAGGCGGACCGCCTGCAGGAAGAGCGCGACGAGCACGAGGCGCTGCTGCAGTTCCTTTATCTCGCGCCCACGGGCCTGGTGCAGGCGGCGCTGGACGGCGCCATCGCCATGATGAATCCCGTCGCCGCCCAGCTCCTGATGCCGCTGGCGGCCGACTCCAGCCTGGACAACCTGTTCACCGCGCTGGAAGGCGTGGCGCCCGACTTGCGCCTCCTTTGCCGCGATTTCGCCGCCCCCCAGGGCATCGTCTGCGACGGCAAATACCTGCACATCCAGGCCGGTACGCAGGGCAGGAACGCCGCCCGCGTGCTGTCGCTCTCCGTCGTCAAGCTGGGTGAAACGCGCCTGATGGCGGTGCTCACCGACGTCACCGCGCAGGTGCGGCGCGAGCGCGAACTGCGCCAGACCGACGCCTGGCTCAACGCCATCATCACCAGCATCGCCGACTACGCGCTGGTGCGGCTCGATCATGAGGGCCGCATCGAATCCTGGAACGAGAGCATCGGCCGCGTCACCGGTTTTACGGCCGCACAGACGGTGGGCCAATCGTATGCCCTGTTCTATCCGGCTGGCGCGACTACCCGCGAACACTTGAGCGACCGCCTGCGCGAAGCGGACCGCGATGGCTGGAGCCTGGACGACGGCATGCGCCTGCGCGCCGACGGCAGCAGCTTCAGGGCCACCGTCATGATTTCTCCTTTGCCCGAGCTGGATGAAGATGGCGCCAGCGCCTATTCGCTGGTGATCCGCGACGTCGGCGACAAGGCGCCGGCGGGCGAACGCGCCCGCCATGCGGCCCTGAGCGACTACCTGACGGGCCTGGGCAACCGCCGCGCCTTTTTTGAAAGCGCGGAACTGGAGCTGGAGCGGCGCGTGCACGTGCCCCGCCCCACCGCGATGATCATGATCGACGCCGACCACTTCAAGGCCATCAACGACCAGCACGGCCACGCCGCCGGCGACGCCGTGCTGCGCCACCTGGGCGACTGCCTGAAGCACACCTTCCGCGAAGTGGACGTGGTGGCCCGCGTGGGCGGTGAAGAATTCGCCGTGCTGCTGCCCTCGACCAGCATGGCCGGCGCCGCCGCCGTCGCCGAGCGCCTGCGCATGCTGGTGGCCGCGGCCGCCGTCAACGTGGGCGCTGCGTCCATCAGCTACACCGTCAGCGCCGGCGTGGCGGCGGTCGATGCCGAGGCCACCAGCCTGGAAGCGCTGATGAAACGGGCCGACCAGGCGCTGTATGCGGCCAAGGGCGCGGGGCGCAACCGCGTCGTCAGCTGGACCGAGGCGCTGGCCGACAGCACGGCCGCTGCACTGGAAGGCGGCGATGGACACTGACACCGCCGCCACCAACGAAGCCCTGATCCAGTTCCTGTACCGCGCCCCCATCGGCCTGGTGCAGATCGCGGCCGACGGCGCCATCGAGATGCTCAATCCGATGTCCTCCAGCCTGCTGATGCCGCTGGCCGTGGACGGCAATCTGGAGAACCTGTTCGGCGTGCTCGATTCCGTCGCACCCGAACTGCGCCAGATGACGGCGCTGTTCGAGGCGCCGGCCGGCGTCATTTGCGAGTCCTTCCGCATCGACCTGGGCGCCGCGCCCGACCAGCATCCCCGGCCCCAGTACCTGTCGATCAGCCTCCTGAAACTCGATGCGGGCAAATTGATGGCCGTGCTGGCCGACGCCACCGCCGAAGCCCAGCGCGAAAAAGAGACCATTGCCCGCCGCCTGAGCAGCGCGGCGCGCATCGACGCCCTCACGCAAATGCCGAACCGGCGCGCCGTGCAGGAGCAGATCGGCCTGATGCTGCAGCGCCAGCAGGGAGCGGTCGGCAGCGTACCGGGACCGGGCGACTACGCCGTCCTGTTCATCAATTTCGACCGTTTTAAACAGATCAACGACAGCTTCGGCAACGGCGCCGGCGACCAGGTGCTGGTCGCCATGGCGGGCCGCTTGCGGTCCGTGCTGCGCCCCGCAGGCGGCAGCGGACAGATGGCGGGCCGCATCGGCGGCGACGAATTCGCCGTCATCCTCGATGGCATGCGGCGCGCCAGCGACGTCGAGAGCGTCGCCAACCGGCTGCTGGACACCATCCGCAAACCCTACCTGATCGACGGTCACGAAATCATCTGCAACGTCAGCATCGGCATCGTACTGGGTACTGAAGCGGCGGGCGACGCCGACAGCGTGCTGCGCGACGCCAGCATCGCCATGACCCTGGCCAAGGCCGGCGCGCGCGGCTACCTGGTGTTCGAGCAGGCCATGCGCGAACGGGCCGCCCGCCGCGGCGACATCGAGGGAGATTTACGGCGCGCCCTGCACGAGGACGAACTGTTCGTGGTCTACCAGCCCGTGGTGGGCCTGCTGCCGGGCGGCGCCATCGACCGCTCCACCGGCGTGGAAGCGCTGGTGCGCTGGCAGCATCCCCAGCGGGGCGTGGTGCCGCCCCTGGAATTCATCGCCGTGGCCGAGGAATGCGGCTTGATCGGCGCCGTCGGCGACTTCGTGCTGGTGCGCGCCTGCAGCGATTTCATGCGCTGGAAAACCGAATTGGGCAGCGCGGCCCCGCGCCTGCTGGCCGTGAACCTGTCGCGCGCCCAGCTGGCCCAGGCGGGCTTTCCCGCGCGGGTGGCGCAGATCCTGGCCGACACCGGCATGCCGGCCAATCAGCTGCAGCTGGAGGTGACGGAAAGCCTGGCCGCCCAGGACGACCAGGTGCAAGCCCGCCTGCATGAACTGAAAGCGCTGGGCCTCAAGCTGGCACTGGACGATTTCGGCACCGGCTATTCGTCCCTCGCCAGCCTGCACCTGCTGCCCGTCGACACCGTCAAAATCGACCGCTCCTTCGTCAGTCAGAGCGACACCAGCGCCCACCACCGCGTGCTGATCGAAGCCACCGTCAAGGTCGCCCGCAGCCTGGGCATGGACACCGTGGCCGAAGGCATCGAGACGGCCGGCCAGGCTGGCGTCGTCAACGAGCTCTCTTGCGACAAGGGGCAGGGCTATTTGTACAGCCGGCCGCTGCCGTCGCGGGAGCTGGTGGCCTGGGTGGCGAATCTGCGCCAGACCCGGGTCGCCTGAACATCGGGGACTGGCACTTGCTGCCTGTCCCCGTTTTTGGACAGAACACGCGCACGCCGCGGTCCCACCCCGGGACAGGCCCGCAGGGCCAGTCCCCAGTGCTGCACACACCAGCGCGACGCCCACCCCCGCTTTCCGCCATAATCCCCCGCATGACCGCTCCACTTCCCCCCATGCGGGCAGCGAGCCTGCTCGCCGCCCTGTTCAAGCGGGCCGCGCCGGCCGAGCACATTGCCGACGGCCCCGCCCCGGCGCTGGCCACCCAGTTCGAACTGCCCCGCATCGACAGCGCCCACGTGGCCCGCTACAACGCGCTGCTGGGCTTTGCGCCCGCCAGCATCCCGCTGACCTATTACTATCTGCTGACCCAGCGCGCCCACCTGGCCACCCTGCTGTCGAAGGTGTTTCCCTTCAAGGTGGCCGGCATGGTCCACGTCGAGAACAGCCTGGCCGAGACGCGCCAGCCAGACCTGGATCGGCCTTTGCTGCTGTCGACGACAGTGACGATGCTGCCGGCGGCGTCGAACGGCGCGCGCTACTGCGAGCTGGTGACGGTGGCCGCGCAGGATGGCGAATCCGTGTTCACCTGCACCAGCCGCTATCTCGCCAAACAGGGCAAGCGCAAGACGGCGCCGTCCACCCGCGATGTCATCGAGGGCAAGCGCATTGGCGGCTGGGCGGTGGGCGGCTCGCTGGGACGGGCGTATGCAAAGGTGTCAGGCGACTGGAATCCCATTCACCTGTGGCGCTGGTCGGCGCGCCTGATGGGCATGCGCCGGCCCATCATCCACGGCATGCACAGCGTGGGCGCCGCCTGCGCCCTGCTGGAACAAACTACCGCGCGGCGGGTCACGGCCATCTCGGCCCGCTTCAAGGCCCCCATCGCCCTGCGCCAGCGGCCCACCCTCTACGTCAGCGGCGATCGCCACAAGTACTGCATCGGCCTCGATGGCCGCCGCATGGTCGAAGGCACCGTCAATCTGGCTTGAGGGGTTTGTCTCCGCTGAGCATGGCCGCCACCAGGTTTTCGCGGTGCTGCCAGCTGGTGAGGATCACGCCGGCGACGTGGGCGCAGATCAGCCCCACCAGCAGCCACGCCAGGGCGGTGTGGACCGCCGCCGGCCAGGCATAGCCCCACAGCAAATCGGTGGTGAGCGCCCAGCCGCTAATCGCCACAAGCGCCACGCACGCAAGCAGCGCCACCACCATCGCGCCGCCGGCCGGGTTGTGGCCCAGGTGGCGCGGCGCCCTGCCCCGCACCATCAAACGCAGATAGGCCAGCACCGTGCGGGGCGGCTTGACGAAGTCCGTAAAACGGGCAGACGCGCTGCCAGTGAATCCCCACAGCAGGCGGGCGCCCACCACGATGGCGGCGCCGTAACCGAGCCACTCGTGCAAGGGACCCGTGCGGCTGGCACTCCACCAGGCGGCGCCGATGGCGGCCACCAGGGCCCAGTGCAGCAGGCGCACGGGCAGGTCCCACACCCGCACGTGGGTGGAACGATTACTCTTCAACGCGGGCGAAGGTCACGGGATCGAAAAACGCTTCCACGCGATTGCCTTGCGGGTCCTTGGCGTACACCTCGTAACAGGTTTTTGCGACCTCCATGCGGCGGATCACCCAGCCTTCG
>Ga0209913_1001888_pt1 | contig 10225 bp, 10 predicted proteins | sample PersoiDNA2013203_FD_185805 | JGI IMG/M metagenome (GOLD analysis project Ga0209913, IMG submission 185805) | Permafrost soil microbial communities from the Arctic, to analyse light accelerated degradation of dissolved organic matter (DOM) -... | ecosystem: Environmental > Terrestrial > Soil >... | reverse complement strand
GCGTTTCATTCTGTGGCGTAATAGGGTAGCCAAAATAGTAGCGACATCCCGCCTGGATGGCACCTTCCGCAAGGGCTTCCGCCCCCTTCATGAGAACCTTGTCGCTCATACCTTCACCTCTCTGTGCAGTTCGATGGCAACATCAGGGCAAACCAGCACACACGAACCGCAACTGGTACACTTGTCCTGAGCCGTGCACTGCGCAGGTCTGAAACCGCGAGCGTTCAACCGGTCACCTATGATCAGGATCTTGACAGGACAAACGCTGACGCACAGGCCACAACTCTTGCACCGCTGTTCGTCAATAGACACTCTTTCCAAGGTTAACCTCCAAATTGCTTCAGAATTCCGTTTGCGACCCGACTGTATCCAGAATGCGATTGAAAACACGAATCACCGACAGAAGCCCGGCCGCACCCGGCGTGAGTCGATGCACTACCTGACTGGCATACTCCGGCGACACAAGCACGGCGACGACAGGCAGCCCTTCACTATCGCCGAGAGCCTTGACAGCATCATAGCCGCGCTGTACATCGTCCGCACTCGTCTCTGCCTGCAGATTTGTGTTGGCAACAAGTCCAGACACATCAAGGCGTGCGCCTGAACGAATGGCCAGCAGCATGCGCTTCAGGCCATCAGCACTGTCCATTCCCGGTCGCAGCGTGTTCACCACGATGTACAGGCGGTAGTCACCGGCAATAATCGTTTCGCGGAACTGGGCGACAGCTCCTGCCCCGATGGCATCTCCACCAACATCGATGACCTTGATTGTCTCTGGAGAAGACAGAAGAGCATGCAGATTACGAGGAAACGTGGGAATGTCTGCATGAAGAAGTCGACGCTCCGGTTCAACGATGTTCAGTCTCCTTGCTTCGTCCTCGGTGAGCAGTCGCAGCATGTCACGAAGACGGAAATAGGGCTTGACGACATCCAGATCACATAGTGTAACCGGCAACGTCGTCTGCCGAATCAGTGACAGGGCGAGGTTGATAGCGACCTCGGTCTTGCCTGATCCGGATGGCCCCGCAAACACAACCGACTGGCCTGCCCGGGGTCGGCCAAACAGATCAGCAAGTTCACGCATCGACCCGGTCGTCCAACATATTCAGGACCCTCCGCTATGCGCCTGCTCCGGCGGATACAGTCCGACGGGTACCGAACCATCCAGTACACGGAGTACACCCAAAGCCAGCGCTTTCATCTCATCCTCGCCCGGATAGACCTTGACCGGCGCGATGAATTGGACACGGCTCGTGATCTCGTCGATGAGGAAAGCCGACCGGGCCATGCCTCCTGTCACGACAATGGCGTCAACATCTCCCTTCAGTACGGTGGCCATTTCCCCGATGGTCTTCGCGACCGTGTACGCCATTGCGGTGTACACCAGGCGAGCGTGCTCGTCACCATCATCGATCATCTTTTCAACCGTGCGAGCGTCATTCGTCCCGAGATGGCTGACCAACCCTCCCTTGCCTGCAAGGAGTTTCATCACCTCCGGCTGCGAATATGCACCTGAAAAACACAATTTGACCAACCCAACAGCCGGCAGACTGCCCGCTCTCTCAGGAGCGAAGGGACCATCACCGTTGAGCGCATTGTTGACGTCGATGACCCGACCCAAGTGGTGCGCCCCGATAGAGATTCCTCCGCCGAGATGAACCACGATGAGATTGGCGTCTTCATAGGTCTTACCAATGTCTGCCGCTGCCTGCCTGGCAACAGCCTTCTGGTTGAGAGCATGAAAGATGCTCACGCGGTCAATCCCCTTCAAGCCGGAGAGACGCGCCAACAGGTTCAGTTCGTCCACGACGACGGGGTCTACAATGAAGGCCGGAACGCCCGATTCCTTTGACAGCTCGAATCCGATGCACGCAGCCAGATTGGACGCGTGCGCGCCCATTGCAGGTTCGTGCAGGTCACCCACCATCGCCTCATCGACGCGATACGTTCCTGAGGGAAGCGGTCGTAGCAGTCCTCCCCTGCAAGCAATAGCCGAAAGACTGGCCACGGTTACACTGTGGCGGGTGAGGAAATCCTTGACAATCGCCAGCCGCATTGGCAGCTGGTCCATGAGCGAGACAAATTGGGCGATAGTCGCAGCGTCATGCGAAACGGTTTCCGTCGCGACAGGAGTCCGGTCCTCGAAGATAGACAACTTGGAGCTTGTAGAGCCTGGATTGATGACAAGAATCCTGAATGGCAAGGCCGCCTCCAATATCCTGGATGCACCAACAAAAGAGAAGGGCGCGCTGAACGCACCCTCCCGAGAGAACTGCTATCTACCTATCTATCAGCCTACCCAGCCGCGGACCTTGACGGCCTCACCGACACGCTCGACTGCCACCATGTCAGCGGCCATCCTCATCGTGACCTTGTCTGCCTTGTGCTTGGTGTACATATTGTAGACACGCTCGAATGCCTCGGTCATGGCACGGTCGAGCCTATCATTAACTTCCTTCTCAGACCAGTAGTAACCGTAGTTGTTCTGAACCCACTCGAAGTAGGAGACGGTGACACCGCCGGCGTTGCCCAGAATGTCCGGGATGACAAAAGCGCCGTTCTTCTCAAGAATCTCGTCTGCATCAGGGTTGATACCACCGTTGGCCAGCTCGACCACAATCTTGGCCTTGATGTCCTTTGCGTTGTCCCTGAAGATGGCATTCTGGAGAGCTGCAGGAATATAGACGTCGACGCCCAGCGCGCGCAGTTGCTCGTTGGACACGTTGTCGAGCCCTTTATACCCCTTCACGGTGCCGTTCTTGTGCTCATAGGCCTTCAGATCATCGGGGTTGATACCTTTGGGGTCGTAGACACCGCCGTTGACCATCGTGATGGCAACGATCTTTGCGCCGTCTTCATCGTGCAGGATCTTGGAGGCATAGAAGCCTACATTGCCGAACCCTTCGATAGCAACTGTCGCACCCTTGAGGTTCATCCCAAGCTTCTTGGCAGCCATCCGCAGGCAGTAGACTCCGCCCAGCCCGGTCGCAGCAGTCCTGCCGAGAGACCCGCCAATGATGATAGGCTTGCCCGTCAAGAGGGCAAAGTTGTTGTGTCCGGTCAGCTTGCTGTACTCATCCATCATCCATGCCATGATCTGGCCATTGGTGTTGACGTCCGGAGCAGGAACATCGCGGTCGGGGCCGACAAACCTTCCCAGCGCGCGGATGTATCCACGGGAAAGCTTCTCGAGCTCGCCGGTGGACAACTTCGTGGGATCGACAACGATACCTCCCTTAGCGCCACCATAGGGGAGACCGACGACGGCGCACTTGAGCGTCATGAGGGCCGCCAGAGCTTTGACGTCCTCGAGGGTCTCGTCCTGATGGAATCGGATGCCGCCCTTGGTCGGTCCAACCGCGTCGTTATGCTGGCAGCGGAATCCCTGGAAGACCTTCGTGGTACCATCGTCCATACGAACAGGAATGGAAACGCTGAGCGTCCTCTCTGGGTTGCGGAGAATCTCCGTGATCTCGGGATCCTGACCGAGCTTCGTGCCTGCAATCTGAATTCTGTCTTGAGCTACCTGGAACCAGTTTTTCTTCTCGCCTGCCATAATAGCCTCCGTGACGTGTGGTGTTGGCTCTCAGGGAAAGAAGGGTGAGCCGTCCCGTTATGGGGCTTTAAAACGCCATCTCTTATTTTAGGCTCATGCACCAACATTGCAATGGTTTGTGAAAAAACAAACAACTTCGCGCTAGATGGAACTCCTGATAAGCTGCAACACGTCAGCCGCATGGTCAAAAATATCCTCTTCGAACACGACCTTGGGATAATGCCAGCCTCCGTAGAACTCCTCGTACTGCTTGTTCAGACCCTCCAGGTAGTCTCCGCTGATGTTTTCAATGCTACGATTACGTTTGCGGATGTTGGCAAGCAGCGTCGGGACGTCCCGGCGAAGATACACGAGCAGGTTGGGGTTGGGAAGCCGACGTACCATGAGCTGATACAGCTTGTCATAGGTATTCCACTCGTCTGGCGACAGAAGTCCCTCGCGCACAAGTGCCTTGGCGAAGATCTCACGATCCTCATAGATGGAACGGTCAAGGATGGCAGGGACATCGCTCATCAGGACATGGTTCAGAATCTGCTCATACCGGAGAGCCAGGAAGCTGATCTGTGTCGCAAACGCCCAACGCCGCATGTCCTGGTAGTAGCTGGGCAGGAACGGGTTATCGCCGAATGCTTCGAAGTAGACGGAAAAACCAAACTCACGCGAGATCATCTGAGCAAGCGACGTCTTCCCTGCACCTATGTTTCCTGCGATGACCAAGTACATGGTTCCCCCCTTGCAATCCCTATATCTGTTCATAGTAGCAGCAATCGACTCCCTTGCAAAACCGACCCCGTATCTATAATATATATGTTTGTCTGTGACATCAGGAGGAAACCTTGTATCTGAGCAAAATCTTTGCACCGCGTCTGCGTGAAGTTCCCCAGGACGCCGATACCATAAGCGGCCAACTCATGCTTCGCGCCGGCTTGCTTCGCAAATCGGCTTCTGGCATCTACACCTATCTCAATCTCGGCTTGCGCGTCAAGCAGCATATAGAGGAAATTGTGCGCCAGGAGATGGACAGTCATGGCGCCCAGGAAATCCTGATGCCTTTGTTGATGCCTGCTGAACCCTGGCAAGCGACCGGCCGTTGGGATCTGTACGGCGACGAAATGTTCAAATTGACCGACAGGAAGGGCCGTTCGTTCTGCCTGGGGCCGACGCATGAGGAATTAGTCACATCTGTCGTCGGCAGTGAGCGCCATTCCTACAAGGAATTACCGTTCAACCTGTACCACATTACCAACAAGTATCGGGATGAGATTCGCCCTAGGTATGGGCTGATTCGCAGCCGTGAGTTTACGATGATGGACGCCTACAGCTTCGATCGCGACGAGGCCTCTATCGAGCCGAACTACGCCCTCATGTTCGAGGCATACAACAACGTTTTCCGCCGTGTGGGCCTCACGTTCCGTCCTATCCAGGCAGATTCTGGCGCCATCGGCGGTTCGTCGTCGCACGAGTTCACGGTCCAGGCAGACAACGGAGAGTGTGCCTACGCAGCATGCGACAACTGCGGCTATGCCGCCAACCTTGAGCTCTCGAAGGCACACCCGGCAACAGACCCTGAGACCGTTACGGGTACACTGCCCGCCCCGGAAAGCATAGCCACGCCTGACATCCACTCCATCGACGAGGTCGCACACTTCCTTGCCGTCGATCCAGGCACCATCCTCAAATCCATCCTCTATGTTGCTGACGACAAACCCTGGCTCCTCGTGGTTCGGGGAGACGACGACATCAACGAGACCAAGCTCCGGAAAGCCGTGAAAGCCCGGGAGGGCCGACTGGCGACCGACGAGGAAGTACTGAACATCCTCGGCGTTCACCCCGGTTCGGTCGGGCCCATGCAGGCAGCAGTACCCATCGTTGTCGACGAGATGGTTCGCCGGGACGTCGCCTACACCGTCGGAGCAGGCAAAGATGGGTTCCACATCAGGAATGCCTTCTTCGGGCGAGACTTTGACTCGACTCTCGTGGCAGACATAAGGACCGTCCGGGCAGGGGACCTTTGCCCCGTTTGCAGCAATCCACTCCATACGGCCACAGGTATCGAGGTCGGTCATACGTTCAAGCTCGGTACAAAGTACTCGGTTCCTCTTCATGCCAACTATGTCGATGAAAATGGCAGTGAGAGGCCTTATTTCATGGGATGCTATGGCATTGGCATCGGCCGCACGCTGGCCGCCATCATCGAGCAGCATCACGACGACAAGGGTATCATTTGGCCAATGTCCGTCGCCCCCTTCCAGGTCATTGTCGTTCCGCTCAACAAGGGTGACGATATAGTCTGGCATGCTGCACTGGAGCTTTACGAAGGACTCGAGAAGGCTGGGATTGACGTCATTCTTGATGACCGAGGCGAGTCGGCAGGTGTTAAGTTCAACGACGCTGACCTCATGGGTTTCCCTATCCAGGTTGTCGTTGGCAATTCTTTCCTCAAGACTGGCAATTTTGAAGTCACGCTCCGCAGCAACAAGACGGACAAGAAAACCGTCTCTGCCTCAGAGGCAATTTCATTCATTGTCGGTCTCGTGCAAACGACAGCGTAGCCCAGGTAAATTGACACCCAACTGTTAACCAATAGAATAGAAAGGTATCATCTATGCCAAAGGAGGAACCATGAAGGCTATAGTCGATCAGGAGCTTTGTATCGGGTGCGGCGCCTGCGTCGCTCTGTGCGATGCCGTATTCAGACTCAATGAACTTGGCAAGGCCGAGGTCATCCCGGGTGCCGATTGTGGTGCTGCCGGTTGCTGCAAGGAAGGCGCCGAATCGTGCCCCGTCACCGCAATCACCATCGAAGAATAGTCTGTTGCCCATAAGCTTTACCAAGAGGCCCCATCAGCATACTGCTGACGGGGCCTCTTGGATGCCAGACAGCTGGATCTGTTATCCTGCGTACCGCCCCAGAACAATAGACACATTATGACCGCCGAACCCGAACGAACTCTTGAGCACATACTGGACGTCGGATGAACGCGCAACGTTCGGGACATAGTCCAATGGGCACTCGGGGTCGAACGTTGTATAGTTGATAGTAGGATAGATCAGGTTGTTCTTGATGGTCAACATGCAAGCTATGGTCTCCACGGCGCCGGCAGCACCCAGCAGGTGACCGGTCATAGACTTTGTGGAGCTCACAGGAACAAGCAGAGCTCGACGTCCAAAAAGCGTCTGCAACGCAAATGACTCCGTCCGGTCGTTCGCCGGGGTCGACGTCCCATGTGCATTGACGTAATCGATATCGAGTGGCGTGAGTCCTGCGCGCTCGATGGCGGTACGCATTGCCCGCACGATCTGTCTCGCCTCAGGATCGGGCGACGTCATATGGTATGCATCTGATGTCACTGCCTGAGACAGGATCTCGCCATAAATGTGTGCCCCCCTGGCAAGCGCATGGTCAAGCCGCTCCAGAATCAGTATTCCTGCGCCCTCACCCATGACGAATCCATCGCGTTCCTTGTCGAAAGGCCGGGAAGCATGTCCGGGGTCATCATTCCGCGTAGAAAGTGCCCGCATGTTGGCAAAAGCCCCGATGCCGGTCATTGTCACCGCCGCGTCGGACGCCCCTGTTACGATGACGTCTGCGTCGCCTCGCCGAATAGCCTCAAGAGCATCCCCCAGCATCTGGGTGCCACTCGCGCAGGCGCTGACGACTGAACTGGTCCCTCCATAGAGCTTGAATCGCTGAGCTATGGTTCCCGGAATGGAGTCCACAAGCATCTTTGGAATAAGAAACGGGGAGATGCGCGAAGGCCCTTTGACCGCGACCTGCAATACTTCACTTTCAAAGGACGCGAGACCACCTATACCGCTCGTGACGTAGACGGCGATTCGTTCCCTGTCCTCAGCCTCCAGGTCCAGCAGTGAGTCCACCAGGGCTTCTTGCGCAGCCGCAAGCGCCAGCTGCTGTACACGGTCGGTACGTGCAACGTCACGCTTCTCGAAGTAGTCCTCAGGGTTGAAGTCCTTTACTTCGGCTGCGATACGACAGCTGAGGGCGCTTGCATCGAACCGGGTGATCGGCCCCACACCAGAGACGCCAGCAGCAAGTGCCGCCTCAAACGCAGGGACGCTGTTTCCAATCGGCGACACAATGCCAAGCCCCGTTATGACGACACGGGTCCGCTCCATGGAACTTCTGTCTCCTGCAGCGTCAGGCAATGTGGGACATCACGTACTCGACTGTCTGCCCCACAGACGCAATCTTCTCGATGTCCTCGTCGGGAATCGATGTTCCAAAAGCGTCTTCCAGTGCCATTGTAATGTCGACCAATGCCAGAGAGTCGGCGCCAAGATCCTTGACGTATTGAGCCTCGTCTGTAATGCGAGACTCTTCGACACCCAGCTTTTCCTTGGCAATCTCTACTACCTTCGAGCGGATTTCTTCCTTGGTCATCAGATTCCTCCTGAGAAAAGAATATCCAAGCGCTTCAGAGAGACAATCCCCCGTCAACCACGAGCACTTGGCCGGTAATATACGAAGCGTCTTCACTTGCAAGGAACGCCACAACTTTGGCAACGTCACCAGGCGTCCCAGCCCGCCTGAGTGGAATACTGGCAAGATACGAGGATACGACCTCATTGTCAAGCGAGCTTGTCATGTCTGTCTCCACAAATCCAGGCGCAACGACATTGACGGTGACCCCCCGCGCCCCCAGTTCTTTCGCCGCCGTCTTCGCAAGAGCGATAACGCCCGCCTTGCTCGCCGCATAGTTGGCTTGCCCGGCGTTCCCTCCCAGCCCGACTACCGACGAGATCAGCACAATGCGTCCGGATTTCTGACACATCATGTGGCGGGCAGCTGCGCGCGTTACGTTGAACGTGCCGGTGAGATTCGTTCGCAGCACGTCGTTCCATTTCTCATCCGTCATCCGGACCAGCAAGGCGTCTCGGGTGATACCGGCGTTGCTGACCAGGATGTCCAGCGAACCTGTCAGCGCAATACTCAGCGCAACCAGACTGTCGGCCTGAGCGACGTCCCCGACGTCCGCCTGGACTGCTTCACAGACCCGACCCATCGCAGTGACGGCCGTGACGACTTCTTCTGCCGCCACGCGGTTCTGGTGAAAATCGATGACGACATTGGCTCCCTGCATAGCCAGCTCGAGAGCAATGCCTCTACCGATTCCTCGGGATCCACCCGTAACCAGGGCCGTCTTTCCTTCCAGCGTCATTGCCATTTCTCCTCCTCTACGGCCCTGACGTTTCCTCCAGGAACCGCCTTCCGACCAAGCACCGTCAGCACTCCCTTCGGCCCGACCTCCAGGTACTCGCTCGCTCCCATTCTCTGGAGTGTCTCCATCGTGCGCACCCACTGCACCGGGCTCCTGAACTGCGCAACAAGGCACTCCCTGATTGCCTCGGGATCATCTTCCCATAATGCTGCCACATTGTTCACGACGGGAAAACGAGGCCGGGAAAACGGGATATCGTGCAGGACCGCCCCAAACTCGGCAGCACCGCCAGTCATGATGGACGAATGAAAAGGAGCGCTCACACGAAGCTTGATCGCGCGTCCTCTGCCGATCTCCTTCACGGCCCCAATGACGCGATCCACGGCAGCCATCTCGCCGGACACGACCGTCTGGTCGGAAGCGTTGTAGTTGGCGGCTTCCACGATTCCGAACCGACGTCCTTCAGCAAGAACACGCTGCAGATCGTTGTCGTCCAATCCTACGACGGCAGCCATCGTACCCGGCGATCCAGATACAGCCCTTGCCATGATCTCTCCGCGACGTCGCACGAGTCGAATGCCATCCTCAAACGTGAAGACGCCGGCACAACACAGTGCGCTGAACTCCCCCAGGCTGTGACCGGCACCAACATCGCAGACTATACCCCTGCTCGCGAGTGCCTCGACCCATGCCATCTCAGTCGCAAAGAGGGCAGGCTGGGTGTTCTCGGTGCGAGTCAGCGCCACCTCGTCACCTGCCTCGACGAGATTCCATAGGTCAAGACCAAGCACGTCGCTTGCCCGTTCAAACAGCCTGCGAGTCAGAATAGGCTCGACTACTTTGCCGGCCATTCCCACGTATTGCGAACCCTGCCCGGGAAACAGAAATGCCATCATGACTGCATCCTCCTGTTGTCAGCGCTCATTGCATGACCACCGCAGTGCAACCGCCGCCGCCGCCGATCCCACCCACGGCACAACAAAAAAGACGGAGTGCAGTTGCCCACACATCTCTGCGCGGTACTGCAACCCCGTCAGTCTGAACCTATCTGGAAGTATTCTTCTGGAAAAGCACACCAACAGGCCCGATTCGCCAGTTAAGCCTCTGCGGGCCCTTCTGTCTCTTCGTGCTGGACAACCTCTTCGGTCGACGTGGGTTCAGCTGCAGCGGGCTCGACGTTCTCAACGGCGGGAGCAACGGGCTCGACGACTTCGGGATCGACGGTCTTGGGCTCGACGGTCTCAACCACGAGAGCTTTAGTCTCGACGGCCTTGGGCTCGACGTTCTCAACGGCGGGAGCAGCGGGCTCGACGACTTCGGGCTCGACGTTCTCAACGGCGGGAGCAGCGGGCTCGACGACTTCGGGCTCGACGTTCTCAACCGCGGGAGCAGCAGACTCGACGTTCTCAACGGCGGGAGCAACGGGCTCGACGACTTCGGGATCGACGGTCTTGGGCTCGACGGTCTCAACCACGAGAGCTTTAGTCTC
>Ga0209913_1001884_pt1 | contig 10244 bp, 5 predicted proteins | sample PersoiDNA2013203_FD_185805 | JGI IMG/M metagenome (GOLD analysis project Ga0209913, IMG submission 185805) | Permafrost soil microbial communities from the Arctic, to analyse light accelerated degradation of dissolved organic matter (DOM) -... | ecosystem: Environmental > Terrestrial > Soil >... | reverse complement strand
GCACGCGATGCCGCACCACCGATGTGGAAGGTACGCATGGTCAGCTGGGTACCTGGCTCACCGATCGACTGGGCAGCGACCACACCGACGGCTTCGCCGGCGTTGACCAGCATGCCGCGGCCGAGGTCACGGCCGTAGCACTTGGCGCACAGGCCAAAGCGCGTGTCGCAGGTGAGTGGCGTGCGGACCTTGACTTCGTCGATCGACAGGCGCTCGACTTCTTCGACCATGTCTTCGTCCAGCAGGGTGCCGGCTTCGTACAGGGTTTCCTGGGTTTCAGGATTGACGATGTCGTGGACGTTGACACGGCCGAGGATACGGTCGCGCAATGGCTCGATGACTTCACCACCTTCAACCAGGGCCTTCATGACGGTGCCGTTGCTGGTGTTGCAATCGTCTTCGATCACGACCAGGTCTTGCGTCACGTCGACCAGGCGACGGGTCAGGTAACCCGAGTTTGCCGTCTTCAGCGCGGTGTCGGCCAGACCCTTACGGGCGCCGTGCGTCGAGATGAAGTACTGCAACACGTTCAGACCTTCGCGGAAGTTCGCGGTGATCGGCGTTTCGATAATCGAACCGTCAGGCTTGGCCATCAGACCGCGCATACCGGCCAGCTGGCGAATCTGGGCGGCAGATCCACGGGCGCCCGAGTCGGCCATCATGTAAATGGCGTTGAACGACTCTTGCGTCGACTTGGTGCCGTCGCGCTTGATGACGTCTTCGACTTTCAGCTGGTCCATCATGGCCTTGCCGACTTCGTCCGAGGTCTTGCCCCAGATGTCGACGACCTTGTTGTAGCGCTCGCCGGAGGTGACCAGGCCGGACGAGTACTGCTGTTCGATCTGTTTCACTTCGGATTCGGCGGCAGCGATCAGGGTGACCTTCTGTGGCGGTACCAGCATGTCGTCCACGGCGATCGAGATACCGGCGCGGGTTGCCAGGCGGAAGCCCGACTGCATCAGCTTGTCGGCGAACACGACGGTGGCACGCAGACCGCACTTGCGGAAGGACGTGTTGATCAGCTTCGAAATTTCTTTCTTCTTCAGGGCGCGGTTCAGCACGCTGAAAGGCAGACCCTTCGGCAGGATTTCCGACAGGATGGCGCGGCCAACGGTCGTTTCGTAGCGCGTGACGGTGCGCACGAATTCGCCGGTCTCGGCATCTTTCGGGTTCTCGACGATACGCACGGTGATGCGGGTCGTCAGTTCGACTTCCTTGTTGTCGTAGGCGCGGATGACTTCCGACACGTCCGTGAACAGCATGCCTTCGTTCTTGGCATTGATGGCTTCACGGGTCGCGTAGTACAGACCCAGCACGATATCCTGCGACGGCACGATCGACGGTTCGCCGTTCGATGGGAACAGGATGTTGTTCGACGCCAGCATCAGGGTACGGGCTTCCATCTGCGCTTCGATCGACAGGGGGACGTGCACAGCCATCTGGTCACCGTCGAAGTCGGCGTTGAATGCCGCGCAGACGAGTGGGTGCAGCTGGATGGCCTTGCCTTCAATCAGGACCGGCTCGAAGGCCTGGATACCAAGGCGGTGAAGGGTAGGAGCACGGTTGAGCATGATCGGGTGTTCACGGATCACGTCTTCCAGGATGTCCCACACCACCGGCTCTTGAATCTCGACCAGCTTCTTGGCGGCCTTGATAGTCGTTGCCAGACCCATCAATTCCAGCTTGTTGAAGATGAACGGTTTAAACAGTTCCAGGGCCATCAGCTTTGGCAGACCGCACTGGTGCAGTTTGAGCTGAGGACCGACCACGATGACGGAACGGCCCGAGTAGTCGACGCGCTTGCCCAGCAAGTTCTGACGGAAACGGCCGCCCTTGCCCTTGATCATTTCTGCCAGGGATTTCAAAGGACGCTTGTTGGCGCCGGTCATCGCTTTACCGCGACGGCCGTTGTCCAGCAGCGAGTCCACTGCTTCCTGCAGCATGCGCTTTTCGTTGCGCGTGATGATCTCTGGAGCACGCAGCTCCATCAGGCGCTTCAGACGGTTGTTACGGTTGATGACGCGGCGATACAGGTCGTTCAGGTCGGAGGTCGCAAAGCGGCCGCCGTCCAGTGGCACCAGCGGACGCAGTTCCGGCGGCAGCACAGGCAGCACTTCCATGATCATCCAGTCGGGCTTGATGCCCGAACGCTGGAATGCCTCGAGCACTTTCAAGCGCTTGGCGTATTTCTTGATCTTCGCTTCGGACTTCGACTCTTTCAGTTCCACGCGCAGGGCTTCGGCATCGCGGTGGATGTCGATCGAGCGCAGCAGTTCACGGATGCCTTCGGCGCCCATGAAAGCCGTAAAATCGTCGCCGTACTCTTCGTACTTGGCGGCGTAGTCGTCTTCCGACATGATCTGGCACTTCTTCAGCGGGGTCATGCCGGGATCGGTCACGACGTATGCTTCGAAGTACAGCACGCGTTCGATGTCCCGCAGGGTCATGTCGAGGACCATGCCCAGACGCGACGGCAGCGATTTCAGAAACCAGATGTGCGCGGTTGGCGAAGCCAGTTCGATGTGGCCCATGCGCTCACGGCGCACCTTGGCCAGCGTGACTTCGACGCCGCACTTTTCGCAGATCACGCCGCGGTGTTTCAGGCGCTTGTATTTGCCGCACAGGCACTCGTAATCCTTGATCGGGCCAAAGATTTTTGCGCAAAACAGGCCGTCGCGCTCCGGCTTGAAGGTACGGTAGTTGATGGTTTCCGGCTTCTTGACTTCGCCGTAGGACCACGAACGGATTTTTTCAGGCGACGCCAGGCCAATCTTGATGGCGTCGAAGGTTTCATTCGTTTGAACTTGCTTGAATAGATCGAGCAGTGCTTTCATGTATCACTCCAGAGGTGATTAAACTTCTAATGCTTTGCTACGCGTGCTGCGGGCGAATCAGGAATCGGGGACAGGCAGCGAGTGCCAGTCCCCTGACGCCAATTAATTACGTTCCAAATCGATATCGATACCGAGGGAGCGGATTTCCTTCACCAGCACGTTGAACGATTCCGGCATGCCGGCTTCGATCACGTGATCGCCCTTGACCAGGTTCTCGTAGACCTTGGTACGGCCGTTCACGTCGTCCGACTTCACAGTCAGCATTTCCTGCAGGACGTACGATGCGCCGTACGCCTCGAGTGCCCACACCTCCATCTCACCGAAGCGCTGGCCGCCGAACTGGGCTTTACCGCCCAGAGGCTGCTGCGTCACCAGCGAGTACGGGCCGGTCGAGCGGGCGTGCATCTTGTCGTCGACCAGGTGGTGCAGCTTCAGCATGTGCATGTAGCCGACGGTGACCTTGCGCTCGAAAGCTTCGCCGGTGCGGCCGTCGTACATGGTGACCTGGTTCTTCGAAGGCGTCATGCCCAGCTTGGTAGCGATCGGCTCGGGGTAGGCCAGGTCCAGCATGCGGTGGATTTCCGACTCGTGGGCGCCGTCGAACACGGGCGTCGCGAAAGGCACGCCGTTCTTCAGGTTGTCCGCCAGGGTCATGATCTCGTCATCGCTGAAGGAATCCAGGTCTTCCGTCTTGCCCGTCTCGTTGTAGATGGTGTTGAGGAACTTGCGTACCTCGGCCACCTTCTGCTGCGATTTCAGCATTTCGCCGATGCGCAGGCCCAGGCCCTTGGCTGCCCAACCGAGGTGGGTTTCCAGGATCTGACCGACGTTCATTCGCGAAGGCACGCCCAGCGGGTTCAGCACGACGTCGGCAGGGGTGCCGTCCGCCATGAATGGCATGTCTTCGACAGGCACGATACGCGAGACCACACCCTTGTTACCGTGACGGCCGGCCATCTTGTCGCCCGACTGCAGGCGGCGCTTGACGGCCAGGTAGACCTTGACCATTTTCTGTACGCCAGGCTGCAGCTCGTCGCCCTGGGTCAACTTCTTGCGCTTCTCTTCGAAGGCCAGGTCGAACTGGTGACGCTTCTCGGCGATCGATTCCTTGATCGCTTCCAGTGCGGTGGCGGCATCGTCGTCGGCTGGACGGATGTCGAACCAGTGGTATTTGTCCAGATCGTCGAGGTATTCCTTCTCGATCTTGGCGCCTTTCGCCAGCTTTTTAGGGCCGCCGTTGACGACTTTACCGATCAGCATTTTTTCCAGACGCTGGAAGGCGTCGCCTTCAACGATGCGCATCTGGTCGTTCAGGTCGAGGCGGAAACGCTTCAGTTCATCGTCGATGATCTGCTGGGCGCGCTTGTCGCGGACGATGCCTTCACGGGTGAAGACCTGCACGTCGATGACGGTACCGATCATGCCCGAAGGCACGCGCAGCGAGGTGTCCTTGACGTCCGATGCCTTCTCGCCAAAGATGGCGCGCAGCAGCTTTTCCTCAGGGGTCAGCTGGGTCTCGCCTTTTGGCGTGACTTTACCGACCAGGGTGTCGCCGGCCTGCACTTCAGCGCCGATGTAGACGATACCGGACTCGTCCAGACGAGCCAATTGGTTCTCGGCCAGGTTCGAGATGTCGCGGGTGATTTCTTCCGCGCCCAGCTTGGTGTCGCGAGCAACGACGGACAGCTCTTCGATGTGAATCGAGGTGTAGCGGTCATCCTTGACGACGTTTTCCGAGATCAGGATCGAGTCCTCGAAGTTCAGACCATTCCATGGCATGAAGGCCACGAGCATGTTCTGACCCAGGGCCAGTTCGCCCAGGTCGGTCGAGGCGCCGTCGGCAATCACGTCACGCTTGGAGACGCGGTCGCCGACCTTGACGATCGGACGCTGGTTGATGTTGGTGTTCTGGTTCGAACGGGTGTACTTGATCAGGTTGTAGATGTCCACGCCGACTTCGCCAGCTTGCGCTTCGTCGTCGTTCACGCGAATCACCACGCGGCCTGCATCGATGTAGTCGACCACACCGCCGCGCAGGGCTTGCACGGTGGTGCCGGAGTCGACGGCAACGGTACGCTCGATACCGGTACCGACCACGGCCTTTTCAGGACGCAGGCAGGGCACGGCCTGACGCTGCATGTTGGCGCCCATCAGTGCGCGGTTTGCATCGTCGTGCTCGAGGAACGGAATCAGCGAGGCAGCCACCGAGACGATCTGGCCAGGGGCGACGTCCATGTACTGGATGCGCTCTGGCGAGACCAGGATCGTTTCGCCGGCTTCACGGGCCGAGACCAGTTCGTCCGACAGGGTGCCTTCCGGCGAGATGGTCGCGTTCGCCTGGGCGATGATGTAGCGGCCTTCTTCGATCGCGGACAGGTAGTCGATCTTGTCGGTGACGACGCTGTTTTCGACCTTGCGGTAAGGCGTCTCGAGGAAGCCGTACTCGTTCAGGCGGGCAAACAGGGCCAGCGAGTTGATCAGGCCGATGTTCGGGCCTTCAGGCGTTTCAATTGGGCAGACACGGCCGTAGTGGGTCGGGTGCACGTCGCGCACCTCGAAGCCGGCGCGCTCGCGGGTCAGACCGCCAGGGCCCAGGGCCGAAACGCGGCGCTTGTGGGTGATTTCCGACAGCGGGTTGGTCTGGTCCATGAACTGCGACAGCTGGGACGAACCGAAGAATTCACGGATCGCGGCCGAAATCGGCTTGCTGTTGATCAGGTCGTGCGGCATGAGGTTATCCGCCTCAGCCTGGCCCAAACGCTCCTTAACGGCGCGCTCGACGCGCACCAGGCCGGCACGGAACTGGTTCTCGGCCAGTTCGCCCACGCAGCGAACACGGCGGTTACCCAGGTGATCGATGTCGTCGACTTCGCCGCGGCCATTGCGCAGTTCCACCAAGATCTTGATCACGGCCAGGACGTCGTCGTTCGACAGGGTCATGGCGCCGGTCAGTTCGTCACGGCCGATGCGGCGGTTGAACTTCATGCGGCCGACGGCCGACAGGTCGTAGCGCTCAGGGCTGTAGAACAGGCCGTTGAACAGGGCTTCGACGGAGTCTTCCGTTGGCGGCTCGCCAGGACGCATCATGCGGTAGATGGCAACCTTGGCGGCCATCTGGTCGGCGGTGTCGTCGATGCGCAGGGTTTGCGAGATGTAGCCACCCTGGTCGAGGTCGTTCGTGTACAGGGTCTGGATTTCGCTGATGTCAGCGTCACGCAGTTTGCCCAGCACTTCTTCGGTCAGCTCATCGTTGGCGGACGCGACGATTTCGCCGGTCTCGGGATCGACGATGTTTTTGGCCAGCACGCGGCCCAGCAGGTAGTCTTCAGGCACGGAGATGTGCTTGATGCCAGCCGCTTCAATGTCGCGCACGTGCTTGCTGTTGATGCGCTTGTCCTTGAGGACGAGGGTCTTGCCGGCCTTGTCGACGATGTCGAAACGGGCCACTTCGCCGCGCAGGCGCTCGGCGACGAATTCCATCTCGGCGCCTTCCGAGCGCAGATTGAAATTGTCGAAGACGAAGAAATTGGCGAGAATTTGCTCGTGCGACATGCCGATGGCTTTCAGCAGGATCGTCACGGGCATCTTGCGGCGGCGGTCGACGCGGAAGAACAGGATGTCTTTCGGGTCGAACTCAAAATCCAGCCACGAGCCGCGGTAAGGGATGATGCGGGCCGAGAACAGCAGCTTGCCCGAGGAGTGGGTCTTGCCGCGGTCGTGCTCGAAGAACACGCCAGGCGAACGGTGCAGCTGCGACACGATGACGCGCTCGGTACCGTTGATGACGAAAGAACCGGTGGTCGTCATCAGGGGCAGTTCGCCCATGTAGACTTCCTGTTCCTTCATTTCCTTGACCACAGGCTTGGTCGGCGATTCCTTGTCCAGGATGACCAGGCGCACTTTCGCACGCAGGGGCGACGCGAACGTCAGTCCACGCTGTTGGCATTCCTTGACGTCGAAGGCAGGGTCGCCCAGCACGTACGAGAGGAACTCGAGGCGCGCAAAACCATTGTGCGACACGATAGGGAAAATCGAGGTGAAGGCAGACTGCAGGCCGTCGTTCTTGCGGGTCGACGGGATGGTGTCGGCTTGCAAAAAGCTCTCGTAGGATTCAAGCTGGGTAGCCAGAAGGAAGGGAACGTTGTGAACGTTGGCGCGCTTCGCGAATGATTTGCGAATGCGTTTCTTCTCAGTAAATGAGTAGTGCATGGACACTCCGTGAGTGACTAAAGGATGAGAATTCAGGATTTTCCAGCGGCGCGTGGCGTTGGAAAGGCCTCAAGTCTCGAACTTTCGTCAGGTGATAAGAAGATAAACCACTACAGCAAGCCGGCGGACGACCCGACAACTTACCTATTACATATGAAACAGGGACGACAAAAGAGCCAAAGCCCGTTTTCCCCTCTCTCAAGGGGAACCCGTTAGCTTTGACTCCGGCGCTAGCAAACGCCCAATACGACAGTTTACACCAAATCGACGAAGTCGGCTCTGGTGCAAACTTTTCGCGATACCGCTGATTACTTGATTTCGGCCTTGGCGCCAGCTTCTTCCAGCTTCTTCTTGCCGGCTTCTGCGTCTGCCTTCGAGATGGCTTCTTTCACGGTCTTCGGTGCGCCGTCGACCAGGTCCTTGGCTTCTTTCAGGCCCAGACCGGTGATTTCGCGGACAGCTTTAATGACGCTGACCTTGTTGGCGCCGAAGTCGGCCAGAACCAGGTTGAACTCGGTCTGCTCTTCAACAGCTGCGCCAGCAGCGGCGCCGCCAGCTGCAGGAGCTGCCATTGCTGCGGCCGAAACGCCGAACTTCTCTTCGAATGCCTTGACCAGTTCGTTCAGGTCCATTACGGACATTTCGCTCACTGCTGCCAGGATGTCGTCTTTGCTGATTGCCATTTGAAACTCCTAATTGATTTGTATAGATTGGTTTTGACTAAAAAAGCGTGTGCGTAAATTACGCAGCAGCAGTTTCTTCGGCTGCAGGTGCAGCTTCCGAACCTTCGCTCTTCTTCGCTGCCAGAGCAGCCAGACCACGTGCAAAGCCCGACACCGGAGCCAGCATGACGCCCAACAACTGCGAAATGAGGACTTCACGGCTAGGAATGCTTGCCAGCGCGGTAACAGCATCTTTATCGAGCTTCTTACCAGCGTAGTTACCTGCCTTGATGACCAGCTTGTCGTTGGTTTTGGCAAAGTCAGCGATGACTTTGGCAGCAGCAACGGCATCGTCCGAGATCGAGTAGATCAACGGACCGACCATGGCATCGGCGAGGTTGGCAAACTGCGTACCTTCAACGGATTTGCGAGCCAGCGTGTTCTTCAGAACACGCAGGTACACACCCTGGGTACGCGCTTTGGCACGAAGTTGCGTCAAGTGACCAACCTGGATGCCACGATATTCGGCCACGACGATCGTTTGCGCAGATGCTACTTTTGCGGAAACTTCGGCGACGACGGCCTTTTTGTCATTCAGATTGAGACCCACGGTCAACTCCTTAAATAATGCGCGGCAAATGCCTTGCATCGGTTCGAACAACGGCGTCCGAGTTAAGAAGGCCGACGAGTAATTGACTTACGCAGCGGACTACAAAACTTGCTCGGGTGCACCATCTGCGTTGGGTAACGTCTTTTAACCTCCGCCCAACTGCTGCTTCGGCCCAACGGTCTTTGATTGTCTGACTGACGGTGATGTTTTACCGTCAACCAGCCCAAAGATTCGCCTGCAGCTTGCGCTACAGGGCTTCAATTTAAAACTTAGGCAGCCAGGGAAGCCTGGTCGACGCGCACGCCGGCGCCCATGGTCGACGACAGGGCGACCTTGCGCAGGTACACACCTTTCGACGTGGCAGGCTTGGCCTTGTTCAGGGCTTCGATCAGAGCGACCAGGTTGGTCTTCAGATCGGCGTCGCTGAAGGACTTGCGGCCGATGGTGGCGTGGATGATACCGGCCTTGTCGGTACGGTACTGGACCTGACCGGCTTTGGCGTTTTTCACGGCGGTGGCGACGTCAGGGGTGACGGTGCCGACCTTCGGGTTAGGCATCAGGCCGCGGGGGCCCAGGATCTGACCCAGGGTACCGACGATACGCATGGTGTCGGGCGAAGCGATGACGATGTCGAAAGGCATGTCGCCGGCTTTGACGCGCTCGGCCAGGTCTTCCATACCGACGATGTCGGCGCCAGCGGCCTTGGCCTGCTCGGCCTTGTCACCGGTTGCAAACACAGCAACGCGAACGGTCTTGCCGGTGCCAGCTGGCAGCACGACGGAACCGCGAACGACCTGGTCCGATTTCTTCGGATCCACGCCCAGCTGCACCGAGACGTCGATCGACTCGTTGAACTTGGCGGTGGCGAATTCCTTGATCAGGGCAACAGCATTGTCGAAGGCGTAGGACTTGTTACGGTCAACCTTGGCCTTGATTGCTTTAACGCGCTTGGAGATTTTAGCCATGATTAAACACCTTCCACCGTGATGCCGATCGAACGGGCCGAACCGGCGATGATGCGCACTGCGGCATCCATGTCGGCGGCGGTCAGATCGGGCTGTTTCGTTTTTGCGATTTCTTCTGCCTGGGCGCGGGTCAGCGTGCCGACTTTGTCGGTATGCGGACGTGGCGAACCCTTGGTGATGCCGGCGGCCTTCTTGATCAGGTAGGTTGCTGGGGGCGTCTTCATCACGAAGGTGAAGGACTTGTCAGCAAATGCGGTGATCACGACGGGGATCGGCATGCCTGGCTCGACACCCTGGGTCTGGGCGTTGAACGCCTTGCAGAATTCCATGATGTTCAGACCGCGCTGACCCAGAGCTGGGCCGATTGGTGGGGAGGGGTTTGCCTTACCAGCTGGCACTTGCAGCTTGATAAAACCAATGATCTTCTTTGCCATGATGGCTCCTATCGGTATGAGTGGTAGCGCCCCGCCGGACTTGCATGGCAGGGCTCCTCGTTGCCGGCTTTCGCGATCTTTTGCGCCGCGCCGGTTGAGCGGTATTTAGACTTTTTCGACTTGCCCGAATTCGAGCTCGACGGGGGTAGCGCGGCCGAAAATGGTAACGGAGACGCGGACCTTGGATTTCTCGTAATTGACTTCTTCGACGTTGCCGTTGAAGTCGGTGAACGGACCATCCTTGATACGCACCTGCTCGCCCACTTCGTACAGCACTTTCGGACGGGGCTTTTCAACGCCTTCCTGCATTTGCTGCATGATCTTGTCGATCTCGCGCGCGGGAATCGGCGTCGGCTTGTTCGACTTGCCACCGATAAAACCGGTGACCTTGCTGGTGTTTTTCACCAAGTGCCAGGTCTCGTCCGTCATTTCCATTTCAACCAGGACGTAGCCCGGGAAGAAACGACGCTCGCTGACCGATTTCTGGCCGTTCTTGACTTCAACCACTTCCTCGACAGGCACGAGGATCT
>Ga0209913_1001881_pt1 | contig 10266 bp, 8 predicted proteins | sample PersoiDNA2013203_FD_185805 | JGI IMG/M metagenome (GOLD analysis project Ga0209913, IMG submission 185805) | Permafrost soil microbial communities from the Arctic, to analyse light accelerated degradation of dissolved organic matter (DOM) -... | ecosystem: Environmental > Terrestrial > Soil >... | reverse complement strand
CCTGCGCCATCAGGGCCGCCATCAATAGCGGCTCCAGTGTGTAGACCACATAATGCAGCGCATCGCGCTGTTCAAAATCCACCGGCAAGCCATCATCGTGGATATTGTGCGGTATATGTTCGGCAAAACGCTGCTGCGCCGCCGCGATCAGCGCTGGCTCGCCACTGACATAGGCGCCTGCCGTACCGAGCTTGATACGGTGGCTCTGCCAGTTATTGCGCGCCGTGCCAGGTCCGCCGTTGAGGACTTTTTCAGCCAGATAACCGGTGGCCAAGGTGCGGCCAAAGCGGCGCACCTGCTCGCGCTGGCCATCGTCCAGCGCATCGGCGATCAAATCATATGCAAACAGCAGGCTGCTCAAATCCGTTTCATCGATAGGATTGTAGGAAGGCTGGAAATTGGCTGTCCAGCCCAGCACATAGCGCCGCGCGCTATCGAGATGCTCCTGTTTGCCCGACAAGCGCCAGGCCAGCGCCTGCAAGCGCGCCTGGCGCCAGTCTTCCTGCGCCTGCTGGCTTTGTGCGCGGGTGCCTTCGCCATCGAGCAAGCCGCTGGTACGCACCAGCGACATCAGGTGCAGCGGCCGGTCCAGCGTTTTTTGCGCTGCCTTGAGTAATTCGGCCTGCGCGGCCGGCGGCGTACGTTCGCGCAAACTGGCGGCGCGCTGTGGCGAAATGAGGGCAAACAGCGGCACCCTGCCTGCCTGTGGCGCCGCGTGGACGCCAGCAAAAGGCAGCGCCAGCAAGCCTGCCAGCAGCAAACGCCGTTGCGGATACATTTTTTCCTGATTCAAAACCGTGTCTCCCGCGCCGCGCGCAAAAAGTTATCGAGGATGGGCGTGCAATCGAGCAGTTCGACGCCGCCGGCGGAATGGAATTCGGGATGCCACTGCAAGCCCATCACAAAACGCGCGCGCTGGTAGCGGATCGCCTCGACGATATTGTCGCCCTGCGACACCGCTTCCACGGTAATATCGCGCCCCAGGTCCTTGACTGACTGGTGGTGGATGGAATTGACCAGCGCTTCGCCCGTCTTTGGAAACAGGCCCGCCAAGGATGAGCCTTTCGGGAAGACGATGGTGTGGCGGTGGCGGTCATACAAATCGTTCACGTGCGAACTCGCTCCTTCCACGTCGGAGGCGATATCCTGGTACAGGGTGCCGCCGAAGCCCACGTTGATCAGCTGGCAGCCGCGGCAGATGCCCAGCACGGGTTTGCCCGCATCGACGAATTCGTGCAGCAGTTCCAGTTCGTACAGGTCGCGCGCGCGGTCGCCATTCCACTCGGGGCGCGTGGCCGTCTCCGAATAGGTTTGCGGCGAAACGTCGGCGCCGCCCTGCAGCACCAGGCCATCGAGGTGGCGCGCATAGTGGCGCAAGGTGATGTTACTTGGATGTAGCAAGCCACCGGTATTAACGGTCGGGATCATGAATACCAGCACGTCGCGCGACATCACCCACTGCGCAATCGACTCTTCCAGGTATTGCAGGTTCTTGCTGCGCAAGCCGGTGGCGCCCGGCTCGGGGTGGAAAATACGCGCCGAAATGCCGATGCGCAGGGTACGCCGCATGAAATCGCGGCTGGCCTTGTCGCGCATGGCGCGGTAGCGTGAGGTAATCACGCGCCAGGCCAGTGCAAACGGTGTATCGTTTTCTTTCAAATAGCGGGGAACGGCATCGCGCGCACGGTGTTCACGGTCATCGCCAGCAGGCGCCTTGCCCACGGTTTCGGGGCGGCGCGGGGCATTCAAATCGGCTGGGTCGGGAGGTTTTTTTTCGTCTGACATGGCATGGCTTGTTGTAAGCGGAGACGGTTTCAATATAAACCTCCAGCCCCTGATACACGATTCAATTTTGTAACAAAAGCGCATAAGTGCCCCATAAAGCGCAGATGTGCGGCGTATAAATGCAACAACGCCCGCCTTGCACGCTCTATCGCATATGCCGCGTTTACGCCGATGCCCGCGCTTTTTACAGTATCTTTACGGCGCCGCTGCTAACCTTGGCTACATCTCAACCACAGCTGCAAAGCCACCATGGAACCCCTTTCACGTCTGCCAGCGCGCCAGCACCAAGTCAGTCACCATTCCCATGCACGCCATCATCAGTCCCGCCTGCCCACTTTCCTCATGCATATCACGGTCGACAAAGCCTGCCTGGCCGAACTGCGCCAGCTGGTCGTGAAAACCTGCGGCAGCATGCTGTCGTTCATGCGCGTCGAGGCGATTGAACATGCCGAGCGCATGAAGGTATGGCTGTGCGTGACGGAACCGGCCCTGCGCCTGACGATGGATGCCGTGATGCGTTTGCTGCCAGCTGCAGAGTTTGGCCGCATCAGCGAAAGGAAAAGCGCATGAGCCCCCATCTGCAGCAGCTTCAGCAACGCGATGGCCACACCATGTCATCCTCGCGCATCACCACCCATTTCCAGGGCATCTGGGTACCGATGGTGACGCCGTTCCGCGATGGCGAAATCGATATCGACGCCGCGCAGCAGCTGGCCGACGAACTGGCCTGCAGCGGCATCTCGGGCCTGGTTGTCTGCGGCACCACGGGCGAGGCGGCCATGCTCGATGCAGCTGAGCAGACCATGCTGCTCGACGCCGTACTCGAAGCCGTCGGCCCCCACTTTCCGGTCGTGATGGGCGTGGGTGGCAGCGATACGCGCGCCGTCACGGCCACCGTGCAGCGCTATAACGACCACCCGCTGGCTGGCCTGCTCATTTCCACACCCGCTTATGTACGCCCTTCGCAGGAAGGCATCGTGCGCCATTTCCAGACCATCGCCGACGCCACCGACCAATCGATCGTGCTGTACAACGTGCCAGCGCGCACCGGCGTCAACATGACGCCGCAAACCGTGGCCCAGCTGGCGCGCGACTCGCATTTCGTCGCCATCAAGGAAGCCGGCGGCAAGCTGCAGCAACTCGGTGAGCTATTACTGGAAACCCGTCTGGACGTCCTATGCGGCGACGACGCGCTGATGCTGGCCAGTCTGACCATGGGTGGGCACGGCGCCATGTCGGCCGCCGCGCAAGTGCGCCCCGACTTGTATGCGCAACTTTACGACCTCGTCAAAACCGGCCGCCATGGCGCCGCCAGCCTCTTGTTCAAGGCCTTGCTGCCCATCATACGCCTGCTGTTCTCCGAGCCCAATCCCGCGCCTGTCAAGGCGGCGCTGGCCCTGCAAGGCAAGGTGCGCGACGAATTGCGCCTGCCGATGACGCCCATGTCGTCTGCCGGCCAGGAGAAACTGGCCGAGGCACTGGAACAACTGATGGAACTGCCGCGCTGGAGCGCCTGCGGCAAGGAAGCACAGGAAACACTGCGCGAAGGCTGTCTGCTGCAACTCGTGTCGACCTCCAACATCATTCCAGCGGTACGCCAAGATGATCATCGCTATCACAGCTGAACAAGGACGGATGGAGAAATCCATACTGACCGCAGAACTGGCCAGCACCCTGGCCGCCTCGCGCGCGCAAGCGGGCCGCAAGGTGCTGCTGCTCGACGCCGACCCGCGCCACGGCGCACTCGATCAGGCGCAGGCTGCGGGCGAAAACGCGCTGGCCCGCCTGACGGCGCGTCCGATCAGCGCCAAGGGCTTGCAGCCCGAACTCGAACACCTGGTGAACTGCTACCACGACATCGTCATCGACAGCGAGGCGCGCGATTCCCTCGGTAGCCGCTCGGCCATGATCGCCGCACGCGTGCTGGTGGTGTCCGTCGACGGCCTGGCCGACGAAGCGAACCTGGTGCGCCGCATCGCCCATGCGCGTAGCATCAATCCCGAACTGCGCGTGTTGCTGGTGGCCGATGCCGCACCGCTCGCGGCGCGCGCGCTGGCCGCGCAAATCCCCGCTGCCAGCACCATAGCCGCTGAACAGCTGTACCACGCCGTTTTCGACTCCATCCCATCCTGAAGACCTGAAAAAAACGGCCTGGCGCACAGCACCCGGCCGCTTTTCCCACTCAATTAAAACGTCTTGCTGAGCGTCAGTTGCAACGCTGTCTTGCCCAGGAATTTACCATTCGCTGGCGAAGCGTAAGCCTGCTTGTCTGCGTTCGTGCCGATCACGGCCAGTGCGCCCGTGACGAGACCAAAATCGCGCGTGAGTCCCACTTTCCAGTCCGAGTAGCTCGATGCGTCACTATTTTTGACGTTCTGGTGGCCGGCGTGCAGATTCGCGGTCCAGCCATGCGGCAGGTCGATATTCGCGCCCACATCCACATAGCTGCTGTTCCTGCTGTTGGCGATGCCGAACAGGTTCGATACAGCTTGCGAATACTTGACGTAGGCGACACCGTAAGACAACTGGCCATAGATTTCCTGGGTATTCGCATCGGCCAGGCCGATGACGTCTCTCAAGCCATTGTCGGCATACACATACACCAGCACACCCACGTCATAGCCGATATCGCTGCCCAATTGTCCGCGCTTGCCTGCAGACAGGTCCAGTTCCACCCCACCGCTGCCGCCGCTATCCTTGGTCCAGCTGATGGTCGAGCCCCAGGCGCTCGCGTACAAGCCGGTCGGATTGTTGACATAGTCAGCGCCGCCCTGCAGGGCCGGGTTCAAACGCGTTTGCGAAATGCCGCGATAACGGTAGTCCGACACGCCGGCGAGATTGAAGCTCAGCTCATCGTCCCGCTTGACCTCGTCGGCGTGGGCCAGGCTGCCCACAAAGGTTGTGGCGACTGCAAGTGCAACTAGTAGTTTTTTCATGCGATTCTCTTTATTATTGGTATGGACCTTTGCCAGATGGCGCAGCTAGTCCGATGCTGCAAAAAAATTTGAGCAAAGCATCCCCCTGGCGCGCGCAGCGCCGGTTTTCAAACCAGGGGAACGGTGGTGTTAGAGCGGCAGCAGCAGTCGGTAACCGACTGCGGTTTCCGTCAGCAGATACTGCGGCTGGGCCGGATCGGCTTCCAGCTTCTGGCGCAAATGGCCCATGTAGATGCGCAGGTAATGGCCGTTTTCGCTATTTGACGGCCCCCACACTTCGCGCAGCAGTTGCGGGTTGGTGACCACCCTGCCGGCGTTTTTCACCAGCACCGACAGCAAGCGGAATTCCGTTGGCGTCATGTGCACCAGCTGCTTGTTGCGCGTGACCAGGCGGTCTTTCAGATCGACCCGCACGTCGCCGAACTGCACCACGCCATCTTCATTGGCGCTGGGCTGGCGCTGGCGGCGTAACGTAGCGCGCACGCGGGCCAGCAATTCGCCCACGCCAAACGGCTTGGTCAGGTAATCATCTGCGCCCGCATCGAGCGCGCGTATCTTGTCCTGCTCATCGACCCGTGCCGACAGCACGATGATGGGCACGGCCGACCATTTGCGGATATCGGCGATGAAGTCGATGCCGTCGCCATCGGGCAAACCCAGGTCCAGCACGATCAGGTCGGGACGGCGCGTACCGGCGTCGATCAAGCCGCGCTGCATGGTGGCCGACTCAAAAATCTGCCAGCCCTCTTCTTCCAGCGCCGAGCGCACGAAACGGCGGATTTGCGGTTCATCTTCGACCAGCAAGGCAGTAGCGGAAGGTTCGTTCATCATATTTTTCCTGTGTCATTGATAGTGGCGCCCGCCTCTACTTCGTCGAGCTCCAGCTCGGGCAAGGCCGGCGGCGTCCCCAGGGGCAGCGTAAACATGAGGGCCGCACCCTGTCCGGGCAATTGCGCCTGCGCCCGTATCGTGCCGCCATGCGCTTCGACGATGGCGCGGCAAATGGCCAGCCCCAGTCCTACGCCCGGTTTGTTCGATTCGCGTTCGCCGCGCGTAAATTTTTCAAAAATCGCTTCCTCGCGGCCAGGCGGCAGACCGGGACCATCATCGCTCACCGTCACCTGCAAAAACTGGCCCAGTACCCTGGCTGCGATCGTGATGGTGCTGCCAGGCGGCGTGTACTTGGCCGCGTTTTCCAGCAGATTGCACAGCACGCGCTCGATCAGCACGGCGTCATAGCGTACCAGCGGCAAGTCCGGCGCCAGCTGCGTCTGCACATGATGGCCTTGCAATTGCGGGCGGCTGGCGCGCAGCGCACTGCCCACCACTTCTTCCAGCGCCTGCCATTGCAGGTTCAGGCGCACCTGGCCACTTTCGATGCGCGCCATGTCGAGCAGATTGGCCACCAGGGCGCTCATGCGCACGGTTTCCGACTGCAGCGAGCGCGCCATGTCCAGCTGCGCACTCGACAAGGCAGGCTTCGACAGCGCCAGCGATTCAGCCAGTCCCACCAGCGACGTCAAGGGCGTACGCAAGTCGTGCGACAGCGCCGCCAGCAGGGAATTGCGCAAGCGCTCCGATTCCATCTGCACCAGCGCACCCTGCGCCACATCGATGTAGTGCACGCGCTCGAGCGCGATGGCTGCCAGCGCGGCAAAGGTATCGAGGTGCTGCCGCTGTTCCGGCACCAGCAGCCAGCGGCGGTGGTTTGGTTCATCCAGCGGCAGCAGCGCCAGCAAGCCCCGCGTGCGCATCGGTGCGATCAGCGGCAAATAAAAGATGTTCGAGCCAGGCAAGGTGTCAGTGCCCGTGCCGGCCGCTTCGGCGCGGTCGAAAGCCCATTGCGCGATGCCCAGGTCCAGTTCCGCCACATTCGCTGGCGCCTGCAGCCGCCCCTGCTCATCGGGTAGCAGCAAGGTGGCGCGCGCACGAAACGCCCGTTCGATGGCGCTTTTCGTAATGTCGAAAATCTGTTCCGTCTGCAGCACGCCCGACAATTCGCGCGAAAATTCATACAGGGCGCGCGCCCGCGCTTCGCGGTGCGACGCCACCCTGGCCTGGAAGCGCAGGCCCGCCGTCAAATGGCCGGTGATCAGACCCACGGCCAGCATCACGCCAAACGTGATCACGTATTGAAAATCACCGACGGCAAACGAAAAACGGGGCGGTACGAAAATGAAATCAAAGCAGGCCACGCCCACCAGGCTGGCCAGCGCCGCCGGTCCTCGGCCCAGGCGCACGGCTACCAGCACCACCGTCAACAGGGACAGCATGGCGATATTGGCCAGGTCCAGATAGGGCTGCAATGGCTCTGAAGCCAAGGCCGTCAGCAGGCTGGCGCCAGCGGCAAAGATATAACGCCAATGGCGCGAAGGGCGGCGCGGTCCATCGGCCTCCTCATCGCCTGCCGATCGCCGCAGCGGCGCATCGCTGGCAGGCAGGCCCACTTCGATCAGGTCGACATCGGGCGCCAGGCTGGCCATGCGCTGTGCCGGCGGTGCATTCCACCAGCGTGCCAGCAGGCCGGCACGGCCGCGGCCGACGATGACTTTCGAGATATTCGCACCGCGCGCATACTCGACGACGGCGGCCGCGATATCGGCAGAAGCGACGATGGCAGTGCGCGCGCCCAGGTCTTGCGCCAGTTTCAAGGTTTTCAGGATGCGCTCGCGCTCGCGCGCCGGCAGGCGCTGCAAGTTGGGCGTTTCCACGTACAGCGCATGCCATTCCGCGTTCAACTGGCCAGCCAGGCGCGCCGCACTGCGGATCACGTGTTCGCCACCGGCGCGCGGACCCACGCAGGCCAGCAAGGCCACGCCCGTCTTCCACACGGGATTGATGGATTTTTCGACACGGTAAGCCTGCACGTCGTCCTGCACCCGGTCCGCCGTGCGGCGTAGCGCCAGTTCGCGCAAGGCGATCAGATTACCCTTGCGGAAAAAATTCTGCGAGGCGCGCTCGGCCTGCTGAGGCTTGTATACCTTGCCCAGCTTCAGGCGGCGCAGCAATTCATCGGCCGGAATATCGACCAGCACCACTTCATCGGCGCGGTCGAATACCGTGTCTGGCAGGGTTTCCGCCACGCGGATGCCGGTGATACCGCCCACCACATCGTTGAGGCTTTCCAGGTGCTGCACATTGACGGTCGATAGCACATCGATACCGGCAGCCAGCAATTCCTCGACATCCTGCCAGCGCTTGGGATGGCGCGAACCGGCCACGTTCGAATGGGCCAGTTCATCCATCAAGATCAGGGGTGGGGCGCGGCGCAGCGCCTCGTCGAGATCAAACTCCAGCAGGGTCTTGCCCCGGTATTCGACCGCCTTTAACGGCAGCAGGGGCAAGCCTTCCAACTGGGCAGCCGTATCCTGGCGCCCATGCGTCTCCACCACGCCGACCAGCAGATCCTGGCCATCGGCCAGCATTTTGCGGGCCGCGGCGAGCATGGCGTAGGTCTTGCCCACGCCGGCCGACGCGCCAAAATAAATGCGCAGCCTGCCGCGTGCGGCCTTTTTTTCCTGCGCCTGTACCTGTGCCAGCAAGGCGTCAGGATCGGGACGTTGGCTGTCGTTGGGATGCATGGATCTCTTTAACTGTTGATTGGCCCAAGAACAAGGGCTGGGGTCAGACCCGACGGGTCTGACCCCGACATCATCTTACTTCTGCGCCGCATCGAGCGCCAGATTCAGTTCCAGCACATTCACGCGCGGTTCGCCAAAAAAGCCGATATACGCGGTTTTCTGCAGCTTGGCGATGGTATTTTCCACCTGCGCCAGGGGCAGGCCACGCACGCGGGCCACGCGGCGCGCCTGGTACACGGCGGCGGCCAGGCTGATTTCAGGATCCAGGCCACTGCCCGACGCCGTCACCAGATCGACCGGAATGGCCGTGGTATTGTCAGGATCGGATTCCTTCAGGGCAGCGATGCGCGCCTTGACGGCGTCCACCAGGGCTGGATTGCTCGGGCCCAGGTTGGAGCCGCCCGAGCCGGCGCCATTGTTCGCCATCGGCGTGGTGGCCGATGGGCGGCCCCAGAAATACTTGGGCGAGGTGAAGGACTGGCCGATCAGGGTCGAGCCGACCGGCTTGCCATCGCGCTCGATGATGCTGCCTTCGACCTGCTGGCTGAAAGCCAGCTTGCCGATGCCGGTGGTGGCAAGAGGATAAATCACGCCGCAAATCACGGTCAGCGCGGCAAACAGGACGACTGCGGGGCGAACGATAGTGCTCATGATATTACCTTTAAACGAAATTGAGTGCGGACAGAATCATGTCGATCAGCTTGATGCCGATAAAGGGCAGGATGATGCCGCCCACGCCATACACCAGCAGATTGCGGCGCAACAGGCTGGCCGCGCCGATGGCCCGGTATTGCACGCCTTTTAATGCCAGCGGAATCAGCACCACGATGATCAGCGCGTTGAAGATCACGGCCGACATGATGGCCGACGAGGGGCTGGCCAGGTGCATGATGTCGAGCGCCTTCAGTTGTGGATAAGTGCCCACGAAAGCGGCCGGGATGATGGCGAAGTACTTGGCGATATCGTTCGAAATCGAGAACGTCGTCAGGGAGCCGCGCGTCATCAGCATCTGCTTGCCGATTTCAACGATTTCCAGCAGCTTGGTCGGATTCGAATCGAGATCGACCATATTGCCCGCCTCTTTCGCTGCCTGCGTGCCCGAGTTCATGGCCACGGCTACGTCGGCCTGGGCCAGCGCAGGCGCATCGTTGGTGCCGTCGCCCGTCATCGCCACCAGACGGCCTTCGGACTGGTAGCTGCGGATCAGTTTCAATTTGTCTTCCGGTGTCGCTTCGGCCAGGAAATCATCCACGCCAGCTTCTGCAGCGATGGCGGCGGCGGTCAGCTTGTTGTCGCCGGTGATCATGACCGTCTTGATGCCCATGCGGCGCAATTCGGCAAAGCGTTCCTTGATGCCGCCCTTGACGATATCCTTCAGTTCCACGGCGCCCATGATGCGGCCATCATCGACCACCACCAGCGGCGTGCTGCCACGGCGCGAGATGTCATCGACAGCACGTGCCACTTCTTCCGGATATGGCAGGCCCAGCGCTTCCACATACTTGCGCACGGAATCGGCCGCGCCCTTGCGCACTTCGCGCACGGTGTGCTCATCGGCGCCGGGAATATCGACGCCGCTCATGCGCGTCTGCGCCGTGAATGGCACGAAGGTGGCGTGCAGGCTGGCCATTTCGCGTTCGCGGATATTGAAACGCTGCTTGGCCAGCACCACGATGCTGCGCCCTTCCGGTGTTTCATCGGCCAGCGAGGCCAGTTGCGCCGCATCGGCCAGTTGCTGTTCCGTGACACCCGGCGCAGGCACGAAGTTCGATGCCTGGCGGTTGCCCAGGGTGATGGTGCCCGTTTTATCGAGCAGCAGCACGTCCACGTCGCCAGCCGCTTCCACGGCGCGGCCGGAAGTGGCGATCACATTGGCTTGCATCATGCGGCTCATGCCGGCCACGCCGATGGCCGACAGCAGGCCGCCGATGGTGGTCGGAATCAAACACACCAGCAGCGCGATC
>Ga0209913_1001880_pt1 | contig 10266 bp, 10 predicted proteins | sample PersoiDNA2013203_FD_185805 | JGI IMG/M metagenome (GOLD analysis project Ga0209913, IMG submission 185805) | Permafrost soil microbial communities from the Arctic, to analyse light accelerated degradation of dissolved organic matter (DOM) -... | ecosystem: Environmental > Terrestrial > Soil >... | reverse complement strand
CGGCTTCACGCCGCCGACGAGTTCCCCGGCACCGGCATCGGCCTCGCTACCGTGAAGCGCATCGTGCGGCGGCACGGCGGCTCTGTCTGGGCCGAGGGGGCTGTAGACTCCGGAGCGACGTTCTACTTCACGCTCCACTGAAGGGGGGCGGATGGCTGATGAACGGCTCATCCTGCTTGTCGAAGACAACGACGACGACGTCCAGCTGACGCTGCGGGCGCTGAAGCTGAACCACGTGGCCAACCGTGTCGACGTGGCCCGCGACGGCGCCGAGGCCCTGGACTACCTGTTCTGTCGCGGCGCCTACGCGGGCCGTGACCCGAAAGTCCTGCCGCAGGTGGTGCTGCTGGATCTCAAGCTGCCCAAGGTCGCCGGGATGGAGGTGCTCGAACAGATTCGCCGTGAGCCCCGCACCAAGCGGCTGCCGGTGGTGATCCTCACGTCGTGTAACGGCGAGAGCGACCTGGCCAGGTGCTACGACCTGGGCGCCAACAGCTACATCCGCAAGCCGGTCGATTTCACGCGGTTCATGGACACGGACAACAGCCTCGGGCTCTACTGGCTGGTGCTCAACGAGATGCCGCCCGCGGCGGAGTCCTGAGGCAGGGCCGGGTGAGCGCCGCCGTCCTGTGCGTTGAAGACGCGCCCGACGACGCGGAGCTCCTGCTCCGCAAGCTGCGGCGCGGCGGGCTCGAGGTCGAGTGGCGCCGCGTGGAGACCGAGCCGGCGCTCCGCGAAGCGCTCGCCGCGGCCTGCGGCCAGATGGCGGCCTGGGTCGCCCAAGGGCTCGAGTCAGGCCGCATGGCGGTCAACCTCTCGGCGCGGCAGTTCCGTCAGCAGGACCTGGCCGAGGAGGTCGTCCAGCGGACGCTGGCGGAGAGCGGCCTGCCGCCACGCATGCTCGAACTCGAGATCACCGAGTCCCTGGCCATGGACGACGTGGCGTTCACGCGCGAGGCCCTCGCCACTCGCGCGAGCTGGGCGTGCACAGCTCGCTCGACGACTTCGGCACCGGCTACTCGTCGCTCAGCCACCTGAGCGCGCTGCCCTTCGACGTGCTCAAGATCGACCGCACCTTCGTGGCCGGCATCGGCCGGCGGAGCTCGGAGGCGGTGATCGCCCTCGGCCACGAGCTGGGGCTGACCGTCGTGGCCGAGGGCGTCGAGACCCGCGAAGAGCTCGCGTTCGTGCGCCAGCACGGCTGCAACCAGGTGCAGGGCTTCCTGTTCAGCCGGCCGGTGCCGGCGGAGGAGGCCACCGAACTGCTGGCACGAGGCGCCTTTGCCCTGTGACGTCGGCTCGTCGCGCCGCCTTTGGTGGTCGACCGGGTAGAATCGGTCCGACCAAGGAGACACCGTGGCCGATCCATCCCTCGAGAACCGCCTCTTCCTGCTCGACGGCAGCAGCCTCGCCTACCGGGCCTTCTTCGCGCTGCCCGAGAGCATCACCACGCGCGACGGCTTTCCCACCAACGCCATCTACGGGCTCAGCCAGATGCTACTCAAGATCGTTACCGAGTACCGCCCGGCGAGCATCGTCGTCGCCTGGGACGCGCGCGAGAAGACCTTCCGCCACGAGGAGTATGAGGAGTACAAGGCGCAGCGGCCGCACATGCCGGAGCCGCTGTCGCAGCAGTGGAGCCGTTTTCCCGAGCTTGTGGAGGCGTTCGGCATCGTCAATCTCGTGAAGCCCGGCTACGAGGCTGACGACATCCTCGGTACGCTGGCCGAGGAGGCCAAACGGCAGGGCGTGGGTTCCATCGTCGTCACCGGCGACCGCGACGCGATGCAGGTCGTCGACGACGACATCTGGGTGATGAGCACCGGCCGCGGCATCACCGACGTCAAGATCTACACGCCGGCGGCCGTGCTGGAGCGCTTCGGCGTGACGCCCGCCGCCATCCCCGACTACATCGGGCTCAAGGGCGACACCAGCGACAACATCCCCGGCGTGCCCGGCGTGGGCGAGAAGACGGCGGCGGCGCTGCTGCAGCAATTCGGCAGCATCGACGCGCTGTACGAGCGCCTGGAGGAGGTCAAGAGCGAGAAGCGGCGCGCGCTGCTGGCCGAGCACGAAGGCAGCGCGCGCCTTTCCAAACGCCTGGCGACGATGGTGCTCGACGTGCCGCTCGAGGAGGACCTCGTCGAGCTGGTGGCGCGCGGCGGTTACGAACTGCCGGTGGCGAGTGTCGACGCCGTCTTCGAGAAGTACGAGTTCCGCGCCCTGCGGCGGCGGCTGCGGGACGTGGCCGGCGGCGACGCGTCCGCGCGGCCCGCCGGCGCTCAAGCCGGCGCGGCTGCGGGCGCGAAGACGGACTCCGGCGCGGCCGCCGGCCCCGGCGTGCGCCTCGCGCACGAGCCCGACGTGGGCCCGCTGGCGGCGGCGCTCGAGCGCGTGGAGACGGCTCTGGCGTTCGAGCCGCGGGAGGACGGCGAGGGCGGCTTCGCCGTCGCGGTCCATTCCGGCGGCGAGGCCGTGCAGGTCGCCGCCGCCGGCTCCGACCGGCTGGCCGCGCTGTGGCTCCTCGCCGCGCACGCCGTGGTGCACGACGCCAAGGCGCAACCGGGCTACACGGCGGCGCCGTGCGGGCCCGGCTTCGACACGGCAGTGGCCGCGTACCTGCTCGCGCCGGAACTGCCCGAGAAGGAGCGCGGCCTGTTCACCCTGGCCGGCGCCGACGACGGCGCCGTGCTGGTCGAGGGCCCGCGCGCCGAGGCGGCCGCGGCCACGCGCGCCGTGCTCACGTGGCGCGTGGCCGCGGCCCAGCGCCCGCGCCTCGTCGAGCTCGGCCTCGAACGGCTCTTCCGCGAGATCGAGCTGCCGCTCGTGCACGTGCTCGCGCGCATGGAGGCCGCCGGCGTGAAGATGGACCCGTACCGGCTCGGCGAGATCACCGCCCGCCTGCGCGACCGCGTGGACGAACTGCACGACGAGATCATCCGTCTAGCCGGCGAGGACTTCACCGTGGCCTCGCCGCAGCAGCTCGCCGAGATCCTCTTCGTCCGCCTTGGCCTGGAGCCCGGCAAGAAGGGCAAGACCGGGTATTCCACCGACGCGCGCGTGCTCCGCGGTTTGCGCGACCGGCATCCCATCGTGCCGGCCGTCGAGGAGTGGCGCGAGCACACCAAGCTGCTCAACACCTACCTCGAGCCGCTGCCCGAGCACATCGACCCGCGCACGGGGCGCGTGCACAGCACCTTCAAGCAGACGGTCGCGGCCACCGGGCGCCTCTCCAGCACCGATCCCAACCTGCAGAACATCCCCGTGCGCACCGACCTGGGCGCCGAGATCCGCGCCTGTTTCGTGGCCGAGGACGGCTGCAGGCTCGTAGTTGCCGACTACTCGCAGATCGAGCTGCGCCTCATGGCGCTGCTCTCGCAAGAGCCGGCGCTGCTCGACGCCTATCACCGCGGCGAGGACGTCCACCGCGTCACCGCGGCGGCCGTCGCCGGGATCCCGCCGGAAGAGGTCACCAAACGCCAGCGCGAACACGCCAAGGCCACCAACTTCGGCATCATGTACGGCCTCTCCGCCTTCGGCCTGTCGGAACAGGTCGACATCCCGGTGGAGGAGGCCAAGGCGTTCATCGACGCCTACTTCGCCAAGTACCCCAAGGTCCGCGAATTCCGCGAACGCGTGATCGCCCAGGCGACGCGGGATGGCTACGTCACCACGCTGTTCGGGCGGCGCAGGGCCGTGCCGGAGCTGCGCTCCGCCAACTACCGCCTGCGCTCGCTGGGCGAGCGCCTGGCGGTCAACACCGTGCTGCAGGGCACGGCCGCCGACATCATCAAGGTGGCCATGGTGACGGTGAGCCGCGAGCTCGCCCGGCGCAAGCTGGGCTCGCGGCTCGTCCTCCAGGTGCACGACGAGCTCGTCCTCGAGTGCCCCGAGGCCGAGGTCGAGGAGTGCGTGCCCCTGCTGCGCGACGCCATGTGCGGCGCCTACGATATGGACCCGCCGCTCGAGGTCGAGGTGGGCGTGGGCGCCGACTGGGTGGCCGCCAAGGGCTGAAGCGGCGGCCGCTCCAGACGGGCGCGCGTGCCCTCGCCACGCCCGTCGCACCCGTGCTATACTTTCAGGGTTTCGGCCCGCTGCGGTCCGCGGGCTTTTTGCAACCCTGTAAACGACGGGCCGCATCCTTGACCGGGAGGCAACGACACCACATGGCAGACAAACCTATCGACACACAGCTCGCGGCGGCCAACGACCCCAGGATCGTGGAGGGCAGCGAAGGCTACCTCATCGAGGTGGATGGCGAGATCGTCCCCAACTATGACCTCACCATGACGGTCTTCGGTGAGGGCGACATCGTCACCGGCAACGTCGTGCGCATCGACAAGGACGAGGTCCTCGTCGACATCGGCTACAAGTCCGAGGGCGTCATCCCGGTCAACGAGCTCAGCATCCGCAAGAACGTCAACACCTCCGAAGAGGTCACGCTGGGCGAGGAGATCGACGCGCTGGTCATGACCAAGGAAGACGCCGACGGGCGCCTCATCCTCAGCAAGAAGCGCGCTCGCTTCGAGAAGGCGTGGAAGCGCATCGAGGGCGCCTTCGAGAGCGGCGAGCCCGTCACCGGCACCGTCATCGAGGTCGTCAAGGGCGGCCTCATCCTCGACCTCGGCGTGCGCGGCTTCCTGCCGGCCTCGCTGGTCGACATCCGCCGCGTGCAGGACCTCCAGGAGTACGTGGGCCAGGAGCTCAACTGCCGCGTCATCGAGATGAACCGCAACCGCAACAACGTGGTCCTCAGCCGGCGCGCCGTCCTCGAAGAGGAGCGCAAGGAAGTGCGCCAGCAGATCATCGACGAGCTCAACGTGGGCAACGTCGTCGAGGGCACTATCAGCAACATCGTCGACTTCGGCGCCTTCGTCGACCTCGACGGCATCGACGGCCTCATCCACATCTCGGAGCTCAGCTGGACGCACATCAACCATCCGTCCGAGGTGCTGCAGGTCAACCAGAAGGTCAAGGTCAAGGTGCTCGACATCGACCGCGACCGCCAGCGCATCAGCCTCGGTCTCAAGCAGACCCAGGAAGACCCGTGGCAGAAGATCGTGGCTCAGCACCAGGTCGGCGACGTCGTCGAGGGTCGCGTCACCAAGATCGTCGCCTTCGGCGCCTTCGTCGAGATCTACGAGGGCATCGAGGGTCTCGTACACATCAGCGAGCTGGCCAACCGCCACGTCGAGCGCCCGGACGAGGTCGTCTCCGTGGGCCAGATCGTGCAGGTCAAGATCATCGAGGTCGACTCCGAGCGCCGCCGCCTGAGTCTCAGCATCAAGCGTGTCGACGGCGACAACGTCAAGCCCCTGCGGCCCATGGCATCGCCGGAGTCCGAGGTCGAGGAGATCGTCGAGGCCGTCGAGGCTCTCGAAGAGGTCGAGCAGATCGTCGAGGCCACCGCCGCCGTCGAGGTCGCCGCCGAGATCGTCGCCGCCGAGATGGAGTCGGCCGAGACCGTCGAAGAGCTCGTCGAGGCCGTCGAGGACGCGGCGGTCGTCGAAGCCGCCGCCGAGATCGTCGAAGAGGCCGCCCAAGAGTTCGTCGAGGAGCACGAGCCCGAGCTGGGCCTGAGCGACGACGTCTTCCCGGCCGGCGCGATGGCCGACGACGAGGCCGAGGTCGAGGCGACCGACGAGGCCCCCGAGGCCAAGACCGGCGACGAGGCGGCCCCCGAGGCCTGACCCGAGTCACGCGGAGGGCGGACGCGGCGCCGGCCGGCGCCGCGTCCGCCCTCCGACTGTGTCTGACACCAGATGACCAGCACCCGACACCGCATACCACGCCTCGGCCTCACCGGGGGCATAGGCTCCGGCAAGTCCACGGCGCTCGCCTACCTGCACGAGTGCGGCGCCGCCGTGGTCTCGAGCGACCACATCGTGCACGGGCTCTACGACCGGCCCGCGATCATCGCCGCCATCCAGGGGCGCTACGGGCACAAGGTCATGACCGGCGCTCACGTTAACCGCCAGGCGCTGGCCGGCATCGTCTTCCACGATCAGGACGAGCTGCAGTGGCTCGAACAGCTGCTGCACCCGCACGTGCACGCGGCCGTGGAGGAGTGGGCCGCGGCCCAGCAGAAGGTCAGGCCGCAGCCGGCCGTCATCGTGGCGGAGGTCCCGCTGCTGTTCGAGACCGGCATGGAGACCGTGTTCGACTTCGTCATGCTCATCACGGCGCCGGCCGAGGTGCGTCGCCGGCGCCTCACGGCGAAGCTCACCGACAGCGAGTTCGAGCGCCGCCTGGCCCAGCAGATGCCCGAGGACGAGAAGATCGCGCGCAGCGACTTCGTGTTCCACAACACCGGCGAGCGCAAAGCGCTCAGGGAGTTCGTGGGGCAGACCGTGGCGCAGATCCTCGCCGACATCGACACGGCCGCGGGGGGCGGCGCGGGCGAGACCAAGCCGTGAGGCGCCTCCTGCTGTTCGGCCTCGCCCTGGCCGTCGTGGCCGGCCTCGCCGGCGTCGTTCTCCGGGTGTCGTCGGGCTCCGGCGGCGTGCAGGCTCCGGGCTGGTACGCGCGCACCGTGTACCCGCTCGCGTACGAGGGCGCGATCAGGGCTTCCGCTCGCCGCAACGATCTCGACCCCGCGCTGGTGGCGGCCGTCATCTACGCCGAGAGCCGCTTCGACACCCGGGCCCGTTCGGACCACGGCGCCGTGGGGCTGATGCAGCTTCTGCCCGAGACGGCCGCGCAGATCGCGTGGGAGACGGGCGGCGTGGCCTTCGTGCCCGCCGACCTCGACGACCCGCGCGTCAACATCCGCTACGGCTGCTACTACCTGCGCACCGTCCTCGACATGTTCGGCGGCGACCGCGTCGCGGCCATCGCCGCCTACAACGCCGGCGCCGGCGCGGTGGGGGAGTGGGAGGCCGCGGCGCGCGCCGAGGGCCACCCCCTGCGCCTCGCCGACATCCCTTATGCCGAGACGCGCGCCTACGTGCGCAGCGTGCTCGAGGCGCGCAGGATCTACCGGGAGACCTACGGCGACCGGCTGCGCCGCGCCTCGTGAGCCGCTCCGCGTCTCTTGCGAACGTGTGTTCGTGTTGGTAGAGTCGACGCGATGAACGACTTCATCATCGAGGCCGACTACAGCCTCACCGGCGACCAGCCCGAGGCCGTCGCCGCGCTGAGCGACGGCGTCCTGCGCGGTGACCGTTACCAGACGCTGCTCGGCGTCACCGGCTCGGGCAAGACCTTCACGATGGCCAACGTCATCGAGAAGGTCCAGAAGCCCACGCTGGTCATCGCCCACAACAAGACGCTGGCGGCGCAGCTCTGCAACGAGTTCCGCGAGTTCCTGCCGGGCAACGCCGTCGAGTACTTCGTCAGTTACTACGACTACTACCAGCCCGAGGCCTACGTGCCGGCGCAGGACCTGTACATCGAGAAAGACTCGTCCATCAACGACGAGATCGACCGGCTGCGCCACTCCGCCACCACCTCGCTCTTTCTGCGCCGCGACGTCGTCATCGTCGCCAGCGTGAGCTGCATCTACGGCCTGGGCTCGCCCGAGGACTACCTCGAGAAGATGGTCCTGCTCAGCGTCGGCGACACCGTCGGCCGCGACGAGATGCTGCGCAAGCTGGTCGACATCCAGTACGCGCGCAACGACTTCGAGCCGGCGCGCGGCAAGTTCCGCGTGCGCGGCGATTCCATCGAGATCTGGCCGGCCGCCCAGGACACCGCCATCCGCGTGCAGCTGTGGGGCGACGAGGTCGAGCAGATCGTCAGCTTCGACCCCGTCGGCGGCGAGGTTCTCGACAAGCCGCGGTACGTGGCCATCTATCCGGCCACGCACTTCGTCACCAACAGCCCGGCCGTCGAGCGCGCCGTGGTCGAGATCCAACGCGAGCTCGACGAGCGCTGCGCCTGGTTCGACGACCACGGCAAAGTCCTCGAGGCGCACCGCCTGCGCCAGCGCACGCTCTACGACATGGAGATGCTGCGCGAGATGGGGTTCTGCAACGGCATCGAGAACTACTCGCGCATCCTGCTCGGCAAGGAGCCCGGCGCCACGCCCAACTGCTTGCTCGACTACTTCCCCGACGACTTCCTCTGCTTCATGGATGAGTCGCACATGTCGCTGCCACAGGTCCGCGCCATGTCCGAGGGCGACAAGTCGCGCAAGACCATGCTCGTCGACTACGGCTTCCGTCTGCCGAGCGCCCTCGACAACCGCCCGCTGCGCATCGACGAGTTCCTCGAGAAGGTGCCGCAGATCGTTTTCGTGAGCGCCACGCCGGGGCAGTTCGAGCTCGCCAATAGCGTCAACATCGCCGAGCAGATCATCCGGCCTACCGGGCTCATCGACCCGCAGGTCGAGGTACGGCCCACCGACGGCCAGATCGACGACCTCATGAACGAGATCCGCCGGCGCGTCGACCTCGACCAGCGCGTGCTCGTGACCACGCTCACCAAGAGGATGTCCGAAGACCTCACCGACTACCTGCTGGAGAACGGCTTCAAGGTGCGCTACCTGCACAGCGAGGTCGACACGCTCGAGCGTATCCAGATCATCCGCGACCTGCGCCTCGGCGAGTTCGACGTGCTCGTGGGCATCAACCTGCTGCGCGAGGGGCTCGACCTGCCGGAGGTCACGCTGGTCGCCATCCTCGACGCCGACAAGGAGGGCTTCCTGCGCGGGCAGACGGCCCTCATCCAGACGATCGGCCGAGCGTCGCGCCACGTGGACGGCAAGGTCATCATGTACGCCGACCGTATGACGGCGGCCATGGAGTTCGCCATTGTCGAGACCGACCGCCGGCGCGCCAAACAGGTGGCGTTCAACGAGGCGCACGGCATCACGCCGAGGAGTATCGTGAAGTCGGTCAGCGATATCGCGCAGATGGTCAGCGACGCGGCGGCGGTGCCCACCAAGGGCCGCCGCGCGGCCAAGTCCGTGGCCAAGAAGATGGCCATGCCGAGCGCCGACCTCGAGAAGCTGCTGGCCAGCCTCGAGGCCGAGATGTTCGAGGCCGCCGACCAGCTCAAGTTCGAGTACGCCGCCAAGCTGCGCGACGAGATCAAGGCGCTCAGCAAGGAGCTCGACCGGAGGGGGAGCAAGGTTGGCTGACGCCCTGCACATCCAGCAGATGGTGGCGAGGGCGCGGGCGCTCGGCGCCGGCAGCGCGGCGCCGCTGCCCGCCCGCGCCGTCGTCGTCGACGAACGCGTCAACTTCAAGTGCCGGGTGCCGCTGTGCGCCAGCTACGGCGTCAATCTCATGTGCCCGCCCAACACGCCCACGGCCGCCGAGACGCGCACGGCGCTGGCGCGCTACTCCGACACCCTGGTGGTGCAGCTGGACATCCCGCTCACGCAAGCGGCGGTCGACGAGGCGCTCGAGGGCATGGGCTACGCCGAAGCTCAGGCGCCGGGTGCGGCGGCGGGCCCGGCGGGCGCCGCCGACGCCGGCGGCAAAGACCGCGGCACGGGCGGCAACGCCCAGACCGCCGCCTACGAGGCGCGGCTGCGCGACAGCCAGAACGAGTTCGCTCGCCTCATGAGCGCCCTCGAGGCCGAGGCCTTCAAGATGGGCTACCGCTTCGCGGCCGCGTTCGCCGGCGGCGACTGCGTGCTCTGCGACGTGTGCGCCGGCGCCAACGGACAGCCCTGCAACCATCCCTTCGAGGCGCGGCCGTCAATGGAGGCAGTGGGCATCGACGTCGTCGCTACGGCCGCGGCGGCCGGCTTGGCTATCGAGCTGCCGGCCGACGAGCACCCGCGCTGGACCGGCCTGCTGCTCATCGACTGAAAGCACGACGCATAACGGCGCCGGGCCGTCGCTCGCGACTCGCCGGCGCCCTCACGACCCGCCGCAGGCGATGCCCAGCAGCCACAACGAGACCGGGAGCACCACCAAGGCGATGAACGCAGCGAGCAGCACCGTCACGAGGCACGACGTGGACGCCACCGGGCCGCGCGTCGGCCCCGCACCCGACGGCTCGATCTTCGCCCCGCTGCCGGTCAGCCGCATCTCGCCCACAGGAACAGCGTACTCCTCCGCGCAACGGCCGTCGCGCCCTCGCCGTCAGGCCTGCACCCGCTCGCCGGAAGCCGCCTGCCGTGCGGGTCTGCGTGCGTGCGCGTCGGCCACGACAGTCGACGGCTGAGTGCGGCCGACGTATGCTGACGAGGAAGCCACTACTCTGGCCGGGGGGAGGCTGGGTTAATCTGCGCATCCTGTTCGTCGAAGACAGCGCCGACGACGTGGCGCTCATGCTCAGGCGCCTGCGCGAGGCCGGCATCGAACCGCACTG
>Ga0209913_1001879_pt1 | contig 10269 bp, 9 predicted proteins | sample PersoiDNA2013203_FD_185805 | JGI IMG/M metagenome (GOLD analysis project Ga0209913, IMG submission 185805) | Permafrost soil microbial communities from the Arctic, to analyse light accelerated degradation of dissolved organic matter (DOM) -... | ecosystem: Environmental > Terrestrial > Soil >... | reverse complement strand
GCAGCACCACGCCGCTGCCCTACACCTTCGAAGATGTAGTGGCCGGCCTGAACGCCATCCAGCCATATGACTGGGCCACGTTCCTGCGCAGCCGCCTCGATGGCCACGGCCCGGGCGCGCCACTGGACGGCCTGGCCCGCGCCGGCTGGAAACTGGTCTACCGCGACAAGCAGACACCCTTCATGCAAGCAACGGAAGAGCGCAGCAAGAGCACCGACCTGAGCTACTCGCTGGGCTTGACCGTGGACAAGGATGGCAAGCTGGGCAAGCTGCTGTGGGACGGCCCTGCCTTCAAGGCTGGCTTGTCGGGCAACACCACCTTGCTGGCCGTGAATGGCATGGCGTACACGCCCAAGCTGCTGAAAAAAGCCATCCAGGAAGCCAGGGACGGCACGCAGCCGATCAATTTGCTGGTAAAAAAAGGCAAGCAATTCCAGACCGTGGCGCTGGATTACCACGGCGGCCTGAAGTACCCGCAGCTGGAACGCATCGCCGGCACGCGCGACCGCCTGACAACCATCTTGCAAGCGTTGAAATAAGCAAATAAAGGGGTTGCTGAATCGGGGCGGCCCCTCTCTCCCCGATCACGTTTTGGTGTATGCTGACAATATGAACAATGACACCGACATCCAGCTCAGCGGCCCCTTCAAGGCCACCGACGGCTCCGGCCGTGCCCACGACATCAAGGCGATCCGTATCTTCGACGAAGGTTACGGCATCATCGACGTCTACGTGGATTTTTCCGCCCCACTCGAAAGCGGCTTGTACAAAGACAAGACCCTGGTCGGCCACATCCTCACGCGCTTGCGCAGCCTGGGCTACGTAGGCCCCGACTTCGGCCATGGCGACCTCGGTTTGCAAGACAAGAAACTGATCGTGCTGGAAGCACCGGAAGAATTTTCGGCTTTTGCAGTGAGCAAGGGCTGGAAGGATTTATCCGCCGAGTTTGACGAAGACTAAGCCTGCGTCAGCTGAACCCCACCGCACGCCGCCTCTGCATCTGCCGAGGCGGCGTTTTTTATGGGCTATCGTTCAGATAGCGCGCGCTCCAGGCGGCAATCACGTTGGCGACATAGGCGGCATCGTCGCGGCCCGTCAATAAATGGTCGGCGTCGTCGAGCGAAACGAAACTTTTCGGATGCTTGGCCGTCATCAGGATTTCCATCGCGTTCGACACGTCCACCGTGGTGTCGTTCGGTGCATGCATCACCAGCAGGGCGCGGCGCAGGCCGGCGATCTGCTCCTTCAGGCTGTGGCGGCTGGCGACGTCGTCGACGAATTGCTGGCGGATACGGAATGGCCGCCCTTCCAGTTGCACCAGCGCTTCGCCTTCGGCGGCGATCTGCTCCAGGTGATCGCTGAACATGCGCGTCACGTAGGCGGGAGAACTGGGCGCGGCCAGGGTCACCACGGCGGTAGCTTCCGGCACTTGTCCGGCGGCGGCCAGCACGGCGGCGCCGCCCAGGCTATGGCCGATCAATAATTGGGGCGCAGCGTGTCTGGCGCGCAGAAAATCGGCGGCGGCGATCAGGTCGGCCACGTTCGAGGAAAAATTGGTGGCGGCAAATTCGCCCTCGCTGGCGCCCAGTCCCGTGAAATCGAAGCGCAGCACGGCGATCCCATGCTCCGTCAGACCTTGCGCAATGCGCCGCGCGGCCAGCACATCCTTGCCGCAGGTAAAACAATGGGCGAACAGCGCATAGGCGCGGATAGCGCCGTCGGGCGCATCGAGGCGCGCCGCCAGCACATGGCCGTGGGCGCCGGGAAAATCTTGCCGGGTTGATTTCATACGATAGACAGTCAAGCTGCCGCGCAGCGCGGCCGAAAGCGCATTGTAGCGCTGCGCGGCCATCGCTGCTGGCAGTTGCGTTATTGCGTTAACTACGTTTGGGTACGTCGACACCTTTGACGACAGCCGGACGCGCTTCAAATGCCTTCAGTGCGCGTGCGACGTTGGGGAAGTGCTCAAAACCGACCAGGTCGCTGGCGCCATAGAAGCCGACCAGGCAGCGCACCCACGGGAAGATCGCGATATCGGCTATCGTATATTGCTCGCCCATGATCCAGCCGCGGCCTTGCAGGCGCTGTTCCAGCACGCCCAGCAAACGCTTGGTCTCGCCGACATAACGTTCGAGCGGACGCTTGTCTTCGAATTCCTTGCCGGCAAATTTGTGGAAAAAACCCAGCTGGCCAAACATGGGACCCACGCCGCCCATCTGGAACATCACCCACTGGATGGTTTCATAGCGCAGGGCCGCATCCTCGGGGATGAACTTGCCGGTTTTCTCGGCCAGGTAAATCAGGATGGCGCCAGATTCAAACAGCGCCAGCGGTTTGCCGCCCGGGCCATTCGGATCGAGGATGGCGGGAATCTTGTTGTTCGGATTGAGGGACAGGAATTCCGGCGCCATCTGGTCGTTGCGCTCGAAGCTGACCAGATGCGGTTCGTACTCGAGGCCAATTTCTTCCAGCAAGATCGACACCTTGATGCCGTTCGGCGTCGGCAGCGAGTACAACTGCAGGCGTTCAGGATGCTGGGCAGGCCATTTCTGGGTGATGGGGAAGTTCGATAGCTGAGACATGGATATCCTTTATAGATGTAGTTCAAGGCGTGATGTGGCACAGGCAGCATGGATATGAGGCCATGCCGCCTGACAGGTGGCCCAGTATAGCCAAGCCTTGAAATTTCAGCAGGGCAGCGCCGGATTTGGCCCTACCCAGTCAGCCATCAGGCAAACAAGCCATGCAAAAACCAGCGCGGCGCGGCCTCTTCGCCGCTGCCGGCGATGCGTTCACGGTAGACCCAGTAATGGGCGTGGTCGCGTCCTTCGGCAATGAAATAATCGCGCGCCTGCGACTGGCCCCACCAGCCTGCCTCTATGCGTTCAGCCACCGAGACCATTTTCAGGGGCGAGCCATAGAAGGGCCGGTGCTCGCGCATCAGCAAGGCGATTGGTTGCGCCAGCAGCCAGCCGGGACGGGGCATGCCAGGCAGGCCGGGCGGCAAATCGCTTGCATGAAGCTTGCCGCTTGATTTTCCTGCCAGCGGCAGCCAGCGGTTCGCCGCTTCGGGCCGGTAATCGGCCAGTGGCGCCGCCTGCAAGACATTGTCGCTACCCAGCCGGGCCACCAGCAATTCCATCAGTCTCTGGCGATCTGCGGGGGTGCCGCCCGGCTCGGGAAACAGGGTCTCGCTGGGCGGCGCCATGGGCAATACCTGCAGCGCTTCCAGGGTGAGGCCGATCACGGGCGCTTCCAGCACCAGTTGCGCCAGGCGTTCCTTGAGCAAGCGCAGCAAATGTTCATCGCGCCACACAGCTTCCCCCAGAGCCAGTTCGACCACCGTAGGAGCACGCGCCTGCCGGCCCCGCTCATGCGCCAGCAGCAAGGCGATGCGCTCGACGGCCAGCTGCCGCGCGCATAGCCAGCCTGTCATTTGCTGCAGCAGACGGCGCGCGCCAAACAGCAGCGCTTCAGCATTTTCTACACGGTCGAACAATTCCAGGCTGGCGCGGAAAGTGGGCGGCGCGGCTATCCACACATGCAGCTCCGTACCGTGGCCATGGGCATCGTCGAGCATGGCCAGCAAGGCGGCGCCGCAACGGCGCTGCAGGCCGGGCCGGGGCAAGCGGCGCAGTTGCCCCAGGGTACGGCAACCTATGCCCTCGAACCAGTCCAGATACGGCCGCGCGGGCGGCAGCAAGCCTACCGGCAAACGGTCGAGGCGGCGCACCAGGCTCTCCATGCCCAGCACGCGGTGCACACCCGCTTCAGCGTTCGCCAGCAGCCAGGCGCCCCTTGCCGTGGGTGCGCACGACAGCGTCGCCGTGTAGCCCAGCGCGCGCAGGCTGGCGGCGATTTGCCGGCACAGGGCGCGTACGCCGCCGAACAGGCGCAGGCTAGCCCCCGCATCGACCAGCAAGGTGGCTTCTTCGCCGTGCGCCACCAGCGGCGAAAACTGCATCAGCGCAAGCGCCACCTCTTGCAGCGCCTGCGCTTCCAGCGCGGGCGAGCGCTCGAACAGGCGTGCCTGCGGCGCCAGCATCAGCACGCCACCGCGCCGCATGCCTGGCTTGATCCCCGCCTGGCGGGCCAGCGGCGACAAGGCCATGACTTGCTCCTGCTCCAGCACTACACCGAGCGCGTCAGCCGACCAGTTCGGGCAAAAGACTTCGAGCGGGAGCCGAGGCAGGCAAAGGCCGATCCAGAGACGCATGGCGCTGCAGTAAAGAAGGAGGTTGCAAGGGCAGGAACAGCGGCGCTTCGCGCTGCGGTCCCCGGCGTTTGATAAAGCCGATCTCGATGCCGCCGGACGCCGGCCGCAAGGACAGGCGCAGCGGCGCCGGCGACGCATCCTGTGCGCCATGCAGCGGGCGCAGCATGCAAAACAGGGTATTGCCGCCCTGCGCCGCCAGGTGCAAGCGGCGCAGGCTGTCGCCGCGCACATGCGGCTGCCAGAACAGCAGCGCGCCACAACTGCCACTGCGCAGGATATTTTCTGCCGCCCATAAAGCATCCTTGCTGCCGGCACTGCGCAGCCACAGCAGTTGCGATGGCGCCAGTCCCAGCGCCGCCAGGGCCAGTGCCTGCGGCGGATGGGGCGGCTGTAACAGCACGATGGGCAAACCACCCAGCTGCGCCAAGGCTGGCGCCAGCAGGCGCAACTCGCCACACCCAGCTTGCTGCAGCAGCAAGTCGATCAGGCAGCCACCGGGCCAGCCGCCGCCAGGCAGCTGCGCCGACAGCGCGGCAAAGCCCGTGTCCAGGCAGCGCGTGGCCGCCTGGCCCAGTTGCGAGGCGCGCCACAACGATGGGTGCAAGGCTTCCGGCGCGGCCATCAAGGCGGAATGTTGCATAAAAGAATCCAAACGAAATACTGTATGCATATACAGTACTATCCGATCTCATTTTTGGCAAGGCTTATCTGCGGTCATGCAGCAATCGTGCCCGCCCCAGCCCGCCCCGCATGGCCGAAAAACACCGTTTTACATGGCGTTTGCTGTAACATGGGTATTCTCCTTACCGCCTGGAAATGCACCGGACGGCTCCCATTTTTCCATAAGGAAAACGCATTTGACTACCATACAATTGATCAGCGCCATCATCTTCGGCCTGGCCCTGCTGCACACCTTCGCCGCCAAATCCTTTGAAGTGCTGGCGCACCGCCACCCGCGCCATGCGGGCTTGCTGCATTTGCTGGGCGAAGTGGAAGTCGTGTTCGGTTTCTGGGCGTTTATCCTGATCATCGTGATGGCCTTCGTGTCGGGTGGCGCGGCCGCCATCGACTATGCCGAATCGCGCCACTACACGGAACCGCTGTTCGTGTTCGTGGTCATGGTGGTGGCCGCCTCGCGCCCCGTGCTGGACGCCGTGCAGCGCTTGCTCAAGGGCGTGGCGCGCGTAATGCCGCTGCGCACGGAGCTGGCCCTGGTCTGGCTGGGCCTGGCGCTGGTGCCGCTGACCGGTTCGCTGATCACGGAACCGGCGGCCATGACCCTGGCGGCCCTGATGCTGGCGCCGCAAATCTTCCGCCCTGGCATCCCTGAATGGCTGAAATACGGCGCACTGGGCGTGCTGTTCGTCAACGTTTCCATCGGCGGCACGCTGACGTCCTACGCGGCGCCGCCCGTGCTGATGGTGGCGACCACCTGGAGCTGGGATAGCGCCTACATGGCGGCCCATTTCGGCTGGAAAGCAGCCGTCGCCGTGCTGTTCAACGCGACCGGCGTAAGCTTGCTGCTGCGTAAATATCTGCACAGCAATACCTCCGACATCAAGCCGAAGGCGGGCGATATCGAACTGCCTAAAGTACCGCTGATCATCAGCGTCGTGCACCTGGCCGTGCTGGCCGCCGTAGTGGCGCTGGCCCACCACCCTGTGCTCTTTATCGGCCTGTTCCTGTTCTTCCTCGGTTTTGTGCAAGCGTATGAACGTTATCAAAGTCCGCTGATCCTCAAGGAGGGCTTGCTGGTCGGCTTTTTCCTGGGCGGCCTGGTAGTACTGGGCGGCATGCAGCAATGGTGGTTGCAACCTATCGTATCGAGCCTGAAACCGCTGGCCCTGTTCTTCGGTGCGCTGGGGCTGACGGCAATTACCGACAATGCCGCCCTGACCTATCTCGGCTCCCTGATCGCCGGCATGACGGACGAGTCCAAATACATGCTGGTAGCAGGCGCCGTGGCCGGCGGCGGCCTGACCGTGATCGCCAATGCGCCGAATCCGGCCGGCGTGGCGCTGCTGCGCCGTGGCTTCAAGGATGAATCGATAGGCGCCCTCGGTTTGCTGGCGGGCGCCCTGCTGCCGACTGCCGTGGCGGCTGCCGCCTTCCTGCTACTGTAATCATGTCTGGAAAACTGACCACCCTGCTGCTGCTGGCCTTGCCTGCCGTGGCAGGGGCCATGGACAAGCTTGCGCCCACAACGTTATATGTCGATCCACAATCGACGGCAGCCATCTGGGTCAAGCAGCACCCTGACGATCCCCGAGTCGATCTCATCCGCAGCAACTTGGCGGGGCAAGCCCAGGCCAAATGGTTAGGCAACTGGAGCGGCGAGATAGGCAAAGCGGTTGGCAACTATGTTGATGCAGCAGCAGCGCTCAACCAGACGCCGATACTGGTGGCCTACAATATTCCCGGCCGCGATTGCGGCCAGTACAGCGCGGGCGGCGCCAACTCCATCGCCGGCTATAAACAGTGGATCGCCGGCTTTGCCGCTGCGGTCGGCCAGCGCAAGGCGGTAGTTATCCTGGAACCAGATGCGCTGGGGCAATTGACTTGTTTATCCGCCGCTGGCCAGCAAGGCCGCCTCGATGCCTTGCGTTATGCGGTTGAGCAATTCCACCAGGCAGCGCCCCAGGCCTATGTCTATCTCGATGCAGGCAATAGCGCGTGGATGCCAGCCGACGTAGCTGCCAGCCGCCTGGCGCAAGCCGGCATTGCCGATGCGCGCGGCTTTGCACTGAATGTATCCAATTACAAGACGGATCAATCAAGCAAGGCGTATGGCGACGCCGTCAATGCGGCGCTGCAAAAACAGCAGGGCTATAGACGCGCCTACGTGGTCGATACCAGCCGCAATGGCAACGGCCCGCTGGGGGCAGTATGGTGCGACCCACCGGGGCGCAAAATCGGCGTGCCATCGGTGGTGCACCTGGGCAGCGGGCAGCCAGAGATGCAGTTGTGGATCAAGGCGCCTGGCAATGCCGATGGCTGCCGTGGCAAGGCAGGCATCTTTATACCCGAGCTGGCCGAGCAATTGATAGAAGGAAAGTAAGCTAGCGCCGCTGGCCCGCAAAAAAGTCCAGCAACATCTTGCTGGCGTCGGGCCTGGCCTTGTCATTGAAGGCCAAACTGGGGTCGCCGCCGCTCCAGGCATGGCCCAGATGCTCGATCTGCGCCACCCGCAACAATAAGGCTTTCCCCACCTGATAGTCATGCACCGCATACGCATGCGCTGGCGTACGGCTGCCCGCTGCGCTGGCAGGCACGCGGTGCGCCGTCACCACCGTATCGGCCGGCATGCGGTTCAGGCGCAGGCTCTGGCGCACCAGCTGGTCCTGGTTCACGGGACGCACCACCTGGTCCGCCTGGCCTTGCAGCAGCATCATGGGCAGACGGGGAAAGTCAGGCTGGCGCAGCAGCACTTCATCGATGGCCGTATCGACCCTGGTGGCCGCGCCGTGCTGCATCACATTAAGCGCGCCGATCAGGTTATGGCCGCCGCCAAACACGGGCCCCGAATGCAGGCCCAGCGCGGCAAACAGTTGCGGATGATTCAGGGCCACGATATGCGCCATGCCAGCGCCGGCAGAAATGCCGCAGATATAAATACGCGAGCGGTCGATGGCATAGCGCGCGGCCACCTGTTCGATGGCGCCGATAATCAGGCGCACATCGCCGCCGCCCTCCTGCGTCAGCTTGTCATACCATTTCCAGCAGCGCCGCGCCTGCGCGCGCAGCGACTGCTGCGGGTACAGCACGGCATATCCCTTGCGCTCGGCCAGCTTGTTCATGCGCGTGCCCTCGGCAAACTGCGTGGCGCTTTGCTCGCAGCCATGCAGCATTACCAGCAGCGGACGCCCCCTGGCAAGCATGGCGGCGCTCGGTTCCCGATGGGGCACATACAGAAAATACGGCAGGCGCCGGCCCGGCAAAGTGCCCAGTTCCGGCAAGGGTATGTAATGGGAAGCGAGCCACTTGCCCGGCGCGGGCGCCGCTTTCTTGCGCGCGCGTGGCGCTGACTTGCTGCGCGGCTTGAGTGTGGGTGTGGCCGATGCTGGCTTGCGCTTGGGCTTGGACTGGACTGGCACGGGAGCAAACAGCACCTTGGCCAGCTTCCTGGCCGTGCGCTGCTGTACCTTGCCAGCGCGCAGCAAGCCGCGCAACCAGCTGGTGGCGGGCTTCACCATAGGCAGTCCATCAAACTGTATCCTTGCGTCATTACAGACAGTATCAGCATAAGCAGCGGCCTCCTGTTGGAAACCATAGAGTACCGCATTGCCCGTGCGCACCGTACGTTTGCACGCCAGAAAAGTGCCCCGGACACAATTGAGACAGATCAAAGGCAGGAATGGCCCTGTGTTTATCGTGAATACTCACTAAAGACGACCAACGGAGGAGACACCATGAGCTATCTGGACCGCGACATACTGGGCATGTACCGCAACAACGACACGGGCCCCGGGCCCGCATTGATGGGAGCCGATACCCTGCTCGGCGACGATGTCTACAACCACAGCGACGAGCAACTGGGCGACATCAAGGAAATCATGCTCGACATGCGCAGCGGCCAGATCGCCTATGCCGTGCTGTCCTTCGGCGGCATGCTGGGCATGGGCGAAAAACTGTTTGCCGTACCCTGGGAACGCCTGAGCCTGGACACCATCAACAAACGCTTCGTGCTCGACGTCGACAAGGATCAACTGAAAAATGCCCCTGGCTTCGACAAGAACAACTGGCCCGACATGGCCAGCGATGCATGGAACCAGCAGCTGGAAGAATTCTACGGCAACGGCACGCGCTACGGCACTGGTGCTGGCGGACAGCGCATGCAGCAAGGCGGCGACCTGCGCGGCGGCGCCAGCCTGCAATCAGGCAGCGGCGGCAGCAGGTCAGGCTCACCGTCAGGTTCGCCATCGGGTTCGCCGTCCGGCACCTCCATGAGCGGCAGCCGTGCCGGCACGGGCAACCTGCAAAGCGGCCAGGGTTCCCGCTCATCGCTCAGCGATGAGGATGACCTGGACAAGCGGAGTTGATGAGTGATGTAGGTCGGATTAGGCCGCAGGCCGTAATCCGACACCTCCACTGCCGGCATCAGCGCTGCATCGATTCCCATACCTTCTGCAGGCGCTTGGCCGACACCGGCATCGGCGTGCGCAATTCCTGCGCAAACAGCGATACGCGCAGCTCTTCCAGCATCCAGCGGAAATCGACCAGTTTCGGGTCGGTATTCTTGCCGGCCTGGCGGTCTTTCGCCTGTCGCAGATACGGCGCAGCGGCCGATTGCCATTCGGCCATCAACTTGGTATCGCGGGCAGGATCTGCGCGCAGTTTTTCCAGGCGCACATTGATCGCCTTTAAATAACGGGGGAAATGCGACAGCTGCGTATACTCGTTTTCCGTCAGGAAGCGTTTGTGGACCAGTCCCTGCAATTGCGCCTGGATATCGCTGGACGCCGCCGCCGGAATATTTTGCAGCCGCTTGGGCAAGCCATGGAATTCCGTCAGCACTTGCGATAGCAAACGGGCAATTTCATTGACCAGCAGAACCAGACGCGACTTGCCTTCTGCCTGGCGCTTGGCGAACGAGGCCGCGTCCAGCGGCAGCGGGTCTTGCAAGCAGGCGATGTCGAGCGCCTTGTTGATGATTTGCTCGCGCAACTCTTCCTGCGATCCCAGCGCCATGAATTGCATGCCCATCTGCTGTAAACCAGGGATGCTTTTCTCGACGTACTTGATCTGTTCCTTCATTTGCAGCGCAAACAGGCGGCGCAAGCCTACCTTGTGCGTGCGCGCCGCTACAGTCGGGTCGTCAAACACTTCCAGATCGCAATGCGTGCCCTTGTCGACCAGGGCCGGGAAACCGATCAAGGTCAGCTTGCCCTGCACGATTTCCAGCAATTCCGGCAATTGACCAAAGGTCCAGTTGGTCAGCCCCATATGCTGGGAGACAGTATTGTTCGAGGCCGGAGCCGCTGCCTTGGCGGGTGCCGCACCCTTGACATTCGAGGCGGGACTTTGCGCCTGCAATCGTGTAGCCACTTGCGCAC
>Ga0209913_1001876_pt1 | contig 10278 bp, 9 predicted proteins | sample PersoiDNA2013203_FD_185805 | JGI IMG/M metagenome (GOLD analysis project Ga0209913, IMG submission 185805) | Permafrost soil microbial communities from the Arctic, to analyse light accelerated degradation of dissolved organic matter (DOM) -... | ecosystem: Environmental > Terrestrial > Soil >... | reverse complement strand
TGCGATAATAGCTGCGATTGCTGCTCTACTTTTGGGTTATAAATGGGAAGACATTGAAACTGGACTACTTTCAGGCATATCCAACGGTTTGGTCTGTATAGTAATTCTTATTCTAGTTGGAGCAATTATAGGTCTCTGGTTACTCGGAGGAACTGTTCCAACCCTTATTTACTATGGATTGAAATTTGTTACCCCCTCGATCTTCCTGCCAGTAACATTTGTCCTTTGCTGTATTACATCATTGGCCACAGGTACATCTTTTGGAACTCTAGCAACCGTGGGTCTTGCCATGATGGGAGTTGGACTAGGATTAGGCATTCCACCGGTAGTAACAGCAGGCTGCATTGCATCAGGTTCATTCTTTGGAGACAAGATGTCACCTTTATCCGATACAACTAACGTAGCACCAGCTATGGCTGGAACAACAGTTTATGAACATATTGCCTCGATGTTGTGGACAACTGTTCCAGCAACTATAATTTGCCTAATTGTTTATGGAATAATGGGCATTGGTTACGCAAAGGGCGGTGCCGATTTTCAAACTGTAAACACAATTGTTACAACAATTGGTAAAAATTTCAACGTGTCACTGTTAACTCTTGTTCCTCCACTTGTTGTTATTGTCCTGTCACTTGCTAGGATACCGGCAATGATAGGTTTAGCAGTAAGTGCTGTTGTTAGTGCTTTGTTTGCTATAATAACTCAGAGTGGAGTAGGTATAAAGGCCGTAGTTGGTGCTTCTATGAGTGGTTATATAGGAAAGACCGGAGTAGGTATGGTAGACAAGATTTTGACCCGTGGCGGAATAAACATGATGGCTGGTACTATCATGCTTGTTATTATAGCAACTGCCATGGGCGGCATCCTGGAAAAAAGTTGTATACTTAAGGTACTAGTAGACGTTCTTATGAAATTTATAAAGAGGCCTCGGGATCTTATCCTTGCGACTCTTGCATCAATCTATATGACGGATCTTGTTTCAGGGAATATGATGCTTGCCATTATATTGCCAGGCCGTACATTTAAACCCGCTTATGAAAAGATGAACATCCATCCAAAAGTATTATCGCGTACACTCGAAGATGCAGGTACACTTGGAACTGTAATTATCCCGTGGGGTACTTCTGCCCTTTATTTAATGGGCGTGCTTAGTGTTGGCCCAGGATATATCCCTTATACTTTCCTTAGTTTCTTGTGCCCGATATTTGCTATAATTTATGCATTTACCGGTATTGGTGTATGGAAGACAGATGGGACCAAAATGAAAATGTCAGAAATGTAATTGTTTAGTCACAGAGGAACTCCAATGTGAAGGTAACCCAGAAAGTTTTGATGCATAATCAAAGGTAAAGCAGCTTTCTTTGTATTTTGTTGAAGAAGGGGCACTGTTTAAACAGTGCCCCAAAACGTGAATTTTGTTGGAGGTAAAAAAATGATCAAATCATCTTATGAAACTGAGAGGATGAAAAAGGTTCCGTTCACAGGTATAAGGCGTGTTATGGAACAGGCCATCAAGTTGGAGGCAGAAGGCAAAAGTGTTGTGCATTTTGAAATTGGCCAGCCTGATTTTGATACTCCGGAACATATTAAACAGGCAGCAAAGGATGCGCTTGACAAGGGGATGGTCAAGTATACTTCGAATTTTGGTCTGTTGCAATTGAGACAAAAGATTGCAGAGAAACTTCAGGATATTAATAGCCTTAAGGTAGACCCAAACACAGAAATTATGGTGACCGTTGGGGGTGAGGAAGCGGTAGGTGCAATTTTGCTTTCATTACTAGACCCCGGTGATGAGGTTTTAGTAACAGACCCTGGATATATTCCTTATTATAGTCTCGTACACTTAGCTTCGGGCATCCCGGTACCAGTTCCACTAATTGAGGAAAAGGGTTATGCATATGATTATGATGCTCTTGAGAGGGCTGTAACCCCAAGGACGAGGATGTTAATACTCAATTCCCCCAATAATCCAACTGGTGCAATGCTTGACAAGGACAATTTAGCTAAGCTTGCAGAGTTCTGTGAAAGGAACAATCTCCTTGTTTTAGCAGATGAGGCATATGAGCAGATGGTTTATGATGGGGAGAAACACGTATCGTTTGCGACTCTTCCCAATATGAAGGAGCGTACCATTACAGTCCAGTCATTTTCGAAGACCTATTCGATGACAGGATGGCGCATAGGCTATATAGTAGCATCTAAAGAAATAAACAGTGTTATAGTCAGGGCACATCAAAACTTAGTACTTTGTGCTACGTCCTTTGCCCAGGCAGGTGCAATAGCTGCGTTGACTGGATCGCAGGAGCCCTTAAAAAACATGGTTAATGAATTCTCCAAAAGAAGGAATCTCTTGTACCAAGGGCTAAATGATCTGGGTATTCCATGCCATAAGCCACAAGGAGCCTTCTATCTCTTCCCCAATATCAGCGAATTTGGGATGGGAAGCAGCGAGTTTGCAGATTTTTTACTTAGCAAATATGGTGTAGCCTCAGTACCTGGAGTAGAATTCGGTCAGTGCGGAGAAGGTCACCTGAGAATATCCTATGCCAATTCTTATGAAAATTGTCAGGAAGGACTCAGACGAATTCAAAAGGCCGTTGAAGAACTCCGCTCAAGAAAATGAACCGTTTGAAGGGGTGATAAGTGGCATTAGGATTGGTTATCGATCCAGGGTCAACATCAACCAAATTTGGAGTATTTGAAGATGAAAAACCAATACTTGCAAAGACAATAAATCACTCACAGGAAGAACTTGCATCTTTCAATCGTATAATAGACCAGTGCTCCTTTAGGTCGGAAATAGTATTGCGTATTTTACATGAATCTAAGATAGATTTAAGGAAAATTCAAGGGGTAATTGGAATAGGCGGGCTTCTAAAAGCGGGAAATTCAGGAGTGTATGAAGTAAATGACGATATGATTGATGATTTATCTATAGGCCGCTATGGAGAACATGCAGCAAATCTTGGTGCTTTAATAAGCAGGAACATAGCACAAATGATTGGTGTAAAAGCATATATAGCAGACCCTATTACAACAGATGAGATGCAGGAAGTTGCAAGATTGTCCGGGCTTCCCGAAATTAGAAGAGAGGGAAGGGCCCATACGTTGAATCAAAAAAGCATTGCAGCACGTGCTTCAAAGAAACTCGGAAAATCTTACGACGAATCAAGGCTCATAGTTGCTCACCTTGGTGGCGGTATTTCAATTGTTGCCCATTTAAATGGAAAAATGATCGATACTAATAGTGCCAGGGGTGAAGGACCTTTTTGTGTGGACCGTACAGGTGGGTTAAATTCTTGGGAACTTGCAAAACTTTGTTTTTCAGGCAAATTCACAAAGGAGCAGATGCTATCCAGGATAAATGGAGATGGAGGCATTGTAGCATACCTTGGGACAAGAGATTTTCGTGAAGTTATTAGACTGAAAGTCGAAGGTGACCAAAAAGCAGGGATTGTATTTGACGCATTAGCCTATCAGGTTGCAAAAGAGATCGGCGCCATGGCAGCCGTGTTGGAAGGTAAGGTAGATGCAGTCGTTATAACAGGAGGCATGGCAAATTCAGAAATGCTTGTAAAAGCTATTCTAGATAGAGTCTCATTTATTGGACCTTCATTAGTATACCCTGGCGAGAATGAATTGGAGGCCTTAGCTGCATACTTATCAGAAGTATTAAGTGGTAAGCGGTCAGTTGAACAATATTCAAGGGAGGTATAGGAGTGGAACCTATAAAAGATTTTAAGACATTAGTAGAGGTGGCAAGGCAAAAGGGTCCGGTATGGTTTGCAGTAGTTGCACCATATGACCTTGAGACAATGCTAGCTGTAAAGGAAGGTCTTTTGAGCGGTCTTGCAAGACCACACCTTTTTGGGGATGCTAAAAGAATTGAGCCGCTAATTGATGAAAGTGGAATCAATAGAGACGAAATTAGAATCTATGATGAAGCAGATGTTCCAAAGATATTGGATGCAGCTATTGAATCTATCCGTACAGGCCAAAATGTGCTATTGATGAAAGGAAGTATTTCAACTCCTGTGATTCTTAAGGCTGTACTTGATAAAGCAAAGGGATTGAATATTGGACGGCTATGTAGCCATGTAGTTGTCTGTGAAATACCAGATTTTGGCCGTATGCTTGTTATTTCAGATGGCGGTTTAAATGTTGCGCCGACACTTTCAGAGAAGGTGGACATTGTTAAAAATGCTGTACAGGTAGCTCATGCTTTAAATATAGAAATTCCAAAGGTAGCAATATTAGCAGCCATTGAGGAGGTAAATCCAAGTATGCCCGCAACAACAGATGCAGCAAGTTTATCTAAAATGGCTGAACGTGGTGAAATAAAGGGCGCAATAGTTGATGGTCCTTTGGCATTAGACAATGCAATTTCTATAAGATCAGCAGAAAAGAAGGGTATAAAGAGCGAGGTTGCCGGAAGGGCGGATGTAATAATAGTGCCAACGATAGAAGTAGGGAATGCTCTTGGGAAATCATTAAGCTATTTTGCTAAATCTTCTAATGCTGGGATTGTTGTAGGTGCCAAAGTCCCTATAATATTACCATCCCGTTCAGGAAAAGCTGAAGCAAAATGGGGTTCGTTAGCCTTAGGCGTCCTGCTCATATCTTAGGGAAAAAGGGGGGATAGATGATGAATAAGATTATTATTAATAGGGAATTGTGCAAAGGATGCGGCCTATGTATACGCATATGCCCCAAAAAGATTCTTGAGTTTGAAAATGAGTTAAATTCAAAGGGTTATACTCCGGTTAGGTGTACAGATGAAGGACAGTGCACCTCTTGCGCAATGTGTGCCCAATTCTGTCCTGACCTTGTACTTCAAATCAACACTGAAAGGGGGGTTTAATCTATGGCTTTAAATAATTTTATGAAGGGAAATCAGGCAGCTGCAGAGGCTGCCATTAGAGCAGGTTGCCGAAGTTACTTTTTTTACCCATTGACACCGCAAAGTGAAGTTGGTGAGTATATGTCAGCGCATATGCCTGAAACCGGCGGTTTGGTATTACAGGCTGAGAGTGAAGTTGCCGCCATAAATATGGTCTATGGAGCGGCGTCAGTAGGTAAACGCGTTATGACATCGTCTTCGGGTTGTGGAGTCAGTTTGATGATGGAAGGTCTTTCATATATAGCATCAGCGGAACTTCCCATGGTACTTTTAGATGTTATGAGGGGTGGTCCGGGACTTGGCTCGTTACTTCCTACCCAAGCAGATTATTACCAGCTTGTAAAGGGAGGTGGCCATGGTGGCTACAGAATGCCTGTACTTGCACCTGGAAGTGTACAAGAACTTGTGGACCATATGGTAGAATCATTTGATATAGCAGAAAAATACAGGACGCCTGTATCAATATTAATTGAAGGTATTACAGGACAAATGATGGAGGCAGTTGAATTTCCAGAAACTAAAACCCCTCCACAACCGGCAGATTGGGCATTGACAGGGTGTGAAGGAAGGGAAAAACGGACTATTCGCACAGGCTATGGCCCTGACCTACCATCTCACTCTGAAGATCTATATAGAAAATACGACAAGATGAAAGAAGAACTTCAAAGATGTGAGGAATACTTCACCGAAGATGCAGAAATCATATTGGTTGGATTTGGAATTGTAGGCCGTATATGTAAAAGTGCCGTCAGAAAAGCAAGAGAGCAAGGTTTAAAGGTTGGTTTAATCCGTCCCATTACACTCTGGCCATTTCCCGAGAAAGTTTTTAGGAAATATTGGGATACAGACATTGAGTTCCTAACAATAGAGATGAGCCATGGCCAAATGTATGATGATGTTACTCTTGCAGTAGATTCAAGGAAACATTCGCATTTTCTAAGGCACTACGGTGGAGGAATTCCCCAGATAAATGAGATAATTCAAAAGGTGAAAAGTATAAAAGGAGGTGACTTGAAATGAAGGCTGTTTTCAAAAGACCGGAATCGCTTTTAGAGATACCATTTCATTTTTGTCCGGGCTGTGGCCATAGTATAATTCACCGATTGGTAGCTGAAGCAATCGATACTTTGGAGATACGAGGTAAAACGATCGGGGTTATTGGAGTCGGATGTTCTGCAACTTCATGGAAATACTTTAACTGTGATGTAGCGGCTGCTCCCCATGGACGTGCTGCTTCTGTAGCTACAGGTATAAAGAGAAATAACGAAGACAACTATGTTTTTACCTACCAGGGCGATGGTGATGCTTTATCTATAGGAATTGCAGAAACCATGTTTGCAGCGATACGTGGAGAGAAAATAACAGTTATACTTGTAAATAATACAGTGTATGCAATGACTGGTGGACAGATGGCACCGACAACCCTTGAAGGCCAGATTACCTGTACTTCACCTGAAGGAAGAGACGTTAGTGTGACAGGACATCCATTACATTTTCCTGAACTAATTGCCAATATCCCCGGGGTAGCTTATTCAGCACGTGTTGCAATAGATACTATACCAAACATACGACGTACTAAGAACGCTATAATAAAGGCTTTTGAAAAGCAGAAAAGCAGAGCAGGTTTCACTTTGGTTGAAATTCTATCCCCATGTCCGACTATATGGCATAAGAGTCCAACGGACGCTATGGATTGGATTAGTGAGGCTGTTAGTAAGGAATTCCCCCTTGGAGTTTTTAAGGAATAGAAGGGAATAGATTTAGTAGAAAGCGATAACCAGATATTAAATATGGGAGGTGTATTCATGTTAGAAGAAATAATCGTCGCCGGTTCGGGTGGCCAGGGGATCATGCTTCTAGGTGAGGCTTTGGTATTTGCAGCTATAGATAAGGGACTGAAAGCAACCTGGTTGCCGTCATACGGTCCTGAAATGATGGGCGGCACGGCTAATTGCTCAGTTGTCATTTCATCTGAGGAAATTGGTTCACCTATAGTTGAAGAACCATTAACTCTAATATGCTTGAACTTGCCGTCTTTGAATAAGTTTGCTTCAACTGTTAAATCTGGGGGGCTGATTATTATAGATGAATCCATTATCAATAAGCTGCCCGATAGGAGCGATGTCAAGATTGTGCCAATAAAGGCAAAGATACTTGCACAGGAAATAGGCAATGACCGTATGGCAAATATGATATTGCTTGGTGCGTATCTTGCAATAAAGCCGATCGTTGATCTTAGTGCGGTATTTTCAGTACTTCCATCGGTATTTGGGCCATCACATACTAAGATCGTACCTATAAATCAGAAGGCTATTCAAGTTGGTTATGATTTGGTCAAAAAGATGGCCTAGGGCTGTTCTATAGTTGGATGCTGCAGTTTTCGATTCTTGGGGGAAGGAAATTGTTGTACTGGTAGGATACCTTACCCCCAAGGATTTACAGGACAATCAAAAGAATATGAAATAGGTAATATGGCTTATTTCTTCTAAAGGTGGTGTAAAACAGTGTATAATTTACCAGCCCCCAGTAAAGAAAGGACACCTTCAAATGTAAAGCTCGCAATCATGGTTGTAGTACTCGGGCTTGCCTATTTGTTTAGTAATTTTCACAGGCTGTCTTTAAGTGTTATATCCCCCAACCTGGCAGCAGATTTTAACATTGACACAGCAGGTCTTGGAATACTGGGCTCGGCGTATTTTTATCCATATGCTGCAATGCAAATACCTGCTGGCTCCATTTTCGACCGTTTTGGGGCAAGGTTACCAGTCAGTATATCATTGGTAATAGCAGGAATAGGTTCTTTATGGTTTGGTTCTGCCAAATCTCTTACAGAGCTTGTTATTGCAAGAGGCTTTATAGGTCTCGCCGTAGCATTTATATATGTGCCAGCACTAGGTGCACTAAGGACGTGGTTTAGTGAAAAGAATTTTGGTGTCTTAACAGGGCTTATGTTATCCATGGGAATGATTGGAGCTTTAAGCACTTCGGTACCATTAGCTTTTCTTTCGAAACTTTATGGCTGGAGAGAAATATTCTTCGTTATAGGGTTTGTTTCGCTGGCATTAGCAGTACTTTCCTGGTTTACTGTGCTTGGTAAAAAAGTAGAGCAAAAAAGTACTGTAGTGACTAAAAAAAGTGCAGAATATGGCGCAAATCTTAAGAAGATTATGTTAAAGCCGGGGTTTATCATAGTGGTTATGTGGTTCTTCTTCTTTGCAGGTACAAAGCTAGCATTTCAGGGTTTATGGGGTGCCCAGTATTTTTCAAGTGTATATCACTTTAATCCTGACCAGATTAGCTTAACACTTCTGTTGCTGGCTGTTGGCAATATTGTTGGTTCTCCTTTAGCTGGAAGACTTGCTGATATATTTGGCAATTTTAAGATTTTGGTGTGGACCGGTCTTTTATGTACAATTCTCTGGGGTTATATGGCATTGGTGTCTGGAGCAATGCCTTTTAGTATGGCATCTATCTTCTATTTAGTACTGGGACTCTTAAGCGGAGGCTGTCTATCCTCATCATTTTCTAGTATAAGAACATTTGCTTCCAAGGAATATAGTGGAAGTTTGTTGGGTTTTACAAATTGTGCTGCTTTTCTTGGTGGTGCAATTATGACACAAGGGACCGGAAGCCTGCTAAAGATGCTGTCATATATGGGCATAGTTACCAGCTACCGAATTCTATATTTTCTGTTTTTTATTGTTGTGGGGCTTTTAACACTTTTGCTTTACCTGACTAACTGGCCTAAGAAACTTGAAGATTCCCAAGAAGTGGTAGCCTCTGCAAGATAAAATAGAAATATTTATAATAGGCGGTTTGTCAAACCAAGTACAACAATTCTTCTGCCAAGGCCGGATAAGGTGTTTTCCAGTTGAGAGATTTCCGCGGACGGTTATTGAGCAGGTGGATTGCATGATCCAGATGTTCCTGCGTCCCCGTCAAAAAGCTCGTGTACTTCGGAGAGAATGGATGTAACAGCCCATTCGTGTTTTCATTGGTAGGCCGTTCCCATGGACTATGCGGATGTGAAAAATGTGCCTCAGCCTTGGCCATCGTGAGTTTTTTGCGTTCCCGGAACCGCCCCTGCGAGTACGCCCCTCGGATACAACAGCACCCCTCACATTGAGAGAACATGCTCGGGGGCATCGTGAGCTCCATTCCTGCCGCTTCTTTCTGATCTCAAGGACCAGCCGCATTCTGCCATCCTTTACCTCCTTGTTCTCATGAGGTTACGGAGCCGGGACACCTCTGTCTTGGATAAGTCGATGCGCACACGGAACATCACCTGAGATATACTATAATTAAAAGTATGTATCCCCGTTGTGGAGCGAATAGTTTTGAGACAACAACTGTTCCGGTCCATACTGGGATACACGCTTGTTATCCTGACTGCATGGAGCGCAGGATGTCGAGCAAGTACAACGGACATTCAGGAGGCACCAATGGAAATCACGATCACTAGCACAGCATTCACCTCCGGCAAACCTATCCCGGTCAAGTACACGGGACAGGGCGAGAACGTTTCGCCGGACCTTTCCTGGAAGGACACGCCGGACGGCCTCGTCAGTTTCGCCCTTATCTGTGACGACCCCGACGCCTCGGTTGGAACCTGGGTCCACTGGACGATGTGGAATATCCCCGCCACGTCGACGTGGCTGGCACAAGGCGTACCCACCGACGCAGCCCTGCCCGACGGGTCCGTTCAGGGAGTCACCAGCTTTGGACGCAGTGGCTACGACGGGCCCATGCCACTACACGGCAACACCCATCGGTATTACTTTCGAATCTACGCTCTGGACACAGTGCTGTTCCTCCCGGCGTCGGCCTCGCGGGCACAGCTCGACGCAGCCATGATGGGGCACGTTCTTTCCCAAGGAGAGCTAATGGGAACGTATCAGCGCAAATAACACGCGTTCTCGCCACTGACGGCCATCCTGGAGAGTCCCGTGCCAAGCCGCAGGACACAAGCGCCTACTGTGGGTTCGACGTGCCGTTGAACACTACTTCAACACTGCGCGTTTCAGGGACCCATGTGATTGCGCCACCCAGACCCTCAATGATGGGGCGCAATGGCACCAGCGTTCGACCGCTCACAATGACAGGAGGAGTGTCCAGGGTCACGAGCTGTCCGTCCAGATGGGCGACCTTGCTTCCCACGGAAAGTGTGATGATGTGCTGGTTCGGGTCGACGGACTTCTTGAACGTCGCCAAGACGGACTTGTTGGCATCCATTGTAAGCGCAAGGGGATTGGCTGTACCGGTGACGCTGCCGTTCCACTCCGCGCACGGCAGCCCAGTTAAGGGGGTTTCCCGCCTGATCACTGCTCTTCCACCGCGAAACGTCGACCCCCTGGATCATCCCGACCCTCATCTGCGCG
>Ga0209913_1001873_pt1 | contig 10299 bp, 10 predicted proteins | sample PersoiDNA2013203_FD_185805 | JGI IMG/M metagenome (GOLD analysis project Ga0209913, IMG submission 185805) | Permafrost soil microbial communities from the Arctic, to analyse light accelerated degradation of dissolved organic matter (DOM) -... | ecosystem: Environmental > Terrestrial > Soil >... | reverse complement strand
AACTGCGGGTCATTGTCTTTAATGGTTACCCCGTCGTTGCGCACGGTTTCGGCGACGATGACCACACTTTTCGTGGTTTGGTTCGCGTACATCGTACCTTGGGTATCCCCGGTGCCGTCTGCTGCCTTGCCGGCTGGCAGGGTGTCGGCGACGTAGGCTTTGGGCAAGTTGAAGGTGAACTTGCCGCCCAAGGTGGAGATGCTCTGGTCAGCCGGCTTGGCCGCGGCGAATACGCTGCCGGCGCTAAGCGCCAGGGCCAGCAGGACGGCGGTCTTGGTGAAAGTGGCCATGAAGAAACGCTCCAGTAGATGAACGAAATTGCGCCGTATTCTGTCAGAAAATTCGCAAGTTCGTTCATCCGCGCGATCACACCTTGTCGGACTCTTCCTCAAGCCGGTCCATCTCAAACAACCGCGCCAGTTCTGCACGGGCTTCCTGGGCGGTCTGCATGACCTTGGCCGCGTCGTCGTACACTGCGTGCTGGGCGGCGAGGACTTGCAGGTCGTGGTTCTTGAAGCGGGTGATGCGCGCGTCGGCCTGGGCCTGGCTCAGGCCGAGACCCACCAGGGTGCGGCGGCTCATCTCCAGGCTGGAATAGAAGGTTTCGCGCACCGGTGACGCGTCGAGGTCCACCAGGCGGTGGACGTGCTGACGGTTACGGGCGCGAGCGATGATCTTCATGTGCGGATAGAGGCTGCGCACCAATTCGGCGGTTTTGATGTTGATCTCCGGGTCATCCATGGCGATGACGAAGAACTCCGCCCGGTCGACCTTGGCTGCGTGCAGGATTTCCGGACGTTGCGGGTCGCCGTAGAACACCGGCATGCCGCCGAAACTGCGGGTCAGCTCGATGGTTTCCACCGAGGTGTCCAGGGCGATAAACGAAATGTTCTGCGCGCGCAGGATTCGCGCGACGATCTGACCCATACGGCCCATGCCGGCGATAACCACGCGCGGTGCATCGCTTTGGATGGTGCGATATTCCTCGGGGACTTCCACGGGCTTGACCCTGGGCTTGAACAGTTTCGGGCAGACCAGCAACAGCAGTGGCGTCACGGCCATCGACAGGGTGATGGTCAGCACCAGGATGTCGTACAGGTGCGGTTCGAACAGGCCCTGGTCGCGGCCGATCTTGAACACCACGAAGGCGAATTCACCGCCTGCGGCCAGCACCACGCCCAGGCGCAAGGCGCTTTCGCGGTTGAGATCGCCCACCAGTCGGCCGACGGCATACAGCAGCGGCAGTTTCAAGCCGATCAACAGCAGGGTCAGGCCGATCACCACCAGCGGCGAGCTGAGCAGCAGGCTGAGGTTGGCGCCCATGCCCACGCTGATGAAAAACAGGCCCAGCAGCAGGCCTTTGAACGGTTCGATCTGGGACTCCAGCTCGTGGCGGTATTCCGAATCGGCCAGCAGCAGGCCGGCGAGGAAGGCGCCCAGGGCCATGGACACACCCACCAGTTCCATCAGCCAGGCGGTGCCGATCACCACCAGCAACGCGGTGGCCGTGGACACTTCGCGCAGGCCGGTCTTGGCGACGATGCGAAACACCGGGCGCAACATATAGCGCCCGCCGATGATCACCACGGCGATGCTGCCGAGGATCTGCAACACGTGCTGCACGCCCTGGGCCTGCGTGCTTGGGTGATCGCCCCCGGCGAGCAACGGCACCATGGCAATCAGCGGGATCGCCGCAATGTCCTGGAACAGCAAAATCGCAAAGGCCAGGCGCCCGTGGGGCTGGTTCAATTCCTTGCGCTCGGCCAGGCTTTGCAGGCCAAAAGCGGTGGACGACAGCGCCAGGCCCAGGCCGAGCACGATCGCGCTGTTCCACGACTGGCCAAACAGCCACAGCGCCACCCCGCCCATCACCAGGCCGGTGAGCAGCACCTGGGCCAGGCCGACGCCGAACACCGCCTTGCGCATCACCCATAAACGTTTCGGCGACAACTCCAGGCCGATGATGAACAGCAGCAACACCACACCCAGCTCCGAGAACTGCGCGACGCTTTGCGGGTTACCGATCAACCCCAGCACCGACGGGCCGATGATGACACCGGCGAACAGATAGCCCAGCACCGCGCCCAATTGCAGGCGCTTGGCCAGGGGCACGGTCAGCACGGCGGCGAGCAGGAACACCACGGCTGCTTGTAACAGGTTGCCTTCATGGGGCATTGCGAACTCCAAAATCTTTAAAACCAGTCAACTGGCGGCTATTAGAGCGCTTTTTACCTGTCGATAATTGTGTTTTTGCAGTGCGTGATCGTGCAGGGCGCGGGATTTTCTGCTGGTCGACCGCGTTCTCGCGGGCGTGTCGGAAGGATGTACAAACAATTTTCCCGGGGGATCGGGTGGCGGTATGTCCCATTGGTCTTCTAGCGTTATGTTCTTGAGTTTATATTCCTTGGGTGGCATATTTGCATGGATTGGGACATTGAATACACGGATGAATTCGGCAACTGGTGGAATGGTCTGGATGCAAAGGCGCAGGTGTCGGTATCTGCCAGCGTTGATCTGCTGGGGCTTTTCGGGCCAGGGCTGGGCTTTCCTCACAGCAGCGATATCAAAGGCTCTCGATACGGGCACCTGCGGGAACTGCGCATACAGCACGCGGGACGGCCGTATCGCGTGCTGTATGCCTTCGATCCCCGGCGCTGCGCGGTATTGCTGATCGGTGGCGATAAGCGCGGGCAACACCGATGGTACGACGAGCACGTCCCCGCGGCAGAAAAGCTGTATGCCGAACATTTGAAAACACTGCGTAAAGAGGGCCGCAACCATGGCTAAAAAATTCGCTGAACTGCAAGCGCGCATGACGCCCGAGTCGCGCGCCGATGCAGAGCAGCTATTCCAGCAGCACTTGAAAGAGATGCCCCTGCATGAACTGCGCAAGGCTCAACAGTTGAGCCAGGCCAGCCTGGCCAAAGCACTGAATATCAACCAGGCCGCGGTCTCCAAGATGGAGCGGCGCACCGACATGTACATCAGCACGCTGCGCGACTACATCCGCGCGATGGGCGGCGAGCTGGAAATTATCGCGACGTTTCCCGATGGTCAGGTGAAGATCGACAATTTCGCTGGCTGAGTGTTTTGCCACGCGCACTTGCGGGCGTGCGGTACAACCCCACGGCCAGTCCCGTGATGATGAGCGCAATCGAGAGCAGGTTGGGCATGGAAATACGCTCGCCGATGATCAACATCGAACTGGTCATGCCAAACACGGGAATCAGCAAGGACAGCGGCGCTACGGTGGATACGGGGTATGCCTTGAGCAGTGAGTTCCAGCCCCAGTAGGCAAAGTGCGTGGCCAGGTAGACCTGGAACAGGATGGAGCCCGCCGCCGTCAGGTCGAGGTTGGCGCCCACGTTTTCGAACGCTGCGCCGCCGCGCATCCACCACGCCATGAGCCACAGTGGGATCGGTGGAAACAAACTGGCCCACACCATGAACGAGAAGATCTCTTTCACGCCCGATTGCTTGATGATGACGTTGCCGACACTCCAGGCCAGCGCGCTGAAGACGATCAACAGGATGCCCAGCAGCGCGTGGTCGCCGTGTTGGGTCGCGATAATCCCCGCCAGGCCGAGCACGGCGAGCACGGCGCCGAGCACTTGGGCCCTGCGGATTTTTTCGTTGAAGAGTACATAGCCCCAGCCCATGGTGAAAAACACGCTGAGTTGGATGATCAACGAGGCGATCCCCGGGCTGACACCGACCTGAATGCCATAGTTGATCGCGCCCCACATCCCCAGCCCGAAGATAAAGCCATAGGCCGCCACATAGCGGAACCGCACAGCGGGGCGCTTGATGAAAAACACCAGGGGCAAGGCGGCGAGGGTGAAGCGGATGCCGGTGAGGACAAAGGGATCGATCGCGCGTAGGCCCAACTTTGTGAGGGGGAAGTTCACGCCCCAGACCAACGTAACCAGTACGGCAAGCGCCAGGTGTTTTTTCAGCATGGGTTTTCCTTTGGGCAGAGTGCAGCTTCAAAGGCGTTGATGTTAGAGGGTAGGGTGATGGCCCACTTGCTATGTCAGGTCAATATTTGACAAGATCGGGCCATGATGCCGACTTTTGATTCCGACAGCCCCGACGCGCTGGTGACGCTGCGCGAATACCCTTGCGGCACCGTGTTTGCGCGGCACACGCACCCGCGAGGTCAGTTCGCCTACGCCTCCACCGGTGCGCTGAAAATGTTTACCGACCTGGGCAATTGGGTGGTGCCGCCGCAGCGGGCGATCTGGGTTCCCGGCGGCGTGCCCCATGAAATGCAGATGCGCGGCGATGTGGTGATGCTCAATACCTACCTGGACGCGGGCGCCGCTGCACGGGCGGGTTTGCAGGCGCGCTGCCAGGTGTTTGAAGTGTCCCCGCTGCTCAGGCATCTGTTGGAGGCGGCGCTGGCCATCGAGCCATCGACGTTGCCCAGTGCCAGGCAGGCCTGCGTGCTGACGCTGCTGATCGATGAGATCGGGGCTATGCCCGAGCTGCCCCTCAGCGCGCCGTTGCCCCACGAGCCACGACTGGCACACGCCTGCCAACGTTTTCTTGAGGCGCCTACGCAAAGCGTCTCCATTGACGAAATGGCCGCCTGGTCGAGCATGAGTCGACGCACCTTTACCCGGCATTTCCTTGAGAGCACGGGCATGACGTTCGTCTCTTGGCGCCAGCAAGTCTGCCTGCTGGAAGCCACCGCCCGGCTCAGTCACGGCGTGTCCATCACCGAGGTGGCGTTTGAGTTGGGCTTTAGCAGTGCCAGCGCGTTCACTGCGCTGTTCCGGCGCAACCTGGGCGATACCCCGGCGCGTTATCTGGCTAAATCAAAGGCGGCGGCGTTGTTCTGAGGCCCTCGTGACGTCCACGCCCGTCAGGATTCACCTTCCAGCGGCCCCGCCCTTTGTTACTATCGCCGTCCCTCGTCACCAGGAGTCATCGGCCCATGCAGCACCAGTGGGATGAAATGCACCGTACCCGCAAGCCCACGTTCGTACTGTGCGGCGAGCCTCAGGGGGACGTGCTCAATCTCTATGTTCACGGTTATTCGGCGTTCTTTGACCGGCAGCAACTGGGCAACTTCCAGGCGCAACTGGCACGTATCGAAGGCTCGACCAACCTGATGCTGTTCTGGCCTGCCGGGCATTTTCTGGAAAACCTGTTTGCACCGTTCAAAGACGTGATCACCGCGATGCTCGGCGGTGGTGGCCTGGGGGCGGCGACTGTGGGTGTGGGCAAGGCGATTGCGTATTTTCTCGACCATTACAAAAGTGTCGAGGCCCGGGTGGATGAAGTGGCCCGCAGCCTGTTGCCGGAATTGGCCGAGTTCCTCCACGGCGAGTCGCTGCAGGTGCGGCGCATCAACTTGATCGGCCATTCCCTCGGCGCGCGCATCCTGGTCAAGAGCGTGTTGGCCAACCCCGACACCGCCCGCGAACTGCCGTTGAACAATTTGCTGTTGATGGGTGGGGCGATCTGTACGTCGAGCCCTTGGGATGAAGTGTGCGCACCGCTCTCGGGGCGGGTGATCAACTGTCATTCCAGCAAGGACTGGGCCCTGGCGATGAAACCGGATACCGAGCGTTGCATCGGCCGCTATGCCATCCCGATCACGCCTGCGCTCAAGGCCAAGGTGACCAACGTTCACCTGGCCAGCTTCGATCATGCGGCCTATTGGCCACAGTTGCAGACGGTGGTGCAGTACACCGACCTGCTGCAGGAGCGACGCGGCATGATCCGCGCCGACCAGCGCAGTACCGAAGTGCGCTTTGCCGAAGAAGATGGCGAGCTGTTCCCGGCGTTGCTGCAGGCGCGCCCGGACGAGCTGAAATTCCTCGCCGAATTGATCGCGCAAAAGCGCAGCGCCTCGATTGATGCGGCGGTGCGTGAGCCGCTGAAGTTGGCCATCGAGTTGCAGCGCATGGGCGGTGACAGCTTCATGAACCTCGCCCGGGGGCACGGCGTGAGTTATCGCCAGATCGCCGAGGATGTGGCGCAGCGGCTGGGGATCAAGTTCGATGAGCCGACGGAGACCGTCGCGCTGGCGGACATCGAAGCGCAGGTCGCGGAAACACTGATCGAGCAATACAAGGACAAACTCAGCCACGCCGACCGCCAGGCGTTCGATGCCGAGCTTCAGGCGGCGGCGCAAAAGGAGCAGGGCTTGTTCCATCGCATCAATGTTGGCCGTTCGGCCGCCACGGCCGCCACGGCCTTGAGCGGTACGGCGTTGGCGGGGCTCACCGGGTTTATCCTGCGGCGCGGCGCGGCCACGGCGATTCCGCTGGTGGGCCAGGCGCTGGCGGCGGCGATGTTGCTGGTGAGCGGGGTACGCGCGTTTTCCGGCCCGGCGTATTCGATCACAACCTTGGCGGTGCTGGTGATCGGGGTAATCCGCCAGCGCATGGAGCGCGAAGCGTTGAACCAGGAAATGGACCTGGTGGTGCAAGTGGTCGAAGCGTTTGACCTGCCGCGAGACACGGTGATGCGCACGGTTACGTCCGACTGATAAGCTGCGGGCTTGCCTAATGTGTTTGCCTGGAATACTGCGTGAAATTCAGCCTGCCGAAAATCGCTACCGCTCCGTTCTGCCCGCCGGAAGTGGCCGGCTCTGTCATCGTCGATCCCAAGGCGTCGTTTTTCAAACGGATGCTGATGTTTGCCGGCCCCGGCTTGCTGATTTCCATCGGCTACATGGACCCGGGCAACTGGGCCACGGCCATCGAGGCCGGTTCGCGCTACGGCTACAACCTGCTGTTTGTGGTGCTGCTGGCCAGCCTGGCGGGCATGGTGGTGCAGTGCCTGTGCTCGCGTCTGGGCATCGCCACCGGCAAAGACCTGGCGCAGCTGTGCCGCGAACGCTACAGCCAGCGCTCGGCCCGCACCCAGTGGGTGTTGGCGGAAATTTCCATCATCGCCACTGACCTCGCCGAAGTGCTCGGCTGCGCCCTGGCGTTTCACTTGCTGTTGGGTGTTTCGTTGACCACCGGTATTGTCATCACGGCGTTTGACACGCTCTTGGTCCTGGCCCTGCAAAACCGCGGCTTTCGCCGCCTGGAAGCGATCATGCTGGCGCTGGTCGCGACCATCGGCGTGTGCTTCTTTGTCGAACTGATGCTGATCAAACCCTACTGGCCGGACGTGTTCAGCGGCTTCGCGCCGTCGCTGTCGGCCATCAGCGATGCCGCACCGTTGTACCTGGCGATTGGTATCCTCGGCGCCACGGTAATGCCGCATAACCTCTACCTGCACAGCTCGATCGTGCAAACCCGGCTGATCGGCAAAGACCTCGCCAGCAAGCAGGACGCGGTCAAGCTGGCGCGTATCGACACCATCGGCTCCCTCGCCCTGGCGTTGCTGGTCAATGCCGCGATCCTGGTACTGGCCGCCGCCGCGTTCCATAAAACCGGGCATGCCGATGTGGTCGAGATCCAGGACGCCTACCATTTGCTCGATCCCCTGGTTGGCGGCGCCTTCGCCAGCATTCTGTTCGGCGTCGCCTTGCTGGCCTCCGGGCAGAGTTCCACCTTCACCGGCACCATCGCTGGGCAAGTGATCATGGAGGGCTACCTCAACCTGCGTATTCCCTGCTGGCAGCGACGCCTGATCACCCGTGGGCTGGCGCTGATCCCCGCGTTTGTGGGGGTGTGGCTGATGGGCGACGATGCCATTGGCAAGCTGCTGATTCTCAGCCAGGTGGTGCTCAGCCTGCAGTTGCCGTTTGCGCTGTATCCGCTGATCCGCATGACCGGCGACGCGCAACTGATGGGCCCGTTCGTCAATCGCCTGCCGACGCGGTTGCTGGCGTGGTTTCTGTTTGCGCTGATCAGTGGGGCGAACGCGTGGTTGATTGGGCAATGGTTGTTTTGATCCAAGGCTCGCGGCGCTGGGGCGATCTACACCAGGATCGCCAACGATGTGTATTGGGTAACCTGCGGATCGGCCGTCAATAGCTTCATCGGTTCGCTCATGGCGGTTGCAACGATGAGCCGATCGAAAGGGTCTTTGTGATGAGGCTCAAGATCCTTTACGGCAATGGCGTGTTCTGACGTGATGGGGAGTTCGACGAAACCGCTTTGCAGGCAGTACTCACGGATTTCATCCAGATCGACAGTGAGTTTCCCCAGGCCTACCTTGATCGCCAGTTCCCAGAATGTGGCGGCACTGACGTAGATCTCTGCCGCATGTTCAATCAGCTTTCGGGCTTTGCTGGATAGCTTGGGGTCGTCGTTCAACGTCCACAGCAAGATGTGGGTATCCAGCAACACTCTCATGAATGACTGCCCTGAAACGCATCGAGGAGGTCGTCAGACAAAGGCGCGTCAAAGTCATCCGGGATCACCAGCTTGCCTTTCATGGCGCCAATCCGCCGGCCTTTGGATTTTCCGACAGGAACAAGCTGTGCCATCGCCCGTCCATGTTTGGAGATGGTGATGATGTTGCCGGCAGCCGCCTCATCAACCAATTTTGACAGCGTGTTTTTTGCTTCACCCAGCGGGACGGTCATCATGTGGCTCTCCGCATATTTTGGCCAAATATAGCCAAAACTGCTGGCGCTATCAAAGACGGCCTGACCGCTGGTTGACGCCAACCGTTTTGAGTGCGACGGGTAGCGGTACATGACATCCATGGCATTTCTCCGAACAAGGAATTCGCCAAAGTCTGTCGCAGCGTGGGGGGCTTAGGAATAGTGGCCCGAAAAAACGGAACGGACCTACTTTATCTGCGAGGCGTTTTCCTCATGGGCGTGGTTGTGGCGGATCTCGCTCGCTCATCGATCCCAATACGGCACCGCCCCAAAACACTCCACAAAATAATCAATCACCGTGCGCACCTTCAACGACAACCGCCGACTTCCGGGCCACAACGCTGCAATCTGCTGCGGCTCCAGGGTGGTTGCCACGTCGTATTCCGTCAGCACCGCTTGCAAGGTGCCGGCGCGCAGGCTTTCACCGATCAGCCACGAGGGAAACACCACCAGCCCCAGGCCTTGTTCGGCGGCATGGGTCAGGGTGTCGGCGTGGTTGCCGGTGATGGGGCCTTTGACGCTGTAGGGCGTCCAGTCGCCCTGGTCGCGGCGGAAGAACCAGCGCTGCTGGCCGGTGATGCCTTTGTAGGCCAGGCACTGGTGGTTGACCAGTTCGTCGGGGTGGCTGGGGCTGCCATGTTCTGCCAGGTACGCCGGGCTGGCGGCGATGCGAAAGCGTTGGGGGGCGAAGATGCGTGCCTGCATGCCCGAGTCGTTGAGTACGCCGATGCGAAACAGCAGGTCGGTGCCGTCTTGCAGCGGGTCGACGTAGGTGTCGGTTTGCTGGATATCCAACTGCAGCTTCGGATAGCGCCGGCACAATTCCCCCAGCCACGGTGAAAGGTGGCGTTGACCGAACACCATCGGTGCGTTGATCCGCACCAGGCCGCTGGGCTCGCTTTCTTGTTCTTGCAGGGCCTGGCCGGCGGCTTCGAGTTGTTCCAGCATCAAGCGTGCGTGCCGTCCGAGCAGGCGCCCGGCTTCGGTGGGGCTGACCGCACGGGTGTGGCGATAGAGCAACTGTTGCCCGAGCGCCTGTTCCATCAGTTGAATCTGCCGGGAAATGGAAGAGGGCGCCAGGCCCTCACGGCGCGCCACTTCGGAAAAACTGCCATGGTCCAGCACCGCGACGAACAGGCGCAGCGCCTTGAAACTCAATTCATTCAAGCCCTGCATCATGCCTCCAGGCTGTGCGTGTTGCGCAAAGGTGTTGTGGGCATAATCCCATTTATCGCACAGCACGGCCACCGGATAATGCGCGCCAGGTTTCCTTTCTTGACACGCAGGTGATGTATGCAAGCCAGTTCTATCGAGGGTGTGGCGCAGGCCCAGCCGAAAAAAAACCTTCTGCGGTTGCTGTTGTTGCCCCTGGTGATCTTCGCCGGCATGGGCTTGTCAGTGGAGGCCGGTTTGCTCGGCCCGCTGGGGGTGCAGGTGGGCCATTTGTGGGCGACCTTGAGCATTTTTGGCGTTGGCTCGGCGATTTTGTATGTGCTGTTGTTGTTCAGCGGCCCGCAAAAGGGCCCAGCGTTGACCGATCTGCCGCGCTGGCAGTTGATCGGCGGGTTCCTGGGGCCGATGTACGTGGTGGTGCTGACCCTGGCCACGCCGCATATCGGCATCGCGATGACGATGATCGCGATTCTGTCGGGGCAGGTCGGCAAGAGCGTGCTGATCGACCATTTCGGCTGGTTCGGCACCGCGCGCAAGCGGGTCAACGGCGAACGCTGGATAGCATTGGCGTTGATTGTGGCGGCGCTTGTTTTGATTGCACGAGG
>Ga0209913_1001872_pt1 | contig 10300 bp, 12 predicted proteins | sample PersoiDNA2013203_FD_185805 | JGI IMG/M metagenome (GOLD analysis project Ga0209913, IMG submission 185805) | Permafrost soil microbial communities from the Arctic, to analyse light accelerated degradation of dissolved organic matter (DOM) -... | ecosystem: Environmental > Terrestrial > Soil >... | reverse complement strand
TCAAAGAGGTGCAAGACCCTCAACGCTTTGGTGTCGCCGAACTGTCCAAGGACGGGCACATTGTTAGTATCGAGGAGAAGCCGGCCAACCCCAAGAGCAACCTGGCTGTTACTGGCATCTATATGTATGATGCTCAGGTCTTCGATATCGTTCCGACCCTGGTCCCGTCTCATCGTGGTGAACTGGAGATCACGGATATCAACAATGCGTATATCCGCGCTGGTACCATGGCATACGATGTCCTGCAGGGCTGGTGGACGGATGCCGGCACATTCCCCTCGCTGCGCACAGCCAACGACTTGGCGCAGAACGTTGAGCTTGGTCTCGACGAGACAAGAGGGGGGCAGCATGACTAAGTTCACCTTTGAGCCGTTGGCTGTACCCGACTTGATCGTCATCAAGCCGACCGTGCACGGAGACGCGCGGGGGTTCTTTCTCGAGACCTACCGTGCAGACGAGTTTGCAGCAGCTGGTATCACGAACACCTTTGTGCAGGACAACCATTCACATTCGACCCAGGGCGTTCTGCGTGGTCTCCACTTCCAGAAGACACATCCGCAGGCCAAGCTGGTCCGCTGCATAACTGGCCGCATTTTCGATGTGGGTGTCAATCTCCGACCAGGTTCCCTCACGTATGGCCGATGGGCAGGCGTCGAACTCAGCAGCGACAATCACTGGTCACTGTTTATTCCCAAGGGCTTTGCGCACGGTTTTCTTGTTCTGTCCCCGGAGGTCGATGTCGCGTATCAGTGCGATGAATACTACCATCCTGAGGATGAAGGTGGCTTGCTGTGGAACGACCCCACTGTGGGTATCGTGTGGCCCATTCCTGTTGGATCCGTGCCTCTTCTATCCGGCAAGGATCAGCAGTGGCCCACTCTGGCAGAGTGGGAGAAGAGATGAGTGCGATGAAACTGCTCATTGTGGGCGCTGATGGTCAGCTGGGCACCGACATGGCGCGTCTCCTTGCCCCTCTTTCCGCTGTCACAGCGTTGACCTTCCATGACCTGGACATCATGGACCGGCCTAGCCTCAAACAGGCCATCGAATCTGCCCGGCCCGACGTTGTGGTCAACTGCGCAGCCTATACCGCGGTGGACCGGGCTGAGACAGAACAGGACGCGGCGTACCGCGTCAACGTCTTGGGTGCCCGCAACGTTTCTCAGGCCGCCCGGCGTGCCGGTGCCAGGGTCGTCTACTTCTCCACCGACTACGTCTTTGACGGCACAGCGTCCGAGCCTTATGACGAGGAGGCCCCCACGGGCCCTCTCTCCGTGTATGGCAGGACAAAACTGCAGGGCGAGCAGGCGACCCGGGAGGCCAACCCGGACCATCTCATCCTGCGCCTTGCCTGGCTGTACGGCAGCACAGGGCACAACTTCGTCCGCACCATCCTGCGACTGGCCCGTGAGAAGGACGAGTTGCGCATCGTGGATGACCAGGTCGGCAGTCCCACCTTCACCGAGGACGTCGTACATCAGCTCTGGACAGCGATCGAGGACGGCTGTTCCGGGACGTACCACTGCGTGAACACGGGACAGGCCAGCTGGTATGAGTTTGCCTCTCAGATTGTCCGTCTCAGCGGCAGCGCTGTGCCGGTCGTCCCCATCACCTCGGTCGATTATCCTACAGCAGCTCGGCGTCCCGCCTTCTCTGCACTGTCGGATCGCCGCCTGGAGTTGGAGCATCTGAATACTATGCGTCCTTGGCAGGATGCTCTCCAGGATTGTATGGTACGTTACAAGGAGGTCCTTCAGCATGAGTGAAACGATTCTTGTCACCGGAGGCTGCGGTTTCATCGGCTCCTGCTTTGTCCTTCAGCAGATGAAGCAATACCCGGACATCCATCTCATCAACTTCGACGCGCTGACGTATGCGGGCAACCCCGACAATGTCAAAGAGGTCGCAAGCGACCCTCGTTACACCTTCGTGCAGGCCGACGTCGCTGACCGTCCCGCCGTGGAGGCCGTGTTCCGGGAGTACCACCCCACCCTCGTCGTCCACTTCGCTGCCGAGTCCCATGTGGACCGCAGCATCGACGGCCCCGATGTCTTCGTGCGCACCAACGTCCTGGGCACCCAGGTTATGCTGGACGTGGCCCGCCGGCAGTGGCAGGAGGATGCCTGTATGGACACCGCCCGCTTCCTCTACATCAGCACCGACGAGGTGTATGGAGACCTCCCCCTAGCAAGCACCGAGAAATTCACCGAAAGCTCTCCAATCAAACCCAGCAGTCCCTACAGTGTCTCCAAGGCAGCAGGTGACCTGATGGCCCAGGCCTACCACCGCACCTATGGCATGCCTACCCTCATCACCCGCAGTTCCAACAACTACGGTCCCCGCCAATACCCCGAGAAGCTCATCCCCCTGACCATCAAGAAGGCCTTGGCTGGTGAACCTATCCCTGTCTACGGCGACGGCCTTAACGTCCGTGATTGGCTGTACGTCGAAGACAACTGTCGCGCCATCGATCTCGTCCTGCACCAGGGCACCCCCGGTCAGGTCTTCAACGTTGGCGGGAACAACGAACTGAGCAACATCGATCTCATCCATCTGCTCCTGCATGCCCTCTCCCAGCAGACCGGAACACCCGAAGAAGACTACACCAGGCTCATCACCTTTGTCCCTGACCGTCCCGGGCATGACCGGAGATACGCACTCAATGTCACAAGGGCACACAGTATGCTCGACTGGTCGACACAGTTCTCGTTCGAACGGCAGGTACAGTGTTGCCTCGTGTGGTGATGGAGGTGGAAGCGATGGCAGGTCAGGGAGATGTCCAAGTTGGCGGTAAGACTACCGCCACGGGCGTGTCAGTTGCCCTGTGTACATTCAATGGAGCATTGTACCTGCGGGAACAGCTGGCCAGCTTGCTGCAGCAGACGTTGCCCCCCACCGAACTTGTACTGTCGGACGATGGTTCCTCTGATTCATCAGTCAGCATCGTCATGGAATTCGCCAAAGCTGTTGGAATGAGGCTCATCGTGGCTCCAACGCATACGCAGCTAGGCGTGACCCACAACTTCAACCGGGCTCTCTCGCTGTGTTCTCAGCAGTATGTGGCATTGTCTGATCAGGATGATGTGTGGCTGCCCAGCAAGTTGGCCACGGCGCTCGCGGCAATGCACGAAGGTGAAGCCAGGTATGGAACGAGTTGTCCTCTGTTGGTTCATACTGACCTGACTGTCGTGTCAGCTGACTTGCACCACATCAGGTCTTCGTTCATGAGGTCTGAAGGGTTGTACAATCCCTCTCCGCATGAGGCGCTGACGATTCTGCTAACGCAGAATTTCGCTACAGGCTGTACAATGCTCGCCAATCGCGCATTACTGGATTGTGCGTTGCCAATTCCCAAGGAAGCTATTGTTCACGACTGGTGGCTAGCTCTGGTGGCCGCGAGTTGTGGCCACGTGCTATATGTTGACCAGCCAACTATCATGTATCGGCAGCACGGATCAAACGCCATAGGTATGCGGACTAGCACTAGGGCAGCATCATTGAAGCGTATCTTGAAGCATATCCTTGTTCATCCTGCCAGTTACTTGGAACGTGGCATAGCCACCAGTTGCACGCCCCCCGCGCGTCAGCTCGACGCTCTTGAATCGCGGCTCACAGAATGCCATGCCGCAACTGCCAAAATAGAACAAGTGCGTCATGTCAAGGAGGCAATTGCCTGTGGCGGCGTGAGAAGTGTAGGTCGTCTCCTGAACCAGCATGTTCGACAACAAGGTCTCTACAGAACAACCATTTTCTACCTGTTGTGTATGCTGAAAGGCCCTGATTCCAGCCGATGATCCTCCGATTCGCGCCATTCCTTGCCGTCATTGAGCAATTTTTTGGGGCCCCGGGGACGTGGTGGTCGTTGGGTGGGCTTAACAGACGTATGGTACTGTTTGTGGCGACGTTCATCAATTTCTTGTTACTTATTCTCCCATATTCATCGTATGAACGTGGTTACTGGCTGCTCCGCGACCGGCTGTACGTCGAGGACAACTGCCACGCCATCGATCTCGTTTTGCGTAAAGGAACCCCCGGTGACATCTACAACATCTGTGGTGGCAACGAGTTGAGCAACATCGACCTCATCCATCTGCTCCTGCACGCCCTCGCAGCACAGACCGGCGTACCCGAAGAGACCTACACCAAGCTCATCACCTTCGTTCCCGACCGCCCCGGACACGACAGGAGATATGCACTTGACAGCGGTAAGCTGTGCTCGAGCTTGGACTGGGCGGCAGGCTCACCATTCATGGAGTCGCTAGCGCAGTCTGTTTCGTGGCTGCGAGGTACCTGGTGAAAGAGATGCAACATGCCTCTGGAAGTCACGGTCAGCCTGCCTGCGCAGGGGTCAGTGGATTGCAGGAAGTGGCGGCGCAAGGTGCTCGCAGGGTGGCTGCATGCATCGTTTCGTACAACCCTGGCCCAGAAGTGCGGTTGACCCTTTGCAGCGTGTTGCCTCAGGTGTCGACAGTGTTTGTCATAGACAACGCTTCTAGCAGAGAGAGCGGGGTGGTACTTTCAGAGCTGTGTGCTGAGCTCGGTGTTGTGCTGACAGTGAACAAGGAGAATATCGGCGTAGCTGGTGCGTACAACCAAGCGGCCAGCATGGCGATAAGCCAGGGGTACGAATGGATGCTGCTGCTGGACCAGGACTCTGCTGCACCGGTCGGACTGGTTGAACGACTCATGCGCGGGATAGATAGGCGGGAAAGAAGCCCTCTCCCCGCTGTATTGTGCCCGCTATCCATACGAAGTGATCCATCTAGGCATCAGAGTGCCGTTCCAGACGCTGATGTGGCGGTGGACTCTTGCATGAATGCTGGCAGCATCGTGAGGCTGGCAGCATGGAAGAGCGTTGGTGGCTACGATGAAGACTTCTTCATGGACTACGCCGATCACGAGTTCTGTTTCAGGTGTCGAGACCATGGTTGGGGAATCGTTCAGGTGGGTGGTGCCGTCATGGTACACACTGGGGGGAGCCCAACATGGCATCGGTTTCTCTGGAGGCGGTTCGTAACCTCGAACCACTCTAGCCTCAGACGATACTACATTACCCGAAATCAGATTCTCTTCTATCGAAAATACTGGCGCTCTGACACTAGGTGGGTTCTTCGTGATACATGTTATGCGGTCATAAGAGCCGTGTTTGTCGTTCTGCTTGAGTCAAACAAACGTGAGAAGGTGAATGCTATTGGTGCCGGAATAGTTGATGGTTTTCGAGGAGTCACCGGCAAGACAGAGCGGACTCACTTCGTTCGTACGTGAAGAGCGGGTTGCACACGGTGTTTGACATGCTTAGAACAGCGGTGAAAGACAAATGATTACGGATGCGGTCGTAGTACTACTTGTGTGAGTGCTGGAGGTGAACCTCTTGTTTGATACAATCCTTGTCACCAGTGGCTACGGTTTTATCGGCTCCTGTTTCATTCTCCAGCAGATGGAGCAGCACCCCGATATCCGTCTCTTCAACCTCGATGCGCTGACAATTCTGTTAACACAGAATTTCGCTACGGGCTGTACCATGCTTGTTGAACGCTCAGTATCAGAACGTGCGTTGCCAATCCGCAAGGAAGCTATTGTTCATGACTGGTGGCTAGCTCTGGTGGCCGCGAGTTATGGCCACGTATTTTATGCCGCGACCTCCACGATACGACATATGCATCGTGTCGGGGTGGCAATTGTCTATGCCGGGGTGAGAAGCGTAGTTCGTCTCCTGAGACAGCGTATCCGACAACGCTCAGCATTCAGTACAGCTGAGTGGATCTCCTGTGTGAACTGAAAGGCTCTGACTCCAGCCGATGATTTTCCTATTTGTGCCATTTCTTGCTCTCGTTGAGCTGTTTCTTGGGGACTCCGGGGCGTGGTGGTCGTTGGGTGGGCTTCATATACGTATAGTGCTCTTTGTGGCGACGTTCATCAGCCTCTTGCTGCTGATTCTCCTCGACTCGCCGCATAAACGTGGTTACTGGCTGCCCAGCGACTGGTCGCCGGGCGCCTTTGTCATCTTGAACCTCCTGTGGGTGACCATCGTCCCTCTGCTCAATGGCGTGCCCATTGGCCAGTCATTCGAGGATGCAAAGTCGCTTCTGGTGCTTGTATTGTTCTATCCGTGTATCTACCTGTTGCGGTCCCATAGGCTTGTGTGGCGGAAGATCAAAGCAATGACTGGCGTTCTTGGCGTTCTCCTTGCCTTTGTGCACTTGGTTATTTGGGCGGCCGGCTCCTTGTTCGGCAAATCCAACAACATTGTTGCTAGTCTGCAGGCCATATACACGGCTCCGTCGGGAGCAACCGAAGTGGGCATTGTGGCTGGTGGATTCCTCAGGGTCATTTTGTCGAACTCGCTCTTGCTCTTGCCGACATTTTTTGGCTTTCTTTCTAGTATTCTTGAACAGAGCGATAGGCGAAAGCTGAATACTTGCTATCTTGTAGTTGTCACTGCCGCGATTGTCGTCACGTATTCTCGTGGTTTCTGGATTGCAGTCCTCTGCGGAGCCGCCTTGACCATTGCCCTGCGTGCCCGCCGTTCAGGCAGGTTGAGAAGAAGGATGGTTCTGACTGCACTCGCGATGATAGTTCTTGCGGCAGGCGTCTGGATGCTTGACGTATTCGGTTCGCAGAACATAAGCTCGGCATTGTCCCAGAATCGGATCTTTACGAGACTAGCAAGCAGTGCCAATTTACTGGACCCTAGTAACAAAACGAGATTGGAAGAGACCATCCGGCTCCTTGCGACTTGGTGGACCCGCCCCGTGTTCGGCTTAGGCTATGGCTCTAGCGTACCGGGGTACTACCGTTCAGCTCAAGTGTCTTCTTACGAAGTGACCTCGGCAGCTTTGCTGATGAAGATCGGGCTGGTTGGCCTGGGGCTCTGGGTGGCGTTCATGGTGGGTATTGTGCAGAGGGCCAGGAGGAAATCTGCTATTGACGAGGCTGGTCGCGCTTGGTATGCCTATTGGCTCGGGGGATTTGTCGCCTTCATTCTTGCGGTGCAAACGAATCCCCTGCTGTTCAGCAATGTGGGAATGGCGATACTGCTTTTCTTCATAATCGACGCGATGGCTATTGACAGGCCATCGCATTCTCAACAACTCCCATGAACGTCAGCTGCATCATTCCGGCCCGCAATTCTGAACGATGGATCGATGACTGCCTGAAGCCCATCCGTGGTCAGAGGCTAGACAATCCCATAGAGACGGTGGTGGTCGTCGACAACAGTCCGACGGATCGGTTGTGGTCATGGGTTGAATTCCATACGGCGGATTGGCCTCAGTTGTCTTACGTCCACCAAGCGCAAAACGGAGGCTTTGGTGCCGCCTGCAATTATGGATTCACGCGTATCCATGGGAGCTGGACGCTCTTCCTGAACGCCGATGTTACTGTTTCTCCAAGTGCTCTGGACGCCATCTTGCGCCGTGGTACTCTTGGGCAGGTCTCCAACGTTGGCAGCGGCAACGAGATGACCAGCATCAACCTCATTCGCCTGCCCGTCCACACCCTCGCCGAGCAGGCCGACGTTTCTGCGGAGGGATACACCAAGATCATCACCTTCGTCGCCGACCGACCGGGGTACGACAGGATGTATGTGCCGAATAGCCGGCAGCTCCATGCCAGCCGGGACTGGACCGCAGACTCGCCGGTCATTGGGTCGCTGGTGCAGTCAACCAGGCAGCCAGCATGGCGATAGGCCAAGGATACGAACGGATGCTGCTGATGGACCAAGATGCTCTTGCGCTGGTCGGACCCGTTCAACAGCTCGGACGTGGTGCCAATAGGCGGGGAGGAACACGCGTTCCTGCAGTATTGTGCCCGTTATTCATAGAAAGTGACCCGTCGGGACAGCAGAGTGTTATTCCGACTGCTGACATCGCGGTGGAATCTTGCACGAATGCTGACGGTATCGTGAAACTGATAGCATGGAAGGCTGTTGGTTTCAAATACAATGTGCGAGCCTTTCGGTGGTCTTGGTTCGCAATGTCCAGTAATTATGGATTACGATTTGGAGGAGGTTCTCAGTGATTTCGCGAAACCGGGTCGACACGTCTGAAACGGGCCGCCCTGAGCTTACTGTAGTCCTTGCCACACACAATGGTGTTTGCTGGCTGCCAGACTTGCTTGCCAGCCTTGCCCGGCAGACCCTTGCGCCTGCTCGGCTGTCCATCCTTGATGACGCCTCGACTGATGACACGTGGGAGCTGGTCCGCAACGCTGCTGTGCCCGGCATACAAACAGCCGTCGGTCGTCAGGAGGCTAACGAAGGTGCGATTCGGACGTTTGAGCGTCTGCTGTCATCGGTAGACACGGAATACTTCGCGTTGTGTGACCAGGACGATGTGTGGCTGCCAGACAAGTTGGAGAAATCGGTGCGTCTTCTTGAGTTGAGTGGTGTGGACTTGGTTTACACGGACCTTGAGGTCGTGGACCAGAATCTCAACGAACTAGTTCCATCTGCGTTGCGTATGCCGCACGTGGTGCTGGTCGCGGGGCGGCCAATGATCCCGCTCATCCTCAAGAATTGTGCTACAGGATGCACAATCGTTGGGAGAACGTCAATGCTGAGGAGGGCGCTGCCTTTTCCACCCGGCATCCTACTGCACGACGGGTGGCTGGCATTGGTTGCTGCATGTGGTGCCGGTGTCGCGCCCCTGCGTGAGGCGACCATCCTGTATCGTCAGCATGGGAACAACGTGATAGGCGCGGTACCCTTCGGATATCGTGGTCTGCGGTCGATGCTGGACCGCAAGGGTACAAAGCTGAGCACGTATCTGCAGGACCGCGTCGATGGCCGCCTAGCTCTTATTGAGGGTTTGCAGAGTCGTGGGTTGATGAGCAAGCGTGCCTTCCTCGCGTGGTTCTACCATCAGACATCCATTGTGCGCTTCGTGCTGAACCCGGTGTACCTGGTCTACACGGCCACGCACGCTGGCGTGATTGGGTTTCGCAGTCTTGCCGTCGACTGGGTGCTGACCTGTCTTCCGCTGGGTTCGTCCAGCAGGACGGTCATGCCGTGAGGCAGCGCGTTGCCCTTGAGATCCTAGCCCCGAATGCAGCAGTGTCAGCATCGGGTCTGGTCAAAGGGCTCCGATCACAAAGCCTGCAGCGTCACGTTTGGCTGGTTCCGACCGTGGACTCATCCGACAGCACCGTGCCAGCCTTCACACAGACTGGCGCCGATGTGGTGCTCGTGGATAGGACCCGGTTTGACAACGGAGTGACATGGCCGATGAGGATGGGCCGCTCGGACGGGGTAGAAATAGTTCGTAACCCAAAAAATGGTCGTTGTGGACAAGGGAACAACGTTGAAGCACGATTATCGACGGGCAAGTGTCTGCTATTCCTGAACCCGGATACTGACTTGATCGAGCCGTTGTTTGGCTTTGCCATCTCAGCGTTCGAGAATGATTCAAGACGAGCCGCCGAGTTTCGTCGTCGATGACTAGGAGGGATGTACAACATGGATGACACAATCCTCATTACTGGTGGTACTGGTTCGTTTGGCCACGCCTTCTTGACGTACGCGCTTGCGCAGGGCGTGCAGGAGGTCCGGGTCCTTAGCCGCGACGAGTTCAAGCAGGAGATCATGCGCAAGGAGTTGCATGATCCGCGGGTCAAGTTCTACCTGGGGGACGTGCGGGACCGGGCCAGCGTTGACCATGCCATGGAGGGTGTCGACCATGTCTTCCATGCTGCTGCGCTCAAAGAGGTGCCGTCCTGCGAGTTCTTCCCCGTTCAGGCCGTCATGACGAACGTGTTGGGGAGCAGCAACGTCATCGAGTCCGCCCTCGCCCACGGAGTGAAGAGTGTCGTCTGCCTCAGCACGGACAAGGCTGTGCAACCCATCAACGCCATGGGCATGAGTAAGGCGCTCATGGAGAAGACGGCATATGCGGCAGCGAGGGACGGAGGGCACACGAGACAGACAGTCATCGCCGTCACCCGGTATGGCAACGTCATGTGTTCCCGTGGCTCGGTCATTCCCCTGTTCATCGAGAAGATGAAACGAGGTGAACCACTGACGGTCACTGAACCCACGATGACTCGCTTCCTGATGTCGATGGACGAGGCCATCGGGCTGGTCCTGTTTGCCATGGAACACGCCGAGCCGGGCGACCTGTTCATCCGCAAGGCGCCTGCTTCCACCATTGGCGACTTGGCGTTGGCCCTCAAGGAGCTGTTCCATTCTGATGTTCCTGTTCAGATCATCGGCTCCCGTCATGGGGAGAAGCTGCACGAGACGCTGGCGACGGCTGCCGAATTGCACAGGGCGGAAGACATGGGCGACTACTTCCGCGTGCGCATG
>Ga0209913_1001871_pt1 | contig 10307 bp, 8 predicted proteins | sample PersoiDNA2013203_FD_185805 | JGI IMG/M metagenome (GOLD analysis project Ga0209913, IMG submission 185805) | Permafrost soil microbial communities from the Arctic, to analyse light accelerated degradation of dissolved organic matter (DOM) -... | ecosystem: Environmental > Terrestrial > Soil >... | reverse complement strand
CACGAACTGCGCGGGTAGCCCGCGGCATGATATGACCTTCAGGCAGCAATCCCAGTCGGAGAATATGCGCAAGATGGCGGGCATCTGATTCATCGCCACGATGCTTGAGACCATCGTATTGCTTGATCGCGGTCGTGTTGGCCAGGTGCAGTGGATAGCCCGCGTCAATCAGTCCATCCACAAGCCAGTACCAGTTGTAGGTCGACTCAACGACCACACCGAACAAGTTCGTTCGATACGGATTCAGCGCTGCGCAGATCTGATCCAAATTATTCGGCAGGCGCCTAGAGTACAGGACCCGATCGTCGTCATCGCTGATGACGACGAAACAGTTGTTTGAATGAAGGTCTATGCCACAAAATAACATCGCCGTTCTCCTGAATAAAGTGAGGTTCGCACCATGACTTTACGCTCGGCGCTTGCCGAGGGAGGACGGCTAGATGATTATCAAATTTCGGCGCAAATCAACAATATGAAAGTCAGGCGAACACAGAGAATATAGAAACAACATTGCATTTAAGAAATCTAAATTTCTTTAGTCATGAGCCAATTGTTCTCTTAATTTTCAAGAGGAAGAGGACATAAATGAGATGAAAATGCATCGGACACAAAATTAAAATTTATAAAAAGATGTGCATGAAAACTAAATATTAGAGGGAAATTGGTTAAAAACAGCTTTAAAAATAACCTAAGCCCATGATTTAAAAGAAAACATCAGTGCCATTGTTTTTACCCGCAGTACCATCATTTCTGCCCGCGGACACAATCCCACTCTTGAAAAACCACCACTCCGCCCCTATACTTAGCACTCGTTAGGGGAGAGTGCTAACAACTCCTCCTGGCCTACCCACTTTTCCGATGTGGCACGGATTTCTTGCTGCAGGGCTTAAGTACACTTTGCAGCAAAAGCCGCAATTATTTATAACTTATTGAATTTTAAGGAGTTTTCATGAGCCTTCGTCCTTTGCACGATCGCGTTATCGTCAAGCGTCTCGACCAAGAAACCAAGACCGCATCCGGTATCGTGCTGCCTGACGCAGCAACTGAAAAGCCAGATCAAGGCGAAATCCTGGCAGTCGGCAACGGCAAGATCCTGGATGACGGCAAGGTCCGTCCGCTGGCAGTCAAGGTCGGCGACCGCGTTCTGTTCGGTAAGTACTCCGGCCAAGCCGTGAAGATCGATGGCCAGGAACTGCTGGTCATGCGCGAAGAAGACCTGTTCGCCGTCGTCGAAAAATAATCGACCTCCTCTGCATTGGCGCGATGCAAACGCATTGCGCCGGCAGCGAACACTCGGATCGCAGCTGAACAAGCCGATTCAATCGCAATACAAACGAATTTTGGAGAATCCAACATGGCAGCAAAACAAGTAATTTTCGGCGATGACGCACGTGCAAAAATCGTCAACGGCGTCAACATCCTGGCAAACGCAGTTAAGGTAACTCTGGGTCCTAAGGGCCGCAACGTGGTTCTGGAGCGTAGCTTCGGTGCCCCAACCGTCACCAAGGACGGTGTTTCGGTTGCGAAAGAAATCGAACTGAAAGACAAGCTGGAAAACATGGGCGCGCAACTGGTTAAAGAAGTTGCCTCCAAGACTTCCGACAACGCAGGCGACGGTACAACTACCGCTACCGTGCTGGCACAAGCTATCGTTCGCGAAGGCTTCAAGTACGTTGCAGCAGGCTTCAACCCAACTGATCTGAAGCGCGGCATCGACAAGGCTGTTACCGCCATCGTCGCTGAAGTCAAGTTGCTGGCAAAGCCAACAACAACCAGCAAGGAAATCGCTCAAGTCGGTTCGATCTCGGCTAACTCGGATTCCGATATCGGCGACATCATTGCCAAGGCAATGGACAAAGTCGGCAAAGAAGGCGTCATCACCGTGGAAGACGGCAAGTCGCTGGAAAACGAACTGGACATCGTCGAAGGTATGCAATTCGACCGCGGCTACCTGTCGCCATACTTCATCAACAACCAAGAAAAGCAAGTTGTTGCTCTGGAAAACCCATTCGTCCTGCTGTTCGACAAGAAGGTTTCGAACATCCGTGACCTGCTGCCGATCCTGGAACAAGTCGCCAAGGCCGGCCGTCCACTGCTGATCATCGCTGAAGATGTCGAAGGCGAAGCACTGGCAACTCTGGTTGTGAACAACATCCGTGGCATCCTGAAGACTGCAGCTGTCAAGGCTCCTGGCTTCGGTGACCGTCGCAAGGCAATGCTGGAAGACATCGCTATCCTGACCGGTGGTCAAGTGATCGCTGAAGAAGTCGGTCTGACTCTGGAAAAAGCCACTCTGGCTGAACTGGGCCAAGCCAAGCGTATCGAAATCGGCAAGGAAAACACCACCATCATCGACGGTAACGGCGAAGCCATCGCTATCGAAGCACGCGTCAAGCAAATTCGCGCGCAAATCGAAGAAGCGACTTCCGACTACGATCGTGAAAAGCTGCAAGAACGCGTTGCCAAGCTGGCAGGCGGCGTTGCTCTGATCAAGGTTGGCGCAGCCACCGAAGTCGAAATGAAGGAAAAGAAAGCACGCGTTGAAGATGCTCTGCACGCTACTCGCGCTGCAGTTGAAGAAGGTGTTGTGCCAGGCGGCGGCGTTGCCCTGCTGCGCGCTCGCGCTAACGTCAAGAACCTGAAGGGCGACAATCCTGATCAGGAAGCCGGTATCAAGATCGTTCTGCGCGCTGTCGAAGAGCCACTGCGTCAGATCGTATTCAACGCAGGCGACGAACCTTCGGTCGTGATCAACGCTGTGTTGGCTGGTTCGGGTAACTACGGTTACAACGCTGCCAACGGCACCTACGGCGACCTGGTTGAACTGGGCGTTCTGGATCCAGCAAAGGTCACCCGCTCCGCTCTGCAAAACGCAGCATCGGTTGCCGGTCTGATCCTGACAACTGACGCACTGGTTGCTGAACTGCCGGAAGACAAGTCGGCTGGCGGTATGCCAGGCGGCATGGGTGGTATGGGCGGCATGGGCGGTATGGACGGCATGATGTAATTCGGCTGCGCCTGCATTCTCCGGAATGCGGGCGCACCGGAAGGCATCGCTTTCCACGTCAGCTTCGCGCTGCACAAAAAAGGCCTCGAGCGATCGAGGCCTTTTTTATTGTCCGGAGAGTTTTCGTTTCTTTATCGGTATCTGATGATCCGGTCAGTCGGCAAACAGCAGACTCTGATTCGGATCCGGCTGCTTGCTGCGGCGTTTTTGCGGAACACCCGTGCCGGGCTTGTTGTGCAAGGCATGTGCACCTTCCAGTGTGAGCAGCAATTCCTTGGCCCTGAGGCCGCCTGCAAAACCCGTCAGCTCACCTGAGGCGCCGATCACGCGATGGCATGGCGCGATGATGGAGATGGGATTCTTGCCGTTGGCCGCACCAACTGCGCGCACCGCCTTGATGTCGCCAAGCTGGCGGGCGATATCGCCGTAGCTGCGGGTTTCGCCGAAAGGGATGGTCAGCAAGGCGGCCCACACACGCTTCTGGAAATCAGTCCCGGTGAAATCCAGCTCCACCTCAAAATGTTTGCGCTTGCCGGCGAAGTATTCGTTCAATTGCCGCTCCGTCTCCAGCAACACGGCGCTGTCAGGTTTCAGCGTCAGCTCACCAAGTTTTACCCTGGTCGGCTTGTCGTTCTCCCACAAAATGGCCGCGAGCTTCTCGCCCCGCCCGACCAGGGTCAACTGACCGACAGGCGATTCCATTGTTTTGTAGACGTATGACATGCTTCTCCTTGAACCCGCTACGGAACACTCGACACTGAACACCGAGAACGATGCCCGCTATCTTAGCCTGTGAAGACAGAACTTTCAGCGCAAGGGTTCCATGGCAACCAGCACCTGCCGGAGAATAAAATTATCTTTTAAACAACCACATCGAGGATCGTGCGGGGAATTTCATCCATTCTCGCCATTTCGGCTACAAAACCGCGTGGTTATGCCTTTTACTCATTAAGGAATATGCAAAATGTAGTTCCTCGTGTAACGAAATCCTCATAAAATCACGCTTCTATATAAAAAATATAGGCAGCAGGTGGCCCACGAGGCCGGTCTGCTGCCTTTTTCATTGCAACATGATCGAAAGCAATATGATTGAAATACGGGGGGTAACCCAACGCTTCCAAAGCGGCAGCGGCACGGTTGACGCAGTACGCGACGTCAACCTGTCCATCCGCAAGGGAGAAGTCTTCGGCATCATCGGCCGCAGCGGCGCCGGTAAGAGTACGCTGGTGCGCACCATCAACCTGCTGAATCGTCCGACCTCCGGCAACATCATCCTCGACGGCAAGGACATGACGACGCTGTCGGCCGACGACCTGCGCGATGCGCGCCGCCACATCGGCATGATCTTCCAGCACTTCAACCTGCTGTCTTCACGCACGGTGTATGACAACATCGCCCTGCCGCTGGAACTTGCCGGTCTGTCCAAGTCTGAGATTGCAAAAAAGGTAGAGCCGTTGCTGGAGCTGGTCGGCCTGACCGCCTTGAAAGACCGCTATCCGGCACAAATCTCCGGCGGCCAGAAGCAACGTGTGGGCATCGCCCGCGCGCTGGCTAACGATCCTAAAGTGTTGCTGTCGGATGAAGCCACTTCTGCACTTGATCCTGAAACCACACGTTCGATCCTCGAACTGCTGCGCAAGATCAACAAGGAACTCGGCCTGACGATCGTACTGATCACCCACCAGATGGAAGTCATCAAGGTGATCTGCGACCGCGTCGCCGTGATGGAAGCAGGCCAGGTCATCGAGCAAGGCGAAGTGCTGGACGTGTTCCGCGAACCCAAGCATGAAGTCACGCGCGCACTGATTGGCGATGTAATCGCGCACGAACTGCCGAAGGGTGTGCTGGCACGCCTGCGTGAGCGTCTGGCCAATACCAAGGATGGTGCAGGCACCGACCATCTGTTCCGCTTTGCCTTCACCGGCTCGGGTGTGGATCAGCCCCATCTGTCGGAAGCGGTACGCCGCTACAACCTGGACTTCAACATCCTGCACGGTCAGATCGATGAAATCCAGGGTCAGGCTTTCGGCTCGCTGGCGATCCTTGCCAACGGCACCCCTGAGAACATTACCAATGCAATGAATTATCTGCGTGCGCAAGGCGTCGTGGTGGAGGAACTGAACCATGTCATCTGAACTGATTGATCTCTTTATCAGCTCCTTCGGCGAGACGCTGATGATGGTCGGCATCTCCGGCCTGCTAGGCGCAGTCTTCGGTGTACCGCTGGGCATTGCCCTGCACCTGACCGAACGCAAGGGCATCCTGCCTAACATCGCGTTTAACCGCATCGCCGGCCTGCTGGTCAATGCCGTGCGTTCGACGCCGTTCATCATCTTGCTGGTGGCGGTGATCCCGTTCACGCGCTTCTTTGTCGGTACGTCGATCGGCACTGCCGCTGCGATCGTGCCGCTGACGATTGCCTCGGCGCCGTTCATCGCGCGTCTGGTGGAAACGGCGCTGCGCGAAGTCGATCATGGCCTGGTGGAAGCCGCTCAGGCCATGGGTGCAACCACCTGGCAAATCATTTATAAAGTATTGGTGCCGGAAGCGTTTGCTGGTATCGTCGCGGGTCTCACGATCACCTTCGTCAGTCTGGTCGGCTATTCGGCCATGGCCGGTGCGATCGGTGGCGGCGGCCTGGGCGACCTCGGCATCCGCTACGGCTATCAGCGCTTCCTGCCGGAAGTCATGCTGGCGGTGGTGCTGATCCTGATCGTATTTGTACAATTGGTGCAAACGCTGGGGGATGTCCTGGTACGACGCCTTAGCCATCGCTAAGTCACCGCTTGCCACGGCTGAGGCGTTAAAAATATAAGCAGCTATCCGCTGCCATCTTTGAAGAGTGAAAGGGAAACAATGAATCGTCGTCAATTAATCCAGTTTTTCGCAGGTCTGGGCGCAACACTTACCCTTGCCAGCCTCGTGTCCGCTCCGGTTCTGGCGCAAGACAAGCCGATCAAGATCGGTGCTACCGGCGGCCCGCACGCTGAAATCCTGGAACAAGTGAAGAAGCTCGCCGAGAAAGACGGCCTGAAGCTGCAAATCGTTGAATTCAGCGATTACATCCAACCAAACGCGGCACTGGCTGCCGGCGATCTGGATGCCAACAGCTATCAGCACCAACCGTACCTCGACGCACAAGTCAAAGATCGCGGCTACAAGCTGGTCAGCGTCGGCACCACCATCACTTTCCCGATGGGTGTGTACTCGAAGAAGATCAAGTCCCTGAAGGATCTGAAGAACGGCGCCCGCGTCGGTGTGCCTAACGATCCAACCAACGGCGGCCGTGCACTGCTGTTGCTGCAAGCACAAGGCGTGATCAAGCTGAAGCCTGATGCAGGCCTGAAGGCAACACCGCTGGACATCATCGACAATCCGAAGAAGGTCAAGATCGTCGAACTGGACGCTGCTCAGCTGCCACGCTCGCTGGATGACTTCGACGCTGCCGCCATCAACGGTAACTTCGCTGAATCCGCCGGCCTGTCGCCAACCAAGGATGGTATCGCCATCGAAGCAGCCAAGGGCCCTTATGTCAACGTCATCGCCGTACGCGTCGAAGACAAGGACAAGCCATGGGTCGCCAAGCTGATCAAGGCTTACCACAGCCCTGAAATCAAGAAGTTCGTCACCGAGAAGTACAAGAATTCGGTTGTGACTTCCTGGTAATCCAGTAGTAACCCATCGCCGGCAAGCAGTTCCGCCGCAAAAAGGGCTTTCTTCGGAAAGCCCTTTTTTACGCCTGCAGGTTTCCCAAAAGCAAAAACAGACAATTAAAAGCCCTGTTCTTGTTCGCAAGAAAATTATCAAAAAGGAAATATATTCATCCGGTACGCATCCTGCGCACCGGGGCTGCTCCGTCACGGCAACGCCATTTCAGGAAGGAACATCCATGAAAAAGATCCGCCGCCTTTTTCTAGCCATCCTCATTCTTTCCGCGTTTTACAGCCGCTCTTCAAGCGCCACTTCTACCGAAGACAATATACAAACGGTCCTGATTGGATTTGCCGGCCCGCTTGCCTGGCCTTTGACCCAGAGCGGCCAATACGGAGTGCAACTGGCGATTGACGAAGCCAATCGCGCCAGTTATTCCATGAACGGCAAGAAAATGATCTTCAAGCTGCTTGCAATGGACGACAAAGCAGACGTCGCCGTCGCCGGATTCGTCGCCAAATCGATGGTCGCGTCAGGCGTTGCAGGTGTGATCGGCCACTGGTTATCCGCGCCGACGAATGTTGCGGCGCCGATCTATGCCGCAGCCGGCATACCGCATATCAGCGCCTCTGCGGCTGCGCCGGAATTTACCCAGCAGGGCTATGCAACCAGCTTTCGCGCGATCGGCAGCAGTCAGGATGCAGCCATGGCCATTGCCGAGTTTTCGACCCAGGAACTGAAGTCAAAACGCATCGCGATCATCGACGACACCACCGTTTTCGGTGCGCGCATGGCAGACATGTTTGCCGGACAATTGCGTTCGCCGAGCCAGGTCGTTATCAGAAGCACCGTCAACAACAAGACTTCCGATTTCAATGCCGTCCTGACACAATTTACCGCTGGTGAAGTCGATCTGATTTTCTTCGGCGGCTACCTCCGGCGCTCGGAAGATCTGGTTCGCGCGCGGCAACGGCTGCGCGTGCCGGGCAGATTGTTCCTGACCGGCAGCGTAGTGAATCCGATTTTTCTGAGTCTGATCCAGGGTGCGGGCGAAGGCCTGTTTGCCTCGGCCCCCGGCAAGCCCTACGAGGAACATCCACAATTCAAGGCGTTCGAGAAAAGCTTCAGCATGAAATTCCGAACCAGCCTCAGCGTCTACACGGTCTCGTCATACGATGCATGCAACACGTTGATCGCAGCAATCAGGAAAGCCAATTCACTGGAACCGCAGAGGATCGTGGATGAACTCCATAAAATTCGTCACAAAGGCTTGCTTGGTCCGGTGGCGTTCGATACCAACGGCAATTTACGCAATCCTGTCTTTACCGTTTATCGCATACAGGAGCAACGGTGGGTGCCGGTCAAAACCTACGACGTCAGGACAAAATCCTGCGCTTCCGATGCCGGTACAGGCACTGCCGCATGTGATGGAAACTGAGGTCTGACGCCTGCCATACACTTCGATGGAAGCCTGAGGCCATGCGCTCAATAAAAAAACCGCCTGAGCGGTTTTCCTGACTATCGACATCGGGCCGTTCTATTCAGGACGCCCGCGATTTTTTTCGGCCTCTTCAGCTTCTATCGCCGCGAGTTCCGCAGCTTCTTCCGCTGCCGCGATCGCCAGCTCGGCCTGGTAATTGGCCAGCAATTCGGCGCGCGTGGCGGGCGTTTCCAGCGTGATTTGACCAAGCGCGCCGGTGCGATAGTCCTGCAGGAAAGTATGCGCCGCCTTCTCAAAGTCGAAGTCCCCGCCCTTGAGACGGAAACCGCGTTTGATGGCAACGCCCTCCACTACCGCCACGCCATCCATGCCTTCGGTCTTGAAACCGTAGCGCGCCGCCAGCAAGTGCGGATAGCGCTTGAGCAGTTCGTCGGCGAGGAAGGTCGCAACTTCTTCTTCGATCAGCGCGTTGCTGCCGACCGCGTGACTGGCTGCCAGCATCAGGCCGTCGCTCGGATGCATGATCTTCGGCCACAGCATGCCGGGTGTATCGATCAGCACCATGTTGTTGCCGAGGTAAAGACGCTGCTGGGTCTTGGTCACGGCCGGCTCGTCGCCGACGGCAGCCACGCGCTTCTTGAGCAGCGCATTCATCAGCGTCGACTTGCCGACGTTGGGAATGCCCATGATCATCATGCGCAAAGGCTTGAGCGGTGTGCCGCGATGCGGCGCCAGCGCCAGTGCCAGCTTAGGCACCTTGGCGACGTCGCTGGGCTTCTTGCAGCTCAGGGCGACGGCGTTGACGTTTTTCTGGCTGTTGTAATGCGCGATCCAGGCTTGCGTGACGGCCGGATCGGCCAGATCGCTCTTGTTGAGGATCTTCAGACAAGGGCGCTGACGAAACAGACGAATCTGTTCAATCATCGGATTGCAGCTGGCCTGCGGCAGGCGCGCGTCGAGCACCTCGATGACCAGGTCGACCTTTTCCATTGCTTCCGCCGCCTTCTTGCGGGCGGCGTTCATGTGACCTGGGAACCATTGAATAGACATGCGGAATTCTTCTTTTTTGCAAAATAAGCCGCTATTTTACGGCCTGCGGCCTATTTGCTTCCAAAAAGAACGTACAACCGATACTTATTCGCCGGCTGGGGCAACCGGTGCAGTGGTCGTCGCCGAGCGCGTATTGATGTAACGCAATACCAACCCCAGCGCCAGTACGTAGACGATGGCGATCACACCGTAAGCCAGCACGATGCGCGTCGTCCAGCCGGTAAAGGTATGCAGGATCGCCCCCATGAGGGCCACGCCAACCAGTGCGCCGATCTGGCGATTGGCGTTCAAGGCGGCGGCAGCGCTGTTGGAATTGACCTTGCCCGCCACCTGCATGACGGCGGTCGTCATGGCCGGAATTGCGGTGCTGATGCCCAGATTGGCCAGCGCACCGGCAACAGCCACCATCCAGTAAGGTGTCTCAGGTGTCAGCGCCATCTGTAATGCCGAGAACACGGCGCCGACCGTCAAGCCGAGGCGCAGCGGCAAACGTGGCCCCCAACGCGCAGTCATGCGTCCCGAATTCAAATTGCCGATGAAAATCACCGCCATCATCGGCACCATCTGCAAACCGGTTTGCAAGGCATCCGCTCCACGTGCCTGCTGCAGGAACAACGCCAGGAAAAAGAACTGGCCGTACACGCCGAAGTTGATCAGGAAGCCGATGCCGTTGGCCGCTGCGAATTGTGGCGTGGCGAATAAGGCGCGCGGCAACAACGGCACCGACCCGCTGCGCTCACGCTGTACCAGCGTACCCAAAGCCAACAGCACGACGATGACGGCGGTGATAATTGGCATCGACGTCCAGCCGTAGACCGGGCCCTGAATCAGCACAAAGCTCAGCGCCGCCAACATCAACACACCGAGGAAGTGGCTGGTGATGGTCAGCGCGCGCATGTGCTTCTCCACCGCAGGAATCATCTTGACGGCCATGAACAGACCCAGCAAGCCGACCGGCACGTTGATCAAAAACACGCTGCGCCAGCCAAAAGAATGGATCAGGATGCCGCCAACCAGCGGGCCTACTGCCGCTGCGCCGCCGACTGTCGCCGACCACACGCCCAGCATACGGGCACGCACCCGGTCGTCTTCATAAACATGCGTCAGCAGGCTCAGCGAGCTCGGCATGAAGAACGCCGCCCCCAGACCTTGCAGCAG
>Ga0209913_1001870_pt1 | contig 10316 bp, 7 predicted proteins | sample PersoiDNA2013203_FD_185805 | JGI IMG/M metagenome (GOLD analysis project Ga0209913, IMG submission 185805) | Permafrost soil microbial communities from the Arctic, to analyse light accelerated degradation of dissolved organic matter (DOM) -... | ecosystem: Environmental > Terrestrial > Soil >... | reverse complement strand
CCACCCGAGATTCCCATGTCCAAAAAACCACCCTCGCGGTGGTTGTGGACGATCGTATTTTTTGTGCTGGTATTGGCGGGCATGGCGATCGTGCTGCTGATGTGGCCCAAAGACATGCCGACGCAAACGGTCGAGTTCTGGATCACTCTGCTAGGGTTTCCTGTGGCAATCGCTGCATTGGTCGTCCTGCGTCGTTACAGCATGTACGAAGGCTATGTCCTGGATGTCGAAATACAAAACGAAGTCAACCGTGACTACACCGAACAGGTGTTTACGACAGCGAAGCGGCCATTGGCGGTTATTGGCACATCGCACCGATTTTCGGTAGACGCAGATGAAAACGCTGTCAAAGGTATTTTTACCAACTCCCTCGCACTTGAAACTCAAGCCTCTTTTATGCCGGATACCGACCCGGTGAAAGCACGTTGGTTAGTTGTTCCCGGCATCGTGCTCACAGGCGGCTCAAAAAGCGACGACTACGCGCGCCAGCAACAAGCGCTGCAATGGCTGTTTGTCGAATTACTCACCGATATATCCGCACGCATTCAATCGCTACCGGATCGCCTGCCTTTGAATGTGCACTTGTTGGTCGCTTCGGGTATGGCGTCTGATACCGCAAAAATGCTCTGGCAGAGCTGCTGGAGCAAATTTTCCTTACGCTACGCTAACGTAGAGATTGCGTCAGAGATCCCTGATCTGATGACCTTGGATCACTGGCTCGACCACGCCGACCAGCCCACAAATCAACAGGCCAGATTGATCGTTGCAGTACAGCTGCACACCTTGTTATCTGGCAATCCACCTGAAGGCAGTGCAGAAGCTGGCGTGGCCATTTTGCTCCTGCCAGATGCGTCGGCAGGCCAACATAAAGTGACTGCAATCGCCAATTTGCATCGTCCCGTGCGAGGTCCGTCAGATCAATCCAATGACGTTTTGGAACATGCATTGAGATGGGTGGAAGTGGGTGCCGCTGACTTCGGCAGCGTCTGGCAAGCCGGTCTTACACCTGAACAAGCCGGAGCCTTCCGCCAATCCGCTGTCAAGCAGGGACTCGCGGTACAAGCTAGTGACCTCGATACCACGATCGGTCATGCGGGCATTGCCGCTCCTTGGCTGGCTATTGCCTGTGCCGCTGGTTCTGAGGTGAGCACTCAGCTCATTCTTGCTGGTCAGTCGGAACACACCGACTGCGCCGTGTTGTTACGTCCCGTCTTAGCTACTGCGGCATCCACTTCATTGACCACCTGAAAGAGGCAAACCATGACCCGACGTTATAGCATTTGTGGGGGAGATAAGACTTCCGCTAACGGCACCGTACAAACGCAAAACAGCAGCAGCATGATTGGCAATCGTGCCCGTGCTTACGAAAACGATCCCGTCTGGTGCGAGTCCTGTAAAAAAATGGGACGGATCGTCTGCGTTGGTCCACGTCTGGGAAGAACCGGCCCCGATGGACGGAAAGCGGCACTCAGTGACGATTTGTGTGTCTGCGATTGCCATCCTAGCCCGTTATTAATCGCCTCACAAAATGTCTCCTGCATGACCGTATAAGCGGCGACGCATCAGTCATATCCCGCGGCCCTATCCACGAGTATCAATCATCTTGAAGTTTGACTTGCCATGAACCATAAAAAACTCCGAATCGACATTTTTTCGATCATAGTCACAGCCCTATTTGTCATGGCTGTGCTATGGATATGGGGGGAGCACGTCGGCATAAAGACGATTGAAGCACGCTTTCTCTGGTTGTCAGTGGTTGCAGGATGCGCGTTGCTGCTTTGCCTGATCGTTTCCCTGGATCGCTGGAGCCGTTGGTCGCAAGCTTTATTCACTCTTAAAAAATGGTTGCACATCGGCCGACAGAATAGAGCGAGTGTCCCGCAAGCAGGTTCTTTCAATGGCGGTAGTTCGGTCGTCGCATTGAACCCGCTTAATATACTGCGGCAGCAACTAAATATTACGCATGGCTTTTTCTGGCGCTACCGGCAACCGTGGTTGTTACTCACGGGGCGTGACGCCACTATCATGCGGCTGTTGCCCGAGATTGTCGAAACCGGCTGGCTTATCACCCCCGACGCAGTGCTGTTATGGCACAAGACCGACGAGAATGGCCAACCCAATGCAGCCTGGTTGAAGCAACTCTATAAAATGCGCCGGCGTCGCCCAATTGACGCAGTAGTACTTGTGATGGACAGCACCACCGAGCTCTCGGCTCAACGCCATCGCAATATTGAAAACCTGAATTTGGCTCATATCAGCGAGGCACTGTGCTGGTCGGCACCGGTGCATGTACTGGATGTGGAGGATGCCCTCACAGCAGGAAAAATCAGTGACACGCCCGTCATTGGTGCTGAATTCGCCACGACTGATGTTGCTCGAATTGAAGCGGCGTTGTTAAGCGTGCGCGACCAATTAATCCCCCTTTGCATCAAGCAATTGAGCGACAACTCGTACAACCGTTTTACGGCGAAGCTTTCGCAACGGTTGGACACTCACAGTAAACCATTGGCCGCCTGGATCGATATCCTGAATAATTCGCGTCGTCGTCAACGCGTGGCGGGTGCGTTCTTTGCGCCATATCCTAGTCCTGCGGTCGCGGGCGAAGTTCCTGTTGGAAGTGCCGATTTACCGCTATGGAGTCATCTGAGCAAGATTGCCCGCAACGTTCCGGGTCGTCGTGTCGGCTGGCACCCCGAAACGGTATTGAGCGTCATCGCCCTGACCGGTCTGGGCATCTGGATTGCCGGCATGCTGGTGTCCGCCGCCGTCAATCAACGCGACATCGCCGGTCTGCAACAGACATCCAAACGCGCTGAACACGCTCCCGGCATTGCCGACCGCGTGCGCGGCCTCTTGGCGTTGCAGCAAGAGATCGCCCGCTACGAATACCGCACCGAGCATCATGCGCCGTTGCTGACGCGTTTTGGGTTGAATCGCGACAAGGAGATTTTGCAAGCACTGTGGGCGCCGTATCGTGATGCCAGCCAGCACATGCTGGTCGCCCCCGTGCAGCAAACGTTGGAAACCGAGTTGATCGACCTGGCGCAACTGCGCAGCGATCAACTCGACAAGCAAGCCGGCAGTTTTGCGCTGGATGGTCATCAGGCCCTTAAGAGTTACCTGATGTTGGCAGAGCCGCAACGCAGCGACACGGCATTTCTGACGCCGCAGCTGATTCGTCGCTGGCAACTCGATACGCAACTTGCGGCAGGAGAGCAGCGCGATCTGGCTGAACGCTTGTTGACTTTCTACAGCAAGCATCTGGCCGCCCATCCTGACTGGAAAATCACCCCCAGTGCCGGTCTGGTGCAAGCGGCCCGCCAAACCTTGCTGGCCGCTATCGGCGTGGAACATGCTGACAGCACGCTCTATCGCAACATCGTTACCAACGCGGCCGACAAGTATCCTGACCAGACGCTGGCGTCGTTGACCGTCGGCACCGACCCGCGTGGCCTGATTCGCAACAACGCCATCGTGTCCGGTGTTTTCACGCGGCAGGCCTACGAAGGCACCATCGCCCCGGCGATCGCCGAAGCCGCCAAGCGCAACACTATCGCCAGCGACTGGGTACTGACCGGACAGGCGCAGCAGACGGCAGGGCAGTCTGCGCAGTCACCAGAAACATTGCAGGCCGCCTTGACCGCGCAATACTTTGCCGAGTACGCCGAACAGTGGCAACTATTCATGAACAATGTGCAATGGGACGCAGCGCCGACCATGCCGGCGGCCATTGAACAATTGAAATTGATGGCCGATGCGCGCCAGTCGCCGGTCATCGCCCTGATGAAATCCTTGCAATACCAGGGAACAGCTGGCGTGCGGCAGGCATCCTTGTCCGACACGCTGGTCGCCAAAGCACAAAACCTGCTCACCTCAACAAAAGTCACTGCGCCGCAAGCCCAGCATAGCGACCCCGCCGGATCACTGGGCAGCACCTTTGGGCCTGTCTTGCGCCTGATCGGTAGCCTTGACGGTAATGCCGGCGCAGGTAGTGCGAACCCCAACGAGCAAGCTAACAGTGACATGAGCCTGCAACGTTATCTGGACCGCATCAGCGCTCTGCGTCTGCGCTTGCAACAGATCAACAGCAGTCCCGACGCCGAAGCGCAAGCCAAACAATTGGCCTTGTCGTTGTTCCAGGGAAAAGGCTCAGAGCTGGCCGACACGCAAGCCTATGCGCAACTGGTCGCCGCTAGTCTGGGCGAGCAATGGGCCAGCATGGGCGATGCGCTGTTCATACGGCCGGTCGTGCAAGCCACGCAAACGGTATTGCAACCTGCGCAAGCCGGGTTGAATGAGGCATGGAACAACGGCATCGTCGCGACCTGGTACAAGGCATTTAATGGGCGCTACCCATTTGCCCAGACGGACAACGATGCTTCATTACCGGAACTTGCCCGATTTCTGAGACCGCAAAGCGGTTTGATTGCGAGCTTCCTGCAATCGCAACTGGCTGGCGTGCTGGAGTTGCAAGGTGATCAATGGGTACCCAATGCCGGTAGCAAACTGAACTTCGACCCCGCCTTCCTGACAGCGGTCAATACGCTGCAGCGCATCGGCGCACGTCTGCTGGTGCAAGGAGAGCCGCAATACCGCTTCGACCTCAAGCCCATGCCAACCCCGGGCGTCGAGGACACAATATTGACCATCGATACGCAGAAGCTGCATTACTACAACCAGCGCGAGACATGGCAAAACCTGGTCTGGCCGGTTAACCAGACGCAGGATGCTGGCACGCGCCTGCAATGGCAAACCGAAAAAGCCGGAACCAATAAACAATATGAGTTCACCGGCCGCTGGGCCTTGGTGCGCCTGCTGGAACGCGCCCGCATCGAACCCATCGACAGCGCCACGTATCAACTGACCTGGCAGGCGACACCGGACGTCAGCGCACCGGCAAGCAGCACCATCTCCAAGCTTGATCCGGACAACCTGATGCCGCGCGCACCGATGGCGCCGGCTTCTGCCGAGCTGGTTTATCCCTTGTCGTATGTGATGCGCACCGAAGCCGGGCGCGGGCCGCTGGAAATGCTGAGCTTGCGTGATTTCGCCTTGCCGTCGCGTATCTTCGTGTCGGCGTCGCGCAATACCGTCACCAGAAAGTAAACATCATGATGACGAAATTACTCAATGCCTTGTTCGGCAGCCGCACCCCCACCGATTTGGCGCGCTCCACCCAGGCGCGCTGGGAAGAGTGGTTGCAGCCTATCAGCCCGGACTCACCGCTGGGCGGCGACCTGGCCTATGACGACGATTTTTTAGCCATCAAGGACGAAGTTGCCAAACTCTCCGACATCGACGACACCCTGATCCTCGACAGCGCTGAACGCTTGTTAAAGCACAGTGCCAAGGATGTGCGACCCGCCGTGTACTACGTCTATGGTCGCCTGCGTCAGGAAGGCGCTGAGGGATTGGCCTCGGGCTTGGAGCTGCTCTCGGCGCTGGTGGATCGCTTCGGCGAGCAACTGCTGCCGCAACGCGCTGAAAGCCGCAAGACGGCGCTGGAGTGGCTAACCGGCGCTACCTTCGCCAATCGCCTGGAGCGTGTTCAAGGTCTGGATGGCGTGTTGCTGGAGCGCAGTTTGTCGGCGCTGGCGCTGATCACCGAGCGCACGGCGACATGGCCCGAAGCGGCGCGGCCGGAACTCGATGGACTGTATCGCCGCTTTGAATCCTGCATGGAAAACGCACAGGTCGGCGAATCCACATTGTCTGCCGTGTCGACGCCGAGTGCTCCAGGCGTCCATGCTGCCGCCTTGCCCGCAGCCGGCGAGATTGCTTCCAGTCGCGATCTGCTGGAACGCGCTCGGCAGATGGCCTTGTTTTTGCGCGAACAGCCGCACGGTTATCTGGCGGCTTATCGCCTGTTGCGCTGCGTGCGTTGGGACACCTTGATTGACGTGCCGCCGCATGACATCAGCGGAAAGACCCGTCTGGTAGCGCCGCGCACCGAACTGCGCGCCCAATTAAAACGTCTGCTGCTGCAAAAGCAATGGCCGGAATTGCTTGACCGTGTAGAGCAAGCTTTTGCGGAAGGGGCCAATCACTTCTGGCTGGATTTGCAGTACTACGCCCATACCGCACAAGAACACAGCGGCGGAGATTATGCACAGGCTCGCGATCTTGCCGCCACCGACTGTGCGCTGATGCTGGAGAGATTGCCCGGTGTGGAACGTCTGTCCTTCACCGACGGCACACCCTTTGCGGAAGACGTTACGCTGGAATGGATTTCACGTTACGCCACGGTGCGCGACATCGAACGCGGTGACGCGGTTGCGCCTGCGGTCGTCACATCAAGTCACACCGACTGGACCGAGACCGAAGCGCAAGCCTTCGATGTGCTGCAACAGCAAGGGCTGGAAGCGGCCTTGGCCTGGCTGCAAGGCTTGCCAGCGCAGAAGGGAGAGCGTGACAGCTTTATCCGGCAACTGGTGATGGCGCGTGTAGCCGAACGCGCCGAGCGGCAAGACATCGCGCTGCATCTGTTGACGGTGGCTGACGCCACTACTCAGCACTATGCCTTGGGTGCCTGGGAGCCTGGCTTGGCCTTCGAGGTCAAGCAGCACTTACTGCGCTTGCTTGCCTTGCGCATGAACCGTAAGGACGCCGACAAAGCGACAATCGCGCAACGCATGGATAGCTTGCTGGGCGAACTGACTGCGCTGGACCCGGCCCGTGCCGTTGGACTGGCTTAACCTGACCGAAACTTATACGATGACCACCCCCACCAAAGACCACGACATCCTGCGCTACTACGAGGCAGAAATGCGCTATCTGCGCGAAGCCGGCAAGGAATTTGCGCAGGCTCATCCCGATCGCGCGCGCATGCTCAATATCGATCGCGTCGGTGAGCGTGACCCGCATGTGGAGCGCTTGTTCGAAGGCTTCGCTTTCCTGATGGGACGCCTGCGCCACAAGCTCGATGATGAGTTGCCTGAACTGACCGAAGGGCTGGTCAGCATGCTGTGGCCGCATTATCTGCGCATGATTCCGTCCCTGTCGATTTTGGAGCTCACGCCGGAATACGGCGTCCTGCAACGGCATGAGGTACTGAAAGCCGGTCTGGAAGGGGTCTCCGATCCTATTGGTGAGGATGGTGTCGAGTGCATCTATCGCACCACACAAGACGTCGATCTGTATCCCCTGAAGCTGATCGAGGCGGCGCCGCTGACGCGAGAAGACGGTCGTTCGGTGATCCGTCTGCGCCTTGCCGTGCAGGATCAGGCCCGTGGAGAATTACTGACAGTGCCGCGCCTGCGGCTGTACCTGAATGCCGATAGGCCGGTGGCGCTAGCGTTGTACAAGGCCTTGATAGCAGCGCCGCTGACCATGCAAGTGCGCGTGCCGGGTTATCCCGTCCATGCGCCCGGCGCACCGCAGCCGATGCCGGGTCTGCGGCTGGAAGCAGCCGGTTTTGCCGCCGACCAGCGACTATGGCCGAAAGCGGACAATGCCTTTGGCGGCTATCAGTTGCTGCTGGAGTATTTCACTTTCCCTGAAAAATTCATGTTCGTCGACCTGCTCGGACTGAATATGCAGACCATTCCTCTAGATGCGCCGTACTTTGATGTCGAAGTGGTATTGGACAAGCCTTATCCGGATGATATGCGGTTCAGCACGGACAACGTGCGTCTGTATTGCACGCCGATTGTGAATCTGTTCGAGCTGGAGGCCGATCCGATCAGCGCTACCCATCTGGAAACAGAGTATCGCGTGCACGCTATGGCGCATCACGGCGAACACGTCGAAGTCTATGCGGTTGAGTCGGTGCGTGGTTTTGAGGCAGCGTCGGGCGAGCGCTTTGAATATGCGCCTTTCGCCGCGTTTCGCCATCGTGGCGGCATGTTGCGCCACGATATGCCAGAACGGTACTTTCATACCCGCATGCGGCGCGGCCCGTCCGGCAATGTGGATGCCTGGTTAGTATTGGGCGGACATATCTGGGAACAGCAAGATCGCTTGCCACAAGAAATTCTATCGTTGTCGGTGACCGGCACCAACGGCATGCTGCCGCGTAAAGGATTGCGGGAAGCGGGCATCCGCCGCATGCGCGGCGGTTTTGCCAATGTCAGAGCGGTCCGTAACCTGAGCGCGCCGACCTTGCCGGTGTACCCGCCTACCGGCGACCGGTTTCATTGGCGCGTGCTGTCGCATCTGGCACCCAATTATCTGTCCTTGCTCGATGCCGAGATCTTGCGCGGTAGCCTGGCGCTGTATGACTGGACGGAAGGGGAGATGAACAAGCGGCGCATCGATGCCATCACTGATGTGCGTCACCGTCCTCTGCAAAAGCTGGACAAGGGCGGCTTACTGCGCGGCGTGGAAATTGAAGTCACCCTGAACGGCAATCAGTTCGCGGGCGAGGGAGATATCGAATTGTTCGGTGAGATGCTGAACCGCTTCCTGTCGCTGTATGCCACGCTGAATCTGTACACCAGGCTGGTGATCGTCGCGCAACCGAGCGGGCGGCGACTTACCTGGGCTGACACCAAGGGTGAAGGAGCACCGTTTTGAATGCGCCTTACCTGACGCCAGCGCAGGGCGTCGCCGACAAGACCGACCGGCCCTTGTTGCCCGCTTTGTTAGATCAGGCGCCGCAGATGAATTTTTTCCGGTTCTGCGAATTGTTGGAACTGGCCGCGCCACACCTGTCCGCCTTAGGCAGCAGCGATTCGCCGGTTCAGGAGCCGGTGCGGTTTAGGTCACGCAAGCGCTTGGGGTTTCCAAACCGGGAGATCGATACGATCGAGTTTGATCTCGATGATCCGGCTGCACCGCCGTCGGTCCGCACGACGTTTTTGGGCTTGTATGGGGTGGATGCGCGCATGCCCTCGTACTTCATCGATGAAATCGCCCAGAACCGCGAAGGCGCCGAGTCGCTGGCGGCGTTTCTGGACATCTTTCACCACCGTATCGTCACGCAGTTTTACCGGGTATGGCGTAAGTATCGGTATCCGGCCGGCTTCCGGTCCAATGGGCAGGATGACATCTCACGCTATTTGCTCAGTTTTGCAGGGTTGGGGATCGGCGAAGCCGCTAGTACGCAACAACAGGTCGGTACACGCAAGCTGCTCTCGATGCTGGGCCTGGCCGGGCAAAAGACTCGCACTGCCGAAGGTTTGGCAGGGGTGTTGCAGCATGCTGTGCCGGATGCACAGATTGAGGTACAGGAGTTTCATCCGGTATGGATTGCACTGACGGACTTTGAGCGCATGCCCTTGGGGAAAAACTGCGTCCTGGGACGCGGATTTTATGATCGCGCCAATGCCATCCGGGTAGTGTTGCGGCCGCAGTCGCGCGAGTCCGTGCTTGGCTTGATACCGGGCCACGCGCAGCACAAAGAGGTGATGACCTTACTGCAGTTCTATCTTGGCTATGAGGCGCAGGTGCATTTGCACATGGAGGTCAGGCCGGAGCTGATGCCCGCGCCGACTTTGAATTCGAGCGACTTGCGACTAGGGTATTCAAGCAGATTGCCCGACACCGCATTGGCAAATAAAAATGACAGTGTCGTGCGCGTTCAGCTCGGCATTTATGACGGATCAGGGGCGGCACATTGACGTGTTCGACGACGATAAAAGGAATCAAATCATGAAAAATCAATTTCGACTCGGCGCCACGATGTGCGTGCTTTTGGGGCTTGCGGGTTGTGGCGTCTATCAGGCGACCAAAGACGGCGCCGTGGATGCGGCGAAATGGGCCTTCACGACGCAAATCAAGACGATGAATATCGATCTGCTGGCACGCGCGTCGTTAAACCCGAACAGCGGTGGTCAGGCTTTGTCGACGGTGGTACGGATCTATCAATTGAAGACCGCAAAGACTTTTGAGAAGCTGGACTATGCGCAATTACAACGCAATGACATTGATGCGCTGAAGCCGGATTTGTTGGCAACCAAAGACATTGTGTTGCGTCCGGACGCGAATGCCAGCATTAGCGAAGCAATGAACAGCGAAGCGGAATATGTGGGCGTCGTGGCCTTCTTCCGTGATGCGGATAAAACTTCGCAATGGAAGCTGGTGCTGCCAAAGAAGCAGTGGAAGAAAACCGATCCGGTGAAGATTGAGGTGCGGGAAAGTTCGCTGGAATTAAAGGAGGGATAGTTGTCCGCGTTGGGGTAAGCACTAAACTTAGACAACTCTGTCATCCCAGCTTAAGTCTGCCACGCCGGTATAAGGGATTTTTGGAATGAACGTTGCCGGCTTGCCGGGTTTGCATGACGAAGCTTCGTTCACCATGGTCATGTGGGTGATGATGGGCCTCGGGGTGGCGACGGTTGGCTTGCTGAAGTGGCTGAAGATCTGGTGACAGAAAG
>Ga0209913_1001869_pt1 | contig 10316 bp, 6 predicted proteins | sample PersoiDNA2013203_FD_185805 | JGI IMG/M metagenome (GOLD analysis project Ga0209913, IMG submission 185805) | Permafrost soil microbial communities from the Arctic, to analyse light accelerated degradation of dissolved organic matter (DOM) -... | ecosystem: Environmental > Terrestrial > Soil >... | reverse complement strand
TGTTGCCTACCGCCTTGGCATTGCTGGTGTTGGTGGATGAAGCCAGGCGTCGGCATGGACTGCCGCGCCTGTGGGAATATGTGCATACGTGGCATTGCGCCAGGAAAACGTTCCGTCTCTTTTGCAGTATCCGCGTCTATTTGGCGGCGCGGCATTGCGATGTCAACGCTGCTGCCTGGTCGCCTAGTGGCGATGGCGTGCACCAGCGTGGCGGCAAGACGGAAGAGCCCGCTACGATGGCCAACGCCGCACCAGCAGTTATCCAGCCTGATCCTGACCCGGCGGTGACGGTGGTTGCCGCAATGACATCGATTGCAGCATTCGCCGCCTGCCTGTATTGTGGCGGGCTCAATGTCAATACGACGCTTCATTGCGGGAGAACTGTGATGCCGGAATCGATACTGCCTATGCCCGATCGTCTGATGTCGGTGTATTTGTTTTCATGTCGACGGGTGCTGGTCAGCTTGTTGTCAGGTCTATCTGTTCTGGCGGTCGCCGGTTGCGCGGTACCCGCCGGTGCGCCAGCGCAGTCGTCAGAGCGCCACAGCATCGCCACGCTGCACCTGCTCGGTGAACAACGCATTGCACATAATTTTCACTTCATGGAGACCACCGTCGGTGGCTTGTCAGGCATTGACTACGATGCTGCGAGCAACACCTGGGTCAGCGAAAGCGATGATCGTTCGGAGGTCAATCCGGCGCGCTTTTACCGCTTACGTCTGGACTATGATCTGGCTGGATTTCATGGGCTGGAGCTGACCGATATGCGCTATTTCCGGCAAGCAGATGGCAGCACGTATCCGGGGCAGGCTGAATTTTCGCAGCGCGGCGGTGAAGTGCCTGATCTCGAATCGATTCGCGTCGATCCGCAGGATGGCAGCCTTTGGTATAGCAGCGAGGGGGGACGTCGGCTGGGACTGCCGCCGTTTGTCAAACACGCGCGAGCCGACGGCAGCTATCTAGCGACTTTTCCGGTGGGCGCCTTGTTCGATCTGGCGCCCAAGCCCGGCTATGCGGTGGCAGGGCCGCGTGACAATCTGTCGTTCGAAGGCTTGAGTTTTTCTGTCGACGGCAAGTCTTTGTGGCTGGCAATGGAAGCGCCATTGTTTCAGGACGGTGCAGTTGCCAGCGTGCAGGACGGGGCATTTTCACGGATGACACAATATGACCGCAATGGTCATCAGCGCGCGCAATATGCCTATCCTATCGATGCCATCCCGCTGGCCTATCCAGGACGCTATGCCGACAACGGCGTGTCCGAAGTTCTGGCGGTCGATGCGCAACATCTGCTGGTGATCGAGCGTTCCGGCGTGCAGGATTTGCAGAATGTATTTCATTTTCACATCCGCCTCTATGAGATGGATGTCGGCCAGGCCAGTGACATCAGCGCGCGCGTGTCGTTGCAAACGGCCGACTTCACGCCGGCCAGCAAACGTCTGATTCTCGATTTCGATGAGAGCGGACTAGAACGGGTCGATAACCTGGAAGGTATCGCCTGGGGGCCCAAGTTGGCCAATGGTCACGATAGCCTGGTGCTGGTGTCAGACAATAATTTCAATGCCAGTCAGGTGACCCAGTTGCTGGTGTTCGAAGTGCTGCCAAAATAGTGGCTTGTAGTCGCCGGCGCGCATGTCTGCGGGCCGGCAAAAGTTCCGTGTTTCTCTCTCGCTGTCGTCGCACAGTATCCCCCCATTTTCTCGCAAAAACGCTTGTCGCAGCGCTGAAACAGCGCTGCTATCGGCGTTTGCAAAAAACCATGTCATTTCAATATGTTCGCCAAAAGTGAGAATTTTTGAGAAACATGTGTAAAGAAATCGCATAAATTATCACCCATGCCGACCAGCAATACGGCGCGAGAAGTCGAACAAGAAGTCCGTATCCGAATACCGTAGGCAATTTCAAACACACCAGGCGAAGGCGATCGATTCCATCGATGCGCCTTGGGGGCGAGCTTTGCCCACGCATTTGATCGGAGGATTTTTGTGGATGCTAATTTAGGTTCTTGCGCTGGGCGCAATGCCGGACCAGGCCGACGCTTCCCGCACGCGCTGTGCTATCGATTCTGCTTGCCAGTGCCGATGTTGGCAGTTGGCGCATGGTCGATTCCGGCCGCGGTGCTGGGGTTGGTGTTGGTGGTGCCGCTACCGATCCAGGCGCAGGTATTGCCAGATGCTGGGCGCTTGCTCAACGATGTCAGCCCGATGCCGGTCATGCCGCCCGCCGGCACTGAGGTATTGCCGTTACCGCCACCGGTCGAACCGGCGCTGACGTTGCAGTCCGATGTGCGCTTTGCGATAGCGCGTTTCGAGATTAACGACGTCAGCGCATTCGACGCCGAGCAGCTACAGCATTTGTTGGACGATCTGCGTGGGCCGGAGCGTAACCTGGCCGCGCTGGAGTTGGCTGTCACGCGGATCACGCTGTTCTATCGTCAACACGGCTATCTGTTGGCGCGTGCTTATTTGCCAGAGCAGAACATCGATGGCGGTGTGGTCGAGATTCATGTGCTGGAAGGCCGACTTGGCAATATCGTCATCGATAACAGCTCGCGTCTGAGCAGCGATGTGGTGCAGCGCCGTCTGCAACGCATTGGCATGGATCAGGCCTTGCAGGGGGCGGCTTTGGAAAGCAGCTTGCTGCTGCTCAGCGACACGCCCGGCATCGTGGTGCGCTCGGCGCTGGCACCGGGTACGGTGGTTGGTTCCACCGATCTGCATGTGGTCATCACCGAAGCACGTGCAGTTGATGGCGACGTCAGCTTCGACAATGACGGTAACCGCTACACCGGGCAATACCACGGCAATGCCAATATCACGATCAATAATCCATCAGGTATCGGCGACCAACTATCGGCCAATGTGATCAGTGCGGGCGGCGAATTCAACTATGGCCGAATCAATTACCAGTTGCCTCTCAACGATGTCGGCACGCGCCTGGCCTTCTCGTACGCGAGCATGGCTTACCGGCTGGGGCAAGACTTTGCCGAGCTTGATGCTTACGGCGTGGCACGAATTGCCGGGGTGTCGCTCACGCATCCCTTGCTGCGCAGCCGCGCCTTCAATATCAATGGGCAGGTGCGCTTCGAACATAAGCTGCTGGTCGATCGCATCGGCTTGACCAGCGATGGTAGTGAAAAGTCGCTCAATAATTTGACGCTGAGCCTATTTGGCGATGCCAGCACCAGCGCCAGCCAGAATCTGGACAGCCTCAGTGTGACTTGGGGAAAACTAACGTTGGACCAGGCTAGTGCGGCGCTGGATGCCACCGGCCATCGTACCGACGGCAATTTCGTCAAAGGCAATCTACAGTGGACGCGCCTGCAACGGCTCAATGAGCCTACCAGCGTCTTGCTGCAGGTGAACGCGCAGCTCAGTGGCAGCAATCTCGATTCCGCCGAAAAGATGTCCATGGGCGGACCTTATGCAGTGCGTGCCTATCCGGCCGGTGAGGCACCGGCCGACGATGTGCTCATGCTCAATCTGGAACTGCGCCGCACGCTGACGCCACAGTGGCAGGGCTTGCTGTTCGGTGATATCGCCCGTGGCCGCCTCAATCACAGTCCCATCAATACTGACGGTAACAATCTGCGCACCTTGTCCGGGCTGGGGCTGGGGGGCAGATGGAACGGCCCCGATGGCTATCGCGGGCAGGCAATACTGGCCTGGCGCACTGATAGTGCGCCGGTTTCCGACCATGACAAGGCGCCCAGATTCTGGCTGCAAATGGCCAAGGTCTTTTAACGACGCTGCATTCTGTAATGTACCGATGAGGGAGAGAGAACCATGTTTCGCTACCAACAGTTAGACCGTCATCCACTTGCCAATGCAGGCGATTTTTTCGCGCCAGCCAGTTGGGCCAGTATGCCGGGCTTGTCGTGTCAGTCTTTATTTGCGCGTGGCGTGCTGGCCGCGGCGCTGGCATCGCTGGCTGCTTCGGCCTGGGCGGCACCGAGCAATGGCAACGTCAGCAGTGGCGTTGGCAGTATCAGCGCCAGCGGTGCCACGACCACGATTACCCAAGGCAGTGACAAGCTGGCGATCAATTGGGATAGTTTCAATATTGCCAGTGGCGAAACCGTCAATTTTGTGCAGCCGAGTAGCAGTGCCATTGCGCTCAATCGCGTGCTCGGCAACAGCGCGTCGGAGATCTACGGCAATCTCAATGCCAATGGCAAGGTGTTTTTGCTCAATCCCAACGGCATCCTGTTCGGCAGCGGCGCCAGCGTCAATGTCGGCGGACTGGTGGCGTCCACACTGAATTTGAGTGATAGCGATTTCATGGCAGGCAATTTTCATTTCAGCGGCAGCGCTGGGAGTGTTGTCAATCAGGGCACGGTGACGGCAGCCGATGGCGGCTATATTGTCTTGCTGGGTGGCCAGGTCAGCAATCAGGGCACGCTCAGCGCCCGTTTGGGCAATGTCACGCTGGCCGCCGGCAGTGATGTCACGCTCGATTTTGCCGGCGATGGTTTGCTGGGGGTGAGCGTCAATCAAGGCGCCTTGCAGGCCTTGGCGGAAAATCGCCAGTTGATACGTGCCGACGGCGGCCAGGTGTTGCTGACCGCCAAGGCGGCCGATGCGCTGATTCAAGCCGTGGTCAACAATGTCGGCGTGATCGAGGCGCATGCGGTCGATACCAGCAGTGGCCAGATCCGGCTGCTGGGCGACATGAGCAATGGCGTGGTGCACGTCGGCGGCACGCTCGATGCTTCGGCGCCGAATGGCGGCAATGGCGGCAGCATTGAAACCAGCGCCGCCAAGGTGACGGTGGCGGACAATGCCCGCATCGACACCAGCGCCGCCAGCGGCAGCACCGGGGTCTGGCTGATCGATCCGCACGACTTTACGGTGGCCGCCAGTGGTGGCGATATCAGCGGCAGCACCTTGTCGGCCAATCTGAATACGACCAATGTGGTACTTGAAAGCAGCAGCGGCACGACCACAGGTTCCAGCGGCAGCGGCAATCTGTTGATCAACGACAACGTCAACTGGAGCGCCAACACCACGCTCACCTTGACCGCCTCCAACAACGTCACGGTGCAGGCTGACATGACGGCCAGCGGCAACAGTGCCGGTCTGATCATCAATCCCAATACGGGCAACGGTGGCGATGCTGCCAGCGGCAGCGGCCAGTTCCTGTTGAGTAATGCCGCCATCAATCTGAGCGGCAGCAATCCTTATCTTTCCATTTCTGGGAATACATATAGGGTGATCAACGATCTGGCATCGCTGCAGGCGATCAATGCGACACTGGACAATGCGACTTACCGTTACTACGCCCTGGGCAGCAATATCGACGCCACGGCTACGGCGGCCTGGAACGGTGGTGCTGGTTTCGTCCCGCTGGGCAGCAACGTGGCCGAGTTCCGTGGCATCTTCGAAGGTCTCGGTCATACCGTCAGCAATTTGACTATCCTGCGCAGTACCAGCGATTACGTCGGTCTGGTCGGCTATGCCAGCGGCGGCAGTATTGTGCGTGATGTCGGCCTGATCAATCCCAACCTGAGCGGCTGGTCGAGCGTGGGCGGCATCATCGGTCGCAGTTACGGCAATATCTACAACGCCTGGGTCAGTGGCGGCACCATCAGCGGCCACAATGATGTCGGTGGCATCGCTGGCGAGAACTACAACAGCATTGCCAATTCCTACAGCAGTGCCACTGTCAGCGGAGTCAGCACCATCGGTGGCGTGGCCGGTGCCAGCAGCGGCCAGATCGACAATACTTATGCCAGCGGCAATGTCAGCGGCACCGACTATGTCGGTGGGCTGGCAGGCGCCAGCAGCGGCATGATGAATAACGTCTATGCCAGCGGCAATGTCAGCGGTGTCGACTATGTCGGTGGTCTGGTCGGCTTTAACGTCAACGGATCGTTGATCAACCATGCGTATGCCAGCGGCACTGTCAGCGCAACGATTTACGAAGGTGCCCTGGTCGGTTACAACGGTACCGATGCCACTGTGACCAATTCGTTCTGGCTGCTGGCCAACGGTAGCGGCTTCGGTGCCAATGACGGTGCCATCGACAGTGCCACCATGGGCTTGACCAGCGCACAGGCCGGTAGTGCGGCCACCTATGCCGCGGCCGGCTGGGATATCACCAACAGCAGCGGCAGCAGCCTGTGGCGTATCTATGAAGGCAGCACCTTGCCGTTATTGCGCAGTTTCCTGCGGCCGATCACGGTCACCGCCAGTGCGCCGGTGCTCAGGGATTACGACGGCACCACCGGCGGCAGTAGCGCCTATACCAGTTCCACTGGCGCCAGCTTGCTGGGTAGTCTCAATTACACCAGTGCTGCGCGCGATGTCGGCAGCTATAGCACTGGCACCGGCACGCTGACGCTGTCGGGCCTGTACTCGGGGCAAAATGGTTATGACATCAGTTATGGTGCCGCCAGCTTGCAGATCACTCCTGCCACACTGACTGTCATGGCCAACAATGACAGTCGCAGCGTTGGCGCCAACCCCTATAGCGGTGGCAATGGTGTGACCTATACCGGCTTTGGTGCAGGCGACAATGCCGCGGTGCTCAGCGGTAGCCTGAGTTATGGCGGCAGCGCCCAAGGCGCCACGACGCTGGGCGACTACAGCATCCGTGCGCAGGGACTGAGCGCGGCGAATTACCGCATTGTGTACGTCGACGGCATCCTGAGCCTGCGGCCGGCGGCCTATAGCAGTCCCGGTTATGCCAGTGCGATCAATGATAACAATGCCACTTCCAGCGACAAGAACAAGAGCGCCGATCAAGGCAATGCGGCGTTGCCGCGCGACGATGGACACCTTGGCAGCAGCGCGCCGAATAGCGAGTTGTTCCTGCGTATCGTCAATGGCGGCATGCGCCTGCCACGTGGCTTGCAGGAGGCACTGTAAGGTCGCTGGCGGCGATTCTCAGCGGGCCGCTGGCAGCGGCCCGGTCAACAGCGTCAGCAGCACGTTGTCGGTGCCACTTCGGCTAGTGGCGGCATCGGCAGGGTCCCAGTGTGGATTGTCGATATTGTGCAGATAGCCGAGTGCCAGCGCTTCTGCCGTTTCGCGGCATTGCCGGCCCTGTGATTCGCTACGCCGTGAGGCGGCGATGACGGTGCGTAGATCGGTGGCGACACCGATCACCGGTGCTGTTTTCCCGCTGACCATCAGTGCCCGGTAAAGCTGATCGACCACGTCGGCGAAACCCTCTGCCGTCGCCTTGCGCAGACGATCGAGCAGGGCCGCGCAGTATGGATCATTCTCCAGGCGTGTGAGCACGTCCTGATTGAAGCTCGCCGGTAACGCAGGTAGCACACCGGCGTCCGGCAACGTGGCGCGGTCAAACGGTGGCGGCTGTAACGAGGCCGGCGCCGGGATGCCGGTCATGAACGCGGGAGCGGGGTTGATCATGCGGTCGCTTCCGGCTTAGCTTCACTCTCTTTCGCGGCTTCTTCCGCGTCTTTGGCATCCTCGTCCTTTAACCAAGCCATGTAATCCTGCAATTTGTCGATGGCGCCCTGCTTCTCTTTGAATGTCGCTTCAGCCGTCGGGTTGCCCTTGGTTTTGTCGGGGTGAAATTCTTTGGCAAATCTCTTGTGCTCTTTGCGAATGTCCGCGCGTGTTGCGTCGCTGCCCAAGCCGAGCTTGCCGAGGTATTTCGCTATATTTTGGCGTTCTTCTTCATTAAAACGTGCCTCGAATTTTTCCTGGCGCGAGGGTTTTGTCTCGCCACTCGCACCCGCTTGTGGATTGGCCTGTTCCGGCCCCATGTGCTCGGGATACAGTTTTCCGGTCTGGTGATTGTTGACCCAGCGCATGCGGTTGCCGTTTTCGTCCGGGTGTGACCAGTTGCTGACGGAAAGGTGGACCCCGGTATTGTCATTTTTTGCTTCCTGCCAGTCGAGCCCAGTCTTGTAGTCATGCGTCTTGCGGTACTGGAAGCCGTTGTTGTCCGCTGCCGAAAACGCCGTACTGCACTGGTGCAGATTTTTATCAGCGTTGTACTCTTCGAACCAATGTTCACCGGAATTGTGGACCTGCTGCTCGCGTCGATAGGTGCCCTCGTTGTCGGGCGCGCTCCAAGCATTCATGGAGGTGTGTTGGCCAGTCTCGAAATTCATGATCGAATGCCATTGCTGGCCATGTTCGTCAAGCCAGCGGGTCGACGAGCTTTTGCTGGCGGGGTTGAAATTCCAGTTACTGGAAAATGGCGAGGTCGGGGTTTCTGGTCTGCCGTGAAACGGTAGCTGTGCTTGACCAAAATTACTCTGGTTGCCATGCAGATGGCCGGCCACGGTTTGCATCAGCGTTGACGCCATTTTCATCTGAAACATAAATATCTGCACCTGCATCTGTACCAGCTTGCCCATCCATGCCGGTTGCCGCCCCATCATCTGCGCCAGATTGGCAGGATTGAACTGGCTGGCATGGTGTTGCCGTTGTGACGCATGCGGAGTCGAGGCAAAGTTGTTTTCAACCGGCTGCCCGCCAGTATGAATATTGTTGGTTGAAAATCCGTGAAAAAAATGTTGAAAGGAGCTGGCGAACAAGGTGCACCTCGTTATACGTGAGGATTGGTGACCACTGCGCCAGCGGGCGCAGTGGGCTATTTTTTATGGATGTTGAGCGGCCCACGATGGTTCCAGGAAAAGTGGCAGCGCCGCTGAGCATCCCGCATTACGACGACAGTTGCACCTGTGGTGCTGCATCCATGCGCAGTTTGACCGGTAGTTGCTGCTGCGACTTTGGCCGTAGCAGCATGATTTCGCCGTGTCGGTATTGCTCGATCCAGGCGGGCAATTGTTCGCCCAGAAACATGCCGGCGAAGCTGACGATGACCAGCATCGACGGAAGTGGTGAGCGCACTTTGGCGAGCGCATAGATGATGCCCACCAGCATGCCGGTGAGCAGATAGAGTAAAAAGGTCTTCATGAAAATGGAGGATGAGAGATCCGGCGCCATGACAGCGGCGCCGGCATACATTGAAAGAGAGTCCGCAGACCAGCCGCACTGTGATCTGCTCTAGTGCAGCAGACGTTGACGTGGCCCGGCCAGCGGGGTGAATTGCCAGGTGCCCGATTCTGGTACGAAGACAGCGCATTCTTCGACTGTGCCGTTGCTGGTCCAGGCATCGTTGTATTGCGTCAGGCCGATGATCTGGGCCTTGTCCAGCGCCTCAGTGGCGCAGCGCGCCAGCGCCAGATCGGACCAGCCATCGAGCAGATGGACTTGTTCGGCATAGTTGAGCCCGCCGATGCGTTCCCACCATTCATGAATGAACGCCAGCACCTCTGCCTGGATATGCAACTGCGACATGCCGTGCAGGCTGTGGGTCATATCGAACGGTACTGGCAGCAACGGCGGGATCAAGGTTTGATCGTCGTCGAGCAGCAGGTCGTTGGTGTCCGAAGCGAAGAAGCCCAGTGCCAGCATCAGCCGGCGTTGTGGCTCCGGCATCGTGGCCATGACGCGGGCCAGATCGATGCGCTCCAGGCGACAGCGGCACCATCCCTCCATGCCGGCAGCCTGCAGGCGCTGACAATAAATCTCGGCATCGAGTGCCGAAGCGAAGGTCAGTACGCCACCCTGGCCATGCAGGTTGATGTAGAAAGTTTGATCCTGGGCGCCGGGCTCGGGATCAAGCGCGCCGTGATGCACTAATCCCCACAAGGAGAAGCCGGATGGCGACGACTGCAAAAATTGATCGTCCATGGTGTTGTTTTTTTCATCAAGTTGAGAACGCGTCTGGCGGTCGGAAATGCGGTTATCCATGAATGTCTGCCCGGCCGCACCAGTTCCGTCGCCGGAATGGTCTTGATGGGTTTGCTGCGGTGGTGCGCGCTAGTGGCCGTTTTGCTCAGAGGCATGCCGCGCGCACGGTCATTGCCGCTGCCGGTATAGCGGCAGCGCGCCCACCACAAGCCAGTACCGTGTCATCGAGCCATTGCTGGGCCTCGTCCTGCGATTCGATACCAAGCAGGACAGCGGCAATGGCGCCGTCGTGGTGGATCAGCAGCATATGCCCCTTGTTGGTGCGGCCGTGGCGGAAACGATCAATTAATTGACGGCATTGTTCGGCCGCGGCGAGTGAGGGAAAGACAGTGGGTTGCGGATGCCATTTATCGATATGACCGCCCCACCAGTAGCTGCCTTGGTCTTGCAGCAGCATGATCAGGGCGCGTCGGTTCAAGCGGGCATGTCGGGCGCGCTGGAAGGCTTCTTCCAAGGTGAAACTGGGATGCATTGTTGATGACTGAGGAATGATTGAAGACCACCTGAGTCGTATCGACTGCGCAAAAAGTTCTTGCAGAGTAGCGCCGTTGCGTGGTGCCGACGTGATGCTTGGACGTTGCA
>Ga0209913_1001868_pt1 | contig 10324 bp, 9 predicted proteins | sample PersoiDNA2013203_FD_185805 | JGI IMG/M metagenome (GOLD analysis project Ga0209913, IMG submission 185805) | Permafrost soil microbial communities from the Arctic, to analyse light accelerated degradation of dissolved organic matter (DOM) -... | ecosystem: Environmental > Terrestrial > Soil >... | reverse complement strand
AAACACCACACTAAAAAAGTTGCCATTCCGCTATCAGGAAAACACTGATACCGTTGAGTATGTAAGACGCGTACGCTTGTCAAAACGTCAGGAAAAGAAGCTTTCTTGCGCTGACGTTGCTTACTCCACCTTGTTATCAGGAGAACAATATGAAATGGTTCAACAATTTAAAGATTTTCAAAAAATTGATGTCGGTCTTCCTCGTCGTCATTTTCCTCGAAGGCATCCTTGGCAGTTTCGCCATCAAAGAACTGTCCCAGGTCAATCAGGCGTCGACCGATATCGCCACCAACTGGCTGCCGAGCATCCGCACGCTGTCGCAGCTCAAGCTGTCGCTGGCACGTATCCGCAGCTTCGAGTTGCAACACATCCTGGCCAGCGACCCCAAGGAATTTGACGCCATTGAGGCCAATGCCGAGAAGCAGATCGCCGTGCTCGGCAAACAACAGCAGGAATATCTGACGCAAATCAGCGAACCAGAGGAAAAAGCCATTTATCCGCAAGTGGAGAAAGACCTTGTCGCGTTCCTGAACGAGCACAAGAAGATCCTCGCCGTCTCGCGTGCCGACAAGAACGAAGAGGCCCGTGCCTTGCTCAAAGGTGAATCGACCCGGATCTACCGAGGCCTGCTCGACCAGGTCGATAAACTGGTCGAAGTCAATGACAGGGGTGCCATCGCCTCCAACACCAGCGCCGATTCGATTTACAAAAGTGCACGCATGTGGATCTTCGGCATGCTGGCATTCTGTATCGCCACTGCCCTGTTGCTGGCGGTCTGGCTGGCCGGTGTGATCTCCAAACCTCTGGTGGCCGCCGTCGAAGTAGCACAACGCGTTGCCGATGGCGACCTGACTGCCAGCATCGCCGTCACCAGCTCGGATGAAACCGGTCAATTGCTGGATGCACTCAAGAGCATGAACGACAACCTGCTCAAGATCGTCGGCGAAGTCCGTACCGGCACCGACACCATCTTCACCGCTTCCAACGAAATTGCCAGCGGCAACATGGATCTCTCCTCCCGCACCGAAGAACAAGCCGGTTCGCTGGAAGAAACTGCCTCGGCGATGGAACAACTGACCTCCACCGTCAAGCAGAACGCCGACAATGCCCGTCAGGCCAACCAACTGGCAGCAACCGCGTCGGAAGTCGCCATCAGCGGTGGCAACGTGGTCGGTCAGGTGGTCGACACCATGGGCTCGATCAACGCCTCATCGAAAAAAATCGTCGACATCATCGCCGTCATCGATGGCATCGCCTTCCAGACCAATATCCTGGCCTTGAACGCAGCGGTCGAAGCGGCTCGTGCCGGCGAACAAGGTCGCGGCTTTGCGGTGGTGGCTTCAGAAGTGCGCAGTCTGGCGCAACGTTCGGCCAGCGCAGCCAAGGAAATCAAGGTGCTCATCGATGACTCCGTCAACAAGGTCGACTCTGGCAGCAAGCTGGTCGAACAAGCTGGCGTGACCATGGAAGAAGTCGTCAACAGTGTCAAACGCGTCTCTGACATCGTTGCCGAAATCAGCTCGGCCAGCCAGGAACAAAGCCAGGGTATTGAACAGATCAACATCGCCATCACCCAAATGGATGAAGTCACGCAGCAAAACGCCGCCCTGGTCGAACAGGCTGCCGCTGCCGCCCAGTCGATGCAGGAACAGGCCGGACGTCTGTCGGAAGTGGTCGCCGTGTTCAAGCTCGACGATCGCAGCACCGTCGCCAAGACCGCAGCGCCACGCCGCACCGTCGATGTCACACCGAGCGCCTCGCTGAGCAAGGGCAGCGCACGACCAGCGCTCAAGCCGGTCAGCAAAACAGTGGCACTGAAAAAACCGGTCGCCGCAGCGATCGATGACGGCGGCTCCTGGGAACAATTCTGAATCAACTGACACGCTTACACACGTTAAGGAGACTTTTTCATGGATGCATTTCAAAAAGAAATTGACGAACGCACCAACCTGACCAGCACCAACAAGTTCGAGATGTTGTTGTTCCGTCTCGGCGGCACCGGAGACGGCGGTCAGGGCGAACTGTTCGGCATCAACGTGTTCAAGATTCGCGAGATCGTGCCCATGATGGACATCACCAAGGCTGCTGGCACCCAATCGCCGATGCTGGGCATGGTCAACATCCGCGGCCAGGTGATTTCGGTCATCGATCTGGCCGCCGTGACCGGCTGCAAACCGGCCACCGGTCTGAACATCTTGCTCATCACCGAATATGCCCGCCATACCCAGGCATTTGCGGTCGAGTCAGTCGAAGAAATCGTGCGCCTGGACTGGAGCCAGGTCCTGTCGGCCGAACAACGTGCCGGCGGCGATCTGGTCACCAGCATTGCGCGCCTGGATGCCGATGTCGATGGCAGTCGCCTGGTGCAAGTGCTGGATGTGGAACAGATTCTCAACCTCACCGCGCCGGTCAAGAAAGTACTCGATCAAGGCTATACCAATTCGCTCAAGGACCTGATCAAACCAGGTGCGATCGTACTGGCGGCAGATGATTCGAAAGTGGCACGCGCCTTGATTGAAAATGGATTAAGCACATTGGGAATACCGTACATCATGACCAACAGCGGCAAGGAAGCCTGGGAAAAACTGCAAGCGCTCGGGGCCGAAGCGCAACGCGAAGACAAACCGATCAGCGACAAGGTGGCCTTGATGCTGACCGATCTGGAGATGCCCGAAATGGACGGTTTCACGCTCACCCGCAATATCAAGAACGATCAACGCTACAAGGGCATTCCGGTGCTGATTCATTCGTCCCTGTCGGGTTCTGCCAACGAAGACCATGTCAAGAGCGTCGGCGCCAACGGCTACGTGGCCAAGTTTGCCATCGACGAGCTGGCCAAGACACTCAGACAAACCTTGCTCCATTGATCTGGCGGAGCAACCATCGGGCATCAGAAATATCCCGATCCTCGCCCCCGCAAAAACGGACTACCGTGTCACCAACACATCAGTAACGCACCACGGCCCATGAGGCCAAGGCGCACCTCTTCAGGAGCAACAAGTAATATGGACTTCCTCACCCACCTGATTCATAACGACATGTTTCTGGCTGTGGTTTCCTATCTCAGCCTCGGTCTGGCCTTCCTGCTGTATTTCTACTTTCGGGAAAAGAAGTGGGAAGCCGATCTCGCCAGATATGAAGTCAAACCGGTATTCGTGCGCGAAGCCGCCGTACCAAGCTACCGGCCGGGGACACTCTCGATCAACAGCAACAGCAACAAGATCGTCGCCGTCGTCGGTCTCAATGAAGAAATGCAAGTGGTCGATGGTCAGCCGCCAGAAGCGGCACCATCGCCAGGTGGTGCCACCATCCTGCCGTTCAGACCAGTGCACCGCACCGCACCGCTGGCACAGCAGCAGCGCCCTTCTTAATCACACGGCAACCTGATCGCGGCCATCGGTCTTGGCGCGATACAGTGCCTGATCGGCGGCCCCGATCAGTGTCGTGGTCGAATCGCCACGCCCGACCTTGACCAAAGCGCCCACCCCCAGACTCACGGTCACAATGCCATCGGGGTTGGCGGCATGGGCAATCCCTTGATCTCGCACTGCCTGGCGAATCTGCTCTGCCACGACGATTGCTTGTTGCTGGTCACAACCGGGCAGGATCATGGCAAATTCCTCGCCGCCATAGCGCGCCGCCAGATCGCCACTACGCTTGCCGGCAGAAATGATCGCCTGCCCCACCTGGCGCAGACATTCATCACCGGCCAAATGGCCGTACATATCGTTATAGAGTTTGAATTGATCGACATCGATCATGATCAAGGCCAGACTGGCGCCGCTTCTGGCCGCACGCTGCAACTCTTGCATCAGTGCCGCGTCGAAGCGACGCCGGTTGGCCAGTCCGGTCAAACCATCCTGCATCGCCAGTTGCGCCAGTGTGTGATTGAATTTTTCGATTTGCGCGTGGGCTCGCACGGCCTCATTTTCAGCCTTGGCGCGCTGGTCGATCTGGCCCACCATGCGCCGCCCTATCAGCGCAAATCCGCTCACCAGAATCAGCACACCCGCCATGTGCATATAGGCATCGGTGCGCCATTCAGCCAGGATTTCGTCATATGACAGCGCCACCGAGACAAACAGCGGATAAGTCTGCAAATGGGTGTACGCGTTCAGACGCAATACCCCATCCTGCGATGATTTGATCTGTGCCAGGCCGCTGGTGTGCTTGGAAGCATAATCGCGATAGATTGCCGCCGTCGCCATGCTCTTGCCCAAACCATTTTCGCGCAATGGCCGCCGCAGCACCATGGTGCCATCGTTGAGTGCCAGCAGGATGGCACCGTTCTGACCAATATCGAAGCTAGCGTAAAAACGCTGAAAATAATCTATATCGATAGTCGCCAGCACCACGCCCTCGAAGCCCCCCGTGGCATTGCTCAATCGGTGCGACACTGGAATGATCCAACGCCCGCTGGAACGGCTCTTGACCGGTGCGCCGACATAAGGAAGGTTGTCGGCATGGTCACGGTGATAGATAAAATAAGGCCGGTCGGCGTTGTTGAAACTGGACTCCAGCGTGGCCTGCGAATTCACCAGCCAGCGGCCATTGCGGTCATACACGAACAGGCCTGCCAGTTGCGGCAACTGCGAGACCTGGGTCAGCATCACGCGATGCAGACGATGTAGCGCCGCCGGACTGGTGCCATCGACTTCGATGCGTTCCTGCAAACCGAGCAGCACGGTCTCGGCTTCCTTGAACGTATCATCGGCATGCTGCGCCAATGCACGCGCCATATTCGACAAAGACACCCCGGCTTCGCGCTCCTCGAGCCCATGCGCCTGCCAGGTGCGCCAACCATCGAGCACCACCATTGCCAGGCACACCAGCACAACAAACAATGAGGCAAGCAAAGCCGTAGATGAGCGCTTGGGGTAAAACATAGGTCTCCATGGGTTGCTGCCGCAGCCGGCCGGACAGGTCCGATGCCTTGTTATCGATTTTCTGGCATTACCGTTTTTATAACATTCTTATGCGCACTGAGCCAGTGGCAGGAAACCAACAACCGCCCGCCGATCCTGACAGAAATAAAAAAGGCAAGCCTAGCGAGGCTTGCCTGAGGACAGAACCATGAACACGCGCTGTGCCAACTATCCGTGTTTGGCTTCCTGTAGATTAGGCAACAACACCGTCAGCAAACCGACCAGCGGCAAACCGGAACACACCGCATAGACAAACTCGATCCCATACACGTCTGCAAGGTGGCCGAGCAGCGCGGCACCAATGCCGCCGAAACCAAACATCAAGCCAAAAAATACGCCCGAAATAAGCCCAACCTTGCCCGGAATCAGTTCCTGCGCATAGACCACGATGGCGGAAAATGCCGACGACAGGATCAGGCCGACACACACGCTGAGCACACCAGTCCAGAACAGATTGGCATACGGCAGCAGCAAGGCGAATGGCGCCGCACCAAGGATGGAAAACCAGATCACCGTCTTGCGTCCGACCTTGTCGCCAATCGGTCCACCAAAGAAGGTCCCGAGCGCCACCGCTGCCAGAAACAAGAAGAGCAATATCTGCGAATGCGCCAACGACAGCGTGAATTTCTGCATCAGATAAAACGTGAAATAGCTGGTAAAGCTGGCCATGTAAAAGTATTTGGAAAACACCAGCAAGGACAGCACCAGCAATGCACGCTTGACCGTGCGGGCAGACAGATTATGTTGCGCCAGGGCACGCACTTTTTTAGCGCCACTATCAAGATGGTTGCGGTGCCAGACCCCAACCCGGTACAGCACCGCAATCGCCAGCAGCGCCAGCAAACAGAACCAGGCCATATGCGGCTGGCCGTAACGCACCACGATAGCCGCCGCCAGCAAGGGGCCGAGCGCCGAACCGAGATTGCCGCCCACCTGAAAGGTCGACTGGGCAAAACCGAACCGTCCGCCCGACGCCATGCGCGCAACCCGCGATGCTTCCGGATGGAAAGTCGAGGAACCAATGCCGATCAGGGCGGCCCCCAGCAGAAACCAGTAAAAACCGTCGGCACGCGACAGCAACAGCACCCCAAGCAAGGTAAACACAGCGCCTAGCGGCAACAGAAATGGTTTCGGATGCTTGTCGGTATACATGCCGATCCAAGGCTGGATCAGCGAAGCGGTGATCTGGAACGTCAGCGTAATCAAGCCGACCTGGGTAAAGGTGAGGCCATAACCCTGTTTGAGCATCGGGTAAATTGCCGGCAACAGCGCCTGGATCAGATCGTTGATCAAATGCGCCAGACCGACCGTGAGGACGATCGGCAACACCAGGGCTGCCGTACCGGTGGCAGGAGCAGCCGCAGAGGGCAGCGATGACAAGCTGGAGGAGGAAGAGGACATGGCTAAACGCTTTCGTGAAGATAACAAACTGGCATTATCTTAACTTGACACCTAAAGCACTGAATGCCATATTCTGTCGAAAAAGTGCCACTCTTCTTTCTACCCATGCGCATCGTCAAAACCAGCCTGGAAGCGGCCCAACTGCAACACGCCCCACAGGCCGTGGTGGCCTTCCGGCGCGAGCTGGCCCAGGGTGAACTGCTGGAACGCCACTCGCATCCGCGCGGCCAGTTGCTATACGCAGTCGAAGGCGTGATGCAGGTGCGCACGCCGCAAGGCTTGTGGATGATCCCGCCGCAACGTGCGCTGTGGGCACCACCGGACGTACCGCACGAAATCCGCATGCTCAGCAAGGTCAGCATGCGCACCTTGTATATCAGTGCCGAGGCCTGTTCCGCACTGCCAGTGCAATGCCAGTTGCTCGATGTCAGTGGCCTGCTGCGCGAATTGATCCTGGCCTTGCTGGCCGAAACGCGCGCGGTCGATGAACAAGGCCGCGCCAACTACCTGGCGCAATTGATCCTCTCCGAAATTGCCGCGGCGGCACCGATCCCGATCGTCATTCCCTGGCCACGCGACCGCCGTCTGATCCAATTGTGTGAAGCCGTGTTGCAACAACCTGGCAGCAATTTCACGCTGGAACAATGGGCCGAACTGGCCGGTGCCAGCGCGCGTACGGTGATTCGCCTGTTCCCGAGGGAAACTGGCCTGCATTTTCGCCATTGGCTGCAACAGGTACATATTGCCGAAGCGCTGTTGCGGCTGTCGCGCGCGGAAACCGTCGAGCGCATTGCCACCGCGCTCGGCTACAAAAGCGCCAGCGCGTTCACTGCCATGTTTCGCAGCGTGCTCGGCAAAACACCCAGTCAATATGTCAACATGACGCGCAGCAACAAACAACTGATCCGCAACCGCTAAATCAACGGTAGAACACGGTAAGTAAGCAGTAAGACATCCTCCCCTATGATCATGGCACCATTTCCTGCCACCTGATCTCTGGAGTCTTCATGCTGCACACCCGCCCCCTCCGCTACGCCGCGGCGTTCGGTGTCGTCCTGCTCAACCTGGCCCTTGGCGCCAACGCGCACGCCCAGGCAACAACTGCCAGCGATACCGCCGCCAACGTCGCGCCTGCCGATGCCGACAGCAGCAGCAAATTGAGCCTGGGCCTGGGTGCCGGTATTGCGCGCAGTCCTTATCGCGACTACGGCAACAAGACCAGCGCCTTGCCGTTATTGATCTATGACAGCAAGTACTTCCATTTCGCTGGCACCGGAGCCGACTTCAAACTAGGGTCTTACCAGCAATTCGATTTCACGCTGCGCGCCAAATACAGCAACGACGGCTATCAATCCAGCGACGCCGCCATCCTCAACGACATGCACGAGCGCAAGGACGCCATCTGGCTGGGCGGCACGGCCGTCTGGCATGCACCCTGGGCCAAACTGACCGCAGAATGGCTCAAGGATGCCTCCGGCTACAGCCAAGGCCAAACTTTCAAGCTCAACGCCGAGCGCGGCTTCCGGCTCGGCCGCGTGCTGCTGACCCCGCATCTGGGCGTGGCCTGGTATGACAAGAACGACGTCGATTACTACTACGGCGTGCGCCAGGACGAAGCAACTGCCTCGCGTTCCGCGTACACTGGCAAATCGACCATCAATACCAGTATCGGCCTACGCACCGGCTTGCGTCTGACCACCACGCAAAGCCTGTTCCTCGATGCGACCGCGACCCATCTCGGCAGCGGCATCACCGATAGCCCGCTGGTCGATCACGCCACAGTACCGTCGTTACGAATGGGCTACCTCTATCAATTTTGAGAATCAGAACCTGGATGAGCTGGATGAACCGCGTCGCCTTACTAGAAGACCATGAGCGCATGGCCGCCTTGATCGTCAAGGCACTGGCGGCTGCCGGCATCGAAACCGATGTCTACAGCACCATCGCGCAAGCCACCGACGGCATCGCCCGGCTGCCCTATCCGCTGCTGATATTGGACCGCACCCTGCCGGACGGCGACAGCCTGACGCTATTGCAGCAATTGCGTGCGCGTCAGGTGCTCACGCCCTGTCTGATGCTGACCGCACGCGATGCCCTGCACGACCGCATCACCGGCCTCGAAGCTGGCGCCGATGACTACCTGTCCAAGCCGTTTTCCATGGAAGAAATGGTCGCCCGCGTGCGCGCCCTGCTGCGGCGGCCATCGCAACTGCAAAGCCTGGCGCCGGAATATGCCGGCCTGCGCGTCGATCCGCAAGCAGCGCGGCTGTACTATGGCGACGAATCCGTATCGCTGGCGCCAGCCGAACTGCAACTGATGCACACACTGGTGCGCGCAGCCGGCAAGACCGTGCGTCGCACCACCCTGGAAGCAGCCGCCTGGGGCCTGGCCGATGCCGTCACACCAAACGCTATGGACGTCGCCTTGCACCGCCTGCGGCGCAAACTGAGCGCGGTCGACGCACCGCTGCAAATCATCAACATCCGTGGCCTCGGCTACGCCCTGCTCAGCGCAGACCATTCATCCGACCAGCCAGCCGACCATGCCCAGCCCTGACCTCGCCTCCGCCAATATCGGTTACCACAGCACCTGCAGTAGCCGACCCAAACCCAAGTTGACCAGCAGCATGTCGTTCCGCTTGCTGGCCACCACGGGCATTGCACTGGCCATCATCAGCGGCTCGATCATGCTGGCCATCACGCTGCTGCTGCGCTGGGGACCGGAAATTTTGATCGACCGCGAACTCAGCAGCAGCGCGGCCCATGTAATCAAAGGCATCCGCTACAACGTTGGTGGATTGCCCGCCGACGTCAACCTCGATTACCGATTACAGGCCGCCTACGAGGCCTTGCACGATGATGCCGTCTATCGCCTGCTCGATCAGGATGGCCGGGTCTTGCTGGCATCAGATCAAGCCACGCTGCCGCTGTCCCCCGACGACGGCAAATTTGATCCCGCCAGACAGCGCTTCAGCGTCACCCGCACCAGCGGCGTCGCCCAGGTCAAGACACAGGCGTTTACGCATGATGGGCAACAGTTCTACGTGCAGATCATGCGCAGCGAACGCATGTACCGCATCATGCTCGACCTCAAAGGCGAAAAAGTACAAACCATCACTTCGGCCACGGCGCTACTGGCCATGCTGCTGTTTAGCGCCGTCGTGGTCGCGATGCTGCATCGCCTGCTCAAGCCATTGCGGCGTGCCGCCGCGGCGGCATCCGCCATTGAGCTCAACAACCTGTCAACCCGACTCTCGCTCGACGGCGTGCCGTGCGAACTGACGCCCTTGTTCGAAGCCTTCAATCTGGCACTGGAACGACTGGATCAAGGGTATCGCGTGCAGCGCGACTTCCTCGCCAGCGCCGCCCATGAATTGAAGACGCCGCTGACCTTGATCCGCGCCCAGGTAGAACTCGATGAAGACTTGAACAAACATGGTGCGCTGCTGACCGACCTCGATCATATGGCACGGCAAGTCAGTCAATTGCTGCATCTGGCCGAAGCCAGCGAGCCGCAAAACTATACGATGCAGGAACTCGACGCCGCCATGGTCGCCAGCGAAGCAGCCGTCTATTTACAGCGCCTGGCGCAAAGCCGCTCAGTCTCGCTCACATTGGCGACCTTGCCGGCTGTGGTCAAGGCCGACAACAGTGCCTTGTTCGTTCTGCTGCGCAATTTGATTGAAAATGCCATTCACCATGCGCCAGCGCAGAGCCGCGTCGATGTGGTGGTCAATGCTGGTTCCATCAGCGTGCGTGACCATGGCAACGGCATTGCCCCCGAATCCATGCCGCTGCTGTTCAAACGCTTCTGGCGCGGCGCGCATCGGCGCGACATCGGCGCCGGTCTGGGCCTGTCGATCTGCGAAGAAATTGCGCGGGCGCACGGCTGGCACCTGACGGCAGCCAATGCCAATCCGGGTGCCCTCTTTGTCCTCAATATGGCAAGCGGCGGCAGTCAAAGGCGTTGACCTTGCCGGGGAGCAAAGGTATTCTTT
>Ga0209913_1001867_pt1 | contig 10326 bp, 9 predicted proteins | sample PersoiDNA2013203_FD_185805 | JGI IMG/M metagenome (GOLD analysis project Ga0209913, IMG submission 185805) | Permafrost soil microbial communities from the Arctic, to analyse light accelerated degradation of dissolved organic matter (DOM) -... | ecosystem: Environmental > Terrestrial > Soil >... | reverse complement strand
TGCTACAGTATTGGTTCGCAGCGGCAACTGTCGGAAGTACGACAGCAGTACAGTTCGCAGGATCAAACCCGGGGATGGACACCGTCACCACAGGAGTGACGGCCAGGTTGTAGAGCGCATTGTGCAGCACCTGATAGGTGTAGCTGTCGGTATCCATTTCGAGCACGCCATTCGCGCTCCACGTCCTCACTCCATAGGTCATGGCGAAAGTCTCCCCACCAATACACGCAGAAGCTCGTTGATGTCGTACACCGCAAGGCCATCGTTATTGAGCAGCGTCGAGCCACCGGTGCCGGCGCTGCGAAGCGTGAACGTGCCGGCCTTGACGTTGATTTCCAGCAACGGCCGCCCCTTGGAGTCAACCGCTTCAGATCTCAGCGTCATCCCCAGAATGATCTCCTGGATGAATGCCTTGTTGATGACCGCTTGGTTTATAAAGACCTGGCCACCACTCACCACGAATGGCGTTATCAGTTGCCCGCTCACCTCATCCACAATTGCGAAGCGTTGAGCGAACGCGAGGATCTCCGATGTATTGCCATCAGAGCCCAAGGAAAGCCCTGCCATTACCTTCTTGCCGTTGCTGGTGGTTTCGGCCTTGATCGTCGTCATCGCCGAAACCTTACCGTCGGTGGTGACTTGGGCCTTGCTGACGACCTGAATAGCTGCCGAGTTATCACCGGCGACCGCCTTAAGGGTTTTGATCTCTTCGGCAGTGGCTGCTTTGTCAGTTGCCATGGCTGTCTGCACGGTCGTGATGCTTGCCGCGTTCGCCGCCACATTCGCTTCGACAATATCTGTACGCTGCGACTGCGCGAAATCCCGCTCAGCAATTGCGGACATCAGCGACCAGGCCCCGGCCGAGGCGGTGTCATCGCCCGCACTGCCCTGCTCCGAGCCTGCAGAGTCGGATTTCACCAGCGCATAGACGCCTTCCAAGCGTTCGGCGGTGGCCGTGACCTTCCCGTCCACCTCTTCGATGGCCGCCTTGTTCTGGCTGATTTCCAGTGCCATCGCCGCATTCGTTTCGGCGATGGTGCCCAGGTTGAACCAGTAGTTGGCGTTCGGCGGAGTGGTGTTGACCGGTACCGCCTTGGTGGCCTGGAACAGTTGCTGGCCTACCCGGACCATGTCGCCTTTGGCGTAGGCCTTTGTGGAGACGTACTCCAGAGCATCGACCACTTCCGAGATCAGATCCTCCAGTTCCTGCTTGGCCTTCTCCAGGCGATCGTTGACCGAGCCCGGCCCATCACCCGTAATCAGGTCGATCTCTTCCCGCAGGCTCTGGTACAGCGCGCCCTTGCCGATCTTCTCGGCGAAGTACTTGTCGTACTCGGTCTGGTCAGAACTGGCCCGGCCATTCACGGCGCCCGGGATCGGCCAGAACGGCCCGACGTTGCCGGCACGGTCCACCAGGCGAGCCCAGAAGTAGACGCTCGCCCCGGCCAGGATGTTCTGCATCTCGTGCTTGGCCTGCGGGTAGCTGAAGTCGCTCAGCTTCACCGCAGTGGTTAGGTCCGGCGACTGGCTGTACCAAAGCTCTGTCCGCTGGGTGTCCTCAGCGCCCGGCGGGAAGCCCCACTGGATGCCAATGCCATAGACCAGGCTGGAGGTGGTCAGGAACGCTACCGCCGGCGGCAGGCCGACCTTCCCTTCCAGATTGGTCAGATTGGAGCTCTTCCAGATCGAGGAAATCTCGAAGGCGCTCACTGACCGAACCCTGGCCACGTAGGCACCCGAGTAAATGCCGATGACGTCGACGCTGGTCGAACCGGTGCGCTGCACCTTGATCCAGTTGCCGCTGTCCTTGCGCCACTCCACGTCATAGGCGACTGCGCCGGTGACCGCAGGCCACGAGATGTTCATGGTGCTGATGGCGATGCCTTGGTTCACGGCGTAGCTCGACGTGATGTCGACACTCGCCGGCGCCGGAACGACGGTGATCGGCACGACGCTGATTGGGCGCTCTTCCAGGCGCGCGCCGGTGTCGATGTGCGCGAATTTGCTCGGGTCATACTGCACGGCCGAGATCTCAAACACGCCAGGCTCCGGCCGGGCCACGCTCACCACCCTGTACAGTGGGATGGCGAGGTCGTCGGCATCCAGCGCCCACACCAGTTCGGGTTCGGGCGCAACGGAGTAGGCAACGGTAACGGTGACCTGCCGGCCGCTGACCAGTTGCACGGTGCGCCCCTCGCACTTGCCGTCGGGCAAGTTGAGAATCAATCGGTCACCGGGCTTGGCCTGGGTATCACGGTCCAGTGTGATGACCTTGCCATTCACCGCCGAGATGCGCCCGCCCACCGGCCGACCGGCCAGGAGTTCATCGGCGATCGGGACCACGTAGCCAGGCAGCGGGATACGCCCGTCGAGGCCGACCTTGAAGGTAACGGCCCGGTCCTTGGAGTTGGTGAGCAGCGCCCACTTACCGCGGCGCTGCGCCTCCGACTCGCGGGTGCAGCCGATGGCGCTAATTTCCAGCGGATTGTCGCCGTAGCGTCGCTGCAACTTGGCATCCGTAACGGCAGTGACGTCGGTGTCGTAGTTGTTCGCCGGATTGTCGTAGCTGATCAGCGCGCGGCTGTACCGGGTACGCTCCGACGCACTCGAGTAGGTGAACTTGCCGTCGATCACATTCGCCCGGGTGTAGGCGAAGTCGAAGTCAGTGGCCCGAGGCATATCCGACAGGGTGAAGACCTGGCCCTGGGCCCAGTAGGTCATGCCCCGGTAGATAGCCGAGATGTCGCGCAGCAGCGACCAGGCGTCAGCCTTGCTCTGCAGGTTCAGGTTGCAGATGAAGCGCGGTTCCTGGCCGCCCTTGCCGTCCGGCACCAGTTGGTCGCAGTACTGCGAGATGCGGTAGAGCTCCCACTTGTCCACCATCCACGGCTTGATGCGACGGCCTAGGCCGAAGCGGTCATTGGTGGTGATGCCGTAGGTGTGCCAGACCGGGTTGTCGGTCCACGCCTCTTTGAAGGTGCCGTCCCAGATGCCGGAATAGCTGCGGGCTCGAGGATCGTAGTTGCTCGGCACTTGCCACTTCCGGCCATCGCCCTCGACGGTCACCGCCGGGATGCTGCGAAACTGCTCGGCCGAAAACTCGATGTAGAGCAGCGCAGTGTTCGGGTACCGGATCTTGGCGTCGATCACCTCGGTGAAGCCGGCGATCTGCATTGTGTCGGAGATTTTGTTGTTGTTCTGGTTGGGCGTCAGGCGAGTGATCCGCAACAGCCAGCCAGTCGTTGCCCGCGGAAGATCAATACGCCGCGTGCGCTCGTACAGGCTGGTGGTCTTGCCGGAAACGGCCTCGTTTAAAACCTCCTGGTACGCGCCGCCGTCTGTGGCCAACTCGACCTTGTAGCCGATCGCGTAACCATTGATGTTGCCGCCGGCGTCAACCGACTGGAGCGCCGGCCAGGCGAAGCGCACACGAACAGCCGAAAGCTGGATATTGCTGATCGCGCGAACCCACGGTGTTCCGCTCCGAAGTTCGGTGCTGATGGTGGTTTCATTCTCCACCGACGGAATTCCCTGGATATAGGCCTGGTCCACTGCCCCGCTGCGCCATTCCCACTTCACGTTCGGGAAGTTCATGTTCCCCTGGGGGTCTTGAAGGGGGGTATTGTCGAGGTAGATGTCACGGGCCGTCGGCGCACCTTCGAGCTCACCCTCGCCCACGGCAATCAGCATTTTAGCAATGGCGACGGAACGCAGACTGTCCGGGGCTTCTGTTGGTGTTTTCGGTTTCTCTTCGCCACCCTTGGCGCCGTGGATATCGACCTTGCTGTCGTCGCCCATCTTTTCCTCCAGACAATAAAAAACCGCCTCGTGGGCGGCTGCGGTGTTGCGGGTGCTTGCTACATCTGGTCTTCGGCGTAGATTGCCGCGCTGATAATTGCACCACCCCATCGCCGGCGGCCGGCACACAGCGATACAGGATTGCCAGATGCAGTGGTGTTCTTGGCGCTGCCGAAGGCGTAACCGGGAGTGTTCTCTGGTGCGGCGCTGGTTTTGAGGCCGCCGCCCTGGGGGCTGAGCATCTGGATTACGCCGCCAGCGACTAGGGCCACGCCCGCCGGAGCCAACGAGGGAACCCATATACTCGCCACCAGCAGTACGGCCCCGACGATGGTCTGGAGAATCCCGGCACGCTTACTCCCGGTGATTACCGGAGCAATGCGAATTTCCCCCTCGCCGACATATCCAAGCTCGCCCTCCCCCAGATTTTTCTTTCCTCTGAAAACTGCGAACTCGATACCTCTGGACTTGGCGTTTGAAAGAAATCGCTCAAACCCAGGGATCTGCACGCTTAGCGCCTTTATAGCTTCCGCGGGCGTTCGCACAGCGAGCTTAAAGATACGGCCGAACTGCCGTAGTTGGCCAAAAAGAAGGATCGTAGTCAGAGGGTGATATTCGATTGCTACAGCGGCCATTAGATTCTCCAGGCAATAAAAAACCGCCCGAAGGCGGCCTTGTTTACATCCACTTTTAGAGGCACTTTCTCACGGCGGATTCAATTCCTGATCGCCCTGGCATCGCGGACCACGCCATGCGCTGTCGCAGAATCACCGTGCTGCCAAAAGAGCTTCTGCTGATATCCAGTAGTTCGTCGGCCATATTGTTGCTCGCGACCCATAAGCGATAGCCAGTCTCCGTTTCCACCATTGACGAGTCGGTACGGGACGACTGCCACTTAGGAAAGACGCATAACGCGTACTGTTTTGGGTCTTTCTTTGTCGTGGCTGAAATGCTCGTCTTGTTACTTTCGAGATCGCTGGGCGACACACAACCCGCCAGCATCGCGACCGCTACCGCCGCTATCAAAATTCGCATGTCGTTCCCTCTTTGGTTTGGCTGGACTGTAGCATTTAGCTGGGCACACAAAAAGTCCGAGCCAGAGCCCTGATCCGTATAAAACAATTACTGCTTGGTGGTGCGTCTGAGTCGATGGACCAAACTGCCTGCGCCGCCATTAAAAATGACGTCGTCATAAAAGCATGTCCTTTCTTTATAACGCCCATTAAGTGCGTTCAACACCGAGCATATCGAGTCTAGACTGGCCTTGATCTTAACTCTGGTGGCGGCAGGTAGCGGATGTGCTGCACGATCGATTACGTAGTCTAAATCATTGTGGGCAATCCTCTTGTTGCGATGAGTGCGTGCAAACTCAGCATCGTTGAGCGCAACATCACAGAGGATTTGCACGTCACGCCTAAGGTTCGCGTCAGATATCAAAGCTGGGAGGGCGAGTATCGTTAGGTTCTGACTTTTGAAGGTCTTCGCAGGGTCAGTTAGCCTTGATATTCCTATCATTACGCTATCCCAGAGCTGCCCTTGAATAACGCCGAAGAACGTCGGAGCACTCTCGTTGAGTAGAACTACCGTTTCCTCGTTCTCAGCAAAAAGCTGTTCGTATTGTCTCCAAACTAAATACAGGTCAGAAACATGGAGGTGAAGCGTCCAAAAGACGCTACCAAGTCCATCCCCCATTGCCTCAATATATTGCCGCTTTAGCTCTTCACTGCTTTCCATTTCTAACTGCTCCCTATGGTATCCGGCCAAGAATATAGCGTGTCACGCGTCAGTTTCGTCCAGCAAGCGCTACCCAAGCCTCCTGTACGAATACTCAGTAACACACTTCACCCTTCCGATAGTAGCCTCTTGCCTTCACGCAAGGATTTCTCAGTCCTTTGCCTGCAAGCCCAAGGACTGGGGGGCGCTAATAAAGCTGGGCGGCCGCCACGCACATACAAAGGATTGCTCACCGAATGAAACTAGCCTATCTGGTTCTTGCTGCCTGCCTGATCTATCAGCCCGTCTTCGCAAAAGCTAAAAACGATCCCCAGCAGGCCTTACTCCCTGATGAGTCTCAACTCATCGAGCATGGTTCTTACTCCAATAGCGACGGAAAGACTGTACACAGCCCCGCCCATACAAAATCGGATAATGCACCAGAGGGCGCGACCGCCAGATGTCGTGACAACTCCTATAGCTTTAGCCAGCATCGGCGCGGCACATGCTCACGCCATGGAGGCGTAATGGCTTGGCTATAGATGCAACAAGCCCAACGCGGGGCGGGGCTGGGCTGGGCTTGTTGTATTGCGACCAGCCTACTTGGCAGGGCTCCAGACAACTGCCTGAGCCACTACGACGTACTCGCCGTTAAAGGTTGCAGCTGGCGAGCCATAAAGCTGGTAGCCCAGCGCAAGAGCTTCAGATACTCGATGACAAAAGGTCGCGTCATCCTTGCCTGTCAGTATTCGATAGGCAGGCAGGCCATCAGGAGGGGAATTCTGCATTAGCACACCTATTGGGATCAAAAAGAAAAACCACTTGGCTATCTGGTAATGCCTCTTGGAGCTAGAGCGACTGTAGCACCGAGGGACAGATGCAAAAAACCCAGCATGGGGCTGGGCTCTCCTGTTGTGAGCTCAGCCCTTCTTCACCGCAGGCTCCAAAAACAGCACTGTAGCCGGCCCCGCACGGAACGTCAGGTTATGCTTGGCTGCCTCAAGCATATGCGGAGCGAGATCATGGGCATCAAGCGCTTCTTTTGATGCCCACTTCTCGATCAACACAAAGCTATCGCTGTTTCCGACCACAGGATGGATATCATATTGGATGCACCCTTGCTCAGCCCTGACCAAAGGAGCGAGTTTTTCAAAAGCCGCGAGCTGGTCCGAGCCTCGACCTGGCTGGGTATTGATGATGACGACAAGCCGAACTTCGTCAGACATAGGTAACACGCCGCATGCTAGAGAGGGGAAAACACAGTACGTTACAACCAAGTACAGATGCAAAAAGCCGTGGCTGATCAGCGCTGATCGATTTCAATCTTCTGCGTGGGATCTGGACTGTATTTTTGGCGTTTCAATTGCGGATCGCCCTTCGCCAGACAGAAGAAGTAAATCTCGGCCTCACCGCAACCGCCGTGCAATGCGCACTCACTAGCCTGCATATGATCAAGCAGGATTTCCCGGCCTTGAGACTCGCAAAACGAGTTCGCTTCTTTGAGCGCCTGCCCCTTCGCGGACGCAGGTCCGCCAAAAGGTACCCGGGTTGAAATCGTGTACGTATCAGGTCCGACCTTCATCGGCCCACTGTCCGCACAGCCCGCGAGAATTAGCGCAGACAAAACCGTCAGCCAAACTTTCATTGTCGTCCTCCCCTGGAAGGAAAGGACTGTACCCCGGACCTGGCCAGGCATCCAGCGTGGATGGAATGCCAGTAACGGATGATCGGAGAGCGGTAGTAGCCTCCGCACTCTCAAATTCGGCCAGGAGGCCCTATGTCCTCGCTCTTGTTCTACACGGATGAAAACGACGCAATTGTGGCCACGGATACGCTTTTACATTATTCCGTCGACACGCCCCCAGGATTCGCCAGCAAAGCCATCTCTATACCTCACATGCGAATGATCATCGCAGGTACCGGATCGGCGCTTCTCTTCAGTCGCTGGATAGGCCTTGTGAATAACCAAGGTTTTGCCCTCAATGTAGATACGGTCGATGCTCATGCACCCCAGGAGCTTCAGGCCCTCTGGAGCGAACTGAATCGCTATGTCCCCGCCCTCCAAGACCAAACTGCAACGATCTATCACTTCGGGATTTCCGACGATTCTGGAAAAATCCATGGATTCGCTTACCGTTCTGTGTCGGACTTCAAATCCGAGCGTTTAGATTATGGGCTCGGGGTAAAGCCAGAGCTTATGGATAAAGCGGGTATCGACTTGGATTCGTTCCCTGCGTGTGCGCCCGACATAATGCGCGCGCAATCGCGACAGGAAGACGAAAAAGCCCTAAATCGCGTTTATATAGGCGGGTCGGTGCAAGTCACCCATCTAGCCAAGCACGGGTTTTCCATTTATTCATTGGGCGATCTGGACTGAGCATCTTTGTGCCTGAGGATCAGGCGAGTTCTGTCATGCCACGGTCCGCCGAACACCAAAATCTCGGACGGCCTGCCGTACAGATGGTGCAGCATGAATGGGCCGGGGCCAAAGGCGCCTGACTCTTCACCGGGCAGCGTTGGGTCGGTGCCCAGGTAGATCCCAGCATGGTTCGGGTGAACGGTGCGCCCGACCCGCATAACGATCATGTCGCCGCGCTGCGGCCGGTCTACGCGTACAAAGCCGGCGGTCTCGTAGTTCGCCTCGTACAGGCTGGCGTTCTCCGCACTCTCCCACCAGCCATCGGCGCGCTGGAAGGCTTCGAATTCCAGACCCCATTCGCGCTGGTACCACTCGGCACAAATACCCCAACAGTCCCAAACCCCATGAACAAATGGGCGATTGAGCAGCGGCGTGCTGCCCGTTGGAGTGATCGACCTGAGATCGCCCTCGGGCCAACTCAGGATGTGCCAGGGCAAGGCCGTGGCCTCGCACATGGCCAGGTCATGCGGTGACGGCCGGCTGGTGGCATCCGGGTGCGAGTGGACAATGCCAATCACCTCACCCAAGTCTTCCGCGGCGGCGTAATCCTCGGGATCTAGCCGGAACTCTTCGTTCGGCTCCGTGGCGATGTTCCGGCATGGGAAGTACTTCTGCGCGCGCCCTATGGCCAACAACAGCCCGCAGCACTCGCGGGGATACTCCGCTGCCGCGTGCGCCTGGATCGCCGCAATGATGTGTTTGCGCATGGTCAGCTCCTGGCTATCAGGGAAACGGCGGGGAAGCCACCGAAGGACAGCTCGTTGTTCTCCCCAAAGCGCAACTTGCAGGACGACAGGCAGCCTTTGCACTGATCCTTGGCAGGGTCATCCGTGGGGTTGTCCTCATCGTCGAACATGGCCGCGCCGGTGTAACCGCAGTCAGGCCCACGGTATCCATTGGTCATGGCCCAGTGGCAGAACGTGGTCATCTGCCTGCCGGGTAACCCGTGGTTGTCGATCTCGCCCGGGGAAGATAGCTCCCAGACCACGGCCTCGCCGTCCTCGCTGGTTTTCTGGTCGATATACCAAATCTCCAGCGCTTCCTGGGTCGGGTCTGCAGTCGGGTTGCCGTCGGGGAAGTTGGCCGCGTCCAGGTACTGAGCCAGGGTCTCTCGAACTGTCAGCTTGAACTTGAGCATGTCCTCGAAGGCCAGGCACAGCGCGGTGACGCGGCCGTTGACGTTGCCGGCGGCGAACGTCGGCCGTGAGGCTGTGCCGTCGCTACTCGAAGAAATCCCATCAATCTGCACCGGCCAGGCCGCGTACTCCTCTCCCTGCCACCAGATCGACTTCGCCGGCAGATCCTCTTCCAAATGCTCGTAGGCCAGCAGCTCTTCAGGTGTGTGCGGAATGGCATGCCCGTGGAAGCGCAGGTAATCCGCGCCGTACTCAGTCCCGTCAATTTCAAACAGGCGAATCTCGCCGCCGGGCTCCAGTTTCTGGATGTCCGTGATCAGTGCCATGGATTGGCCTCAGGGATGAAAGGTTTGCTTGAAGGTCGCGGTGATGGCGTAGACCTGACCGCCACGGTGAACCGGTTTGTAGCCGTTGCACTTGTAAAGGCCAAGCTCGCCCAAGGGCGGCTCCCATAGAAAACCCTTGGCGCCCTTGTGCCGATCGAGGAACGCCTTGATTTCCAGAACACGAGCCTTGCCGCCGGTGAACGTGAGCGGCCAGGATTGGGACTGGTTATTGAGGCCGTCTTCGACCGACTGCTCGTACCCATCGCCGAACTGCTTGGTCCGGACGCGCTGGGTCACATCACCCTCCGCGCCCTTTTCCGTTGCCCAGGTGAATCGTTCGATTGCCATCAGCGCCCCTTGATTGCTTTGTTGATGACGCCGCCCTGGCCCATGTCCTTGTTGCGTAGCTGCTGATACTTCTGCTCAACAAAAGCCGCCAGCTCCTTGCCAAACATGTCGTAGCCAGGCGCGTCGGCGGAGGACGATGCGTTGCCATCCCCGTCGATATGCACCTCGACATTGATCTGCGTTGCGCCGGACCCGCCGCCCATGGCCATAACGCCAAGCTTGCCGCTGGACGTCCGAGTCAGCGGCATGATCGCCTCCGGACCGGCCTCACCAGCGATACCCATGTTGCCGTTCGCCATGCCAAACGAGGTTGGCTTGCTGACGATGGAGTTGGTGAACGCGCCGCCGTCGGCGAACATCTGCACGCCGCCCGACCAGGCGCCACCCATGGCTTGCGGGAAGTAGCTGCCGGAGTAGCCCCCCGCTGAAGCGCCGAGGTTGGAAGATGCAGCACCTGTAGATCCGGCCGCCAGCCCGTTGCCACCAGCGGCACTGCCGCCGAAGTAACTCGCCGCCGCCCCCACCAGGCTGCCCAGCAAAGCGGAACTGGCCTGACGTGTCGCAATGCGCGCCATGTCCGCCAAAA
>Ga0209913_1001866_pt1 | contig 10328 bp, 6 predicted proteins | sample PersoiDNA2013203_FD_185805 | JGI IMG/M metagenome (GOLD analysis project Ga0209913, IMG submission 185805) | Permafrost soil microbial communities from the Arctic, to analyse light accelerated degradation of dissolved organic matter (DOM) -... | ecosystem: Environmental > Terrestrial > Soil >... | reverse complement strand
GGCTGGCAGCAAGTTCCGATGTCTCTGTTGCAGTCGGCGCTCAATGAAGGCCTGCGGCCCCTGTTTCACAAAGCCATTGCACTGCAATCGGCTGCCGTCGATGCGCAGACGGCGACCCGCCTGGAATACGAGTACATGGCCCAGTACCTGCGGCACGGGTTGTTGACGGCCCCCTTGTTTGCTGGTGTGTCGGACGCATTGATGGCATTCAAGTCGCGTGGGCTCAAGCTTGGCGTCTGTACCAACCGGGACCGTGCCTCGACCGAGGCGCTGCTGGCGTCGGCAGCCATCGTTGACTCGTTTGACGCCATCGTAAGCCTCGGCGATACGCCACTTCCGAAGCCCGCGCCTGACCCCTTGCTGCTTCTCATGGAGCGTTTGGACGTGTCGCCCGAAGAAACTTTGTTTGTCGGCGACTCCGCCATGGACGCTCGCTGTGCCCAACTGTCAAAGGTTCGCTTCGCCGCCCATCTCGGGGGCTACGCCGGACATGCCGGCGACCTGCTTCCCAACGTTTTGAGTTTTGGCAGTTACGAGCAGCTCACAAGCTGGCTGCTCGACCACTGCTCTGCTCTGTTTCCCCCTGTCAGCTTCACTTCGCCACGTCCCATCAACCTTTGCCATTGAATCAGGAGTACTTATGCAACCTTTGTCATCACCCACCCGAGCACTGCGCCTCGGCCTTTCGCTTTTCTTGATTACAGTCCTCGCCGCTTGCGGCGGAGGAGGAACACCCGCCGACCCGGCCGCGCTTAGCGCCAAGACGCCAGTCATTCGCTGCGCACCCTGACCCGCACAGACCCAAAACCGCATTCCATTTTTCACCATTAGGAACAAAAACTTATGAGCATCGATCGCCGTAATTTCCTGCGCATGACCGCCAACACGGGCGCCGCCGCCGCCGCGTTCGCCATGTTCCCGCCCGCTATCCGCAAGGCACTGGCGATCCAGGCCAACAACCAGACGGGCACGATCAAGGATGTCGAGCACATCGTCATCCTGACGCAGGAAAATCGCGCGTTCGACCACTACTTCGGCACTTTGGCCGGCGTGCGCGGCTTTGGCGACCGTTTCCCGATTCCGGTCATGGATGCACTGGGCAACAAGGGCAAGAACGTGTGGTACCAGGCCAACGATACAGACCCCGCCAACCCGCGCATGATTGCGCCGTTTCGCCTGAACACGGTGCAGACTTTCGACTACATGCGCGTGAGCGGCACGCCACACGCCTGGCTTGACGCCGAAGCCGCCTGGGATCACGGCCGCATGAATGCCTGGCCGAAGTGGAAGAAGAACCACGCGATGGGCTACTTCACCGAGGCAGACATGCCCTTCCAGTACGCGATGGCCAACGCGTTCACCCTTTGCGACGCCTACCACTGCTCGTTCCAGGGGGGCACCAACACCAACCGTCTGTTCCACTGGACCGGCACCAACGACCCGCTCGGCAAGGCCAATGGTCCGGCCACGTACAACGACTATGACTGGTTCGAGTCGGACCCGGGAAAGAACGGCGGCTATACCTGGACCACCTACCCCGAGCGGCTCGAAAGCGCCGGCATCAGCTGGCAGGTGTACGAGAACATGGACGACAACTACACCGACAACCCGCTGGCCGGGTTCAGGGTATTCCGTGACGCGTTTTACGCGCGGCCCGGGTATTCCCAATCACTCAAGGACCGCGGTGTCAGCACGCGCGATCTGGACCTGCTCAAGGCCGACGTTCTGGCCAACAAGTTGCCGCAAGTCAGCTTCATTGTGGCGACGGCTGAGGGCTCGGAACACCCCGGTCCCTCCAGCCCGGCCCAGGGCGCGGACTACACGGCCAAGGTGCTGGATGCACTGACCGCCAATCCCGGTGTCTGGAGCAAGACCGTATTGTTCATCAACTTTGATGAGAACGATGGTTTCTTCGACCACGTGCCACCGCCGGCGGCGCCCAGCTACACGAGCTATGACAGCGATCCGGCAAAAGCGGCATGGGCCGGTGCCTCCACCGTCGATACGAGCGGCGAGTACCACGAAATCATCCTGCCGTACCAGACCAATCCGTCCGAACCACTGGCGCTGCACCGTCCGTACGGTCTGGGCCCGCGGGTGCCGATGTACGTGATCTCGCCCTGGTCGAAGGGCGGCTGGGTCAACTCGCAAGTGTTTGACCACACGTCGGTGATTCGCTTCGTCGAGCAACGTTTCGGCGTGATCGAACCCAACATCAGCGCCTGGCGCCGCGCGGTCTGCGGCGATCTGACCACCGCGTTCAACTTCAAGGACCCGGACAACACCGAGTTCTTCAAGAAGTTCCCCGATACCGTGGCACTGGCCAACCGGGCCCGCGCGCTCACCAAGAAGACGACACCACCGACGCCCGCTCTGCCCGATCTGCCGACGCAAGCCGCCGGCACCCGGCCGTCGCGCGCGCTGCCGTACGAATTGCACACCGCCGCCAAAGTGCTATCGGCCACCTCGATTGGGCTGACCTTCAGCAATACCGGCAGCGCAGCCGCGGTGTTCCATGTCTATGATCGCAAGCACCTCGACCAGATTCCGAGTCGCTATACGGTCGAGGCCGGAAAACAACTGGTGGGCAATTGGGACCTCAGCGCCGACAGCGGCGCCTATGACCTCTGGGTACTCGGTCCCGCCGGTTACCACCGCCACTTTACGGGCACGGCCGCGACGACGGCAGCCGACCCAATGCCCGAAGTGCAGGTCTGCTATGACATCGCCAACGGCAACGTCTATCTCAAGCTGGCCAACAGCGCCAGCGTCGCGGCAAACTACACGATCACGGCGAACGCCTACCTGACCGATGGTCTGTGGACCGGCACGGTGGCGGCCAAGGGCCAGTTCGAACAACACTGGTCTTTGCAGTCCAGCGGCCACTGGTACGACTTTACGGTGACGGTGAAGGGCTTGCCTGGCTACTCACGGCGCTTCGCAGGTCGTGTGGAAACCGGCGAAGCCACGATCAGCGACCCGGCACTGGGCGGCGTTGCGATCGGCGATCAGATCAGAGTCGCCTAAGCGCAACTACTCTGTTTCCCGCCGTCCGCTTCACTTTGCCACGTCCCATCACCTCTTGTCATTGAATCAGGCGTACTTATGAAAATCTTGTCATCACCAAGCCGAGCGCTGCGTCTCGGCCTTGCGCTCTTCCTGACCCTGATCCTCGCCGCATGCGGAGGAGGACATACCGACGTCGTAGCAACAGACCAGGCCTCGGCTGCAACGCTGACGCCCGTAATTCGCTGTGCACCATAAACCGCACGGATCCAAAACTGCAATCCCTTTTCCACCATTAGGAGTAAAAACTTATGAGCATCGATCGCCGTAATTTCCTGCGCATGACCGCCAACACAGGCGCCGCCGCCGCTGCGTTGGCCGCGCTGCCTTTGAGCATCCGCAACGCCCTCGCCGTTGAACCTGCCGTCGATACCGGCACCATCAAGGACGTCAAACACATCGTCATCTTGATGCAGGAGAACCGCGGCTTCGACCACTATTTCGGCACCATGAAAGGTGTACGCGGGTTTGGCGACCGCTTTCCGGTGCCGCTCGAGAGCGGCAAGCCGATCTGGTACCAGTCCAATGGCACGACCGAAATCGCGCCGTTCCATCTCGACCCGAAACTGTTCAATGCCTTGCTCGCGCCCAGCACGCCCCACAGCTTCTCGGACTCGCAGGCAGCGTGGAACCAAGGCAAGTTCGGCAACTGGCCCAAGTACAAGAACAATAATTCGATGGGCTACTACAAGCGGGAAGACATTCCGTTTCAGTTCGCCCTGGCCGAAGCCTTTACGATTTGTGACGCCTACCATTGCTCGATCACCACCGGGACCGACCCCAACCGGATCACCTTCTTTAGCGGTTCGAACTTCAATCCCGTGCTGGCGGCCCAGGGCATCAATTGCACCGACACCGATTCCGAGCCCAACAATGTGCGCTGCTGGATCGGCAACCCGGCCGTCGACAAGTGGCCGGTACCGGGCTACACCTACAAGGACACGGCGTTCAAATGGCCGACTCTGCCGGACCTTCTAGAACAAGCCGGCATCAGCTGGCGCATCTACCAGGATCCCAATGACAACTGGACCGGCGCGATGCACGGATGCCTCGCTTTTGAGAGCTTCAGAACGGCGCAACCCGGCTCTTCCATCTACAAGAACGGCATGTCGCTCTGGACGCTTGACGACCTCGCCGCTGACGTCAAGAACGGCACGTTGCCGCAAGTTTGCTGGGTGCTCCCACCCCAGGTGTTTTCCGAGCATCCGGGTGGTCCCTCCAGCCCTCTGAAAGGCAGCAACTTCACGGAGCAGGTGTTGAATGCACTGACCGCGAGCACCGACGTGTGGAGCAAGACCGCGTTCTTTTTGACCTTTGACGAAAACGACGGTCTGTTCGATCACGTGCCGCCGCCGGCTCCTCCGTCCTACAACGCCGACGGTAGCCTGGCCGGCAAGGCCACGCTCAATCTCAACGGTGAGTACTTTTCGGACCCGGCAGGAAAATACCGGAAAGCCGACGACACGATTTCGGGCAGCGTTCGACCCTTCGGGCTGAGCGCACGCGTCCCGATGTACGTGATTTCGCCGTGGAGCAAGGGCGGCTGGGTCACGTCGCAAGTATTCGACCACACCTCAATGGCAATGTTTCTGGAAAAACGCTTCGACATCAGCGTTCCGAACGTCAGCCCATGGCATCGCGCCGTCTGCGGCGACCTGACCTCGGCGTTTGATTTCACGCATCCAGCCGATGCGGTGGTACCAAAGTTGCCCGATACCAGCAACTACGCCGTGCTGGACGCGCAGCAAAGAACCATGCTGGCCTACAGCATTCCGGCGAAGAACCAGCCGCTGTTCCAGGAGTCTGGCATGCGCTTTTCCCGCAAGCTGCCGTATGAGCTGCATGTCAATGCCACTGTCACGGCCGGCATCAGCGTACTTCTGTCGTTCGGCAACACGGGTACGCAGGGCGTCGTGTATCACGTCTATGACAAATTGCATCTTGACCGTATTCCGCGCCGCTATACCGTTGAAGCCGGAAAGACGCTGACCGACAGCTGGGATGTGTCGGCTGACCTGGGCAAGCATGACTTGTGGGTGTACGGACCGAACGGTTTTGTGCGCGTATTCAAGGACGACGCGCCAACCGCTGCCAGCCCGGAGTGCCGGGTCTGTTATGACGTCGCGAACGGGGATGTCTACGTCAAACTCAGCAACACCGGGGCGCAGGCCAGCACGCTAACGATTCAGGACAATGCTTACGGCAGTGGCGGACCCTTGGTGGTGAAGGTCGAGCCCGGTAAGGTAGTGGAGCAATACTGGGCGCTGCGTAAGAGCGGAAACTGGTATGACTTCAGCGTGACTGCTGACACGAGCAAGGGCTATCTGCGCCGCTTTGCAGGCCGGGTCGAAACCGGTCAGCATGGGCTCAGCGACCCGGCGATGGGAACTGCGTAAGACGTCTGTCGACGCCAGGGACAAGCATTCAGGAATGCATCTTTGGCGTCGATCCAGTTTTGACCCAGATGCCGCGATAGGCGTGATTGCTTCGCCTCTGCGGTCCGTCGCCGCGAATGACAGCAACCGGTGCGCAAGCCAGCGTGATGGCCGTCTGGCAGGGAGCGATCGACTCGTCAATTGCTTAATGACAGCAATTTGCTGAGAAATTTCCTGACGTTTGAATGACGATGCTGTGACGAACGAAAATATTGGAGACAATACGGTACTGGTGAAATATTTCAACCAGTTAAATAAAAAAGGAAATTTGAAAATGGCAACTGCGAAAAAAACGGCCCCAAAGGCTGCGGCAACTCCAAAGAAGGTAACGGCTCCTGCGAAAGTGGTGAAACCCGTTGCCAAAGCATTGGTAAAGAAGGCCCCTGTTTCCAAAACAGCCAAGGCCACTGCAAAACTTAGCGCAAGCATCGCGAAGCTGACCGAACGCAAAGACAAAATCAATGCGGAAATCAAAGCCCTGCGCGATCAACGTGCTGCGCTGAAAGTTGTTCCAGCCGCCCCTGCGCCTGTAGCTCCAAAGGCAAAGGCTGCGCCTAAAGGTGTGGCGCCAAAGAAAGCAGTAAAGAAAGCGGTGAAGCCCGCTGCTAAGAAATAGTATTCTTTAGCGATACTGTTGCTCTGCAGAAAAGACCCTTCGGGGTCTTTTTTTTGCTCAGACATTGGCCAGAGTCAGGCCCAGCGCCTGCGCCGCGCGGAACTTGGGACAAGCAAGCCACTGTTCACCTAAACTGGCGGCATGGCCAAACGTTCCTATCCCCTGTCCAAGGTCTACGGTCTTCTTGAGCCGGGACCGGTTGTGCTGCTGACCACGGCACACAAAGGCCGTGCCAACGTGATGACGATGTCGTGGCACACCATGATGGAGTTCGAGCCGCCGCTGGTGGGCTGCATCGTCAGCGGACGCGATTTCAGCTTTGATGCCTTGAAGGCGACACGGCAATGCGTGCTCAACATTCCGACCGTGGAGCTGAAAGCGACGGTGGTCGGCTGCGGCAATACATCCGGACGAAGCGTGGACAAATTCAAGGACTTCGGCCTGACGCCGGTGCCGGCTGCGTTGGTCGACGCGCCGTTGATCGCCGAGTGCTACGCCAACCTGGAATGCCGCGTGGTCGATACGCGGCTGGTGAACCGCTACAACTTCTTTGTGCTTGAAGTGCTCAAGGCCTGGATCGACCCGGCCTGCAAGGATCCGCGCACGCTCCATCACCGGGGGCGTGGCGCTTTCATGGTGGCTGGCGAGACGATCAAGTTGCCATCGAAGATGAAGTAGACGCTGAAGGCCTCACTCTTCCTGCGTGCCCTTGCGTAGCCGATACCCAAATTGCCGTACCGTCAGGCCCAGTGCCTGGGCCGCGCGGGACTGGTTGCCGCGGTTCAGGGCTCAGTTCAAGCGTGGGTGATCCAGTCAGCGTGGTCCGCATGCTCCAGATGCGGCAGCGTGTTGAAAGTGACCAGGGTGTGGCGTTTCGGGTTGAAGGCGAACTCGGTGATGGCGCTGTTGCGGATGCGCATATTGAGCTCGATCGTGGTTTCGGGCGTCGTGCCCAGCACATGGCCGATGGCGGTGGCAATCGGCCCGCCGCTGGAGACGATCAGCACATTGCCCTCACAGTTTTTACGGATGTGGTCCAGTGCGCTGGTCACCCCGGCCAGGAACTCGCGGTAGCTGGGCATCCCCTGGGGGCTGACCACACCGTTCATCCATTGCGTCAGGCCGTCGCGCAGCAGGCGAAAGTGATGGCGGTACAACTCGGGCGTGTCGGGCTTTTCGAGTTTGTACGGGTGCACCGTGGCGATGACCGCCGCGCTGTCGAATTCGTTCAGGCCTGGCCAGAGCAGGGCTTCCCTGTCAAAGGCGCCGCCTTCACGAATAGCGGCATAGGTCTGCAGGTGACGGCGCAGGGTGCCGGTCAGCACGGCGTCAAATGTCAGGCCTTTCTGGCGGAAGTATTCGCCCAGCCGTACGCCTTGCTGCTGGCCCAGCGCACTGAGTTGGTCGTAGTCTTCGGCACCAAACGAAGCCTGGCCATGGCGTACAAGATAGAGGGTTCCCATGCCGTGAATTTAAGCCAAATAGAAGTGTGGCCCTTGTCGCACAAGCGACGATAGCTATAAATTAAATAGCGTTTAGAGTCTTGCGTGGCCGTCGATGCAGGTGACGGATTCGCCACCGACCCAGACTTGGCCGGTGACGTCTTGTTCAATGTGCACGCGCCCGGCGCGGCCCAGGCAAGTGCCTTGCGCGGCGATATAGCTGCTGGGCGCGAGGCCCTCGGCAATCAGCCACTGCGCCAGGCTGGCGTTGAAGCTGCCGGTGACCGGGTCTTCGTTCACCATCACATCGTTGGCAAAAAATCGCACTTCGACCTGCGCTTGAGCGGTTGGCGCGACATCGACTGCTGCGGGTGTGGCGAAGCCAAAAGCGCGCGCTTCGCGGTTGGATCGCTTGATGAGCCCGCTGCCGGTTGAGGCACCAGCCACTGCCGCCATGCCGACACCGCTGATGCCCGCATCAATCATCCAGAGCCGCAGCGCTGCCAGATCGGGCTCAAGCTGCAGCACAGAGTCTGCGCTGCTCAGCAACAGACCAAAGTGGCGCGGGCCATTGGTGAGGTGTTGCGCGGCCAACACCTGTTCGCGGCGCAGGCCCAGTGCTGCGGCCAGGCGAGCCACTGCTTCGGGTTCGGGCTGGCTGCGCGTGAGGGCTGGGGCGGCGAAGGCCAGTTGCGTGGCACTGCGGCGGATGCGCACCAGTCCCACCTTGCATTGCTGCACGATCAGTTCGGCGTGCTTGGGCGCGCCGCCGTGCTCCAGCCAGGCGTGGCAACTGCCCAGCGTGGGGTGACCGGCAAAAGGCATCTCGTAAGCCGTGGTGAAGATGCGCACCTGGTAGTCCGCACCTGCAGCAGCGGCCTCGGCACTGGGGGGTAGCACAAACGTGGTTTCCGACAGATTGGTCCAGTGCGCGAAATGCTGCATTTCTTCGTCGCTTAAGCCCGTGCCGTCGAGAACCACGGCCAGCGGGTTGCCCAGACAAGGCGTGTCGGTAAAGACGTCAACTTGTTTGAAGGGGCGGGTTTTCATGGTGCAGAGCTTGGGTGGGTGGTGATCAGGACAGGGCTTGATCCAGCACCCCGCGAATGGCAGGGCGGGCGAGGATGCTGGCGTACCACCGTTCCAAATGGGGCAGCGCCGGGCGTGGCTGCGGCAGGCCAAACCAGCGGTGAATGTCGCAGGCCACCGGAATGTCGGCCATGCTGAACTGTGCGCCGCCCATGTAGGCGCGATGTGACAGGTGCTGGTCCAGCAGCGCCAGCAGGGGCGCCATCGCCGCTACCGACTGGGCAATGGCGGCCTGATCGCGCTGGTTTTGCGGGGTGCGAATCCACTGCAAAAAGGCGGCACCACCCGCGCGGTTGAGCGTGGTTTGCTGCCAGTCCATCCAGCGCTCTGCATCAAAGCGCTGTGCCAGGTCCTGCGGGTACAGCGTGGGGGCGTAGCGCGCGCACAGATAGCGCACGATCACGTTGGACTCCCACAGCACCAGCTCGCCATCCTGCAGCGTGGGCACCAGCGCATTGGGATTGAGGTTCAGGTACTCGGGTGTCTTCACCACACCAAAGGCCATGCCGGCATCCGAGCGTGTGAAGGGCACGCCGGTTTCCTGCGCGGCCCACACGACCTTGCGAACATTGAGCGAGCTCAGTCGGCCCCAGATGTGCATCATGGTCAGGCTGCCTGACGTTCTTTGATGGCCGCAGCCAGCGCCGCCACGCCGCGGTGAATGTCCTGCACGCTGGGTGTGACGAACGACAGGCGCAGCGTGCGTTCGTCGCCGTGATCGGCGTAGAACGGCGCACCAGGCACAAAGGCCACACCCTTGTCGACTGCAAATGGCAGCAAGTCCACTGCGCTCATGTCCTTGGGTAGACGCGCCCACAAAAACATGCCGCCTGCCGGGGTGTTCCACGTCAGCGACTGGTCGGGCTGGCTATTGGAGGCCGGAAAGTGCTGCGCCAGAGCCTCCAGCATGGCATCGCGCTGCGCCTTGTACAGGGCGCGGATGGTGGGCACGTGGCGGTCCAGAAAACCGTCTTTCATCACCTCGGCAATCATGCGCTGGTTAAAGCCGGGGCTGTGCAGGTCGGCGGCCTGTTTGGCTTGCAGCAGTTTGGGGTAGACCGCCTTGGGTGCCACCACAAAGCCCAGGCGCAAACCCGGTGCCAGCACTTTGGAGAATGAGCCCAAATAGATGCAGCCGTCGGGATTGCGCGCGGTCAGGGGCGCGGGCGGCGGCGCATCAAACCACAGGTCGCCGTAGGGGTTGTCTTCGATCAGGGGCAGGCTCAGGCGTGCGGCTTCGGTGCTCAAAGCGGCGCGGCGTGCTTCGCTCATGGTGCGGCCGGTGGGGTTCTGGAAGTTGGGCAGCACGTAAAGAAAGCGGGCCGCCTCTCTTGTCCCCGCGGCAACAGCGGCTTGCCGCAGCGCCTCCATGTCCACGCCGTCATCATCACTGGCCACGCTCACCACCTCGGGCTCCATCGGCGTGAACGCCATCACGGCGCCCAGGTAGGTGGGTGATTCGACCAGAATGCGGCTGCCTGCATCCACCAGCACCTTGGCGACCAGGTCCAGTCCCTGCTGTGAGCCGGTGGTGATCAATACTTGGGCCGGGTCCACTTGCCAGGTCAGTCCGGCGGATGCGGCCTGAACGCGCAAATTCTCGGCCACCATCTCGCGCAAGGGGCCAAAGCCTTCGCTGGCGGCGTATTGCAGGGCCGCTGCGGGGTCGTCGCGCAGGAC
>Ga0209913_1001864_pt1 | contig 10328 bp, 8 predicted proteins | sample PersoiDNA2013203_FD_185805 | JGI IMG/M metagenome (GOLD analysis project Ga0209913, IMG submission 185805) | Permafrost soil microbial communities from the Arctic, to analyse light accelerated degradation of dissolved organic matter (DOM) -... | ecosystem: Environmental > Terrestrial > Soil >... | reverse complement strand
CTTGAAGGTTCCATCGCCATCACAGGCGCTCTGGTTCAGTGGCTGCGCGACAACCTCGGCCTGATCCAGAAATCCTCCGACATCGAGGCCTTGGCCAACACGGTCGAGGATAACGGTGGCATCTACTTTGTACCTGCATTCTCCGGCCTCTTCGCCCCGTACTGGAAGAGCGATGCTCGTGGTGTCATCGTCGGCATGACCCGTTACGTCAACAAGGGCCACATCGCCCGCGCCGCACTCGAAGCGACTGCGTATCAGACCCGCGAAGTCCTCGAAGCCATGAACAAAGACTCCGGCGTTCCGCTTACCGCACTCAAGGTAGACGGCGGCATGGTGTTCAACGATACATTGATGCAGTTCCAGTCGGACATCCTCGGCGTTCCCGTCATCCGCCCGAAGGTAGCCGAAACCACCGCTCTCGGTGCTGCCTATGCAGCTGGCCTTGCAGTCGGTTTCTGGGCCAAGGTCGAAGATCTGCGCGCCAACTGGGGCGTGGACAAGACTTGGGAGCCCAAGATGGACAGCGCCAAGCGTGCCACGCTCTTTAATGGCTGGCTTGAAGCCGTCAAGCGCACGTTCGGTTGGGTAAAGCAGTAGAAGTATTGCTGTAGGCTTCTCGTATTCGAAACGAGCCGCGACCGGCGGTCGCGGCTCGTTTTTGTCTGGGCAGAGTCTATCAACGATATTCCGGTTTCTACTCTCTAGAATTACGATACTGAGCAAAAGGAATGGCGACAATGGCGGATAATAAATATGATGTCATCATCATAGGCGCGGGTGTGGTCGGGAGTATGGTGGCCCGGTTTCTCTCGCGCTACAAACTTGATATCCTTCTGATTGAAAAGGATTCCGACATCGGCATGGGTGCTTCCTCCGCGAATACGGCGATTATCCATGCCGGTTATGACCCCAAGCCAGGTACGCTGAAGGCCGAGATGAACGTTGTGGGAAACCAGATGTTTGATCAGCTGGCAGGCGAACTCAACTTCACCTTTGAGAGGCGCGGTGACTACGTCGTTGCTATAGGACCGGAAGAATTTGCCAAGCTTGAGAGTCTGCGGCAGCAGGGACTTGAGAATGGGGTTCCCGGAATGGTCATACTCAACGGCGCAGATGTTCACCGAAGGGAGCCCAACATCAATCCCGAGGTAAGCGGTGCTCTCTGGGCCACTACCGGAGGTATCTGCGATCCCTTTGGCGTTGTGATTGCCGCTGCGGAGAATGCCGTCGTCAACGGGGTCACCCTTATGACCGACACGGCATTTCAGGACTTCATTATGGATGGAAAACGCATCGTCGGCATCAAGACAAACCGCGGCGATTTCATGTCTCGCTGGGTTGTCAACAGTGCAGGCATGTATTCCGATATGGTGATGCACAAGGCTGGACTGCGGCCGGAGTTCAAGATTACGCCTCGAAAGGGCGAGTATTACGTCTTCGACAAAGCCGAAATCACCATCAATAACGTGCTTTTCCCAGTGCCGTCTGCAACCAGCAAGGGTATTCTGGTTACCACAACTGTGCATGGCAATACCATCATAGGACCGAACGCCCTGGAGATAGATGACAAAGAAGACCGCTCCATCACCCGTGAAGGATTGGATGAAATCTGGCAGGGGGCTATCAACCTGATTCCCTCGCTCAGTCTGCGATATTCGATAGCCGAATTTGCTGGACTGAGGCCGGGAGGAAACGCCCCGTGCGCCAACCCCGACGTCAACTACAACAAGGATTTCATCATCGAGATTCCCAAAGAGGTCGAGGGATTGGTCAATCTTGGCGGCATCGAGTCGCCGGGACTTAGCTCGTCTCCTGCCATTGCCGTCCGGGTCGTCGAGCTGCTCAAGGGCGCCGGTGAGAAGCTGGAGGAGAAGTCGGATTGGAACCCCATACGCAAGGCTCGTCCGCGCTTCCGTGACATGTTGCCGATTGAGCAGAAGTTGCTCATAGAGAACGATCTGAGCTATGGACGCGTCATTTGTCGCTGCGAAAACGTCACCGAGGGCGAAATCGTGGCCGAAATACATGCACCCATACCCGCGCGCACCTACGACGCCATAAAACGGCGCACCTGGCTGGGTACGGGACGCTGTCAGGGTGGTTTTGATACTCCGCGTGTCGTCGAGATTCTTGCCCGCGAACTGGGTGTCTCCCCGCTCGAAATCACCAAGAAGGGTAAGGGATCAGAATTCCTTGTCCGGCCGACCAAGGATAAGGAGGTAGAATAATGTTGAAGAAAAAGTACGACGTTATTGTCATAGGTGCCGGCCCCGCCGGTCTGGCTGCAGCCATAGAAGCCAAGAAGACGGGTGCGCAGGATGTGCTCGTCATCGAGCGGGCACAGGAGTTGGGTGGGATTTTGCAGCAGTGTATTCATAATGGATTTGGCCTCCAGACATTCAAGAAGGACCTGACAGGTCCTACCTATGCGCAGCGTTTTATCGATGAGCTTGCAGAGCTTCACGTTGATACGTTGCTGGATGCGATGGCACTCAATGTGACCAGCGAAAGGCATGTGTATGTGACGAGTCAGTCGTCCGGTTTTGTCGAACTGGACACGAGGGCTCTGGTGCTGGCTATGGGCTGCCGTGAACGAACGCGGGCACAGATTGCTTTGCCGGGAACAAGACCGGCGGGCGTGTATACTGCGGGAACGGCCCAGCGCTTTGTTAATATCGAAGGCTTCATGCCTGGCAAGCGCTTCGTGATTCTGGGCTCGGGCGACATCGGCATGATCATGGCACGCAGGCTTACCTTTGAAGGCGCCAAAGTAGAACGAGTGCTGGAAATCATGCCTTTCCTGACCGGCCTGACGCGCAACTATGTGCAGTGCCTTTTGGACTACGATATTCCATTGCAGTTGCACCATACGGTCAAGCGCATTATCGGCAACGACAGGGTAGAAGCGATAGAATCGGTTCAGATCGATGAACACCGCCAGCCGATGCTGGGCACCGAGGAGACCATTCCCTGTGATACACTGTTGCTTTCGGTGGGTCTCATCCCGGAGAATGAACTTTCGCGCAAAGCGGGTGTTGCACTTGATCCCGTCACCGGTGGACCATTTGTCGATGAAGAAATGCAGACCAGTGTACCGGGCATTTTTGCCGCGGGCAACGTGGTACATGTCTACGACTTGGTGGATTGGGTGACTCAAGCCGGGTTGTTATGTGGGCGGAACGCGGCGCAATACGCCATCACTGCGCGCAAACACGACGGCCGACGGGTAAGGATGAAAGCTGGAGAGAATGTTCGTTACGTCATCCCTCATATTTTGGACAAGGAAAGTCTTGCGGAATCGGCTCAACTTTTACAGATGAGAGTGACACTGCCGATCGAGGAACCCGTCTGGGTTGAAGTCATGAATGGTGAAGAACGCGTGACCAGAAAGGCGGAACTCTACGTGCGCCCGGGCGAGATGGTCAATATCGACCTTCCACAGTCTGCCTACGACGCGGTGCAACGCGCGTCCGAGCTGAGCGTGCGAGTCGTCAGGCGATAAGGAGACTGATATGACGCAGGAACAGAGGAAACTTATCTGCATTACATGTCCAAGGGGCTGCGCCTTGGTTGTGACAGTGGAGGGTGAGACTGTCATCAAGACGGAAGGGAACAGTTGCAAGCGCGGTGTCGACTATGCGACGGGAGAGCTGAAGGACCCGAGGCGCATGGTAACGACCACGGTCAGAGTAAAGGGCGGCGTACATCCTCTTGCACCGGTCTACACCGAATCGCCAATTCCCAAGCCACGTATTCTTGATCTACTGGCCGAAATCCGGAAGATCGAGCTTACGGCTCCCGTAAAGTTCGGGGACGTAGTCATTGAAAACGCACTCGGTACCGGTGTCAACGTTCTGGCAAGCAGGAATATTCCGGCAAAAAGCGAGGCATCATAGGAACTGACATGGCAAAAGATCTGCAGAAGGATAAAGGAGTCATTGTATCACCAGAAACACCGACGCCCATTGTCGAGCCGAAGCCTGGGCTGAGTCACAAGAGGCAACCACGCTACTGGGTCAGACTCGCAGTATTCCTTGTGCCGCTTATTCTCAGCGAGATCATGTTCTGGCACGTCGGAAGAAGATGGAACCTTGTGATATTTCCAGTAGTCTGGGTAGCCTACTTCTACTTCCAGATGAAGCGGGGCGGGTGGAACGTTTTCAGACCCTGAAGATGTAGCCAGTATCTTAACTGCTTTCCTTTTTCACATTGCCCCGGGCTCAACCCACCCGGGGCATCTCCTTTTCTGGGGTCATGCTCTCCTCGTCGTTCACATGAGAGCGTCCGCAGATGCAAAACCCCCGGCGTAAAGCCGGGGGTTGGTAGTCGATTCTGAAGCAGAGTCTAGTAGCCGGTCGGAGCCTTCCAGGCTGGAACTGCCTTCGGATCGGTCGGCGGAACGACGGTGCCGGCGATGATGTCCGCACGAAGGGTGTCAATCTTGGCAATCTGGTCGGCAGACAGGACCTTGGCGACGTTTCCCTGAGCCCAGCCTACGCCACCGTCGGTCAGCGACAGAGTGATGACCTCTGACTTGAAGGTGTCGTCAACAACGGATTTGATGGCCGTCCATGTAGCAAAGTCGACGTGCTTGAGGGCAGACGTCAGCGTGCCCGCAGGATACAGGTTCGGGTTCTTGCCCATGTCGACGTCGCAGCCGATGCCCCACAGACCCTTGTCAGGTCCGCCGGCTTCCTTGAGGGCTTCGAACATACCGTTGCCAGTGGCTCCAGCAGCATGGAACAGAATATCGACCTTCTGAGCGATCATTGTCTGGGCAATAAGCTTGCCGGCGGGCTGGTCACCGAAGCTACCAGCGTAGACGTCGGCCACGTTCTTGCCAGCAGTGCCATAGGCAGTCGGGTTCGTGGTCTTGATGCCGGCGAAGAAACCTGCTTCATAGCGCTGGACAGCGGGAACGGGCATACCACCAATGAAACCGATCTTGTTGTTCTTGGTTGCCATGCCGGCGATGGCGCCGACAAGGTACCCGCACTGCTCTTCCTTGAACAGGTAGTCGACAAGGTTGGGGAGGTTAGGGAGAGGTGCAAACGTTGTGGGATCGGAAGGGACGGCGTCGATGAGCATGAACTTGACGTCCGGATGATCCTTGGCGACCTGGTATGTGGCGTCGGCGAGCATGAAGCCGACAGCAATGATCATCTTGCAGCTTTCGTCCTCGGCGAGCTTGGTGAGGTTGGGGACGTAGTCCGTCTGTTCCTTGGACTCGAGTACGACGGGGGTGATGCCAGGGATCGGAACGATGTTCTTGTCGGTAAGGTCAGGGGCATTGTCAGCCAGAGACTGTGCATAGTCTGCATCAGACATGTCAGTGTAGCCGCCGCCCTTGATGAAGGCCTTTTTGGCAGCCCAGATCTCGAGACCGCGCAAGGCGGAATCGTTGAATGACTGGTCGCCACGGCCACCGACATCGGTGACAAGGCCAATCTTAATCTCGTTGACAACAGGCGTGGTCTTCTTGCAACCGGTGAAGACGGAGGCAGCAAGAGCTAGAATCAGTACAACAGACAGCAGTCTTCTCATTTGTTCTCCTCCAGAACAGAATAGCCTAATAATGAGTATTGTAGCACAAATACGTGATCCATGTCTCGACACCGGCAATTGCGCCGGCCTGTCAGTCACACGCCAAGCTCATGTACCTGTGGTTCACCTCCGATTACGCATGTCTGAGCGCCCACTTATGATCAGGGCATATCCAGCTGTCAGCGACATGCATCAAACTGGCCTCAGTCTCCTGGGAGACTGTTCACCGACGTAATCGTCGGTCTACTTCCCATGTGGGGCGCGACAGACCTCAAGGAACATGCCAACGCTCCACCCATGAGCCTAACCATAACACATCTTCGGTCAAGACTTGTGGGGTCCCTTCGTATCGTTCTCCGGCCTGCCGACGTAGATGCCATCCTGTGATGACAGGGCAAGACCCGTCGGCAGGAAGACAACCCGCGGGACGTGAACTGTCCAGACTCCGGTCAGGGCATAGCGGACGAACCGCCCGATCTGGGCGGTCAGGCCAGTGCCGGGGGGCAGGACAACGGCGAGTCCGCGCCATATCAGGAGGACTGCGACGATGGCCAGCACGAACCGGAGAATCCTGGTTCGGACGGGACCGGCTGCATTGAAACGAGCATGCCGCTGCTGGAACGCCAGACCCACGAGGCAGCTCCCATTGCAGGATGGGACGGGGAACAAATCTCATACAGACGCCTCCTTGTCGTACCGCAGGCTAGTCCGTTGACAGCCTAGACCGGTTCGGCACGGGCGCAAGGTCTAGAGATACTGGAGGCGGCCCTCCACCTCGGAGCTCACGTTCTGATGGTTGCGCAGGTACTCCTCGACGACGTCCCGGCCGGACGTGGCAAGCAGGCGAGGCTGCTCGAGTTGTGCCAGTTCCTCGTTCGTCAGTTGCAGCCCGACGGTCGAATTCTTATAGTGGTAACCCTGAAGACAGATGGAGTACCGCGAGGAATCGTCGACGGGGATACCGTTCAGGGTCAGCGACAGCAGTTCATGTTTCGCCAGGTCGTAGATCGCCTTCACGCCTTTGTTCACCTGGTAGTACTCTCCCTCGCCATTGCGGTTCTCCGGGCGCATGAAGCCGGGAAATGCGTGTTTGAGCTGTACACCGGTCACGGTGAACCGGGTGATGGAGTCGTCGTAAGGGAACAGCGCCAGGTAGTCGCCCAGGGTAACGATGGGCCCCAGCTCCGTCTTGCGGATACTGCCGCTGCCGACAAAGGCGACATCGACCCCCGTTGTTTCCTGGATCGCGTCGGCGAACAGGTTCCCCAGTTCTGTCTCGCGCGTGCGCTCTGGGTGCGTGAGCGTGCGTGTGAACTTCGAAATGATGCTGCCGTACTTTTTGTCGACGATGTCCTTGAACCCGTCGATGAACGCGGTGAGCTTTTCGTCGGGCTGGCAGTGGATGTTGTCGATTGGGACCAGTTTCCAGGTCCAGTCGACGATGCTGTTGGTGTCGTCGTCCACGGTGATGTCGAATCGTCCGACCTGGTCGGTACCGACCCCGGCCTGCGCGATCAAGATGTTCTTGACGATGGCGGGCTGCTCCAGTACCGTGTGGCTATGCCCTCCGATGATCATGTCGACACCCCAGGCCGGATCCAGCAGGCTCGCAAGCTCCTTGTCGGACTCAAAGCCGATGTGGGTCAGCAGGACCGTCAGGTCGATATCATCATTCTTGTAGGCGTTGCAGATTTTCCCGACTTCGGCGGCTGCCTCCTGCAGTGTGATAAACGACGACAATATATTGTCGGTTTTCAGCATGTCCATGACCTTCTCCGTGATGATCCCGATGAACAGGATGTCGAAGCCGTCGACGTTCTTCACCACATACGGCTGGAACAGGCGCTTGTTGTACTGGGTGATGTAGAGGTTGGCGTTGACGATGGGGAAATTGGCAATCTTCTCCAGGAACAGGAGGTGTGGCAGTCCATAATCGAACTCGTGGTTGCCCAGCGAGGCGACGTCCGGCGACAGGTAGTTCATGATCTCGATCGTGCTGATCCCCTTGTACTCGGCGTCGATGATTGACCCCTGCACCATGTCGCCCGCAATGCAGTAAATGACATTCTTCTCCTCACTCCGGACCTCGTTGATGTACCCGGACAACAGTGACAGTCCGCCGATCAGGTGGCCCTCTTCGCCGCGCATCTCTGCGAGGAAATCGCCGTGCATGTCGTTGCTGTGCAGGATCGTGAACCGCTTCCTGATACCCATGTTGACCTCCTGTGGAGAATGGCGGTGAGAACTTCTGGGGACATTCTCTGAAACAGAGGCTCCGTGTCAAGCGCGTGCCAGAGTCTGTTCGGAGTCGTCTCACGAATGGGGCACCGCGCGGCCTGACCATTGCCATGGACGCCTCGTTGCGTAGTATTGACCAAAAGGACTGGAGGAGACTGTGGCGACGATACAGGACTTTGAGCAACTCGACATCAGGACAGGGACGATCATTGCGTGCGAGCCGTTTCCTCAGGCCCGCAAGCCCGCGTACAAGCTGACCATCGACTTTGGGCCCGACCTTGGGGTCAAGCATTCCAGCGCACAGATCACGGCTCTCTACACGCCGGGGCAGCTCGTCGGGCGGCAGGTGCTGGGGATCGTCAACTTCCCCAGCCGTCTCGTGGCGGGGTTCCCGTCGGAAGTGTTGGTCCTCGGTGTCTACACCCCCGAGGGCGTGGTGCTGGTCGGTGCCGATCGTCCGGTACTCGACGGGCTCAGGCTCGGCTGATCCGGAGGTATTGCGCCTCAGCGCGCGGCACATATCATGAGAGAGAACCTCAACCAGGAGGCAACCATGGACGAAGACAGAAAGACGTTCTATATCGGTACCGAGGTGGACCCGTCGACAGGTCAGGCTGGAGCCCCTGTCCTGTATCCGAGCAGGGACCTGACGACGCATGGTGTCATCGTCGGCATGACCGGGTCCGGCAAGACGGGTCTGTCCATCGACCTCATCGAAGAAGCCCTGATGGACGGCGTTCCTGTCATCGCAATCGACCCCAAAGGAGACCTCGGCAACCTCCTCCTGACATTTCCGGGCTTGAGTGCCGCGGAGTTCCAGCCGTGGGTGGATCCGGCTGAAGCTGAGCGAAAAGAGCTGACGGTGGAGCAGGCGGCTCTCGAAACGGCAACGACGTGGCAGAAGGGTCTGGCTTCGTCAGGGATTGCGCCGGAACGGATCGCGCAACTGAAGGCGAAGGCCGATTTTGTCATCTTCACGCCGGGGTCGACTGCGGGTATCCCGGTGTCGGTTCTGCAGAGTTTCCGCAGGCCTGCGGGGGACCTGGGCGACGAGGAGACGCAGGAGAAGGTCAAGGGTGTCACCTCCGCCCTCCTTGGTCTCGTGGGCATCGACGCTGACCCAGTTCGCAGCCGTGAGCACATCCTTATCAGTTCCATCATCAACGATACGTGGGGCAAGGGCATGGACCTGACCCTCCCGGACCTCATCGTGCAGCTGCAGAACCCGCCGTTCGAGAAGCTTGGCGTCTTCGAGGTGGACACCTTCTTTCCGCCAAGGGAACGGCTGGAGCTTGCCATGCGCATCAACGGCCTCATTGCTTCCCCCTCGTTCCAGTCCTGGTTGAACGGCGCTCCTCTGGATGTCGAGAGGTTCCTTCACACACCGGACGGCAGGCCGCGTTGCAGCATTTTTTCCATTGCACATTTGTCTGACGTGGAGCGCATGTTCTTCGTGACGCTCCTGCTCCAGGAGGTTCTTGCCTGGATGCGTCTCCAGCAGGGGACGGATTCTCTGCGTGCCCTCCTGTACTTCGACGAGGTGTTCGGGTACTTCCCACCGTACCCGTTCAACCCACCATCCAAGGTGCCCTTGCTCACCCTGATGAAGCAGGCACGCGCGTTTGGCCTCGGCGTGGTGCTGGCGACCCAGAACCCCGTGGACGTCGACTACAAGGGCCTCAGCAACGCCGGTACCTGGGTCATCGGCAAACTTCAGCAGGACGGCGACCGCGAACGTGTGCTCGGCGGCCTCGAGGGAGCCCTGCAGGAAGGGGGTGGAACGCTCGACAGGACGTGGTTCAGCGGCGTCCTGGGCAGTCTCAAGCCGCGCCAGTTCCTGTTGCACAACGTCCATACCGCCAGGCATGTCGTCATGCAGTCGCGCTTCGCGATGAGCTATCTGCGTGGACCCCTCACCAAGGGTCAGATTGGACAGCTGATGGCGTCACGGAAGATCGAGTTCGAGCATGTTACACTCGAGGCACTGCCGACGTCGGGACCGTCGCGATATCTGCCTGCCTTCCCTGACGGCGTCCCGGTCCAGTTCGCTCCCGTCCCGGCGGGGACCACGCTCGACCCATTCGTGTTCGGCGAAGCGGACGTGGCGTACGAGGACAAGACGACCGGAGCATTCGTGCAGGAGCATCTGCTGCTTTCCGTCCCGGTCTCGCAATGGCCCGCCGTCGACTGGACAACCGCGGAGCAGCTGCCCGAGGGCATGACGTGGTTGGACAAGGTTCCCGAGGGCGTATTGTTCGAAGAGGTTCCTGCGGACCTGCAGAAGCCGGCGTCCTGGAAGACCCTCACGGTGCGGCTCAAAGACGTACTGAAGGTACGGCCCCTGACCCTGCTGACGAGCAAGCCGTACAAGGTTGCTCAGCAGGACGGCGAAACGGAAGGCCAGTTCATGGCGCGGCTTGGCGTCCTGTCCGCGCCCGACATCACCGGAGCCGTCAACAAGGTACGGGAGAAGCTGGAGGAGAAACAGCACAAGCTGCAGGACGATCTGACCGAGGCGCAGCAGCGGCTCAACATCGCGCAGATGG
>Ga0209913_1001862_pt1 | contig 10330 bp, 9 predicted proteins | sample PersoiDNA2013203_FD_185805 | JGI IMG/M metagenome (GOLD analysis project Ga0209913, IMG submission 185805) | Permafrost soil microbial communities from the Arctic, to analyse light accelerated degradation of dissolved organic matter (DOM) -... | ecosystem: Environmental > Terrestrial > Soil >... | reverse complement strand
TCGATCTTGCCCCGGTGCAGGTCTTCCATCAGGTAGGGGCTGCGGCCGACATCGATTTCCAGGCGCAGGCGCGGCGCCGAGCGGGCGATATGGCTGAGGATCGGCGGCAGGATGGTGTCGGCGATATCGTGGGGCGAACCGATGCGCAGCACGCCACTCAAGTGGCTTTCCTGCAGGGAATTGAGCGCCTCGTCATTCAGCGACAGCAGTTGCCGGGCATGACGCAGTAACTGCCGCCCCGGCTCGGTCAGCTGTTTCTGCCGGCCCTGTTTCTGGAACAGGCTGACGCCCACCTGCTGTTCCAGACGTTGCATCTGCTGGGTCACGGACGATTGCGTGCGTGCCAGGTGCTGGCCGGCTTCGGCAAAACTGTGATGGTCCACCACCGCGACGAAGGTGCGCAGCAGTTCCAGGTCCAGGGTCGGAGAGGGCATGGCGGCTCGAATTCATATCAAGGGCGATCGCCAATAGATTACAGATGCTGATGTATTTGGCGAGTCTAAATTATTCGGATCGCTGAAAGCCCCAATAAACAGGGGATATGCCGTTTTTCTCAAAATCTAATAACCATAAAGTTATAACAATATTAGATATTTGAATTTCCGTTCGTCCCTGGCGCTCCCTAGCATGCAGGTCAACAAGGTCGGGATACGCCGATTGCCATCGAGGGGATAGTCATGTCGTTCAAGCGCACACCGGGCCAACGCCTGCTTCCTGCTTTTATCGGCGCCGTGCTGGCGTTGGGGGCGGTGGCTGCGGCCCAGGCCGATGCCACCCTGGACAAGATCGAGCAGCGCCACAAACTGCTGGTCGGCGTGCTGTTGTCCGGCGGGCCGTTCGGTTCCATCGATCCGTCGACCCAGGCGCCCAAGGGCCTCAATGTCGATTTGGCCAATGCCCTGGGCCAGGACCTGAAAGTCGATGTCGAGCTGGTGCCGGTGCTGCCGGCCAACCGCGTGCAGTTTCTGCAGCAGGGCAAGGTCGACCTGCTGATCGCCAATATGGAGTGGACGCCGGAGCGCGACGGCCAGTTGGGGCATGTGCCGACGCCGTTCTACAAGGTCGGCGGTACCGCGGCCGTGTTGAAGAGCAGCAAGATCACCCGCTGGGAAGACCTCAAGGGGCAGCCGGTGTGCACCTCCCAGGGTAGCAGCTACGTCAAGCCGCTGAGTGAACTGGGCGCGCAGTTGAAAGCGTTCAAGAGTTCTTCGGAGTCCTTGCTGGCACTGCGCGGCAACAACTGCGTGGCGGCGGTCCACGATGCGACGCTGATCAATCCGCTGCTGGCGGGCAACCCGGAGTGGCAGGACTATCGCGCCATCACCCCGGAGTTGAACCCGGCCCCGTCAGTGATCTGGACCCGTCAGGGCGAGGTCGATACCCAGAAGCGGTTGGACACGGTGGTCCAGGGCCTGCACCGCAGCGGCTGGCTGATCGAGGCCGAGAGCCGTAATCAGATCTCGCCGAAGTCGCCGGCGCTGGTGGAGCTGCATAACCAGTTCAAGGGTTGACCGTACGCGTAACGTTTTTGGCGCACTTGAGGGCCTCTTCGCGGGCAAGCTCCGCTCCCACAGGTCTTGTGTCGTACGCATGATGTGTGTTCGACGCGAGCAGTGTGGGAGCGGAGCTTGCCCGCGAAGGCGGACTCCCGGTCGCCCGACTTCTCAAGGATACCCTGCAATGTTCAAGTACTTGCCCATCGCCCTGGCGCTCTTCGCCTCCCTGGCCCAGGCCGATGCCACCCTCGACAAGATCCAGTCGCGGCACAAGATCAGTATCGGCGTGATCCTCAGCGGGCCGCCGTTCGGCACCATCGACCCGGCCACCGGTGCCCATCAGGGCTATAACGTCGAGCTCGCCAAGGGCCTGGCCCAGCGCCTCGGCGTGGAGCTGGAAAGTGTCTCGGTACTGGCACCCAACCGCGTGCAGTTCCTGCAACAGGGCAAGGTCGACGCGCTGATCGCCAATATGCAGTTCACCGAAGAGCGCGCCGAGATCCTCGACTATGTGCCCACGCCTTACGAAGAAGTCGGCGGCGCGGCGCTGATTCGCAAAGGGGCCGGCATCACCCGTTGGGAAGACCTCAAGGGCAAGCCGGTCTGCGTTTCCCAGGGCAGTAACTTCACCAAGCCGTTGCAGGAAGTCTATGGCGCGCAGATCAAGGCGTTCCGCAGCCAGTCCGAATCGCTGCTGTCCCTGCGCGGCAATGGTTGCGTGGCCGCGGTCCACGTCAGCCCGACCATGCACAGCCTGCTCGACGAGGCCGAATGGTCCGGCTACGAGATTCCGCTGTCCACCGACCTGATCCCGTCGAATTCGGTGATCTGGGTCCGCAAGGGTGAAAAGGATATCCAGGCCCGTCTCGACGCGATTGTTCGCGACTGGCACCGCAGCGGCTGGCTGATCGAACTGGGCAAGCGCACCGGTATGCCGCCATCCCAGGCGCTGCTGCAGTTGCATGAGCAGTTCAAGAGTGCGGCTCCACTGGCGCAGCTCCCATGAGTGGGTTGTTCGCGCAGTTGCAACAACTGCTGGGTGCCGCCCATGTCCAGGATTCCATTGCCGGGAGCGCGTTTCTCAGTGATAAGCACCGTGTCTACCATGGCCAGGTCGTCGCCGTGGTGCATCCGGCCAGCACCGAGGAAGTCGCCGCCGTGGTGCGGGTTTGCGCCCACCATGGCGCGCCGTTGGTGGTGCAGGGCGGCAATACCGGCCTGATGGGCGCGGCCACGCCGGACGCCACGGGTAACAGCGTGCTGGTGTTGCTCGACCGGATGAACCGCATTCGCCAGATCGATACCGACAATGACACCGTCACCGTCGAGGCCGGTTGCATCCTGCAGAACCTGCAGGACGCGGCCCGTAACGCCGGGCGCCTGTTTCCCCTGAGCCTGGGCGCGCAAGGCAGTTGCACCCTGGGCGGCAATCTCGGCACCAATGCTGGCGGCACCGGTGTGTTGCGTTATGGCAATACCCGCGAGCTGACCCTGGGCCTGGAAGTGGTGACCGCCGACGGCGATATCTGGAACGGCTTGCGCGGTCTGCGCAAGGACAATACCGGCTACGACCTGCGCGACCTGTTTATCGGCAGCGAAGGCACCCTGGGCATTATCACCGCCGCCACCTTGAAACTCTTTCCGCTGCCCAAGGCCCAGAGCACTGCGTTGCTGGCATTCGACTCCCTGGAACAGGCGGTCACCTTCCTGTCCCATGCCCGCGCTGGTTTTGGCGCCGACCTGACGGCTTTCGAACTGATGTCCGCCGCCTGCCTGGCGTTGTTGCGCCAGCAATTTCCGGATGACCCGCAACCCTTCGCCCAGGCACCGCAAGCCTGGTTCGCGTTGCTGGAACTGTCCGACAACCATAGCGCCGAACATGCCCGTGATGCTTTCGAACGGGTGCTGGGCGAGGCCTTCGAGCTGAATCTGCTGGCCGATGCATTGATTGCCGAAAGCCTGGCCCAGAGCGCCGCGCTGTGGCAGTTGCGGGAAAACATGAGCGAAGCCCAGGCCCGCGAGGGGCGCAATATGAAGCACGATATCTCGCTGCCGATCTCGCACATCGCCGACTTCGTCCGTGAGACCGATGCCTTGTTGCAGGAACATTTCCCCGGCGTGCGCAACCTGACTTTCGGCCACCTCGGCGACGGCAACCTGCACTACAACGTCGCCGCGCCCCTCGGCCAGCCGGTCGAAGCGCATATGGCCCACTACGCGGCGCTCAGCGCCCTGGTGCATCGCAATACCCACGCCCACGGCGGTTCCATCAGCGCCGAGCACGGTATCGGCCAACGCAAGCGCGCGTTGCTGGCCGAGGTCAAGAGCCCGGTGGAGCTGGACCTGATGCGGCGAATCAAACAGGCCCTCGATCCCCGTGGGTTGCTCAATCCAGGCAAGGTGCTGCCATGACTGTTCGACTGTCCAAACGTGTGCAGAAGGTGTCGCTGTCGGCCAATGCGGCGGCCAAGTCCCGGGCCACGGCCTTGCGCGACGGCGGCCGTGACGTGCTTGACCTGACCACCGGCGAGCCGGATTTCGATACCCCGTTGCATATCAAGGAAGCGGCCTGTGCGGCCATTGCCGCCGGTGCGACCAAATACACCGCGACGCCAGGCGTACCGGCCTTGCGCGAGGCGGTGCGACGCAAGCTCCAGCGTGAAAATCGCCTCGACTATGCGCTGCCCCAGATCGTGATCGCCAACGGCGCGAAACAGATCATCTTCAATGCCTTCGCCGCGACCCTCGACGAGGGCGACGAAGTGCTGGTGCCGGTGCCGTACTGGCCGTCCTTCCCGGACAGCGTGCGGATCAATGGCGGCGAACCGGTGTTTATCCAGTCGACCCTGGAACAGGGCTGCAAGTTGACCCCGGCGCAACTGAATGGCCTGATCGGCGAGCGTACCCGCTGGCTGATCCTCAACAGCCCGGGCAACCCCAGCGGTGCGGTCTATAGCGCCGATGAGCTGCGGGCGTTGGCCGAGGTGCTGCGTCGCCATCCCCAGGTGCTGGTGCTGCTCGATGAGTTGTACGAGCACATTCGTTTCGACGGTCAGCCACCACTGAACCTGCTCAATGTCGCGCCGGATTTGCAGGCGCGCTGCCTGCTGGTGGGCGGCGTGTCCAAGACCTACGCCATGACCGGCTGGCGCATCGGCTTTGGCGCCGGTCCCCAGGCGCTGACCACGGCCATGAGCGTGGTCCAGTCGCAGTCGGCGTCCGGTGCTTCGTCGGTCAGCCAGGCCGCAGCCCTGGCGGCCTATGAAGGCGGGCTGGATTTCCTCAAGCCGCAAGTGGCGGCCTATCAGGAGCGCCGCGATCTGCTGGTGGCCGCCTTGAGCGAAGTCGACGGGCTCGAAGTGCTGCAACCCGAGGGCGGTTTTTTCGTCTTTGTCCGTTGTGCCGGCCTGATCGGCCGCCTGCGCCCGGACGGCCAGGTCATCGGCAGCGACAACGAGCTGGTGGATTATCTGCTGGAGGAGGGCGTCGCCGGGGTCGCGGGGAGTGCCTATGGCCTGTCGCCGTGGTTCCGTCTGTCGATCGCCACGGCCACCGACAGCGTGCGTGAAGCCGGCCGCCGGATTGCCGCCGCCTGTGCCCGGCTGGGCGAGGGCCCGGCGTGATGGAAACCTTTGTGCAGTGGGCCGCCCACCTGGGGCTCAACTACCGCTTCCTGCTGGACGCCTACCAACGCGGCAGCCTGATCGACGGGGCCTGGACCACGCTGCTGCTGTGCGTGCTGACCATTATCGGAAGCCTGCTGGCGGGGATCACCCTGGCAGCGATGCTGACCAGTGGGAACAAGGCACTGTCGCGTCCGGCGCGGGTGTTCATCGAGGTCACGCGTAATACGCCGACCTTGGTCCAGCTCTACTGCGCCTTCCTGGTGCTGAACATGTTGCTGACCCAGGCGGTGGGCGCGGCCAACCCGCTGACGCCGTTTGCCTGGGTGGTGATCGTGATTTCCCTGCACAAGGGGGCCTTCCACGCCGAAGCCCTGCGCGCCGGAATCGAGGCGGTGCCGGCGGTGACGATGGAGGCCGCCAGTTCCCTGGCCTTCAGCCGTCGCCAGTTGCTGTGGAACGTGCAGCTGCCGCTGGCCCTGCGCTTTGCCCTGCCGTCGCTGGTGAACAACCTGATCGACCTGGTGAAGATGACCGCCGTGGCCTCGGCCATTGCCGTCGGTGATATCACCTACGCCTCGATCATGATCTGGACCCAGAGCGACAACGTGCTGGAACTGATGATTCTGATGCTGAGCTTTTTCGGGGTCCTGAGTTTTATCGTCAACTGTGTGGGCCGGGCGTTGGAAGCGCGGTTGAGGATGCCCGGTTATGGTCATTGAATCCTTGTGGCAATGGTCGCCGGCGCTGGCCGTGGGCTTTGCGCAGAATATCCTGATCAGCCTGCTGGCGATTGTCATTGGCTCGCTGCTGGGTTTGCTGATCGGTGCGCTGGGGCTGTCGCCGCTGCGGATCCTGCGCCTGCCGGCACGGCTGTGGGTGCAGCTGTTTCGCAACGCGCCCTGGCTGGTGTTGATCTACTTCACCACCTACGTGTTTCCCTTCGAGATCCATATCGGCGGCACCTACCTGCCATTTCCCGACTGGCTGAAAGTCACCGTCGGCCTGGCGCTGCCGGCCAGCGCCAACGTCGCCGAGATCTTTCGCGGGGCCATCGGCTCGATTCCCGGCACCCAGTGGGAAGCCGCGCGTTCCCTGGCCTTCAGTCGCGGCCAGTTGTTTCGCTCGATCATCCTGCCGCAGTGCTTCAAACGCATGCTGCCGCCGTGGATGAACCTCTACGCGGTGATCACCATGGGCACCGCGCTGGCGTCGCTGGTGGGCGTGCATGACCTGATCGACACCGCGCAGATCGCCAGCAACACCGTCAACCGCACCGGTTTCACCGTGCTGATCTACTTCAGCGTGCTGGCGTTGTTCTTTGCCTATTGCTACCCGATTTCCCGTCTGACCCAACGCCTGGAGCGACGCTATGCCTTCTACTGAACCCCTCGTCAGCCTGCGCGACCTGCACCTGTCGTTCGGCGCCAACGCGGTGCTCAAGGGCATCGACCTTGATGTGCAGCGTGGCCAGGCAGTGTCCATCATCGGGCCTTCGGGCTCGGGCAAGTCGACGATCCTGCGTTGCATCACCGGGCTGCTCAAACCCCAACGCGGGACCATTCGCGTCGGCGCCACCGAGGTGCACCAACTGCACCGCGAGGCCGAGCTGATCGAGTTGCGCAAGCGGGTCGGCTTCGTTTTCCAGCAATACAACCTGTTCCCGCACCTGTCGGTGCTGGACAACCTGCTGATCGCCCCGTGCAAGGTGTTGGGCCGCAGCCGCGCCGATGCCGAAAAGGAAGCCCGGCAGTTGCTCGCCAAAGTGCGCATGGAGCACAAGGTCGATGCCTTTCCCGGGCAACTGTCCGGCGGCCAGCAACAGCGGGTGGCAATTGCCCGCGCCCTGGCGATGCGCCCGGAACTGATCCTGTTCGATGAAGTGACCTCGGCCCTCGACCCGGAAACCGTCGGCGAAGTGCTGACGGTGATTCGCGAGCTGACCGAAGAGGGCATGACCTGTGTGCTGGTGACCCATGAAATGCGCTTTGCCGAGGAGATCAGTGACTTGGTGTATTTCACCGAAAACGGCCTGATCGTCGAATCCGGCAGCGCCCACCAGGTGTTCCAGCAGCCGCAAAGCGAACGCACCCGCGAATTCCTCCGGCATGCCCTGGGCGACGCCGGCCGTCGCCACCTGCAACCCGACCCGTATTTGCTGAGCAATATCAGCCGCTACAGCCTGTCCGTCTGACCGTGATCCACCCGATAAGGAGCCTGCCCATGAGCACCACCGAACGCGCCAACGTGATCGAATCTTTCCTGGTGAAAATCCGTGCCATCCATCAGCGCGGTGTTGACCGTGCCGCTTTGCAAGAGATCGTCGCCCTGTTGGAAGACCTTGCCGAGCGCCGTGACCTGTTCAACTTCGAAGCCTTTCCGGCACCGGTCGCGGGTGAGGGGAATACTGCCTTCCGCTATCGCCTGAACGACGATGGCGAAACCCCGACCCTGTACCTCAACTCGCTGCTGCCGGGCAAGAACACCATCGCCCATAACCACGAAACCTGGGCGGTGATCAGTGCCGTCGAAGGCCAGGAACTCAACCGCGTCTATGCCCGCGGTGACGACGGCAGCGACCCTCAGCGTGCCGAGCTCAAGCTTGAGCGCGAAGTGGTGGTCCAGCCGGGCACCTCCATCGCTTTCCTCGGTGAGGACCTGCATAGCATCCGTGTCGATGGCGAGCAGGCGACCCTGCATTTCCATCTCTACGGACGTCCGCTGGAATCCCTCAATGGTCGCTATGGCGTGCAGGACGACGGCAGTATCCTCAACTACAACGCTTCGCAGATGGCGCCTTCGATCAAGGCTTACGCGGCATGATCGATCTCCATTACTGGCCGACGGCCAATGGCTTGAAAGTCGGGATTCTGGTCGAGGAGCTGGGGCTGGAATATCGCCTGCTGCCGGTGAACATCCGCCAGGGCCAGCAGCGCGATGCGGCGTTCCAGCAGATCAGCGCCAATGGCCGGATTCCGGCGATTGTCGATCACCGGCCGGCCGACAACGGCGAGCCGCTGAGCCTGTTCGAGTCCGGGGCGATTCTCAACTACCTGGCCGACAAGACCGGGCAGTTCCTCCCGCCGGTCGGCAGTCGCGAGCGGCGACGGGTGCAGGAGTGGCTATTCTGGCAGGTGGGGCATATCACGCCGTACCTGAGCCAGTGGCAGCTGTTCCGGGAAAAGGCCCCGGAGCCGATTCCCTTTGCCCTCGACCTGCTGCAGGGCGAAGCCACCCGGCTGTATGAAGTGCTGGAGCGACGCCTGTCCCTGCAGGATTTTGTCGCGGGTGAATACAGCATTGCCGACATGGCGATCTTCCCCTGGATCCAGCCCGCTCGGCAGGGGTTCGACCTTGGCGACTACCCGGCGATCAACGGCTGGCGCGAACGCATCAAGGCCCGTCCGGCGGTGCAGCGCGCCTACGCCAGGGGCCGTGAACTGGCCGCGGGCGAGCGCTCGTTGGTGCTGGAATGAGCTCTTCACTGGAAAGCGGGGGTTGTGTGAGTAAAACCACTACACCGGCACAGTTGCAGCAATGGCTGTTCGACGGGCGGGAAATCGCCCTGTTCGATGTACGTGAACACGGCCAGTACGGTGAGGCCCATCTGTTTCACGGGGTGCATTTGCCTTATAGCCGCCTGGAACTGGAAGCCCGGCGCCTGGCGCCCGAGCCACGGGTGCGACTGGTGATCTACGACCAGGATGGCGGCGAACTGGCTGCCCGTGCCGCGCAACGCCTGCAGGCATTGGGGTATGAGCAGGTGCATGTGCTGCAGGGCGGTGCCGACGGTTGGCAGGCGGCGGGCCTGCAGTTGTTCGCCGGCGTGCATGTGCCGTCCAAGGCCTTTGGCGAACTGGTGGAAGAAGCCTGTCATACGCCGCATATCAGCGCGACCGAACTGGCCGACTGGCAGGCCCGGGGCGAACCCCTGGTGCTGCTGGACGGTCGTCCGTTCGACGAATACCGCAAGATGACCATTCCGGGCTCGGTCTGCTGCCCGAATGGCGAGCTGGGTTATCGCCTGCACGACTTGGTAGCCGATGAATCGACGCCGATCGTGATCAACTGCGCCGGGCGTACCCGTAGCATTATCGGGGCCCAGACGCTGATCAACCTAGGGGTGAAGAACCCGGTTTATGCCCTGGAAAACGGCACTCAGGGTTGGTTCCTGGCTGATCTTCAGTTGGAGCATGGCAGCACCCGACGCTATAGCGATGTGGCGCCGCCGGTGGGGATCGAGCAGCAGCGCGAGGCGGCTCGCACGCTGGCAAGGCGTGCCGAGGTGCCGACGGTCACGGCGGCCCAGGTCACGGCCTGGGCGCAAGCGGGCGACGGCAGTCTGTTTCTCTGTGATGTGCGCAGTGCCGAGGAGTTTGGCCTCGGCAGCCTGCCGGGTGCGCAACACACGCCGGGCGGCCAGTTGATCCAGGCCACCGATTTGTATATCGGTGTGCGCCAGGCGCGGGTGGTGGTGTTTGACGACGATGGCGTACGCGCACCGATCGTTGCCAGTTGGTTGCGTCAGTTGGGGCATGATGCCCGGGTACTGGAAGACGGGCTGTACAGCGGTTTGCGCTTGCCGCTGCTGGGCGTCTTGCCGCTGCCCGAGTTGCCCGTGCTTGAGGCGCGGGATCTGTCCCGTGAACTGAGCGTAGAAGCCGTGGTGCTGATCGACCTGCGTCCGAGCATGGCCTTTCGCAAGGCCCATCTGGCCGGCTCGCGTTGGTCGATCCGTTCGTTGCTGGCCGCTGAAGTGGCCGGTGAAGAGCGGCCCCTGGTGCTGCTGGCGGACGATATCGCCGTGGCGCAGTTGGCAGCCCTGGAATTGCCCGAGGCCCAGCGCGAACAGGTGCGGTTTTTCAGTGCGGACCTGTCGGCCTGGCAAACGGCCGGGCTGGCGGTGGTCAACGATGCATCGGTGTTGCCTGACGAACGTTGCATCGATTTCCTGTTTTTCACCCATGACCGCCATTCCGGCAACAAGGACGCGGCACGCCAGTACCTGGCCTGGGAAACCGGCCTGCTGGGGCAGATGACATCGGCGGAGATCGCCAGCCTGAAACCGTTGGCGCCGGCCAAGGTCCCCGTGGATGTGCGGACCCGGCTGGTTCACGCGGCCCGTACCCTCAAGGGCAGCGGCCCGCGTTCGGTGAACGTGCCGGTCACCCGCTTGAGCACCGTGCTGTTCGACAACCTGGCGGATATGCG
>Ga0209913_1001861_pt1 | contig 10340 bp, 9 predicted proteins | sample PersoiDNA2013203_FD_185805 | JGI IMG/M metagenome (GOLD analysis project Ga0209913, IMG submission 185805) | Permafrost soil microbial communities from the Arctic, to analyse light accelerated degradation of dissolved organic matter (DOM) -... | ecosystem: Environmental > Terrestrial > Soil >... | reverse complement strand
ATGGAGGGTTGAATGGGGTGCTTGGCTTGGGTGGTGGGGAGGCAGTGAGGGCGACTTAACCGCCGGCGGCCTTGTAGAGACCGCGGTGCTCGATGGCCTTGGCGGCGAAGTCTTCGCGGCACTTGTAAGAAACGCCGTCGCTCTCAAAGCCCACCTCGGTCTCGATCACCGGGCCTTCTGCGCCGTCCAGGTAGCAGTACTCGACCGTGTCGACCTGGGCATTGCTGGCCGCGAGGTACCAGGCAGTGGTGCTGTTGCCGTCCAGCAGGGGCTCGACAATGGGCTCCAGCGAAGTGCGGCCACCGCTGCGGAATTCGTTCACATCGGCCTGGCGGGCCGGCACGTAGTTGCTGCTGGTGAGCTGATAGGCGGTTTGCTCCAGGCTGGCGGGCACGATGAGGTAAGACGGCGCGATGCCCAGCTCCTCACCGGCCAGGCCCTTTTGCAGGCGCATGGCGGTGCGGCCGGCCGACAGGGCTGTGAACTGCAGAGCAGAACCCGCACCCGTGCCCAGGTTGCCGTGGTCCGCGTGGAAGAGCGAGGTGCCGTCAGACAGCGCTGCGTTCGCCGTGAGCTGGGCGTAGACCAGGCGGTTCTCGAGGCGGCGGGCGGCAAAGCCAAAGGCGCTCACCAGGCGGTCAAAGGCCCGCAGGTCGTCGTTGATGATGGCCTGGCGCGACAGGGACACGATGCGGCCATAGGTCAGCACCTGGTAGGACTCGGCGCCATCCTTCATCGAGCCGTACTTGAATTCCCCGTGCTCATTGGTGCGCAGCAGATCGGGGGCGGCCGACAGCGCCGTGATCGTGATGTTCTTGAAGTCAGGCGCATTGGGGGCGCGGCGGGCCCACAGGGCATAGGTGCCCGGGTTCTCGTCATAGGCGCTGCGCAGGCGCTTGTTGGCCACGTTGGCAAACAGCGAGGGGAAGTCGCTGGTGGTGTTCATGCCACCGGCTCGGAAGTGCAGCATGCGGGTGGCCAGGGTCAGGCGGTCCATGCCGCGGGTGCTGACACCGTGGCCTTCCAGGAAGTCGCGGCCCAGCTCCAGGAGGCTCATGCCCCGGTACTGGCGGCCGTTGTCGTCCAACTGGGTTTGCGCGGCGACCCGATGCAGGACGGCTTGCTCGATGCCAGCCATGCGGGTTTGCATCTCATCGCGCACGGTCTGGATCTGGCCGCCTTGGGTGTTTCGGTGGCCACCGCTGGCGGCGTCGCGCCGGGCCAGTTCATCGAGCACCGAGCTGCGGGCCTGCTCGACCGAGTTGCCCGAGCGGATCAGGCCGGCGGCCAAGTGGGCCACACCGTGGCGGGCACAGAGGTCGGTGATGTCGGCGGCGGCAGAGGCTGCGGCAATGGCGGCCTGGGATACGGCCTGGGTTACGGCTTGGGCAGAGGCATCGGCCTGGCTACGCTGGGCAACGGTGCCGGCTGCGGGTGCAGCGGCCGGGGCGGAGGCTGACGTGGACGAAGAAGCGGGGGCCGTGGCGGTGCTGCCGCCGGCTTCAGTGCTCTGAGGCATGGAGGAATCCTTTCGGGTTTGGGTTTCGGCGGAGAGGCCCACCGTGGGCAGGGAATGGGCGCGGGTCTCAATGAACTCGCAGGGGAAGGTGCGCAGTTGGAAGGCCTGGTCGGCGGGGGCGGCGCCATCTGCGCCGGGGGCAGAAGCCACACCAGCTCCCGAACGGATCTGACTGTCCATGTCGGCAGGGATGGGGACGAGGGACACCTCGTACGGTTCCCAATCGACCACGCGGTAACGCCACAGCTCGCCCTCGTTGGCCGGGGCCACCATCTCGATGCGGTGGCGCACATAGCCCACCGACACATTGCGGATGATTCCGTCGGCCACGTCTTGCACGTAGCCGGCAACCGACTCACGGCGCGAGAAGGTGGCGCTGCAGGTGCCCTGGCCGTTTTGAATCAGGGGGTTCTCGACCACGCCGAGTTGGGCCTCAAGGCTCCACTGGCTGTGGGTGTTCAGAAGCGGCGCCCCCCGGCGCAAACGATCCAGGCGAATGGCGCCCTCTTCCACCACCAGTTCTTCGACATAGGCCCGGTCGCGGTACCAGTCGAAGCACTTCACGCCGGCACCGGTGGTGAAGACGATTTGCGCTGTGGCGAGGGGGGAGGATTCAGTGGCGGAACTGTCCGCCTGGGAGCGCTGGAAGCCGCGCAGTTCCATCTGGCGGCCAGCGAGTGGCAGGGCCTCGCGGCGGGTCTGGATCTCAGGGGTTGGGGTCTCGGACATGCACTGATCGTGCTGTCCGAGTTGTTCCGTTTCCAGGAAAAGTGGGACGACTTATGGGGATCACAAGTACCGTTGGGTAATTACCTTAAACAACACTCGACAAATGAAACCTTCTTTTCTCGTATTGCTTATTTGAAAAGTGACCGGACGTGGCTTCGCCAAAGTAGACTCAATTCGTAAAAAATTTCTGAGAAAGTTCGCGTGAGAATTCGAAAACTATTGACAACGTTGGCTTTGGTTACAGGCGTTGGTGCAGCGCAGGCAACTTACACCGTCAACATTGTCCAAAGCGGTGCGAACGTTGTCATGACAGGAAGCGGAACAATCGACACAACTGGCATGACACTGGTTGTGACCAATGTGGGTTGTGCAAGCGGGAACGGAATTTTGGGATCTTCCCTCCTTTGTATTGGATCTGGCACCCCTGGACTCTCGGGGATAGGACTTACAACAATTTTGACAGGCCTGACCTCTGGCGCTTCTACGCCAGCGGACACTTCAACTGGTTCTCCGGTCTTTGCGGCTGGTGCCAGCTTATATCTTCCTACGGGCTACACGTCACTCAGTCCGATTTCCAATTCATCAACTTTCAACGGTAAAACACTTGCATCGCTCGGGCTGACCTTGGGCACAACCAATACCATCACGCTCACATCGGGAGATACTATCGTTGTGACTACGGTTCCCGCTCAATCGACCTCGGTTCCCACTCTGAGCGAGTACGCCATGGCCGTGCTGGCCGCCACGATGGCCATGCTTGGCTTGTTTGTCATGAGACGAAAAATGTCCTGAGTGACAGCAGTTTCTGGATCAGGGCACCTTTGGGTGCCTTTTCTATTTCGGGTCCAGCGTGCGCCCACACCGGATCAACACAAGGTCGCTTGAACAATCGGTAGGGCCATCCCGTTTGAAATTGCATTCACTCGGATCACAGCCCATTTTTACCGCCTTGCACTGAATCTTGCAGCTGCGCCATCCCCATCGTCCGCCCTTTCTGCAGCATCATCAAAAAGTCCAGCGTCCCATCCCGCTGCAGCCGCTCGAAGTCGGCCTTGTACTCGGTAAAGAACAGCTCCGGCTCCATGCCCCGGCGGCGCAGGCTTTCGCTGATGGTGCACAGGCCACCCGCGATGGCATCGAGCTCAGCCGCCACGTCCTGCACCGGGTTCACGTAATCCCACTTCGGGGTCGCCCAGTCGCAGGCGTAGTCCGGCGTCTTCAGGATGTTGGCCAGCACCGCGGCATCAATGAAGGCCCGCCAGATCGGTTCGCACAGGCCCGGGATCAGGGTGAGCCATTGGAGTTGCTCAGCGTTGCGCCGGTATTCCAGAATGGCCACGCGGGCGCTGCTGAAGTTGACCTCCCGCACGTCCCCCGTGAGCATCTCGTAGGTGATGCCCATGCCGGCGGCGATCAGGTGCAGTTGCAGCTTCACGTAGTCCACATAGCCCGGCACCGCATTGGGCTGGACGGTCGTGATGTTCAAGCCCGAGGGGACCTGGATGATGGAGCCGCTGCTCAGGGTGCCCAGGTCGCCTGATTCGGATCTCTGGTCCGGGGTGCGCTGGTCCTCGGGGCCCAGGGGGCCCATGGAGTTCACATCGCCGCTGGCGATCACCGACAGGCGCGATTCGAGATTCTTGCGCTGGGCTTCGGCGTCTTCGTAGAGCTGCAAGTCGCGCACCCGGCTGATGACGGGCGCCAGGCGCGTGAAGCCTCGGCCCTGCCCTGGCCGCTCGGGGTTGAACAAGTGAATGATGCGTTCGGCCGGCACCGGGCTGCTGCTGGTCCTGGCCATGCGCGGACCCAGGATTTCGCCTGGGTGTTGGTCAAACAGCCAATACGCCACCCGCTTGCCGAGCGGGTCGTATTCGATGCCGTTGATGATGGTGTTGGCACCATGGCTGCCGACCTTGGCGCTGTCGAGCCAGTCGATTTCCACCAACTGGAGCTGCAGGGGTACCGGCAGGCCATCGCTGGGCCTGCGAGCCCTCAAGCGCACCAGCACCTCGCCGTCTTGTTCCATGGCGCGGTAAGCAGCCGCCTGCAGGCCGCCCAGGTTGCGCACACCGTCCGCATCGGCCACCTTGGACCATTCCTGCCAGAGGGCGGTGATGCGCTTGGCGTCTTTGCCCAGGCTGCGCGGGTTGATGCCGGTGCCAATCACGTTGGCCACCATGGAGCCCAGGCCCCGCGCGACGTAGGGGGTGTTCTTCACCAGGGAGCGGGCCCGCACGCGCAGGGTGGCAGCATCGGCCCGGTGGTCGGTGTCTGCACTGGCACCGGCCCGGCGGGGCCGCCAGCCGTCACGGGTGCTGGCCCCTTCGTAGGCCCGCTGCAGCAGCTCGCGGGCTTGGTGGCGGCGCAGGCCGGCCTGGGGGTTAAAGGCGCCGATCAGGCGATCCAGAAGGTTGGCCATGGTCCATCACTCCCGCGAGGTGGAGAAGCCGACACGCCAGGCGCCGGGGTTGCGAGGCGCGCTGGCCCGGGCCAGCAGGCTGGCGATGTGCTCACGAGCAGACTTGAGCTCGCCGATGCTGCGGTAGCGCACCTTGCGCAGGCCGTTGGGGCCGTGGATCTCCACTTCCAGCTCGCCGGTAGCGATGGCGGTGTCGATGTTGTCCAGGTCGGTTTGGGTGTAGGCCATAGGGGGTAGAGGTCGGGGTTCAGGGAGTTGCCCGGCCAACTTACCCAAGCTGCTGTTCCGTTTCCAGGAAAGGTGGAACAACATTTGAACGATGGCTACCGGTCCACCACGACCTCCACCTCTCTACCTGTTCCCTGGCTGTTTGAGAATTCGGTACACCGTCGTTCGCCCGATGTTGAGTTGCCGGGCCACTTCGCTGGCGTTGCGGCCGTTGAACAGGCGCAGCACGTCCTGAGCCCGTTTGTCACGCTCAACACGGGGCAGCGCCGGGATGTAGCACTCGATGCCAGCAAACTCCGATCGGACTTCGGCTTTCAGTCGGTCGATGTTGCACATGGCCCGAGACGCTTCGGGCAATTCAGATTCGAGGTAAGCAAAGATCCGGTCCACCAGGTCAAGTTCAGTGATGGGCTCGGGCGTGGTCTTGGGAGGGGTCATTGCTGAAGTGATTCGGCAGGAGAAGGGGCAAAAGAAGAGAGGAAGGCGGTTCGGCTTATCGGGCTGTGGCAAGCGCCTGCGCGTAGGCCTGGCGGTAGTTGATCAGCAGGTTGGCATCCGCAATGCGCTGCCCCACCGCCTCAAACGCCAGCCGCTTGCGGTAACTGGCCGCCGTCACGTAAATCAGCACCGGGGTGACCTGGCGCCCCATGAACTCGCGCTGGTACACGCCCGGGCGCAGGCCCTTGGCACCCGGCATCACCACGAAGAAGCGCCCACCGGCCCGGCGCTGGGCAGCGATCTTGCTGCGGGCGTCCGTCGACATGTTGCGGGTGAAGCCCGCCGTCAGCGTGACCCGCAACTGGCTCAGGATCTGGATGATCTGGCCCGAGCTCATGTTGCCGAAGGCGTCCAGCCGGGCCCCGGCCCCGGGCACTGCGTACCAGCCCTTGGGCATCTGGCCTGTGATCTGCAGGGCCCGTTCAAAGCGCTTGAGGGTGCGTTGCCCGCCCACGATGTGGGGCAGCATGTAGCGAGTGGCCGGGGTGCCCGCATTGGACGTGGCCCGTTCGTCCTTGAGCCAGACCGTGGCCTCCAGGTTCTGGGCGGTGGCAGCCCGGATGAAGAGGCTGTTCAGGGTGTAGGGCGTGGGCCGGTCGATGGTGCGCTGGATCTCGGAGCGCAGGCCGTCGCGCACCTGGGTGGCGGTGGTGTTGAGGGCGGTTTTCAGGGCAAAGCGGGTTTGCTTGGCCAGCTCGCCCACCAGCCGGGCGGGGTCGGGGAAGTTGATCTGGGCGTGGATTTTCATAGGGTCACCAGGCGCGGGTGAAGGTGGGGGCCGGGGATCGGCGGCGGGCATAGCCGCGGTCTTGGGGTTCTTCGGTACGGGCTGGGCTGGGCTCCGGGGTCACCGAGATGGCCGGGGCTGTTGTCCTGGCAGGCAGCGGCGCACTGAACAGATCGGCATTCACCGGCTGCACCGCCGCCTCGATCTGCTGCCACTTGCGGTCGCTGTGGTGGTGCAGGCCAATGCTCATGGCCGAGTGCAGGGCGTAGTTGCGGCAGTCCAGCACCTCGTTGCGCGGGCGGCGCTTGACCCAGCGGTACGTATCCCGCCCATTGAGCTTGGCCAGGATGCGCTGCTCGGCCGTGAGCTGCTCGAACCATTCGCGCGGCAGGTCCTGGCTGAAGTGCACGTAGCCCGGGCCCGGGGTGGGGATGGCGAGCTGGCCCAGCAGCAGGTCTTTGGCGGTGTCCACGCCCACGTTCCACAGCTTCACGCCCTGGGGCCATTTCTGGCCATTCCAGTTGATGTCCTGGATGCTGGCCGGGCCGAGTACGGGCACGCCCTCTTCGCCTCGGCCTTTGACCGCACGCAGGCAGGGGAGCTGGTGCTGGTTCTTGCGCACCCAGTTGTAGACAGCCTGGGTCTGGTCGCTGGAGTCGATGGAGATGCCCGACAGGCCCAGGCTCCCTGCGTGGTAGGCCTGGGGGTAGCGGCGCTGCAGGTAGGTGGTGACCTGCTGCCAGTCCTCTTCGCTGGCCGGGTTGCCCTCGATGATGTGGTGGTCCACGGGCCAGGACTCCAGGCCCCGGGCCCAGGCCCAGACGGCGATCTCCCAGCGGTTGCGCTGCACGTCCACCCCGGCGGTGAGCACCAAGCCGCCCACGGGCACCTGGCACAGGGGGAAGGCTTCGGCCCGGGCCTGCAGGGCGTGTTCGTCGCTGCGCTCGCCTTTGACCTCCCAGGTTTCACCGAGGGTTTCGTTGACGAAGAGCTGCATGGGGCCCGGATCGCCCTTCTCCAGGGCCGAGACGGCTTCTTCAAACTCTTTGACGATGCTGGCCCAGCTGCGCTGGGGGCTGTAGGCGGCCCAGACCTGCACGCCCAGGGTTTTGGGAGGTCGGGTGGGCTGGCCCTGGCTGTCGCGCCAGATGCGGTCGGGGCCGTAGCGTTTGGCGGTCTTGCTGCAGACCCAGGTGCCGGCCATGGGCTGGCCACCGGGCAGGTAGTCGGCCTGGGTGATGGGCTCGCGGCAGTGGGGGCAGATGTGGCGCACGGTGTCGGGCTGGCCGCGCTGCCACTTGAAGCCGTGGGGCCGGTCCTTGCCGCCCCACATCAGGGGGTGCTCCGCATCGCAGTGGGGGCACGCAATGTGGAAGCGCACATAGCCTTCGGAGTTGTCGCAGGCGCGTTCAACGTGGCAAAGCCCCTTCACCCCCGGGGTGGAGCCGCCGACGAACTTCGGGTAGGCCGCGCCTTCGAGCCGCCCCTTGGCCAGGCCGCCCGGGTCGCCGGACTTCTCGATCAACTGGTCGAAGGCGCTCCACTCGTCCAGGATGGCCACCGCTACCGTGATGCGGCGGTAGGCCCGCTTGGCTTTGCCGCCCAAGAGGTGCAGCACGCTGTCGCGGAAGGGTTTGAACTTGATGGTGTCTTCGTTGGCCTTGCCCTGCTTGCGAGCCTTGCGCACGGCCTCCACCGCATCGAGCACGGGGTCGATCTCGCTTTTGACGTAAGAGTCGCGGTCATCGTCGGTGGGCTGCCACAGGGCCTGCTTGCGCCTGCGGTGGGCGATGTTGTAGGCCACAAACGCCGTGATCATCTTGGTGTAGCCCACGCGCTTGGATTTCATCACCGCCAGGTCTTCGATGCGGTCATCGCTCATGAAGTCCAGGATGCCGGTCTGGAAGGACCAGCCGACCCAGCCGCCTTTCTGGTGGGAGCTTTCGCCAGCGAGCTTGAAGTGCTCGGAGGCCCATTCGCTCAGGCGCTGGGGCACTTCGGCGCGGAGGCTGTCCAGGCCCAGGCGGACCGAGCGCACGATGGCCTGGGCGGTTTCGTTGTGCAGGGTGACGGTGGCCGTGTTCAAAACGGGAGCCCTTCTGTGTCGGTATCTGTGGGGGAATCGCTGTCGTCGTCGGCCTGAGCCATGGCGTCCACCTGCTCGGTGACCAGGCGGGCGGTGGATCGGATCCACTCGTTGCGGGCCGAGGCCAGCACCTGCATCACGGCGGCCTTGGCTTCTTCGGGCAGATCGGGGCAGGCCTTCTGCAAGGTGCCCTCGAGCTGGTCGAAGCGATCGACCACGGCGCTGCTGGCCATGCCCAGCACATCGGCCAGCAGGCCCACGGGGGCGTATTCGCCACGGGCGACGGCGTTCTTCAAGGCCTGGGCGATGCGCTGCTCGCGGGCCAGGGCCGCGCGTTCTTGCACCAGGTCGAGGCCGCCGGTCTCCGAAGAGGCGCGGCCTGCGGCCATGTCGCGCAGGCGTTCGCAGTAGGCGATGAGCCAGGCATGCGCCGTGTCGCCGCGCACCATCACGCTGTCGGCCATGAGCTGGCTCACGCGGGCTTCGCTCAGGCCCACCATCTCGGCGAACTCGGCTTGCGAGATGGGCTGATCCAGAAGGGGGATGAGCTTCACTTAACCCCCTTAGGGCACTCACGCAACAGTCCGAGCAGGCGGTGCGAATTACCCGCGTTGGCCCCCTGCCGGGAGGACCCGCAGGCCCGGGGGGTGGGGGCCCTGCCCTGCTCTGCCGGACCGAGGGTCGGCTCGTCGAACTGGCCATCGAGCCTGCCGGCCGTGGCCACGTAGCGCACGCCGCTGCGGTGGCGCAGTTCCTGGACGGCGTTGGAGTCCAAGGTGTTGCGCAGTGCCCAGCCTGCCGCACTCGAGGGCCAGCCTGTGATGGCCACGATCTCGCGCAGGGTCAGTGGGCCCAGGCGCAGGAGTTGGGTGAGGATGTAGGTTCGGGGCATGGTGGTGGCCATGGTCGTAGTGGTGGTCATGCTGTGCGCCTTTGCGACCAGGGGCCAGCACCGGCTGCAGCGAACACCCGTTCGCGGTAGCGGCGGTTGTGCTCGAGCAGCTCGTCGTCGGTGTAGGCATTGCCGAGTTCGGCCATCGAGTACGGCAGGCCCAGGCGTTGGCCCATGGCCCGCACGCCGTCTTTGCTCTCCCACCAAAGGTCTTGCAGCCCCAGTTGGGCCTGGGGCGAGGGCTCGTCCCGCCAGCGCCGGCCGGCCAGCCATTTGGACGGCATGGGGATGAAGCGGCCGCCCTCGCGCATCCAGGCCGGGCCACCCTGCTGGGCCCGGATGGCGGCCAGCATGCAGGCCTGCAGCTCAGCGTCGGGGGCCAGGCGGTTCCACTCGCGGCGTGCGGCGTCTTCGTTGGCCCGCTTGGGGTAGGCCTGCCAGAAGGCTTCGAAGCCGGGGGCGTTGGGGATTGCTGACTGTGGACCGCGGGTTTGGCTTTGGGATGAATGCAACGACCCACACGCGCCCCCCGCTGCGGCGGGGGTATCGGGGGTGCTACGGATGTTGGGGGTTAGGGGGTTATTTGATTCATGACGGTTCTTGACGGTTAGTGTCCGCGTGGCGGACCGGTTGAGTCCGCCACGCGGACTGGTTGGGTCCGCCTGGCGTACCGGTTTGCGTGGCGGACCGGTCCGCGTGGCGTACTGGTTTGGCACACGTTTGGGGGGTTGTGTGGCTGACCGAACAGGCGGTTCAGGGGTCTCAGGGTCGGCGCCCTCTTCCACGTACAAGTCGGGCTCGACCCAGTACACGGTCTTGCGGCCGTTGGAACGATCCGCCCGCAGGATGCAGCGCTCCTCGAGCCATGAGATGGCCTCGATCACCGCGGTGCGGCCGAAGCAGGTGCGCTCGCACAGGCGCTCGATCGACGGCCAGCAGTAGCCCTCATCGTTGGCCATGTCGGCCAGCGAGATGAGCACGGCCTTGGCCGGGGGGCGCATCCTGATAGGCCAGCAAAGCGCCATGATCACGGTACTCATGGTGCTCAGTCCCCCAGGCGCGGCGCCCGCATGCTCTCGGGCTTGCCCTGGTCGTAGGCGGCCCGAAGGTAGGTGACGATCTCCTGCCCGATGGCCACGTGGGCCAGCCAGCGCTTCTCGAGCTCCTGCAGGTCGTTGTAGTTGGGCCGGGCCTTGGAGGCCGCGGCCGCCTCGATCTCCAGCACCCGGGCGAAGCTGGCGC